>QWCY01003574.1_pt1 | contig 27671 bp, 17 predicted proteins | sample 1972631 | NCBI WGS metagenome assembly QWCY01 (sample SAMN09866696, study PRJNA288562) | Human gut metagenome isolate pre1_stool, whole genome shotgun sequencing... | isolation source: gut | host: Homo sapiens | place: USA: California
CGACTGAGTAATATCAGAGGAGTTGTGCATCCAGCTCAATGTACCGATGAGGTTGACCTTTTCGACCGGAGCGTAAGCACCGTAGGCGTGCAGACCGAACGAGTTGTACTTGTTCTTGGTCTTCAGCACGTCGCCTGTTGAATCAAGCGAGCCGTGGTTGTAACTGAAAGCGCCGCCCAAGATGACCGGTTTACCTTCGAGCTTGTAGTCATAACCCATGACGAATCCGTAAGAGTTGGTGTCATAGCCGGCCTTGGAAATACCCGTAGCGCTCAGGCTCTTGTATTTCTGTTTGCCTCCGATAACGTCAATCCACAAATCGTTGCCGCGTTCCCACTCGCGCATGGCGCCGTATTCGGTGAAGGCTTCGTTCTTCATAGAGACACGTCCTTCAATGGAATCGGTTGCCGAGTTCAGGTCATTCATCGCTACGGACATAGCACCGCCTGCGAAGGCGATATTAGCCACGGAGTTCAGCACCTTCGTCTTACCGGCAACGTCGAGTTCCTTGTCGCGCAGAACTCGGCAAACGAAGTCTGCGCCGGCATCGCCTGACTTGCAGTTGAGCATATCGTCATTGGCGATATTCGGGATAGCAATATCCGGGTAAACGGTTCTGACATCGGCCAGCGTTGCATTGACCCAAATCTTGGATGGATCGTTATGCAGCGTCAGAATCCAATTGATACCGGAGCCGTCCTGCGGCAGAGCGTAGAGGTTGTCACCTGTCCAACCGCCTGTCCACATACCGTCGGATTCATTACCTCCGGTGATGTAGCCGTTGACAATCGTGTAGTCGCCCACCTCTTCGATATTGCCGAGAACAAGGTTCGCACCCGGTTCGACGGTCACTTTCGCAATATCGCTTGTGGTATTGAATGCGCTCTTACCGTCTGTCAGGATGGAGCTGTCAATAACGGTCAAAGAGTCTTTAGCGAAATACAAATCACCGTTTCCGATCTGGACGTGATTGTCTTTATCCGTCCAAACGTTGGGACCTACGGCAATGCCTCCTCCCGGTCCTGTTGTCACGTTATTTGTAATAACCAATCGGCTCGGTGTGCCGCTAGGCACAGTCGGTGATCCGATGGAATCGGCCCAATCCAATCCGCCTGTCGGCCCGAGGTTAAGGTCGCCGTTGTTCTTCACGTAGATGTTCGTGTCGATAACGTCGCCTTCAGGATTGATTTCAGCCTTAACGTGATTTTCCTCAGACGGTTCTCTATCGTTTCCGATGACAAGGTCTCCGCCGTTTAAATCAGTTTCTTCAGCTTTGAGACTTCCTCCGTCGATCTTGACAGTGCCGTCGTCGATGGTGAGTTTGCCAGTGTCAATATCGCCGGTGTTATTCACATCACCGCCGGCAACAACAACGTTGTTCCAGATGGAAGTGCCGCTGTTGTCATGTTCACCGCCCTTGTCGATGGTAAGGATGTCGCCCTTTTCATAGCCGGAGTTGTCGGACTTGCCGCCGTCGCCGATGGTCATGTCGTCATACTCGGACTTGCCCTGATTGTCGAGATTACCTTTAACTTCGGTATTCTCAACGCCCTTAGCGTCAACTTCACCCTTATTGGTCTTGTCGCCTTCGATGACATATTTGTCATTGATGGTTTCCTTACCGCCTTCTTCGGTAACGGAGGAACCGCCTTCCTTCACAGTCTGATTGTTCCAGATCGAAGTGCCGGAGTTGGTATGTTCGCCGCCGTCGGCAATCGTAAGGATGTCGCCTTTTTCATAGCCGGAGTTGTCGGATTTGCCTCCCGAATCAACGGTCATATCGTCGTAGTTGGAGATTCCCTGATTGTCGAGAGAGCCGATAACTTCGGTATTCTCAACGCCGGTCGCATCAACTTCGCCCTTGTTAACACGGTTACCCGCAATAACATAAGCGTCGTTAATGGTTTCTTTACCGCCAGCTTCTACTGTGGAAGAAGCGCCTGTTTCAACATTAACGTTGTTCCAGATGGATGTACCGGAGTTGGTATGTTCGCCCTCTACGGTGAGGATGTCGCCCTGTTCAAAGCCTGTGTTTTCAGACTTACCGCCGTCGGCAATCGTCATGTCGTCGTAATTGGCCGTACCTTCATTGCGCAGCAGTCCGGCAACTGTTGTTACTGCCGTCTTGGTTGCGTCTAAGACTGCATCGGCGCCCTTGTTGACGAACTCACCCAGAACGTCGAATACACTGCCGACATCCAATTTGCCGGAGTTTTCGCCCTTACCCATATCGGTAACCGTGACTCCGTTCCAGATCGAAGTTCCGGAGTTGGCGTGACTGCCTTGAACCGTAAGAATATTGCCTTTTTCAGTACCGCTGTTGGTCGAACTTCCGTCCGGAGCAATCATCATATCGTGGTATTCGGCATTACCTTCATTGACGTGTGTTCCATACACCGATACTTGATCGACTTTGGAAGCATCGAGAACGGAGTTTTCGCCTTGGTTCAGGAAAGAACCCGTAACGTCGAAGCTCGGAGCGTTTCCGTCCTTTTCGTCCAGAGAAAGTTTGCCCTCGTTAACGGTCGAACCATTGCCGGTCAAACTGTTGGTATGCAAAATGGCATTGGAGTGAACGTGAACATTACCGTTGTTTGCGATAGTCCAATCTGCAAATTCACCGTTCTTGGCTTCCAGAGATCCGTTTTCTTCGATAGTTGAAGAGTTGATCCAACCAACCGTCGGGGTAGAGCCGCCGTGCGAACCGAACGTGAACTTACCGTCGTTGACGTTGATAGAACCACCGTCAACGGCGTCCTTAAGCAACTTGTTAGCGTCATCACCGTAGGAAGCATCAGGAATGGCGTTAACCGCATTGCCTACCAAGGCAAGTTCCTTACCGCCTTCAATCGTTACGTTGTCAGCATGAGTAATGTCTTTGAAGCCCATGCTGATATTGATTGAATTGGCGGTTGTCGGATCTTCAGCCTGTCCGCCGATTACCAAGCCCTTGATCGTTTGATTGGCATCGGTTTCTTTGTTGTACTCATCCGCGAACTCGTTATGCAGAGTTGTGGTGTTGAGCACAATTCCAGGGTTCAGAACAACGTCGAGACCCTCTTTTTCAAGATCATTAGCCTCTTTTTCAAGATCATTAGCCGTTGTTACTGTGAATGGAGCAGTCATCTGACCAAGGAAGTTGATCGTCAGATCAGCAGCATTTTCAAACGCGTTGGCGATCTTGTCGGTCACGCTGACAATCAAAGAAGAGCTGAACCAATCGTCGTCAAGAGCAAGATTGCCGCTTTCGACATTCAGCCCGGTCTTGATTTCATCCTTGACAGCGCCGACGGTCGTTGCCGACAGCACGGTTGTCGGAAGCTGAACCGTACCGGTTTCGGGATCGGTCGCGTCGATTCGGATCGCTTCAGTTGTCACAGAGCCGAAAATTTGATCCGCACTTGTCTGAAGAACGCCGCCTTGAAGATTGATAGTGTCAGCCTTAGTTCCGTCAAGCTTGATTTCGGCAACATCAAGAACACCGCCCTCCATAATATTGACCGTGGTATCGCTGTTGACTACGCCCGCGATAACCTGTGTCAAATTGTCTTTATAGTGGGACTTAACTTCCGCAGAATCCTCGTTATCAATCACCGGAGTCTTATTGCCGCCGGAGATGTTAACGGTGTTATTCCCCAAAAGCCCGGTGACGTTGCCGTCGGCATCACGAACTTCGGAAGCATCGAACTTACCGCCCATGATATTCAACGTCGAATTTTCAAAGAAACCTTTATCGGCTTTGAAGTTTCCGGCTGTCTGGTTGTAAACGGAGTTCTTCGCATTGAGCTCGGCAATATTGAGATTGCCTTGGTTAAGGTTAATCGTTCCCTCGTTGGAAACAACCTTCTGAAGCGTTGTATCTCCGTTTGCAGTGAACTGACCTCGGGTAGCGATTTGCGTCAGAGCAATACCTGAAGTGTCGCCGGCTTCGTTTACAAATTCACCGCCGGCAAGGTCAAGCTTGTCAGCTTTGACTGTCGCCCCGGCTTTGTTCACAAACTTATCACCATCACTCATGGCGATATTGGCAGCATCAACCGTGCCTGAGTTTTCGGTATTTGCCGAAGCAAATACATCGGAAACGGTGATATCGTTTGTAAGGTCTTTGAACCCGACGCTCGCAGCGTCAATTACGCCGTCAGCCTTCACAGATGCAATTGTTGTTTCCTTTACACCAACTGTACCGCCCGAGATCGTGCCCTTTGTGAGCTGAAGATCGGTCAGCTCCAGCAAGCCGCCGTTTTGAATTGCCACGTCGCCGGTATCGGACATAGCAATTTCCGTTACTCCCGCATCTTTAAAGTATGCAGATGCGTCATTCGAGACCTGTCCGCCGGTGATGTTTAATCCTGTCAGAGCAAGGTTGCCCTTGTTGTTGACAAGGCCGCCTTCAACATTCAAAGCGTTGGTGTTTTCCATTGAGCCGTTGTTGTTCAGCTCACCGTCTGCAACGGTAACGCTCTGAGTACCTTCGACTTTAATCGTACCGTCGTTGTTGACTGTACCCTGAAGTTCGGAGGCGTTGTTGAGACCGGCAATCGTTAGAACAGCGTCTGTAGCGTTGGAAACAATGGATCCTGCTTCAGTCAGTACAGAATCGACCTTGGCAAGAGCCTTATTGATGAAGCTGCCTGCTTCTGCACCTTCAACGTCAGAGGCGCCCGCCTGAACGACAGCTTTCTCGGCATTGAGTTCGCCACTGTTGGTCACTTCACCCGCAACGGTCAGTTCATCCGTTACAGACAGTTTGCCTTGGTTATCCAGTTCCCCACGAATTGCATAGGTCCCTGAAGCTCCCGCCAATGCGTTACCTGCTACGGTCAGTTTTCCGGCTGTCAATTCGGCGTCTTGACGGTTCACTGTGCCGTATTCGCGCAGAGTCAGTTCGTCAAACGATGCAGTTCCTTTGTTATCAAGATAACCGCTGATGTCGGCAGTACCGATTTCAAATGTTCCATGATTGACAAACGAATTATTCGTGTTGCGGGAAGCAATATTCTCAGCCTTGAAAAGGCCATGATTGCTCATAGCGCTGCCGTCAACAGCCGCATAGTTTGTGACAATCAATTGAGTTGTCGTGTCGTCAGCATTGCCAATGACGAGTCCTTCTCTGTCTTCGCCATAACCGGCTGAACCATTGTTCAAGGTATCAATAGTGAATACGCCGTTTTTAACGATTACCTGACCGCCTGCTCCGCCAAGTTGATTATTAACCGGAGAAATTCCGATATTGAGTTGTGCAAGGTGTCCCTTCGTTGCGCTGGCCGAGCCGTAAGAACCAAGCGTTAACTTAGAAGGTGTGACAGTACCGTTGTCGTTGCGGTTGCCACCGACCCACACAGTGCCGTCCGCCAACTCAACCGGAGCGAGATTGGGATTAGGTTGGGACTGACCCACTAAAACGAAATGGCTGCCGTTGTTGATGTAGAGGCCGTCTGTTACGCCGGTGACGTTCATAAAGCCCATATTCTGGCTCAGAACGTTCGGTGTGCCTGATGTCGGAACAATGAGTGCGCTGCGGTCATTAACGCCGACTACCAGTGATGTAGCTCCCGGATTGGCAGAGCTTTCGTTTGTCAGTGTTTCATTGGCAAACGTCGCATAGGCCTGTCCTCCGTTTGCGGTAGCCACGATAGAGTTTGCCAGATCAACATTGAAGCGTTCAGCGGCCTTGCCGTTGAAAGCAACTTCGAGCTCGCCACGTCTGTCGGCAGGAACGTCGCCGATGGCTACGAGTTTATTAACTGCATCACCGGCCAGAGCAGCGCTGTAGGAGGCGTCGTCAAACGCGACCGTACCCCACTTGAAAGCAATGCCTTCGGCCACGGAATCAATAACATTGCCTACTCCGGTCACAATCTGAGGATTGCTAGTAACTTCTACTTTGTCGTCCGGATTAACCGCATCTAGGTTAAGTGTTGAATAATCCAGATCGGCAAATACTTGATCCAACGTTGTGGACAGACGGCCGCCTTCCAAGTTAGTCGTCTTGTGACCGTTCATTGAAATGTGTTCGGTTCTCAGTGTTGCGCCGCGATTGATATTCACAATTGACGAACTGTCGAGCGTGCCGACTGTGAATGTTGCTGCATCATTCGAACCGTAGCCCGCGCCAAGATTGTATGTATTGCCGGAACCAAGAACAGCGTGTTCAATCGTTCCGCCGGTAAGATCGACAGTTGAATTTGAGAACCAGCCGTTATTGCTCGACAGATTGCCTACCGTCTGAACAAATTTAATATTGTCAGCCTCAAGACTGCCGACACTAATTTGACCAGCGTTAGTGAAAACGTCGTTGCCGAGGCCGGCGCGTTTAAAGACAATCAGTCCGTCCCCGGAGATTTCGCCGGAGTTGTTCAAAGAACCGCCGAACGTGAAAGTTCCGGCATTTTTGATCGAACCGGTATTCGTAATACCCAGTCCGCTGCCGTCAACGAAGACATCGGAAACGCCGCCGAACGCTTCAGCGCCCGAAGCGTTAATAAATTCACCTGCGATAGAGCCTGTGCCGTAATAGGCAAAGCCGTTATTGGTTTTGGTTCCTCCTTCGGAAACCGTCAGATTCTTTAATTGCTCTGTTGCTCTGGCAACTGCTCTTGCGACGGCTCTGAGGCGCAACGGAGAAGCTGTGAACGTTTGCTGCGCGTTGTCTCCATTGATGAAATAGCCGCCGTCATTGACGATTAGTGAATCCGCTATGAGCGTGCCATTATTGGAAACGACACCGCCATCAAGAATCAACAGCTCGGCATCATCTCCTGAAAACTCTGCGACTGCACCCTGAGCGTTAGCAATCAGACCGGAAACTTGAGTTTTACCGGTTGCTTTAAGAGTGTAAGTATTGCCGATTGTGCCAATGTCACCATCGCCGCGGGAACCAACAGCTGTGTTGAATAGACGGATTTCACCCGGATTTTCCAGTGTACCGAAAACGGTTGAGTTATCGAGCGCTTCCATGTAACCAAAATTCCGCAGTGTTCCGTTGACATTTACGGTATTCGCGATTAAAGAAGCACCCTGACTGTTTTGGAGGGTACCGTCCAGGTCCGCAGTTCCTACCAATTTGGCGTTTGCGTTATTGATGAATCTGCCGCCGAATTGTGTGATACCGTTGACCGTTAGCTTGCTGTTGTTGTGAACTTCAGCACCGTTCCAACCTGTCAAAGTACCAAGAACCGTTTCTCCATTGTTCTCTAAGACTGCTTTGTCTGTGAAGGTAGCGTTTTCGCTGTTGAAAACAGCATTTTTATCGACAGTGGTCTTTCCGCCTGAAGAATTAAGGTTCTTGACGAGGTAATCGCCGGCGGCAACCTTAAGTTCTCCCTTATCAGAGAGATGAACCTGTTCGGCCTGTCCTTGGTAGACAGAAGAGTCTTTAATTCCCAAGCTGCCAAGAATGAGCTTTGCTCCGTCACCAACCGCACTGATAATACGTTCGGCAAGAGTAAAGCGATTACCTGTACCGTCTGATTTGCCGCCGATAAGTGTTAGCTCTTTTCCGTCCTGGATGGTCGTGCCGGTTGCTTCATTGATGCCTGTGAACCCTGTGTTGTTTCGCAAACCGGAATCTCCGACAACGATTGCTCCGTTTTCGCCTTCAAGTTTGCGATCAACGAAAATAACATCGCGCAAGTGCTCTACGTTGTCATAAAGCTCATTGGTTTTTGCGACGGTTAATCTATCATCATGTGAAACGCCCGCTATCGTGCCTTGGAACTCAAGAGCTGTATTACCTCCAAACTTGTCTTTAAATGCCTTTTTCAGATCGTCAGCTTGTGTTTGAGTGAGTTCCACTCCGGTGACAATCACTTTTCCACCCGTAAACGAGGCGTGACTGATTAAGTTCTGGGCAAGCTTGCCGGGTAAATATTTCAGGAAAAAGTCTGTAAGACTTGTTTTGACTTCCTGCGGAACGGAAGAACCAAGCCCGACATAATGGAGGTCCTGCTGTCCGGTTTCTCCAATGCTGTCGAAAACGTCAAAGACATTATTCGTTTGGACAGTACCTGAGGAGGTTAAGCGTCCATTGCCGAACTCGAATCCGTTCTGAAAATTAACGCTACCGGAATTGTTAAGGTTGGCTGCAATTGTATAACGATTGGTTTCTGTCCAATTGCCCCGATTATTCAGGTTACCAGTGCTGGTCAAGTTGCCGCGAGTAACGACGTTTCCTGTGAGATTGAGAGTACCTGTGCTGTTCAGAGTACCGCCCAAGTTAGCGTTTCCAATGGTCAAGTTTCCGCTGTTGGTCGTCGTTCCGTTGGACTGGTTAAAGTTGCTTACAGTGAGTGTGGATTTGTTTGTAAGCGTGCCATTGGACTTATTCAGTGTTCCGATCCCATAAGAACCGGCCGAAACCATAACTGATCCGCCGACATGAGTGAGGACAGATAAATTCCCAACGGCACCTCCGGCCAAGTTCAAACCTTGACCGACGGAAAACTTACCTTGATCGGCCCCTACAACAATTGCATCATTATTTCCAACCGTTCCTCCGCTGACTGTCAGAGTACCGTTAATGTGGAAGTCATTTGTTCCACCTTGCTGAAAGTAGCCACCGGCTTGCGTAATATTATTAAAAGTACCGTTTAAGGCGTTCGGAGAGTCAAAAACAAATGTACCGTTGTTTACTAGGTTGTTGATTGAGAACGATCCGTATGTTCTTCCCGCTTGAGTCCCACCGTAGGAAATAAGGCGTCCTGAGTTGTAAACGGTTCCTCCGACATTAAGACTTGCGTGAATTGTTGGGTCGTTACCGCTTCCCCCATTACTGATTAGAGAAAGCTCGGAGTCACTCGAAATGTTTAGATCTTTGGAAATATTCAGGGCACTATAGATATTTCCCCCTTCGTCACCGTTATGAGCAATGTGTACCCATGAATTGTTATTGATATTGAAATTTCCGTTCACAATCAATGTGTTACTGAGAGAGCTGAAGTAGCCTGCCCCAATAGAAACACAAAGGAAAGATCTTCTGAAATCCCCTTCTCGCCCTAAGTTCCAAGTTAAATTTCCATTTATGGTATGACTGTCGGCCAGTGCAGGACCCCGGCCTTGGAATTGGAATTGTGGGTCTTTTCCTACTACGTCCCCGTTGATAGTCACCAGTGCAAATGCAGGTACTTGGGCAACCAGCAGGAGCGAAGCTGCAAGAACAGCTTTTGTTTTGCCCTGACAAACAGAAGACATCGCTTCGGAAACGGCGACGAAGCATCCCCGCCTCCGATTCCAAACCTTCTTAAAGATTTTGTTCATATATCTCCTCCTCGGGGATGTGTTTTTTATTCGGCCTTAGCTTTTTCTTTTTCAGCCGGCGTAAAAATGAGAGGGACAGCATCGAAAGCGACTACTTCTTTGATGCGAACCCAGCTAAAGCCCCGAATGCCCTGGAACGTAAAAACTTTCTCTTGGGACTCGGGATCTGCTAAGACACCTTGGAAAGCGGCAATCTGCGGGTTGATCTGTTGCGATTCTTCAGCTTTAAGATCAATGGCCAGATTTGTTCCGTTCTTGAGATGGATAGTTACTCGTCGAATGTGAATTGCTTGTGTCATTTTTCCTCCTATAGGATTTGTCATGGGTTTAAGAAAAGGTTTTTCAAAACTCAAAAGCCTTTTCGTAAACCGAGGGGAGGAAAAATGGGCGCAGAATTCCTAGGCTTCCGCTTTTCGGGGAACCGTCTTCTCGGGATTTTTTTGTTGTTCATAACGATTTCTTCACAAATCTTGGCAGGACTGTTGCTCACGTTATGAACGAAAGAAATACGATCACCGCTCTTTCGTGCGGGGCAGGACAAGTTAAAATTCGATTGACCCGAGGGCTTCTTTGTCCTGCCAAGGAAGAAGCCGTCCACTCGTTAAAGTGGCCGTGAGCTCTCGGGTCTAAACTTTTACGTGGTCATCTTCGGCTCCACCTCCCGCTCGATCCAGCTTTGAAGCTCGCCTAAATGCTCGGAACGCATTTTTTGAATTTGTTTTCCGCATTTGATCGTGGCTTCGTAGAGGCAGATCTTCTTCATGCCCGTAAGTCCGGGCTCTTTTCTGTCACTGACGACACTCAGTGAAACGTTGGGATATTCTTTGTTGTTGATTCTCATAATTTCTCCCAGCTGGCGGCTAAAAAAGGAATAGAAAACAGCGCCACTGTCGCGGAAGACAGCACTTCCGAAAAACATCCGAGGATATTTTGGTTGCCCGAGGAATGGGCCGAGGATGATAGATGGGGTCGTTTTTGCAGGCGCGAAAATGTCTTTCCGTCAGCAGAATACGTTCTTATTCATATCAAGCCCCCTCCGTACCCAAGCCGGCAAAACTTAAAAGAAAGAGAAGCACGGCCATCAAAACCATGAGAGGAGAAATAAAGTTGATGTTTCCTCGGGAGCCTGAAAACAGCGTGAGCGTTCCGACGGCCAAACAGCAAAAGCCAATCAGAAACAGGAAAGCACTGACCTCCCTCAAGTACATGTATTTTTCCTCCGTGGGTTTTTATTTGTTTACACCTTGTTTCTATTTTAATTCTTTTTATTCATCTTTTGGGAATGGTTTTCTCAATGAAATTTAATGTTTGTACGCATTCCTAAAAGCGTAAACAAAATCTCATATCATGGGGTAATTTTTGTTAGACGCCTAATTGACGGATTTTTAAGTCTTTTCCAACGAGCCGTTGGCAGTAAACGGAATAGGTCATGCCGTTTGGCAAAAACGAATCTTTGATCAGTGAAATTACGGTTGTATCAAAGGCTTCACCGTTTATTTGAACCCTGCGCGCTTTAATAGCGGTCCTATCTTCTCAACGAAATCGGGATCACTAAGGTTTCTTATGAACCAATTCTTATAAACCTGCGGATTGTTCACATCGAGATTAAGCGGAATCAGTTTGTGTCTTCTCAGGTACTCGTAAACCTGGGATACCGTTAAGCCTGACTTTTCCAATTTCTTTGAACTGTTATTACCGGAAAGCCAGTCGCTCACCATGTCCAACTGAGCTTCCGTCAGCATGAGCCGGTTCTTGGATACCCTCTCTTTCTCGGGAAGACAGAACAAACTTGCGAAATCGGATTCCATCGGCTCGGATTTCTTGCTTTCCATGGAAAACTTCAGTGCGGTTATTTTCCTTCCGACCAGGCTTTTCACGTCGTTCTCATAACAAATTTTGAACCGGGTGTGAGAACTTTCATTGATCTCCTAGGTACTCAGATCCAGAACGCGTCTTTTGAAATCTTTAAGAATCGGATATGAACCTTCTTCGCATCCAAGCGCCCAGCGCAAGTCGTCGATCTTTATCGTCTCGGTCCATTTGTTTTTTGGTAAGCCTGTTGCTTTGTCCTTCATCTGAATCATGAGCCTCAAGTAAAGAGAAGACGTGTAGCTGCTTGAGAAGCCTTTAAGCTCTCTTGGCAGAAACAGAATGAAGTTTCTGAGAATTCTTACGTGCTGAAGAAAGTCGTATGAAAACCTCAGACCGATCATTTGCTTGTTTTCGTCGAAAGTGCAGGACTGAAAGATTCTGAATTTCTTTTTCCAGCCCTGTTTGCCGTCGAAATCAGTAAGTTCAATACTGCGCTCGTAAGCTTCATTTGCCGCCTTCTTGATCAAAGCATAGGAGTTGTTTGAATTTCCCCCCATTTGCTTCACGTCTTCAAGAGTGAGCCAAATCTCCCGAGTCTCGCTGACCTCCTCCTCGAAGTTGATTTTCGCAAGCGCCAAAACAATAATTCTTGTCTCAAAAACGCTCAATTGTTTCGAGGAGCGCACGAACATATTCGAAAGCTTGACCTGATAGGCAAGCTCTTTTGGGGTCAGCTCCATCGGCAGTTTCATCTTCCCCGATTCACTCTCAAAAAACCGCAAGCCGGCGAGGATTTTCCCTCTGATTGGAGACCATCCAATCGTTAACATCGCAAACGCAATATTGAGGAACCGAAGCAAAAGCCATCACACCTTCGGGAAATCCATTCTTTCTCTTGACCAAGAGTTCCATTACCGGAGCGGTTATCCCGAGATAACGCGCAAGTGTTGCTTTCTTCATCAAAACCGGAATGTCGAGTATTTCATGGATATGAATTTCATTTTCGATTCTGGACAGGTAGTCTTCCGCTCTACGGTTCTTACGATTTTTTTTGAGCCAATAAGCCACTTCGGAAACATTCCAAACACAAATAACCCGACTGATTCGGGTAGGCTTTGGAAAATCCTCCTGATGCATACACTCAAGAAATTGATTTTTGTCCAGACCGAACACATAACACAAGGCGGAAGCTCTGAGCCAACCGCAATGGTATTGGCTTCGGTAAGACGGGACATAACACTCGTCGCTTTTTCCAAGATCTAACGCAATTTTAGTCATAGATTGTTTATCTGGTTTTATTTATTGTTTTTGACAATTATAAATTATGTTTAAATAGATGAATAAAAATATTGATCTTTCCTTTTCTTAAGCTAAAAATTCCCGTTCAAATTACCAATTAGGCTTAGAAAATGAGAGAACCGAGCGTCACCAAGAAATTTCAACCGATAGAAAAAGAATCGGAACTACCCAGATCTTTTGAGGCCGAAAAGTTGCTTGAATGTTTGGAAAAAGCAAAGCATAGTCTTTCGGCTATTTTTCAGAACTCCAAAAAGTTTGTCTCCGACGGCATCCGAGCTGAAATAACCAAAGAAATCCTCCGGATGTCCTCCGCCGATTTGGAAAATCTGAAGACAGCGCTGAGTCAGTCTCACTTCTTCTTTCCTTTGTTTGTTTTTGAAGAAGGCAATAAATCCGGTGCGGAACTGGGCTCCGATTTAAGCAGGGTTTTTGAACAAGTCAAAAAAGACCTGTTGGATTTGGCGCTCATTTTGAACGAAGCTAATCCGAATCTGTCCGAATTTATGACCGGCATTCCTTCAGAGACTGCTCAGTCTCTGAAATTCATGTCCGTTTCTCAGCGGGAAGACTGGTTGGATTCCTGTCCTTTCAGCATCGGCCTCCATCCGCTTGTGAAGCTGGTTGAATTCAAAGATAAAAACTCTTTTTTCAACTACCTCTTCCTATACATTTCGCTTAAATCCCAAACCCAATACAAACCTTTACGGAATTTTGGAGAGTCATTGGAAGTGTTCCAATCGAACGTCCTCAACACCAACTTTCCGGCTCAGGAGGAAGCTTTCTTCAGAATAAAGGATCTGGAGCTCGGTGCCTTTCTTCTGGCTTTCGGCGTCAATAAATACTTTGTATCGCAAGCCGTTAACTTTTGGGCGCTGCGGCTTCAGGCTCCGGGAACATCCGACCAGGAAAGACCCAAATATACCGATCTTTCCATGCTTGACGGAGCGGATCCTAAATGTGAAGCCTCATACCGAATCTTTCTTGCCTTATACAACCTCTTAGCAGGCTCGAAGGTCAACAGTTTCCCGGATTTAAGAGCGTTTGCCGTCGCTTTGAGTTTCATCAGGATGTTTGCCGAGGAATCCGACTGTTGGAAGGCATGGACCGACGTACAAATCCAACCGTCATCGGCCTTTACCATTTTGACTTTTCAAACCTTCAGTTGGATATTTGCCAAAACAACGATGAACATTTTTGACCGGATTGAACTTGACGCCGACGCTTACAACAAATACTGCCGCCCGAAAGTCTCCAGATTCCCGATTACCTTTGCAACAACGACCTTCTGTCCAGCCTGCGAGAATGTTTTTTTGGCAACCAACTCACTCAATTATTTCCGAAACTGTCCTATTTGCGAAAGGAAAGTTTTTCTTTGAGCGAAGGAACACGCAGGTCTTCATTTCTGGAACTCCTGCTCGTTAAATTCGCTCAAAACTCTTTATAGCCGCTTTTTAAACTAATTTTACCCCTAATATAGGGGACAGATTTGGGAGTAAAAAAGGCGAAATCAGTACGTTCAGCGCTTCGGCAAAGAATCGGTGAAAAGCCAAAAAACATCCGTTTGCAGGAAAAAAAGACTAAGTTACGTAAGGCGGAGGCTCGTAAAGGCTTCAAAAACAGCCGTCATTCGCTTTTTACGCGTCACCTAATACGCGGGTGGCTTCATTGTTTTAAATGTCTTAAAGGACCGATTTGAAGCCTTCAAAAGGCTTGTCCGTTTGATTCTATTTTTCCAATCTTTGGCTTTCCGAAATTTGGATCCGATCCAAACACCGAGACTATGCCCAAACTTCTGTGAAAAAGAAAGCACCGAAAAAAGCACTTACTCTTTCCCTAGATGCTTTTTGCGCGGCTGAATAGATGCGATAGCCGACAACATCCGGGGAGTAGTTGAAACGTCCTCCAACTTCCTCCTTGGCAGCCCTACGCTCGAAGAGCGTTTTAAAAAATTGAAAAATTTTTTTTGTTTTTTGACTGCTTTTTTTTAGTGAGTTATTAACAATTTTGCTGTCATTTCATTCTTTATTAATGAATACTTTATTACTTTGGGACTCTTTCTGAAATATTCTTTAATCCATGAATTATGAAGAATATTCCCCCGCTAAAAGGGGACAGATTTGGGAGTGAATAGGGGACAGATTTGGGAGTAATGTTACACAATAGGGGACAGATTTGGGAGTGAATAACTTGTCTATAGGGGACAGATTTGGGAGTGAAGTTATTAACATTTATCCCCTCATTTAATTCAAAAGGGTTTATTTAGTTAATCAGGGGGCAGCTATCTCTTTCGAATTTATTTTTTTGATTCTGCTTTTGTGCCCGATTCATATGTGAAAAATCAACCCTATTGTGTGCAGATTTGGGAGTGAAAAATACTCTTCAACTTATTGTTTATTAGAGAAAATACTTTTGTTTAGAGCTGCTAAAAGGGGACAGATTTGGGAGTAAAAAGGGACAAATTCGGAAGTTGCCTGCCCTTTGCGGCGCATAATTGACCGAAAGCAAAAGCGAACGATTATGGACAAAATTACCAAAGAAGCTCGTAGCAGAAATATGGCCCAGATCTGCTCAAAGGACACAAAGCCCGAGGTGTTTCTGCGCAAAGCTCTGCACAAAGCTGGTTTCCGCTACCGCCTCAACTGCGCGAAACTGCCCGGGAAGCCCGATATTGTTCTGAAGAAGCACAGGGCTTTGATTTTCGTCAACGGGTGCTTTTGGCACGGGCATCAGGGCTGTCCCAAGAGCAGTATTCCGGAAACCAACAAAGACTTCTGGCTTAAGAAGATCGAAGGCAATATGGCCCGCGATGAAAAAAACATCAGGGAGTTGCGCAAAGACGGCTGGAGGGTTCTCGTCGTTTGGACATGTGCATTCGGAAACAAAAAACTTTCAGAAAATACCGTCCAAGAGACAATAAGTTGGCTGAAATCTTCGGATGAATTCCGGGAAATCTCCAATCAGCAAGCACCCGACAGAGCCGTTAAAATCGGCACTTCGGAGGAATGAATGAGCAACAAACTGAAATCCATTGATCTTTTCGCAGGCATCGGAGGAATCCGTCTGGGCTTTGAGAAAGCCTTCGGCCCCGAGCTTGAAACAACCTTTGTCAGCGAATGGGATCAACACGCCCAAAAGACCTATCGGGCCAACTTCTCCGATGACTTCGAGATTGCCGGAGACATCACAAAGATTGACGAAAAGGACATTAAGCCCTTTGATATTTGTCTTGCCGGTTTTCCCTGCCAGGCTTTCTCTTTGGCGGGAAAACGTCAGGGATTCAACGACGACTACAAAGGTCTTTGCCGAGGCACACTCTTTCAGGATGTCGTTCGGATTTGCGAGCTGCATAAGCCAAAGGTCATCTTCTGTGAAAACGTTAAAGGACTGACCATTCACGATAAAGGCCGCACTTTCAAAGTCATTAAAGGCGCGTTTGAGCAGATCGGCTACAAAGTCTTCACCAAAATCCTCAACAGCAAGGATTTCGGCGTTCCTCAAAACCGAGAACGCATTTTTCTCGTTTGCTTCAGAGATGACATTGCGCCCGAAGAGTTCAACTTTCCGGAACCGACCGGCGAAAAAGTCTCCATCCGTCAGATTCTGGACGAAGCACCTATTTCTCCAAAATACTATCTCTCTGACGTTTATCTTGAGACGTTAAGACGCCACAGAGCGCATCACGAATCGCTCGGGCACGGTTTCGGCTATGAGATCAAAGACCTCGACGGAATCGCCTCTGCGATTGTCTGCGGCGGTATGGGTCGTGAGAGAAACCTTATCATCGACAGCCGCGAGCACTCGATGAAACCTGTCACACACATCAAGGGCGAAATCAACAAGGAAGATGTCCGCAAGATGACTCCCAGAGAATGGGCGCGTCTGCAAGGATTTCCGGACTCCTACAAGCTCGTGCTTTCCGACGTTCACCTCTACAAGCAGTTCGGAAACTCGGTGACGGTGCCCGTTATTGAGGCAATCGCAAAAGAGATTAAAAAAGTTCTCGACAAACAGGAGAAATAATGGCTACCAAGGCAGGCGCAGGCAAGACGGTCAACAAAGGAGAAGGCAGCGAGTTCTACGCCTTCCTCTACATTCTCGGTGAAACCAAACTCCCCTTGGTGGATAAGGATCTGAAGGAAACGGGACGCGATGTCAATTTCCTGAAGGTGCTTCGAGAGGATGCCATTTATGAATTTGTCCCCGGCAACCGCATTGCCGTATTTGTTGACGGAGCCACGCATTATTTCGATTGCTCCCAGGCGGAGGCGGAAGCGAAAAACGTATTTTCGCTTCTGATCAATCCGGGAAGCATCTCTACAGACGCGCCTGCTCTCAACTCTGCCCTGAAGCTTGTGTGGGCCAAAAAACTCCGTGCCAAAAGCGCAAACAAACAGGACTTGTCCGCTTCGGTTCAGTTCCCGAATGTGCCCTTCTCCCAATTTATAGGCTTTTCCGTCAAAAGTTACGTCGGCAAGGATCCGACCATTCTCAACGCCAGCGGAGACAACACAAGGTTTGTTTACCGAATTTTGAAAAACGGACAAACGCCTTCGGGCGCCGAGCTTGCCACGCTTAAATCTTTTTATCCGACAACGGTCGGAAACTCGAAGATCGGAACCTACGCCGACTTTTATCGGAATGCTTTGAAGGACGGCTTTAACTTCAACTTCAAAGAAAACAGCGGCGGAAACCTTTCCTACAACCTGAAGTTCATTGACTCCAAAGGGCCTGAACTCTTGGCAAGAATTCTCATGGAACAGTTTGCCGCTCCGAGAACGAGAACGCCTTTGGCTGACTTGGTTGACGAAGCGGCGCGAAAAAACGACATTCCGGAAATCCAAGCACTCGGAGACAATTTAGAGGACAGGAGAAACTCTCTCCGTCACAAAATTCAGAATATTCTTCTGGCGTTCACAACCGGGGCAACTCCCGCCGTTAAATGGACGGGAGCACAAACAGCTTCCGGCGGCCTTCTTGTCGTTGAGAAAAGCGGCAAAGTCTATTGCTTGGAACTCTTAAGCGGCAACGTCGTCGGCAACTACCTTATCGAAAATGCTTATTTCGAACAGCCCTCGGGCGACAGACATTCCAAAAATGTCCTGACCGTTTCTCAGGGCGAAGTTACCATTGACCTGCAGCTTCAGATTCGAATTCAACACCCTTAAAGCAACCATTCAAAACGGGAGAGTTTCGTGGAATTTCTAAACGGACAATGTTGGCCTGAGCATGAATTTTTTGACCTTCCTGAAGAAATCGACTACGACATTCTTCCCGAATTTAACCTGTCCAGAATTCAAATAGGTGCTCGGTGGTTTGTAGGGGAATTGGACAAAAAAGACCTCGTTCCATGGGGTCCAATTTCTTTTGGCAGCCGCGAGAAAGCAATCGAAAAAGCGGAGAGCAAAAGGAGTAAGGGAAGCAAATGGAAACTTTGGCTCGCTACCGTCTTGATCATGGATTTTGCCCACAGAGAAGATCCGGAAAATAAGTTTTCATGGATAAGCCTGCCGGATTACTTCGAGAGCATTTTTTGGCTCTCCAATGTTTCTTTTGCAGAAGGCGCCCTATCCAACGGACGCGACGTGCTTCCTCTGAAAGATGCTCCCTTCAATTCGGTTGAGAGCTTCATTGAACGCACAAACAATCTGACTGCAAATTATATGAAGTTAACACCTTTCGAAGACAGGAAGGACTTCTTTTTGCCTGAAGAAATGCCGTTCTACCCTATTGTTTGCGACTCCAAATCCGAGGGAAGCCGATATGTGCTGTCTTGGGTGCCGGCGATAGAGAGCGTTTTCGCCAGAGATTATTTTTTCGACAATGAGATAAATACAAACCACCTTCTCAACCGCTTTTACGAAGCCAAAACTCCATAATCGAAGCTCCAATACGCACAAGGCCGACCCTTGCGGAGTCGGCCTCTTTTCAGCTCTTAGAGCTTCGTGCGGATTACAGTTAGCAATACCAGAACGAGGACGATCTTGTAATCAATGTTAAGATCACCTGTCCAGACTATCGTATTGTTTGCTACAATCTCCCACGAGGTTAGAAATGACGTCAACATCTCATTCCTCATAAGAATTGTTTAGATTCACCAAAGCCCGGGCCCAACCGGGCTTTGTCGCATCTGATCCCTTTCGGGGCCCTCTACGGCATACGCCGCAATCCTTTGCTAATTCCCGTAATTAAGGGATCGGCGCAGATTTCGAGGGCAAGGACTACGGATGAAGTTCATTTCCTTTCATGGTCACAGGATTGTAACCGAATCGACATTTCAAAAGTTTGCTTTTTGAATTTTTAGCCGTTGTGACTCACTTGCCAAAATTAAAACAAGTTTGCAAGAATCTGTGACGAACTGTTCGGCAATCAGTCAATCCTAGCCCTCTACCCAAACAAAATCCTCGCCAACCAACTGAAAAAGCGTTTTAGGAGGCTCTTGTTCTGCCTCCTGTAGTTCCACGGCTCCACCACCTCTGAGTCCCTCCAAAGGCCGATTTTGGCGTTTTTAGCTGAATAGTGAGCCGCGGCGTACCTTTTCTTGTATCCATAGGGCAGTTTATGCAGGTACTGCCAATAGGCCCAAGCCCAGCCTGCACTGATAACTTCAAAAGAGGCATCGCGCCGGTAGTCTTTGCCGAAATACACCAGCCCTACGGTTCTGCCGTAGCCGTCGGTGTCGATTACTTTAACGAAGACTCTTTTACCAAGAATGAGGTTCATCAGGAATCTTTGTGATTCAAGCCCGCTTCTTTGATCATGTTCAGGAGCGTCTTCTCCGGCCAATCGGACCTTGGCCTGCGCAAAGCCGCTTTGGACGAGTATGGTATCTCCGTCAAAGACTTTGATCACAATGCCGAAGAAATCCTTTTTCGGGGCGGATCGCAGCCATGACTTCAGAATGACCGCTCCTACAAAGATCAGCAGGGAGGCCAAAATAAAAACGAACAAGGTCTCTTCCATATCACTTTAATTTTCAATAAATCACGACTTCATGCCCGTTACTTATACATATTTCGGCAGACAACATAGAAACTCATCAAGAGCACGCTGAGGTTAAGCGGCAACACCCAAACCGGAAGCGCAATCGGAATGAAAAACACAAGGAAAGCGAGCATGGTTAAGGCGCCTCCGATTTTCAAAGCGGCATTCTGACTGGTTGGGGACGCACCGTCATATCCGATCTTGCGTTTTTTCCAGACGTACACGCCGTCGATAATCAAAGGAACCGCAAACAGTCCCAAGGGCCAAAGCCAAATCAGCGTCTGAGAGATTCTCAGAATGACTAGGTAAACGGTGTAGAGAAATGAATTGCGGCGATCCCGCAGAGTCGGAAGAAACTTTTCGCTTATCTGAGCCATCTTTGCGCTCAATTTGTTTTCCGCCCTGATCGGCGCAAACAAGCCGTTGACTTTTTCTTCGATTCCCGTGTCTTTCATTACGGTTGTGTAGGCTTTGTTGGCTTGAATCGCAACAAATTGTCCGGCAGATTTTCCATAGGCTTGCGTGAGCGATGCGTGCTCTTGCGACACAGCCCGTGCGGAATACTCGCTCGGTAGCAGAATAACCAGGGACACAAGCTGAAGGACTACCAAAAGGAAGATGGATCGAAATAACGAGGGCAAACCGTTTTGTCTTGTAGCTGCTGATTCGGACATAACTGCTCCTAAAAAATTCAAAAACTAAATATGGATGTCGGGCAGGCAAACCGGACGGAAAGAAGACGGCGGAAAAGTACCGGGAACAAAAAAATCAAAACGGACTTGGTTGTCGCTGTAGGTACAACTTGCTCCTGTTTCGAAAACAGGCCGTACCCTCTCCTCTTCTTCGCTCCTTTGAAAGCCTTGAAACTCAAGGCTTCGGGAAGAATTCTTGTTTACAGGGAAAGCCGTAAACCGGGCAAAAACCGGAACAAACGGACAAAGTTTGTGCGTCTCATCAGAGCAGACGGACAATGTTTGGCCGATTCCAAAGTTCGCCTTTTTAGCCGATAAAGATCTCTGCCGAGACATTTCTTTAATCTCTAATCAAAAGGCACTTCTTAGCAAGTCTTTCGAATGGTGTTCCGATTTTTCCGATATTTGCACTGCGCTCAAGTTTTGCCTTTTCCTCAGAGAGAATCGGAAGTCTTCCTTTGAAAATCTTTCCGCCGGACAAAGACGCGAAATACTCCAAATCCGGCAGCATTCCCAACACCTGCGGCGGCACGAGTTCCGCTTCTTCTTCCATCAGGCGCTCTCCCGAGTTGGCCGAAGCCGTCATCGGGTTGTCTGCGGAGATGCTCGTGGACTGCGTGTGCATAACATAGTTGATTTTTGTCTTCATGCAGTTGTCCGAAAAATACTTCATGGATTCCGCACTTCTTAAACGCAGACAAATCATGTTGTTGAAGTTGCCGAGCGCCGATTCCGTCTTGTCTTTGCTCTCAAGTCTTGTTGTGAAGTCGGCAATCGTCTGCGAGGCGCAGTAAATCTGAAACTTCGCGCCGCGGCCTTTGTTAAGCAGTGCAATCAAGGGATCGTTGGCGATTTCCGCACATTCGTCAACGAAGATGTTCAGGGGTTCCAAGTCACGGTTGTAGTTGTAGCGGTCTGCCGCGACCTGAGCCAGGTCCGAGAGCAAAATGGCGCCCAAAGAACGTCCCGCAACCTGATACTGTAGGGTATTCAATCCGATGTACACAACCCGTCTGCCGTGGGTGAGATCTTTGAGGTTCAGGAAGTTCTCGTCCACAGCATGAGATTTGGGATTGACAATCGTTCCGATTTCTCCGGCGGTAAGGTCGGTTAGGCCCGTCGTGAGACTTGTAAGCATTTTGCCCAGATGTTCCTGATCGTGTTCAAAGTAAGAAACAACCGAAGCCGCGTTCCTCACTGCGCGGGAATCGTCTTCCATCAAAAACTGTCTGAGGTAAGCCACCCAATACTGAGCTTTCTGAAAATCATTAAGCATCACGACTGCCTGCTGCTTGTTCCTGGATACCGACATCGACCCTTTAAGAACATTGACGCCGGAAATCCCTTCGGGGAAGTCCTCCGTGCAGAGCGCAATTCTCAAATTGCTTTCGTAATCCTCCTTTTGAGAGGCAAGCTGCTGAACAATTCTGCAAACCAAGGACGGCAGGCTTCCGCTTTGCACGTACTTGTAAAGGTTGTTCAGAGTCGGCTTTTCGCCTGCCATCATCATGCCTTCGAAGATGCTTGTCGCAAAAGCCGTGGCGTACTTCTTGAAATCGTCGTCGCCCGGCCCCATGAGGCATTTGATGCGGGAAGCCAGCTCTGTCGTTTCTTCGAAGTTTGCAAGCGGGTCGATTTTGGCCGAGTGCTTTGGATCTTTGAGCTGAACGGAAACAAACAACTGAGGTTTGCCCACAATTTCACAAGCCCTCTTTGCGTTCTTCTCCAACTCTTCGTCTCCTTTCGGATCAAAAATCAGTACGGACTCCCCTCGCATGATTGCCTGAGAGATCAGCAGATCAAAGAGTCGGGTTTTGCCGGCACCGGTCGTGCCCAGAATCAACGTATGTCCGCTGATGTGGCTTAACGGCTGATAGATGTCCGTTTCCTCACCCAGGCCGTGAATGGCCGAAAGCCCTTTCTTGGCCGCTTCTCCGGTTTTATCCGAGAAACCGCCCGAACTGTCTCCGACAGGCTGAAGATCCAAAGAATCAAGATTGCCGCTCACAATTTCAGTGAGTTTTTGAATTTGATCTTTTTCCCACATGAACCCGTTTCCAAGCCAAACCGCTCTTGAGGTTCCCTTGATGTCGTCGTAAGACATTCCCGGCTTGTACTCAGGAAAAACCTTTTCCTTCAAAGCCTCGAAGTCCGTGAAAACGAGATCCATGCCTCTTAACTTCCTGTGCTTTTCATTGATCTGCACGGCCTGATGCCTCCGGTAAAGAGACATTGCGGCACAGGCCGAAGCGGTGGCCGCCCAAACGGGCCAAACGGCAAATCCGTGCGTGGCAAGGTAAACAAGCGAACCTATTCCGCTTGCAAAGACGCCCTGCTGCCACCAAAACGCCTGCGTCAGTTCAAAGTTGGGTCGGTACGACCTCTCATACTTAGTCGGATCAAATTTCATTTTCTTACTCGTTGGAATTCATGCGGGCGGCTATTCTGTTTTTTCTGAAAAAGAGCGAGACCGTTGCCAGAAGCTGCCCGGTTTCCTGTGCTTTTAAGTTTTGGGCTGCCAAGAGAGACTTCCATTTCTCTTTGGAAATACTGCAAATGACGCTCGAGCCGTCCTGCTCGTAGTTGATTTCGTCACATTGGATGAACGCGCCGCCTCCGCCCGTCAACTCCTCTTTGATCTGATAGAGAAACCGCAGGTTGTCATCGGTGTTGGAGGGGACCGGGCCGGTGCCCCCTGCAACGCTATCTTCAAAGCGAGCTTCGTCGTCCCGTTCTTCAGCGTCGGATGCTCCGGATCCGGACTCATCCCACGGACACTCATCGTCGGAGGCGTCAGGGAATATTTCGCCCGTCTCCTCGTCAACCCGTCCGATTCTGCCGGCGGCTTCTTTTATTTCTTTTTTATTGTTGTTTGAATCATCGGAATTTCCTGTTTCTCCGGATCCTCCGGGAATCGTATCCGGATTACTTTCTCCGTTTCCTTCGGAGCTTTCTCCGGGAGCGCCTTTATCGGCGGAAGTTTTTCCGTTTTCGGCTGCATCAGACGGTTTTCCACTCATCCGGGAGCCTTCGGCGGACGAACTTTCTCCGTTTGACTGACCTTCTCCCGGATTTCCTTCCGGGTTTTCTGCATTTTGACCGGCTGAGTCACCGCCGCTCTCGGAACCGCTCCGGGTTTGTCCGTTTGCGTTTTCCTCTCCTCCGGGTTCTCCGGGAACCATCGGGGAATCCTGAGTCGGTGTTTCAACACCCGTTTCCATCGGATTGACCTCTTCCGAAGTCCGGGCGTTTCTGAAGCCGAAGTTCTGATCGCTTCTGAACTTTTCGTCGGCCTCGTTTTCGTGTGTCGCGTCGTAGAGGTTTTTGAAATACAACTGAACGTCTGCCGAGGGCATATCCACGGCTCTCACCAGAAAGTTCACGGCATTGACCGTGAGCGCGTCGGTAAAGACTACGGAATAGTCAGACGAGAAGGGTTCCTCCGCTTCCCTTCCGTCCTCGCTCCGGAAGCGCGAAAGGAATGAGTTCGGATGCACTTGAACAAAAGGTTTCAGGAATTTTTCAACGCGTCTTGTGAGAAGGTTTGCAGGATCCTCGTCGTCGGTTTCGGGATTTCTGTAAACGGAGCGGAAGCGCCCGCAGAAGAGCACCCAAGCATTGACGCGCACGCTCGTTGCGTTTACCTCTACCAAGGGTAGGATTTCGGAGCCTTCGCCTGCCACACACTCTGCACGGTTCGTGAACAGCGTTGCCAGCTCGATAAAGAGCGGATAAAACTCAGAGTTTTTGAATTCCTTCGGAAAACATCCTCTGTCCACTCCGATACGATAGGCTCTGAGCGCTTTTTCATAGAACTTAGCGAAATGCACGACCAAAGCGCTGTCGGTTTCAAACGGAGCAAATCGAATTTCTCCGGGCAAATCCGCTTGTCCGACGGAAGAAGTGTTTCCGCTTTCTTCCGGTACCGACCTGGAACCGACTTCCGCAACAGGCGATTCTTCAAGCTTCGAATCTTTTTTCTTAAAAATCTTTCGCGGGAAAATTTCACTCGGAATGTTGCCCTGAGATGCAAAAGACCAAAGCCATACGCGGTCTTTTTCCTGTTCGGGTTTGAATTTGAGCTTCTTTAACGTGTGAGGGCTTCCGCAAACCGAAAGCCGTTGGGCAAACGGATAGTATCGCCAGAGAAAGCGAGTCGTGGTTTTATCCGAGAAATCCGAAAATGAGGGAGATTTATCCAGAGGATTGATTCTTTTGCGTTTGATCCGGCTCTTCGGAAAACTTTTGTCGGAAAGACCTGTTCCGGTACCCAAACCGGCTCCGTCATTTTCTCCGGCTACGGCTACCGAAGATTTTTCTCCGGGCTTGTAATCGTCCCAGCTCCAATCGGACATATCCGCCCCGTTTTCTCCCAATACGTCTTCCGGAGCCACGGTCGGTTCGTCCTCTCCGTCTTCTTCGCAGAACTCCGATTCATCAAAAAGAGGGATATGAGGAAAGCTCCGATAGGTCTTCCACCCTCTTTCTTCCTCATTGAACATCGGATCGGTGGTATCCAATTCGGGATGGTACTGAAGCAGTGTCCGGTACAGCGGAAGAGCCTTTTGATTTTTGTCCGGCTCAAAGCCTTGGATAATCACATCTTCGTTATTTTCCGAAGATGTGTATTTTTCCGCCCGTTCTTCTTTTTTCACAGGACGCAAATCTTTTTCTCTTTCAATTTTTTCCGGTACTTGTACTTCTCTTACTTCCGCGTCGTAAAAACGTGAATAGCCAAACTTCTTCAGTACACGGTCCATCAGATTCTTGGCCGCTCCGAAAAAGTCTTTCCCGTGATATTCGCTGAAAGCCTTTGTGACGCAGGCATCCCTGTCGCGTTGTATCTCTTTTGTCCTTTCCAGCTTTTCTTCCGTCAGTTTTTCCAAAGGATTTCTGCCGTGGGTTTCGTTATGGATTTTCTCGGCCTTAACCCGTTCGATTTCTTCTGCCGTGCGGAAGATTTCTTCGGCTTTGCCCTCGGCCTTTGCACCTCTGCTTGCCGACGTGAAGAGCGGATCGTCGGCGTCCATAGGCGCGACATCCGTGCAGTCGTACACAAATCCTTCAATCGAAGATACCAATCCCGTAAAAGGCGGGTGCGTGAGCCAGACGGCTCGTGTCGGCATTGCCGCGCACTTGGGCATAACGGTAAAAAAGGGAGATTCGAAGTAATCGCCTTTGGGCGTGTACTTCGGATTACCGTAGATCAATCCGTTGTCCAGCAGCCATTGAGACAGTTCGTCCTTTCGCTGAATAAAACCGACCTTCTTGCCGTTACTTTCCAAAAAGGCGCAAAGAGAACTTAAGGCCACTCGATTCCAATCAATGAAACACTTGCCTTCGATCACGAAAACTTGGGCGTTGACCTTATTGATTTCCCAAAAGCCCTTGGACAAGGCAAATGCAATTCCGTTAAGGAATGCAGAAACGACGGATGTGCTTGATTCGCACACCGGAAAAGTAATGTTTTGAAAGACATTACGCTTGGTTGAAGCGCCGTCGGCTTCCTGAATGCACTTTTTAAGACTCGTCTCCACCGAATCTTTGGTCAGCGCCCTTTGGATTTCTTCCAAAAGGTTCGGATTCTCTACAGTCAGCAGCCACTTTCGATATGCAGGCGGGATAAGTTTGTCCGCCAGGGCCGCTGTAAATTCTTCATGGGGATCTCCTCCCCTGTGCTTTGCCCTAACCGCGTTCTTGGCAGCCGCTGATCCAAAAGGATCTTTGAATTCCTCGTCTTTTGTCGATTGAAGCGCAATAACTACGTAGCGCTCCACATTGTTTTTCGTTCCCCACTCCCACAAACTTTCTTCAGTCGCTTTCCAGCGTTTGTGCGTTTTCTCGTCAAATACGGCAAAAGAAGAAACCACCTTCCCTAGATCGTGAAAAAGTCCTCCCAAAAAAGCCGCGTGGCTCCAATAATTCTTGGAGAAATTCACTTCGGCGTGGGTTCCGTAGCGAGCCAGGATGGACGTTCGGGCCAACCTCAGACAAAACAGAGCCGTTTCCAAAGAATGTCTGAAAAGCCCGCCCTCTTCTGAATGATGATGTTGAGCGGACGCAGGAAGAAGTTCGACGTATTCGGCGAGATTTTGCACCGCCGGAACAACCGTTTTCGAAAACTCCTCGTCGTTCATGCCGCTCGCATCCCAAATCTCCAGCATGAGCTTTTGTTCTTTTTCCACCAGCTCCGAAGGATTCTTCAAAAAATGAACCGGCTGCATTCTGGACAGATCCGTGTGAGTCGCGGCAACGGGCATACCCTTCCTTTTTGATTTTGTTCGGTTTTTTGTTTTGTTTTAGATATTTCTAAAAAAGTTATAAACAATTTTAGTAAACCAATTATAAATTTTCACTGGAATATCCGCCATCAAGATGAATAAAAATTAGGATAAAAAATACCTTATATACAATTTTTATTATTTATAATCAAATTCTTAATTAATTCCAAGGAGGAAAAGGCCTTTCGGGCTAACAATTTTTATAATATTTATATTGTTGATATTAACAATGTAATTTAATTGGTATAGATGTTGTAAATGTTTAAACTGTTTTTATTGTTTATTCCAACTCTGCAATTAGAATAAATATAAAAATATCGTTTAAAGCTATGGAAAAAATTGAAACTTATTCGAGCGTCGACTGGTTAAATCATCTGACGACGGAGAATAAAAAACATTACGTAGAAAAAACTCCCGATCAGGTTGTCATCGACTTTCTGAAAAGAAGAAAGGAGTTTCCGTTCCTGCAAGCATGGATAGCTTTCTTTCTGCCTTCTTACTTTGAGAGTATGAATCCTGAGATGGCTCCGGCTTTTTTAGCCTTGTTCCGCAAGACCTCCAACGCCACTGCGCTACCTCGAGAATACCTTTGGACAATCGCGATTGCTACGGAAGCCATTTATTCCGCAGTGACTGTGCTCAACGTAGTTCGTGTGAGAGCCGAGCAGTTCGTTAAATCTACGGGCAAACGTAAGCCCGGTCCTCTCGGAGATTTTTTCCAAGCGTACAAAAACGAACAAACGTATTTGGATTTGCTCAAATCGGTAAAAACCAGAAAATATACTCCCCAACTTCCTTATTTCTGGAATCCGCAGGATGTGGCCGCACTTCAAGCGATAAGGGACGGACTAAAAGCAGGATGGAAAGGATCTTCGTTCGACTACACGGAAAAAGACTTGAGTCAATGGCTGGATTTTTTCACTGTCGTCCGTATGCAATTGGTCGAGTTTCACGCGAGGATGATTTTCTCCTCCGGTCCGCAATGGATTGAGATTTTAAAAATTTTCCTCCGGCGTAGTCTTCCTTTTGATCACCCCGATTTTAAATCTGTCGGTAAAGATTTTCCCGTAGATAAAACAATCTCTGTGAAAGCAACGGGAGAAGTTCTCAAGTTTGCAGACGAATTTTATAACTGGCCTGCACCCAAATTGCCTGAAGAATGGCTGAACTGCGGCTTGAGAGGACTGAACCGCCCTCTGTATTCCACTCTCTACAAGACAGCTAAACAAAAAAGGAAAAAGGCCTCATGAATTTTTTTTTGTCTTTGCCTCAAAGAAGCCGACGGAGGGAGAAACAGACTCGTACTCTTTTCCTTCAAAGGTTTTAAGAAGAGCTTCCAAGATCACTTGAG
>QWCY01002045.1_pt1 | contig 27620 bp, 24 predicted proteins | sample 1972631 | NCBI WGS metagenome assembly QWCY01 (sample SAMN09866696, study PRJNA288562) | Human gut metagenome isolate pre1_stool, whole genome shotgun sequencing... | isolation source: gut | host: Homo sapiens | place: USA: California
CGAATAATCCATTCCTGTCACATGTCCATTTCCGCATTTGCCCAACCAGGCTACAATATTTGCACCGCCTCCGCAACCAACATCCAGTACCGCAGCGTCCGGATTCACTGAGATATTTGAGAATCCCCATTGTGATAACTTGGCGTGACCGATGTTCATCATCTTCGTCATCAATTTTCCGCCGAAGCCTTGTGGCTTACGAGTATTTTCAAAGAAGTTCATTGCATGATTCCTCCTCTTTAAATCCCGATTTTTCAGTTTCAAAAACAGGAAGTTGTACTTATGCACAGACAATCAAGCATCCCGTTTAATCAAAGCGGCATCGGAGTCCGGGCAATCACAATGACTGCCAAAACAGCGCCCGCAAACGCTGCTGCGCCGATAACTGCCGCCGTCTTTTTGCTGAGATTCTTCTTTACTGCCTTACAGATTAGCATGGCACAAACCACGCAAACAGCCGCAACCGCAAGCGCAATAACCAGCGTCTCCCATAACCATGAAAGTTCGTATAACATTCTCATTCGCTCACCATACCTTTCTCCGGCAAACTGGAAGTTACTTTTTCATATACACGCCTTTGTCAAATTCCGATTTATTGTTCCTTTCAGGCGCACCTGCGCCGCTTTTCTCCCTGCCGTTTCCGGCACTGTGGGGAAGGGTTTGGAAAAAGCGGCGCGGCTATACTTGTCTGCAACTTCCAATCGAATCAACATTTTTTCTCCGCACTTCATCGAATCAGATGCAGTGCATATTCCAGATCCTTCTTATGCACATAAATTTTATACTCCCATGCAAAGCTCTGGTTAAATCCTGCACTCCACATATTCGCTCTCTGAATACCGCCCTGTCGATTTGTTGTTCTCACTGTATAAGCAATCCCATTTGCAGCCAGAATATTGCGAACCTCCGCCTGCCGTTCCATGCTCTGTGTAACCACCAGTTCTCTCCTGTTGAAAATCGTCAGCATTTCCCCCAGCCCCTTTCGCTTTTTTCCATTCTACCATAGAAATCCGCAAAAGAAAAAGCCATTCTCTACTATTTTAGTAGAAAATGGCTCATTTTTACTTATTTTTCTTCTTCCTCAAAATGCAGCACGCCTACATAAGGCAGATTTCTATATTTCTGGGCATAATCCAGACCATACCCCACCACGAAGGCATCGGGAATCGTAAAACCTGTATAGTCCGCCTTGATATCCACCACGCGGCGGTCGGGCTTATCCAGCAGTGTCACCAGCTTCAGCTTTTTGGGGTTTCTGCTGATAAGAAGCTCCTTCAGCTTTTTCAGTGTTCTGCCGGTGTCAATGATATCCTCTACAATCAGCACATTCTTGCCTGTAATATCCGCATCCAGATCCATCTTGATATTGATATTGCCGGAGCTTTCCGTGCTGTTGCCGTAGCTGGAAACGCTCATGAAATTCATGGTAACGGGCATCTTCATTTTCTTTGCCAGATCCACGATGGTCACAACTGCGCCCTTCAGCGCACAAACCAGCTCCACCTGCTCATCGCCAAACTCCTGATATAATTCATCTGCCAGCTCTGCCATCCTTTTGTCAATCTGTTCCGCAGAAAGCAATACCTCGATTCTCTCTTTCATTCCTGTACCCTCCGTATTTGAATCCATACTTTTCGGTCGGTCTGTTCCTCCGCGCCAAAGGCTTCCTTCAGCCTCGGCACCCAAATCACCGTATCCCCTGCCACAAATAAGGGATATCGCTCCCGTTCGGCTCTGGGAATCTTTGCATCAATGAACAGCTCCTTGATTTTTTTCCTGCCCCTTCGCAGAGGAATCACATCCCCCTGCCTGCGCGTGCGGCAGAAAAGTGTATGCCCTATTTTATCATAATCAAATACATTCGTACAGGTTTCGGCAGAAATTTCAACTTTTTTTTCATCCAGAAAGACCAGAACTGCAATGCCTGCTTCGGGAATGAAGATTTCCTCCTCCATGGGCAGGGCATAGCAGAACCCTCTTGGCGCATCTGCTGCCCTTCGGGAAAGCACCAGTGTGCCGTATCGGTTTTCTGCACGCAGTCCTTCGGGAAAATCAAGCTGTTTCCCGCTTTCCTTCCGAAGCAAATCCTCTAACGCCGCAAGCTGCTTTGCGGAAATATCCTTTTTCTGAAACTGCCCCACCGCCTGCCGCAGGATGCGCCGCCGCATGGCAGGATGGAGCGCATTTAGCCCTTCTATGGAAAGAGAAACCTCCTCAGGCAAGGAGGGCAGCTGTACCTCCTTCCAAAAAAGCGCCGTCTGCTGCTCCAGAAAATCCTCCTCCTCTGCCAAAAGAGAAGCCGTTTTTGCAATATGCCCCACCGCCTGCGGATTGATTTCCTCCAGAATCGGCAGAACGCGCAGCCGCAGCTTATTTCGGGTATAGGCTTCCTCTCGGTTTGTGGCATCCTCTCGCCACTCCAGTCCGTTTTCCCTGCAATAGTCCTCGATTTCCTCTCGGTCGCAGAACAGCAGGGGGCGGCAGATATTCTCTCTGACGGGTGCCATGCCTGCAAGCCCCTTCAGTCCTGTCCCTCTGCAAAGCCGCATCAGAACGGTTTCCGCCTGATCCCTTCGGTGGTGCGCCACGGCAATGAAGCCATCCTCGCCTGCCGCCTGCCGAAAGGCGGCATAGCGCAGAAGCCGCCCCGTTTCTTCCTCGCCAAGCCCACGCGCCTTCGCCTCCGCACGCACATCATAGTGCTTTACAATACAGGGAATCCCCAAATCGGCGCAGAAGCCTTCCGCAAAACGAGCGTCCTCGTCTGCCGCTGCTCCGCGCAGGCCATGGTGAATATGTACCGCGGTGAGGGAATCCCATGCAAATTCCTTTTGCAGGCTATGCAGAACGTGGAGCAGTGCAACGGAATCCGCTCCACCCGAAAGCCCAATCACAAGCCTTGCGCCCTTCGGCACCATCTGAAATTGTCGCAGTGTGTTTCGTACCTTTTTCCGCATGTTCGTCTCCTTCTCGGAATCCTCTTTTTCCCCGAAAATTCCTCTTTCCCATTACTCTACACGATTGCGGAAAAAAAGACAACACAAACATAATCGCAACTTATACCGGATAGTCTCAATTTATGCCTGCTTCTGCCAGAATCGTCCGGCAAGAACGGTCATATCGTCCCGCCTGCCGTCCCTGCGCTCCTTTTTTGCCTCCTGCAAAATATATTCCGCCGCGTCCTGCGGGTTTGACATCGGGAAGGCGGTCAGCTTCGCCTTGAGCCATGCGCCCGTCTGCTCCTCGCCGCCGAGGGCATCGGTAATCCCATCCGTCACCATCAGAATCATGTCCCCATCCTTGAGGCGCATTTCATTTTTCTCCGGCTCTACCTGCTTGAGGATGCCCGCAGGCAGCGTCACCGCACGCAGAGAGATGATGCGGTCTCTCCGCCAGATGAACGATGCCACCGCGCCCAGCTTGATGAATTCGGCATGCCCGTCAAACAGGTTCACATGGCAGATATCGAGGGTGGCATAGGTTTCCTCTCCCCTGCGCAGCAGAAGCGCAGAATTGATCATCCGCACCGCAAGCGCGCGGTCAAAGCCTGCCTCTGTGAATTGCTCCAGAAGCTCAATGGCAATGCGGCTTTCCTTCGCCGCCTGCTCTCCTGTCCCCATGCCGTCGGAAAGGGCAAGCAGGGCGTTGCCCCGTTCCGTTTCCAGAAATGCCGCTGCATCTCCTGTCGGCCTTCCTTCCTCCGCAGGGGCATAAACCGCCGCCGTTGTGAGGGAAAAGGCAGGTGCCTCCCGAAACAGCAGGCTGCATTCCCTCCCCTTCGCATCCACCGAGCAGGTGCCCTCCTCCAGCAAAACCATGGGGCAGCCCATCGTTTTTCTGACCAGCGGCAGAACCTTATCCTTGCAGCTGCCCTTTCCGCCGCAGGCAGGCAAAACCACCCTCACCTGCTTGCGCCGATGGGTCTTTTCCTCTGTAATGATGACCTCCTTCGGGGAAAGCCCCTGCTTTTTCAGCGCATGGCGCAGCTCCTTTTCTGCGCCTTCCAGAAAAATACAATTCAGCTCCATCTGCCCCGAAAGGGATTCCATAATTTCTCCCACCGCCAGAAGCTGTTGTCCGACCAGCTCGCGGCACTCCCTCAGGCGGCTTGTCCATAAGCAGTCCCTTCTGTACAGTCCATACACCTCATTTATGGTGTCCACAAGGGTGTCCACTCTTGGACAGGTGTCCGCAAATTCCTGCGGCAAATCGGATGCCCGAAACCGACCCAGACTATCGCAGTGAGAAAGTGCGGCAAAGGTCATGCCATAGGTTTTGTATAAATCCTCCTCCCAGCAGAAATGCGCCAAACCGCAGTCCTGGCAAGCCTTTCCCGCAATGGTATCAACCAGCCTTGCAATCTCGCCCTTGTCCTTTCGTTCCCCCTCCCGAACAAAGGTTTTCGCCAAAGCATCAAATGCCGCGGATACGCCCAGAAGCTTCTCCTCCGTCAGCTCCTTCATTTTTGTATACCTGTCTTGGGGGCCTTCCGTTTCCCGCAGACCGCCGTATTTTTCCAGCAAAGCCTTGGGGAACAGGGAAAACAGCAGCGCCCCGCTTATCAATCCTCCTATCCAAATCGGGTTCAGCAACGTCATATCTATGTAAAACAGAAAAATGCAGGGGGCTAGCAGCATTGCAAGGGCAGAGGCCAACCTGCCCAGATCTCTCATGCAGCCCGCCAACATTCCCCCTAAAGCGAGGGCAGCGAAAAGAGGCAGCTCGGCACCGCCGGAAAGCAGCAGAAGAAGCCCCATAAACACACCGGCAGCCGCACCGCCGCCAATCCCCTCCTGCCTTGCGGCAAGAAGCAGAAAAAACGCCGATGCCATCGGCAGCAGAAATGCGCCGATCGGGCGGTTTTGCAGGGACGCAAGCCCTGCCAGAACGCCCCCTGCCAGAAGCAGGAGCGAAAGCATTTCCTCTCCGGAGGGAATCACGGCTTTCCCATGCTCCAGCAGAAGCACCACGCCCTTCTGCACCAGATAGCTGATGCCGAGCGTCAGCGCGCCCTCCACGGCGGCAATGGCAAAATAGAACCCCAGACCCTGTCGGCTGACGGCAAAAAAGATACCTGCCAGCACCGAAGCAAAGGTGCCGAGAAGCGCCTTCTTTCCCATTTCCTGCCGTTCCAAAAAACGACCCAGCGTCAGCTGAATGGCAAGCGCCGCCGCAAGCCCTGCGCCTGTTTTCAGCGGTGCATGAGCAAATGCCCCCAGCCCGACCGCAAGCCAGACCGCTCCAAAGAGCCACCCCTCCCCAAAAAAGGCGGAAAGATAGGCAAGCCCCATCGGGCGCAGCAGCCCCATCAGCTCAATCCTGCCCCAGAACAGCCCCATCAGGCAGAAGCCGCCGCCCTGCAGCAGGGTCTTCCACGGAAACGGCTTTTTCGGCTCCTTTTTCGGCAGGAGCATTTTGCCGAAGCGCGGTGTTTGTTCCGTATATTCCAATGTGATTTCTGTCTTTTCCATACTGCTTCCCTCCATACGCCCATTCTAAACAAACAGAACCGCTTTTTTTGTCAAAACGGGGCGAGGGCAGAAAGAAAGTTTCGACAAAAGCCGCTACGCTTCATCCGCAGCGCATAACGCTTTCTATGCAGACGCAAAAAGGGTATCTCCTCTCGGAGATACCCTTCTTTATATGCTTTCTGTTTTCAATTTACTTCATCTGTTCTGCAACGATTTCCTTTGCTTTTTCCAGTGCATCGGCAATCTTGGATGCGTCCTTGCCGCCTGCCTGCGCCATATTGGGACGACCGCCGCCGCCACCGCCGCAGACTGCCGCTGCCGCTTTGATGATATTGCCTGCATGTGCGCCCTTCTTCACAGCATCATCGGTTGCCATTGCCATCAGGCTTACCTTGCCGCCTGCTGCGCCTGCCAGAACGATTACGCCGCTGCCAAGCTTATTTTTCAGCTGATCGCCAAGGGTACGCATTGCGTTGGCATCCATATCCTTGACCTCTGCCGCAAGCACTGCCACGCCGTTGATATCAACCTTCTTGCTCAGCATCTCATCCGCAGCGCCGCCTGCCATTTTTGCCTTCAGCTTTTCCAGCTCCTTGGAAAGCTCCTTCTGCTCTGCCAAGAGCTGTTCCACTCTTGCCACCAGCTTATCGGGAGAGGTTTTCACCAGCTGTGCCAGTGTACGCACCTCATCCTCCTGCGCCTGATAATGCAGGAGTGCGCCTTCGCCTGTCAGTGCCTCAATACGTCTGACACCTGCGGCAACGCCGTTTTCGGAAACAATTTTAAAGGAACCAACCTGTGCCGTATTTTTCAGATGTGCGCCGCCGCAAAGCTCAACGCTGTAGCCGCCCATATCAACCACGCGCACGATATCGCCGTATTTCTCGCCAAAGAGCGCCATTGCGCCCTTCTCTCTTGCCGCATCAATGCTCATTTCCTCTGCAAGGATGGGGTAGCTTGCGAAGATAGCTTCATTGACCAGCTTTTCAACCTCTTTGATTTCCTCCGGTGTCATAGCGGTGAAATGGGTGAAGTCAAAACGCAGTCTGTCTGCGCTGACATAGGAGCCGGACTGCTCAACATGTGTCCCCAGAACGGTTCTCAGTGCCTTCTGCAGCAGGTGGGTTGCGGAGTGGTTTCTTGCGGAAGCCATTCTGTGCTTTTTGTCGATTTCTGCACAGGCAATATCGCCGACGGTAACGGAGCCTTCCTCTACCACACCCTGATGCGCGATTTTGCCGCCGATTACCTTCATGCAGTTTGTTACCTTAACCACGCCGTTTGCGGTTTTGATGATACCATGATCGCCAACCTGACCGCCGCTTTCTGCGTAGAAGGGAGTTCTGTCGAGGAATACCACAACGGAATCCTCTGCCTGCGCGCCATCTGCAACGGCATCATTTGCAACCAGAGCAACGATTTTTGCATCTGCTACGGTATCCACATCATAGCCTGCGAATTTTGTTTCCAAATCGGTAGGCAGCTCATCGTATACGGTTACGGCTGCGCCCATGTAGCCCTCGCCGCCTCTTGCCTTACGCGCACGATCCTTCTGTGCCTGCATTTCCTTCGCAAAGGCCTCCTCATCCACGCGCATGCCTGCTTCTTCCAGAATTTCCTTTGTCAAATCAACGGGGAAGCCATAGGTATCATACAGGCGGAAGGATTTTTCGCCGCTCATCACGGTTTCGCCTGCGGCTTTCATTTCCTCCATATCCTCCTTGAGGATTTCCATGCCCTTATCAATGGTCTTATAGAAGCTGTTCTCCTCGATGGAAAGAATCTTAAAGATATAATCCTGCTTATCCACCAGCTCGGGATATGCTTCGCCGCTGCAGGTGATAACAGCCTTGGAAAGCTCTGCAAGGAATTCACCCTGAATGCCCAAAAGCTTGCCATGGCGCGCCGCACGACGCAGCAGTCTTCTCAATACATAGCCGCGCCCTTCATTGGAGGGCAGAACGCCGTCTGCGGTCATGATTGTAACGGAGCGGATATGGTCTGTAATGATACGAACGGAAACATCAATCTTATGCTCCTTGCCATACTCCACGCCTGCCTTCTGACAAACCACATCGCGGATATATTTTACGGTATCCACATCGAAAATGGAATCTACGCCCTGCATGATGGTTGCCATACGTTCCAGACCCATGCCGGTATCTACGTTTTTATGATCCAGTTCGGTATAGGTGCCGTCCTCATGCGCATCGAACTGTGTCAAAACCAGATTCCAGAATTCCATGTATCTGTCGCAGTCACAGCCAACGCCGCAGGTAGGGCTGTTGCAGCCATATTCGGGGCCGCGGTCATAATAGATTTCCGTACAGGGACCACAGGGACCTGTACCATGCTGCCAGAAGTTATCCTCCTTGCCAAGCTTCTTGATTCTCTCCCAAGGCAGACCAACCTTTTCATACCAGATTTCGCCTGTTTCGTCATCCTCCTCATAGATGGTGACATACAGCTTATCCTCAGGGATTTCCAGCCATTTGGTAACGAACTCCCAAGACCAAGGGATGATTTCGTTCTTGAAATAATCGCCAAAGGAGAAATCGCCCAGCATTTCAAAAAATGTGCCGTGGCGCGCGGTTTTGCCGACATTATCAATGTCCCCTGTACGGATACATTTCTGACAGGTTGTGACACGCTTACTGGGGGGTGTTTCCTGCCCTGTGAAGTATGCCTTCATGGGTGCCATACCGGAGTTAATCAACAGCAGGCTCTTGTCGTTACGGGGAACGACGGAAAAGGATTTCAGACGCAGATGGTCTTTGGATTCAAAGAACTGCAGAAACAGCTCTCTGATTTCGTTTACACCGAGATTTTTCATAGCTTTTCCTCCTTAAAAAAGATAAAAATATAATTCCCACAATAAAATCCTGTTTTTGGGTAATGAAAAAAATCCCTGTTCCGAAGAACAGGGACGAATTTACCGTGGTACCACCCTAGTTACGGCTTTACTGCCGTCACTCGAAATCGTTAACGCCGATTTACGCCGCAATATACTTTTTTATTCCACTGCGGAGCCTGTTTCCTTTGAAGAAACAAGAGAAACCGAAAAGACTGCTTCCATTCTGTGCTGCTGAGGCTTTCCCACCAAGCTGCCTCTCTCTGAAAGTCCGAACCAAAATGTACTCCTTCTTTTCCTGACTTTTTTCTGTTTTTCTAATAATGATTTGATTATAGGCACTTGAAATCCGTTTGTCAAGGCAGTGTAAGAAATTTTTCCTCCAGCATGGCGCGAATCATATCTCCGATGCGCTTCAGCCCAACCTCTATCTTATCATCACTGAGGTTCAGGAAGCTGAGACGGATATGGCGATTTTCCTCGCCGCTGATATCATACTGACTGCTGGGGGTGAGAATGACGTTCTTTTCCAGCATGCGGCTGCAAAGCGCTTCTGCGCCCACGCCCACGGGCAGCTCCACCCAAAGGCTGACACCGCCGTTTGGCTGTCCGTATTTCGCCACATCGGAGAGATATTTTCTTGCGGCGGAAAGCATTTTGCGGTATTTCTCGCTGCCATAGCGCCTTGTCTGTGCGGCATGCTCCCCCCAGCCAAATTCGCGCAGATAATATTCCAAGGCTCTCTGGATAAAGCCGGAGGTGGAAATATCCGTGGTATATTTTGCTTCCATAACTGCCTGATGGATTTTCTTCGGCAGCACAATCAGCCCCATGCGCAGACCGGGCATGAGGATTTTGGAAAAGCTTTTGATATAAATGACACGATTTTTATAATCTAACGCCTTCAGGGGAACAATCGGCTCCTTATCATAATGGAAATCGTAAAAATCGTCCTCCTCGATGATATAGGTATCGTATTTTTCTGCCAGCTCGAGCAGGCGGCGTTTTTTCTCCATAGAATAGGAAATGCCTGTCGGGGTCTGATAATATGCCATCATATAAATAAAACGCGGATGATACAGCTTGAGGAAGTTTTCCAGAATGACCATATCCATGCCATCCTCCTCCAGAGGAATCTCCATCAGCTTGCCCCCACGGGACAGAAATGCACCCGCTGCACCGTAAAACGTGGGCTTTTCCACAAAAACAACATCCCCATAGCGCAGCATCGCCTTTGAAATGATATCAATGCCCTGCTGTGCGCCGGAGATGATCTGCACGTTTTCCGGAGAGGTTTTGATGCCATAATTCATAAGATAACGGCAGAGCTGCTCGCGCAGGGGGACATAGCCCATGCTGTCCATATAACGGAAGGCACCGCCCTTTTCCCTATCCAGCACCGCATTGAACGCCTCCTTAAACGCATCCACAGGGAACATTTCATTCGGCAGAGAGGTGCTTGTAAAATTGATGGCATTTTCCATGGAAAGACCGCTTTCAAAGGAACGGAGATTGCGGCTTGCCACAGGCTCCGGAATATGCTCCACAGGCAGGGGCGAAACAAAGGTGCCGCTGCCCACGCGCGAATAGACCAGCTGCTTTTTCTCGAGCAGCTTATACGCATTGACAATCGTAACCGAATTCACTCCGAAATGCTCCGCCGTTTTGCGGATGGGCGGCAGCTTGCTATTGGCAAGCAGAACACCATCCGTAATCATCCCCTCAATGCCCTCTGCCAGCTGCTGATAAAGAGGAACGGCACTTGATTTATGCAGCTGTAGCTGAAAAATTTCTACCATATTAAGTATACTCCAAATCATTAAAATCTCATTTTACTTTTCTGCGTCGTATCGCTTTCTGCCAGATGCCCCTGCAATGCCCATGGCTTCTCTGTACTTTGCAACGGTGCGGCGACAAATCTGCACGCCCTCCGCAGTCAGGCGCTCCGTCAGTTCCCGATCACTGAGGGGTTTTGTTTTTTCCTCCGCATCAATGATGGCACGCAGGCGGTTCTTGATGCTGTCCGCAGAAACATCCGTCCCTGCTTCCGCCTTTGCCATTGCCTTGGAAAAGAAGGTATGCAACGGGAACACACCACGTTCACACTGCAAATATTTTTCCTTGACCGCACGGCTGACGGTGGATTCATGAATATTGAGCTGCTCTGCAATATCCACCAGACGCAAAGGCACAAGCTGCCCCTGCGGCTCTGAGAAAAAATCCCTCTGCTTTTCCACGATGGCTTCCACCACCTGCTGCAGGGTGCTTTCTCTGCGGCTAATGCACTGCAATGCCCATTCGGCACGCTTCAGCTGCTCTGCAATATATTCCTCCGTCTGTGCATCCGCTTTTTCGCGCAGCAGCTTCACATAGCTATGGCTGACGGTAAGACGGGGCATCACGGTTGTGTTTGTGGTGACGATAAATTCCTCGCCCCTGCGCTCCACCAGAACATCCGGCACGACATATTGCACATTGTCCTCCCCTGCAAAGCCACTGCCGGGCTTGGGCTGACAGGCGCGAATTTCCTGCAGGGCACGCATGAGCCGCTCCATGGAAATCTTTTCTGTCTTCGCGATATAGGAAAGGCGGTTTTTCGCCAGCTCATCCAGATAATTTCTTGTGACCTTCATGGAAAGGGCAGAGGCGTTTTTCTGCTTCAGCTGAATGAGCAGGCACTCCTGCAAATTTCTTGCCCCCACACCGGAGGGCTCCAAGGCTTGAAACTGCGTCAGAATTCTTGCGGCAGTGGATTTTTTCATCGGATATTTTTCCATCATCATTTCGATGGCATCCTTTTCCAGATAGCCGCTTTCGGCAGTGCTCTCCGCCAGAAACCGCAGGACAGCCTTATGTCCTGCCGGAATTTTTTGTATATTTATCTGAAAAAGGAGAAATTCGCGCAGACTCTGCCCCTCTTTTCTGCCGAAGGCATTCGTTTCGCGCTCCTTTTCCTCCTGCTCATGCTCCATGCGGTAAAAGCTGCGGTTCTGCTCATCCGCCTCCTCAAGCCATTCCAGCTTTTGCAGCAGCTCCGTATTTTCCTGCTGCACGGGCTCCTTTTCCTCATTCCATTCCACAAGGGGGTTCTCCTCCGCAAATTCTCGGATATATTCGGAAAGGGTCACGGCATTCATCTGCAAAATCTCCACAGACTGCTGCATTTTCTGTGATAAAATCTGTTTTTGCTGCACCTGAAGCGACAGCTCCATAAAAATCCCCCTTTCTTGATGCTTGATTGCATTTATTTTATCATAAAATCTAATATAATCCCACCATTTTGTTTAAATATCCCTAAAAAAGCAGAGAAAATATGCCAAGATTATGGTAATAAATTAACATTTACTTTTATAGATAATAAGTGTAAACTATATGAGATGATTCATTCGCATACAAATTATTTTTTTGTTTTGCGGATGTCTCAGCAATATTATAAGGCAAAGATCAGATTTCGACATTATTTTGTGGAAGAAGGGTTCTTTTCTGGAATAATCAGGTGAAAATTTCTTTTGAAAAAAAGTTTTTTCGCCTTTTTTCTGCAAAATTATTGAGAAATTCTTATTTTTGTATTAAAATATTGCTGTTATATTATAGTTATTTTCTTACAAAAGTATAACTTTAAACCAGCGCCATCCCTGGCGCACGACAAATTTGAACAGAGGGGGATAATATGCAAGCTTTAACGTTCAAACGTGGTGTACATCCTCCTGATGGGAAAGAACTGGCAAAAGACCAGCCCATCAAGGTGATTATGCCCAAAGAAAACTCTGAGTTGTTCTACCCTATGAGCCAGCACATCGGTGCTCCTTGTGATCCACTGGTTGCCGTTGGCGATCATGTAAAGGTAGGACAGAAAATCGCTGAGTCCGGCGCATTCATGTCTTCTCCTATCTTCGCCTCCGTTTCCGGCGAAGTTGTAGACATCAGACCTATGCTCGTACCCGGTGGTGCAATGGTAAAGGCTATCGTTGTAAAAAACGACGGCAAAATGGAAGAGATCGAAGGTCTCAACGAAGGTAAGGATTACACAACCATGACAAATGACGAAATTCTGGCAGCAATCAAAAATGCCGGCGTTGTTGGTCTGGGTGGTGCAGGTTTCCCTACACATGTAAAACTGAACCCTCCCAAGGACACACCCATCGATCACATCCTCATCAATGCGGCTGAATGTGAGCCCTACCTCACATGTGACTACCGCTTGATGCTGGAAGAACCCGAAAGAATCGTAAGAGGTCTGCAGATTATGCTGAAGCTGCATCCCAATGCAAAGGGCGTAATCGGTATCGAAATGAACAAGCCCGAAGCAATCGCTTCCATGCAGAAGGCATGCGAGGGCATTGATAATATCACTGTTCAGCCTCTGGTAACAAAATTCCCTCAGGGCTCCGAAAAACACCTGATTTATGCTATCACAAAGAGAGAAGTAAAATCCGGCGCACTGCCCGCATCCGCAGGCTGTATCGTAGACAACGTAGATACTGTTGTTGCAATCGAAAGAGCAATCTGCAAGGGCAGACCTTTGATGAGAAGAATCGTTACCGTTTCCGGTAAGGGTGTCAAAAACCCCGGCAACTACAAAATCAGAATCGGCATGACACTGAGAGATTTGGTAGATGCCATTGGCGGTTTCAACGAAGAAAACCCTCCCGTAAAGCTGATTGCAGGTGGTCCTATGATGGGTCCCACACTGTATACTTTGGATGTTGCGTCTGTTAAGACAACCTCCGGTCTGCTTTGCTTCACAAAGGACGAAGCATACATTCCCGAAGAAAGAAACTGCATCCGCTGCGGTAAATGCGTAGAGCATTGCCCTATGGGCCTGATGCCCTTCATGCTGAATGCCTTTGCAATCAAGGGCGACGGCGAAGGCTTTGTAAAGCATCACGGTCTGGATTGTATCGAATGTGGTTCTTGTTCCTACGAATGTCCTGCGAAGCGTCAGCTGGCGCAGTCCATCAGAGCGACAAAGAAAATCGAAGCAGGCAAGAAGGCAGCAGCCGCTGCAGCAGCAAGAGCAAAAGCAGAGGCTGAGAAAAAGGCCGCTGAGGAAAAGAAATAAGAAGGGGGAGAATAAAACATGGCTAATTTTGTAGTATCCGGTACCCCTCACGTGCGTTCCAAAGAATCCATCCAGAGCATTATGCGTGATGTTATCATCGCTCTGGTTCCTGCAACAGCAGCGGGTATCTATTATTTCGGCCTGAGAGCACTGATTCTGATTGTAGCTGCAATCATTTCTGCTGTTTTCTTTGAATGGCTGTATGAAAAAATCACAAGAAAACCTGTTACAATCAACGATTTGTCCGCAGTTGTAACCGGTCTGTTACTGGCAATGAACCTTCCTGCATCCGCTCCCGTTTGGGTTGCAATCGTAGGTAGTGCATTTGCCATCATTTTTGCAAAACAACTGTTTGGCGGTCTGGGCCAGAACTTCATCAACCCTGCTCTTGCAGGTCGTGCGTTCCTGCTGGCTTCCTACCCCACAGAAATGACCACATGGGTTGTTCCCAACGGTCTTGCAGCAGATGCTGCTACATACGCAACACCTCTGGCACAGCTGAAAAACGGCACTCTGGATGCTTCTCTGGGTCAGCTGGTACTCGGTCAGGTTGGCGGTACTATCGGTGAAACCTGTGCAATCGCTCTGATTATCGGCGGTATCTACCTGCTTTACAAACACGTAATCAGCTGGAAGATTCCCGTAATCTACATCGCAACCGTATTCATTCTGTTCGCAGTAATCGGCAGACACGGCATGCGTATGCCCGTACAGGAAATCTTCGCCGGCGGCGTTATGCTGGGTGGTATCTTCATGGCAACTGACTACGCTTCTTCTCCCGTAACCCCTAAGGGTCAGGTTATCTTCGCTGTGGGCGCAGGTCTTTTGACTTACCTGATTCGTACCTTCGGCGGTTATCCGGAAGGCGTATCCTATTCTATTCTGATTATGAACTGCTGTGTACCTCTGATTGAAAGATTCACAGAACCTACAATCTTCGGTGCACTGCCTAAAACAAAGGAGGCGAAATAAGCATGGACTCTAAAGCAGTAGTTAAACCCGCGATCGTTCTGTTGCTTATCTCCGCTATCGCAGCCGGTATTCTGGGTGTTGTATCCGAAGTAACCGCTGCTCCTATTGCTGCACAGAACGAAAAATCTCTGAATGAAGGTATGCAGGCAGTTATGCCCGACGCATCCTCCTTCGAACTGCTGGATACTGATCTGACAGGTACAATCACAGCAGTATACAAAGGCGATAACGGCGGTTTCGTTATCACAACAGAGCCCGGCGGTTTCGGCGGCGCTGTAAAAACAATGGTTGGCATTGATGCTGACGGTACAATCACAGGTCTGCGTGTAACAGGTCACTCCGAAACAGCAGGTCTGGGTGCAAAAGCAACAGATCCTTCCTTCTACGAACAGTTCACAGGCAAGTCCGGTTCTGTTTCCGTAACAAAGGATGGCGGCGAAATTGTTCCCATCACAAGTGCAACAATTACTTCCAGAGCAGTTTGTGTTGGTGCGCAGGAAGCTCTTGATTGGGTCGCAGCGAATGGAGGTGCTTATTGATGGCTAACCCTATTAAAATTATCAAAAACGGCATTATCAATGAAAACCCTACATTCGTTCAGGTTATTGGTATGTGTCCTACTCTGGCGGTTACATCTTCCGCTATCAATGGTATCGGCATGGGCCTTTCCACAACAGCAGTACTGATTTTTGCGAACCTGTTTATCTCTCTGCTGAGAAAGGTAATTCCCGATACAGTACGTATCCCTTGCTTTATCGTTGTTATTGCTACATTCGTAACAATCATCGAGTTCCTGCTGAAGGCTTATCTGCCTGCACTGAACGCATCTCTGGGTCTGTACATTCCACTGATCGTAGTAAACTGTCTGATTCTGGCGCGTGCCGAAGCATTCGCTTCCAAAAACGGTCCCGTTGCTTCCGCATTCGATGGTATCGGTATGGGTCTTGGTTTCACCATCGCTCTGGGCTGTCTGGGTCTGGTGCGTGAATTCATCGGCAGCGGCACACTGTTCGACGTAACAGTTCTGCCCGAAGCATTCCCTAGAACACTGCTGTTCGTTATGGCTCCCGGTGGTTTCTTCACACTGGCTATTCTGATGGCTATTCTGAACCATTTCAGAAACAAAAAAGCATAAGAAGGAGGGGAAAATAAATGAATCTGATTTTGTTAGTATTGGCTGGCATTTTCGTAAACAACTACGTTATGTCCCAGTTCTTAGGTATCTGCCCCTTCCTCGGTGTTTCCAAGAAGGTAGATACAGCAGCCGGCATGGGCATGGCTGTAATCTTCGTAATGGCTCTGGCAGCAGCAGCAGCATGGTTGGTATACAACCTGATTCTGGTACCTCTGCACATTACATTCCTGTATAACATTGCGTTCATTCTGCTGATCGCATCTTTGGTACAGTTCGTAGAAATGTTCCTGAAAAAATCTGCACCTGCTCTGTATCAGGCTCTGGGTGTATTCCTGCCCCTGATTACAACAAACTGCGCAGTATTGGGTGTAGCCGTTACAAATATGCAGAAGGGCTACAACTTCATCGAATCCGTTCTGAACGCAGTTGGTGGTGCTGCCGGTTTTGCTCTGGCAATCATCCTGTTTGCCGGTATTCGTGAAAGAATCGCTGACAATGAAACACCGAAGGCCTTCGATGGTTTCCCTATGGCTCTGATCACAGCTGGTCTGATGTCTATCGCATTCCTGGGCTTCTCCGGTCTGATCAAACTGTAATAGAGGAGGGTAAAAGAATATGGATCCAATGAGTATTTTATTTCCCGTTCTGAGTGTCGGCGGTATGGGCGTTGTTTTCGGCGCTTGCTTGGGCGTTGCGAGTGAAGTTTTCAAGGTTGAAGAAGACCCTCGTATCGGTCAGGTTTTGGAATGTCTGCCCGGCGCTAACTGCGGTGGTTGTGGTTTCCCCGGTTGTGGTGGTTGTGCATCTGCAATCGTTGCCGGCACAGCTCCTGTAAATGCCTGCCCCGTTGGTGGCGCAGCAGTTGCTGAAAAGGTTGGCGCTATCATGGGTGTTGCAGCTTCCTCTGCAGAGCCCGTTGCCGCTTTCGTAAAGTGCGGTGGTACTTGCGATAAAGCAAAAAATAAATACGATTATTTCGGTATTGACGATTGTAACATGGCTGTTCAGCTTGCAGGTCAGGGTGCAAAATCCTGCTCCTATGGCTGTCTGGGTCTGGGTAGCTGTAAGAAGGCTTGTGCCTTCGGCGCAATCGAAATCGTTGACGGCGTTGCAGTAATTGATAAAGATAAATGTGTTGCCTGCGGCAAATGCGTTTCCACTTGCCCGAAGCACATCATCGAACTGCTGCCCGCTAAGAAGAAAGTAAAAGTACAGTGCTCCTCCAAGGATATGGGTAAGAATGTAATTCCTAACTGCTCCGTTGGTTGTATTGCTTGTAAGATTTGCGAAAAGAACTGTCCTTTCGACGCTATTCATGTAATTGATAACCTTGCTGTTATCGATTACACAAAATGTAAAGCTTGCGGCATCTGTGCAAACAAATGCCCTAAGGGCGTGCTGACAGGAAAGAGACCTGCACAGCCCGCGGCTCCCGCCGCTGCTGCACCCGCAGCGCCCAAGGCTGCTCCTGCTGCTGAAGCTCCCAAGGCTGAAGCACCTAAGGCAGAAGAAGCTCCCAAGGCTGAATAATTCAGGCTTTTCAAAGACTCTCTGAGAAATCAGGGAGTCTTTTTTTGTTGCTAAAAAAATCTTTTATGATTCTGTTCGCTTTACCCCTCTGAAAAAGTATGCTATACTAAATCAGTTATAAATAAATGAAATTTTTTCTGTAAAGGAGGATTTGCTATGAGAGGACGTTCCTCACAAAATATCTGGATACTGGTGCTGCTTATGCTTGCAGGCGTGGTTCTGGGCGGCTTTATCGCAAAACTGGTCGGCGGTGTTTCTGCACTCAGCTGGCTTGCATACGGCAACAGCTTCGGGCTTTCCTCTCCGCTTATGCTGGATCTGGGCGTGCTGACATTGCAATTTGGGCTGACCATCCGCTTTACCATTGCGGGTATCATCGGCATTATTCTGGCGTTTTTCATTTACAGAAAGCTATAATGATTTTCAGGGGGGCAAACGATTTTGCCCTTTCCTTTTTTCAGGAAAACCCATTCTTTTTTTATGAAAAATACGGCTCTTTTCTTGAAAAGAATACAAAAAAGCGGTATGATAAAATGTAAGACAAAATTTAAGAGATACCATAGCTGCCGCACACACGGCGGCGTTTCCAATAATGAAAGGGGTAAAAAGAATATGATGTTCAATGCCAAAGATATGGGAATTGACTTGGGTACTGCCAATACCCTTGTCTATATGAGAGAAAAGGGAATCATCGTGAATGAGCCTTCCGTTGTTGCCATCAACACGGACACCAGAGAGGTTCTGGCTGTCGGAAACGAAGCGAAGGATATGATCGGGCGTACCCCCGGCAATATCGTTGCCATCCGCCCCATGAAGGACGGCGTTATCGCAGACTTCGATGTAACACAGGCTATGCTGCGCTATTTCATCAATAAGGCGTATGTACGCTCTCTCTTTGGGCCCAAGCCTCGCATTGTTATCTGTGTGCCCTCCGGCGTAACAGAGGTAGAAAAGCGCGCCGTTCTGGAGGCTGCCATTGCCGCAGGCTCCAAGGAAAAGGACACCTATCTGATTGAAGAACCCATGGCAGCGGCAATTGGTGCAGGTCTGCCCGTTGCAGAGCCTACCGGCAGCATGGTTGTTGATATCGGCGGCGGCACAAGCGAGGTTGCTATCATTTCCCTCGGCGGCATTGTCACAAGCACCTCCTTGCGTGTGGCAGGTGACGCACTGGACAGCGCGATTGTAAACTATATCCGCAAGGAATTTTCTCTGGCAATCGGCGACCGTACCGCGGAGGAAATCAAGATCACCATCGGCTCTGCATATCCTCTGGACAGAGAGGAAAAAATGGAAATTCGCGGACGCGATTTAGTCAGCGGTCTGCCCATGACCATCGAAATCAATTCCATTCACATTCGGGAAGCACTGGCGGAGCCCGTTGGCTCTATCATCAACAGCATTAAGCAGACGTTGGAGGCAACCCCTCCCGAACTGGCTGCGGATATCATGGAATACGGCATTACGCTGACAGGCGGCGGCGCGCATCTGCGCGGACTGGATAAGCTGATTACCGCGGAAACAGGCATGCCCGTTAATATTGCAAACGAACCCCTGAACTGTGTTGCTCTGGGCACAGGGATGGTTCTGGAACAGGTAGATAAGCTGAAATCTGTTCTGATTTCTCCCAGAAAAGCATTATTCTGATTTTAAACACACCGAAAGGAGCATTTCACGTTGCAGGAGTTTTTCTTAAAACATAAAAAACGCATCATTGGTGCGGGCATCGCCATTCTGGTTCTGGTTACCGTGATTGCCAGCGGTATAAAGCTGAATGCCACTCTGCTGGAAAGCGCCATCGGTGTTGTTGTCACCCCGTTTCAGGATTTGACAACCGGCATCAGCAGTTGGATAGACGATACGGTGACATCCGCCCGCAACAAAACAAAGCTGAAGGATGAAAACGAGGAGCTGAAGCAGCAGATTGCAGAGCTGACAAATAAAAACAGAAGGCTTTCCATGTATGAAACGGAAAACGAGCGTCTGACCGCTCTGCTGAAAATTGCGCAGAAATACCCTGCCTATGACAGTGTCGGGGCACGCGTGATTGCAAAGGACCCCGGCATCTGGTATGACGGCTTTACCATCAATAAGGGCACAGCAAGCAGCATCAGCGCAAACATGGTTCTGATTGCGCCTGAGGGCTTAGTTGGTAAGGTTCTGGAAAGCGGCGCGACCTTCTCCAAGGCGCAGTCCATTCTGGACAGCCGTTCCTCTGTGCCTGCAATGAGCGTACGGACGGGCGATTTGGGCGTTGTCAAGGGCAATTACAGCCTTGCGAACCACGGTCTGTGCAAAATGGAATATATCGACGGGGACGCGGAAATCATGGTAGGCGACGAAATCGTAACCTCTCAGCTTTCCGATATTTACCCAGAGGGGCTTGCCATCGGCAAGGTACTGGAAATCGAGACCGACACCAACGAGCTGACGAAATACGCTGTGATTGAGCCTTATGTAGACCTAAAGCATCTGGATACGGTTCTGGTTCTGGATAAGGGCGCAAAGCAGAGCGGCAAAAGCACAGCAAAGACAACTACACAGGCAAATCCCGACGCGGCGGAGCCGACAGACCCGACCGACCCTGACACGGCAGAGCCTGACACAACGGGGGTGGCGGAATGAGAATCATCATCACCACTCTGATTGTGCTACTGAATTTTATTTTGCAGACCACGCTATTCCCCTACCTCGCCATCCAAGGGGTATTCCCGAATACCGCCTTGATTATTGTAACCTCCTATTCCCTGCTGCGCGGCAGTAAGGAGGGCGCATTGGTAGGCGCAGGCACAGGGTTTCTGATGGATGTGTTTTTCCACACCTACATCGGCTTTTATACCGCGCTGTATCTTTTGATTGGGTTGATTTTCGGGCGAAGCCAACGCAGCTTTTTCCGCGAAAATTATATTCTGCCGATTATTTTCTGCGCGATTGCCACAATCTTTTATCAGGCAGTGCTGTATGTTTCAAGCTTTGTGTTCCAAGGAGAAGGAAATATTCTCTATTTCCTCTTCCACGTGCTGCTGCCGGAGCTGGTCTATATGACGATTGTAACCGTTCCGCTGTATCGGGTGCTGTTTGGCATCAATGAATGGCTGGAACTGAAAGAAAAGTATAAATACCGCCTTTTTTAAAGGCTGAAATCTGTTTCCCATCAGGAGGAAGCGATGAGAAGATATCTTGAGCATTTTTTAGATTTATGTAAAAACAGAATATTTGTAATGCTGTGCGGCGTGATTGTGCTTTTCACGATTATCGTACTGCGTCTGTTTTCCCTGCAAATTATTCACGGGGAATATTATGACGAATCCATTACGGCGAGCGTTTCCAAAACACTGCCTGTGGCGGCCTCCCGTGGGAATATTTATGACCGCTACGGCAGACCGCTTGCTATCAATACAGTTGCATACTGCGTACAGGTGGACGGCAGTGTTACCTTAGAGTTGAACAGGGAGGAACGCAAGACGCTTGCTACAGACCTGACCGACTGGCTTTGGGCGGACGGACACCATGACGTAGATTCCCTGCCCATCACCACCTCCTCGCCCTATTCCTTTACCTTTAAAGGAACGGATGAGGAAAAGGAAAAGCAGGAAAAAAGCTGGAAGGCCTCCATTGGTCTGGAGAAAAAGCAATATAAGCTGAGCGCAACGGAATGTCTGAAATATCTGTACGAAAAATACGATGTACCCGAAGGCTACACCGCGGCGCAGAAGCGCACCTATCTTTCCCTTGCCATGAGCGATGACCGCAATCTGATGGCGCTGACCTTGGCAAGAAAGCTTTCCGAATTCGGCGAAACGATTGATGACGAGCTGCCCCTGGACACCGAGGCACCCTATGCCTTCCAATTTAACGGCAACACCAACCGCGAAAAAAGCTGGAAGCAGAGCATGCTGATGAAGGGCAAGGAATTAAACTATAATTCCAGAAAAACTCTGGATTATCTGCGGGATTTCTTCGGTCTGCCCGAGGGGCTTCCCGAACAGCTGGTGCGTGATACACTGGGGATTCGCTACTCCCTCTATCTGAAACGCTATCAGCAGTATCAGACGGTGACGATTGCAACGGATATTTCCGATAAAACCCTTGCCTACGTCGAGGAGAATCAGGATACCTTCCCCAATGTTGTCATTGATACGGTATCTCTGCGAGATTATCCCGAAGGGGAATATTTCTCTCATATCCTCGGATATATCCGCCAGATGACGGAAAGCGACTATGCCCTCTATAAGGATGAGGTGGATGCTGACGGCAATCCGCTTTACAGCCAGACAGATGTTGTCGGGCAGGACGGCATGGAAAAGCTTTACGAAAAAGAGCTGAACGGCGTGGACGGGAAGGTTATGATTGAGGTAGATAATCAGGGCAGACGTATGAGCGTAATCGATTCCACGGAGCCTGTTGCCGGAAAGGATGTTTTCCTGACACTGGACAGCAAGCTGCAAAAGGTTGCGTATGATACACTGGAAAGCGAATTGCGCACGGCAGTTCTCAGAAAGCTGACCGGCGGCGGCAAGACCTACGCCTCCAGCACGGAACTATTCACTTCCATGATTAACATAAACCACATTTCCGCCCAGAAAATGATACAGGCGGAGGACGGCGTGCAGAAGCAGGTTTATCAGAAGCTGAAGCAGGCAAACCCGACCTTCAGCCCCACGCAGGATGATGCGGTTGCGGTTGCGAAGGAATTCCTGATTGACGGTCTGGAAAAGGGCTCTATCAGCCTGAAAGAACTCATGCTGATGATGATTGAGCAGGGAAATCTGAGCGTAACAGAGGAGGAAAAGGCCTCCATCGAAAATGGCGCATCCCCTACCGCTTTCATCATCAAAAAGCTGAGCAACGGGGAAATGTCCCCTGCGGATACGGGGCTTGACCCCTGCACCGGCTCTGTTTTCGTGACACAGGTTGGCACGGGTGAGGTGCTTGCGAGCGTCACCTACCCTTCCTATGACAACAACGAGTTGGTCAATACGTTTAATAACGCTTACTATAATGACTTATTGCAGGACGGCAACACCCCACTGGTCAACCGTCCGCTGAAGCAGAAAAAGGCATCCGGCTCCACCTTCAAGATGATTACTGCGCTGGCAGGTCTGGAAACAGGCACGATCACGCCAAGCACGACCATCGTGGATAAGGGGCTGTTCAAGGATGCAGGTGTACCCTATGCGCGCTGCTGGATTTATTCCAACACAGGCGGCACCCATGGGCCTGTGAATGTTTCCCATGCGCTTGAGGTTTCCTGTAACTATTTCTTCTATGAGTTGGGCTACCGCTTAGGCAGCACCGCAAACGGCAGCGACAGCAATAAGGCAATTACCACGCTGAATGAATACATGGCAGCGTTTGGTCTGAATGACTATACCGGCGTAGAGCTGGACGAATACGGTCCGACTATGGCATCTCCTGCCAATAAGGAAAAGGCAGTGAAAACCTTTAACCCCGATGCCACCACAAGCCAGACCCGCTGGACGGACGGTGATACCATCCGTACTGCCATCGGGCAGTCCATCAACAGCTACACACCGGCACAGATTACGAAATATGTTTCCACCCTTGCAAACGGCGGCACGCTGTATAAGCTGCACATGGTGGATCACATACAGAATGCTGACGGCACACTCCATTCCGAGGTGGAGGAAACGGTCGAAAATGTAACAAAATTCAAGGAGGAAAATCTGCAGGCTGTTTATCAGGGGATGTATCTGGTAACAAACGGTTCCCGCGGTACACTCCGTACCGCCTTCAATGACCTGCCCGTAAAGGTGGCAGCGAAGACGGGTACTGCCGAAGAGGACAAGAACCGCAGCTCCCATACCTGGTTCGTCTGCTTCGCACCCTTTGATGATCCGCAGATTGCCATTACTGTTATGATTCCCTTCGGCGAAGGCAGCGGTACACCTGCGCCTGCGGTTGCGAAGGCAATTATCCGCGAATATCTGGGGCTGGATTACACCCCCACAAACACCACAATGCAAACAGTTCTGGCAGAATAACAACAGGAGGGGAAAGTATGTATAATGAAAACTATGTGATCTTTAAGGGCACAAAGGACGGTGTCACCGTTATCTTTGACCCGGAGGTATCCTTTGAAACCCTTTGCACGCAGCTGGAAAAGAAGGTGGCGGAGGCAGGCAAATTCTTCGATAACGTAAAGACCTCCCTTGCCTTCAAGGGGCGTGTGTTTACGGAGGAGGAGGAAGAAACCCTCTTAAAGATTATCGCAAAGCATACCACGATGGAAATTACCTTCGTGAAAACAGAAAACAACGAAATCAAGCGTCTGAGCGACCTTCTGGAGAAGGAGCTTGCGCCCTTTAATCTGGCGAAGTTCCACAAGGGCTCTCTGCGCAACGGGCAGAAGATTGAATTTGAAGGCAGCGTCATCGTGGTTGGGGATGTCAACCCCGGTGCAGAAATCAAGGCAGGCGGCAATATTATCATTCTGGGGCAGCTCAAGGGCATGGCGCACGCAGGCTGCAAGGGCATGACGGATGCCTTTGTTTCCGCCATTTATATGGCACCCGTACAGCTGCGCATTGCGGATATCATCACCCGTTTTCCCGAAGAAAACAAAAAGGGCCCCAAGCCCCCTGAATATGCCTTTGTGCAGGATGGGCAAATTTTTGTTATGGCGCTTTCCTAAGAATTGGAAACGCTGTCGAATCATGGGAAAAGTTCTCCTGTTTTGCTAAAAAAAAGGAGTGCAAAATCAGCACATTTTTGTTAATATAGTAATAGGAATCAGATATTACCGAAAAAAATGTGCAAACGCGTAAAATAAACTTCTGAGATTAGGAGGAACATCAATGAGTGAAGTAATCGTAATCACCAGCGGCAAGGGTGGTGTCGGCAAAACCACAACCAGCGCAAACCTTGGCTGCGGTCTGGCAGCATTAGGCAAAAAGGTTGCATTGGTAGATGCAGATATCGGGCTGAGAAATCTGGACGTTGTTATGGGTCTGGAAAACCGTATTGTATATGACTTGGTAGACGTTGTGGAGGGCAACTGCCGCCTGAAGCAGGCTTTGATTAAGGACAAGCGCTATGATGGGCTGTTCCTGCTGCCTGCCGCACAGACAAGAGATAAGGACGCTGTTTCTCCCGAACAGATGCAGAAGCTCTGTGACGATTTAAAAGAGGAAGGCTTTGATTTTATCGTACTGGACTGCCCCGCAGGGATTGAACAGGGCTTCAAAAACGCCATCGCCGGCGCAGACAGAGCCATTGTTGTCACAACCCCTGAGGTTTCCGCTGTGCGCGATGCTGACCGTATCATCGGGCTTCTGGAGGCAAATGAGCTGAGAAACCCTACCCTTATTCTGAACAGACTGCGCATCGATCTGGTGCAGCGCGGCGAAATGATGAATATTGAGGACGTAGAAGAAATTCTTGCGATTGATATTCTGGGCGTAGTTCCCGATGATGAAAGCATTGTTATCGCAACCAACAAGGGTGAGCCTGCCGTTATGAACGAAAATTCCAAGGCAGGACAGGCTTACAGAAATATCGTTCAGCGCCTTCTGGGCAATGATGTGCCCCTGATGAGCTTTGAACCCGAACCCGAAACCTTTATGGACAAGCTGAAAAAGCTCTTCCGTAAATAAGCCTGTGCGAAGAAAGGAAGTGTAACGATGGATTTCTTTAGCTTTTTCCGCAAAAAACAGACACCGCCCTCCGGCAGTGTTGCGAAGGATAGATTAAAGCTGGTTCTGGTGCATGACAGGGTAAACTGCTCCTCTCAGGTACTGGAAATGCTGAAAACGGATATCATCAAGGTCATTTCCAATTACATGGAAATTGATACCGATGAGCTGGATATCCAGATTACGCAGACGCAGTCCGAGGATAACAACGGCACCGTTCCTGTGCTGTATGCGAATATCCCCATCAAGAGCATGCGTAAGATGAACCACGAGGATTAAAGCCCTATTAAAAAGACCAACACAAAAGACCTTCAAATACAGGGAAACCTTTGAAGGTCTTTTCGGGTTTTCTCTATCACACCAAGCCCTTCGCCGGTATGATAGACAAAATCCGAAAAATCATAAAAAATATCGGGAGTTTTTATATATGGACATCAAAAAATATCTTCAAAATCTGGATTGGTGGCTTGTGGGGGCAGTTTGCCTGCTTTCCCTGTTCGGCTTAATCTGCATTGCGAGCGCAACGCGTATCAATCTGGGGGAAAGCCCTGCCAATGTGATCAAGCAAGGCGTATTCTTCCTCATCGGCATTGCGCTGATGGTGATTGCAGCCAATGCGGATTATGAATACATCTCACAATTTACCATTCCGCTTTATATCGTGAATATTCTGCTTCTGGTGACAGTTCTTCTGGTCGGCTCCGAGAGTAAGGGCGCGACCCGTTGGATTGCCCTTGGGCCTCTGACCATTCAGCCCTCGGAATTCGCCAAGGTGATTATGATATTCTGCTTAGCGAAGGTCATAACCGAGCGGCAGAAGCAAATCAGCGACTTGAAAACCATCGGGTTTCTCTGTATTTATACAGGGATTCCGCTGCTTCTGATTCAGAAGCAGCCTGCGCTTTCTGCCAGCCTGGTTCTGGTTGCCATCTTCTGTATTGAAATCTTCATTGCAGGTCTGGATTGGCGCATCATCCGCAATGTCTTAGTGGTTACGGTGCCGATTGTCGCATTGATTCTCTTTGACGTAAGCAGAGAGCACCCTCTCTTTACGGATAAAATTCTTGCGGAGCATCAGTTCAACCGTATCCTTTCCTTTGTGGACCCCAGCCGCGATCCCAGCCTGTATTATCAGACGGAAAAATCCATTTCCGCCATCGGCTCGGGGAAATTTCTGGGCAAGGGTCTGTTCCATGGCACGCTGAACCAGCTAAGCTATCTGCCGGAGCCACATAACGATTTCATTTTCTCCGTAATCGGGGAGGAATTTGGATTTCTTGGATGTATATTTGTTCTCGCCATATTGCTTTTTATCGTTTTTCGGTGTATAGTAATAGCAATATCGGCCAGGGATACCTTCAGCCAGCTGGTTGCTGCGGGCATCGCCGGCATGTTTGCGTTCCAAACCTTCGTAAATATGGGCGTTGCGACAGGCATCCTGCCGAATACCGGCATGTCATTACCCTTTGTCAGCTACGGCGGCAGCTCCATGTGGACAAACATGGTCGCCCTTGGGCTGATGCTGAACATAAGAAAAAAAGAAACAAAATCGCTATTTGAGGGAGGTTTGTTATGAATATTGGTCTGATTGCACATGATAATAAGAAAAAATTGATGGAAAACCTTTGCATCGCTTACAGACATATTCTGTGTAAGCATGATATCTACGCCACAGGCACAACCGGTCGTCTGGTGGAGGAGGCTGCCAATCTGGTGGTGCATAAATATCTTTCCGCGCACCTGGGCGGTGAACAGCAGATGGGCGCACAGATTATCAATAATGATATTGACCTGATGATTTTCCTGCGAGATCCTGTTTCTCCGCATGCGTATGAATCCGAGGTAAATTCCATTCTGCACCTGTGCGATATGCACAATATTCCTCTGGCAACCAACCTTGCAACGGCAGAGGTTCTTCTGCTTGCACTGGACAGAGGCGATCTGGACTGGAGAAACGTAATGCGCTGACCCCTGTTTGAAAAGATGAGAAAGGAATGCGAAAATGGAGTTTTACTTTAACGGCAGAAACCTATTGATTATCGTCGGGTATTACCTGATTATTAACCTGATTCTGTATTTTACAATGGTAATTGATAAAAAAAGAGCCATAAAGGATGGGTGGCGGATTCCCGAAAAGAATCTTTTCCTTCTGGCTGTTCTGGGCGGCGGTATCGGCGGTCTGATTGCGATGGTCTTCAAGCGCCATAAAAACAAGCATATTGATTTCATTCTGACCTTTACCGTTACAGCAATTCTGCACATGGTTGTGGCATTTTTGCTGATTGGGAAATTTGCATTTGTTACAAAATAAAAAATGAAGGATAAATCCGTATTGGATTTATCCTTTTTATTTTATCGTTCGCTCCACAATTCCACAAGCCTGCATTTGATTTTTGGCGTAATCTTCTTCTGCTCCATGGCAGAAACCACGAGAAATTCCTCCTTCGTCAGCGTATTCTGAAGCCGCACATGGCTTTCCTCTGTGGAATAGCCCCACGCCGCATCCACATAGCACATCTGCGGATAGAGCACGCACCACCAATTCTTCCCCTTGGCTTCGCCAATCTCAATTCGCAGGGCATCATACACCCCTGCCGGAAAAATTAAATCTCCATATTTCTTAAAGGGAAATTCCTCCCGTACCAGAGACACGCGGACGGGATAAGTATACCCCTGCGCCAGCACCTCCGCCTCCGCCGTTTCCGAAATTTCCTGCTGTGCGTTTTTGAGTGCCGCAAGCGTTTCCTCCTTCGAGGTACAGGCTTCCAGTAAATCGCCATATTCCTGCAAAACCCTATCACGCACCGCAAGCTTGAGGGTCTGGTCTGCCTCGCTGTCGCTGTTTGCCAGTACATGAAAGCGTACCACCTTGCCGCCAATCCCCTTCTGAATCATATCCGCATAGCCCTCTGTCCAATGGGCGGCGAACAGCAGACTCAGCAGC
>QWCY01002116.1_pt1 | contig 27578 bp, 24 predicted proteins | sample 1972631 | NCBI WGS metagenome assembly QWCY01 (sample SAMN09866696, study PRJNA288562) | Human gut metagenome isolate pre1_stool, whole genome shotgun sequencing... | isolation source: gut | host: Homo sapiens | place: USA: California
AAAGCTGAAAACCAAATGGAATGGGTGCGGCAGATGAACGCTTGCAAGACACAGGCAGAGGAGATTGTGAAAGCGGAATTGATTTATGATTGAGCGAGAAAGTCCGGGCAGAAAACTGTTCGGACTTTTCTCATATAGTCCAAAGTTGCGGTAGAAATGTTCACAAGTTTTATGGTATAATTTGAATACGAAAAGTGAGCAACAAATCGGAATTTGAAAGGGGACTGACAGATGAAAAAAGTGATTGCTGCAATGGCTGCAATGTTTATTGCTGTGGTGCTATTAGGCGGGCTATGGGGAATCTTACTCAAACCAATCATGGGCGGTGGTGGTACAGACCTAAGTTTTATTTACCCTATCTATATCGGGTTAATCCTTTTGGCAGGGCTGATTGTTGGTGCTGCGGTAGTGCTTTACGAGGAAATCAAAAAGCTTCAGGAAGAAATAAAAAATATCAGTGAAAAAACAACAGAGGAAAAGCAAGAATAACTTACCAATTCCTGTTTACTGAACCAATAAAATCCCTTTAGGAACTAAAGGGCGCACTTCTATACTCTCCTATCGGGAGTATCGTGCGTCCTGCGGAGTTTCATTCTCTGTCAGCAGAAAAAAGCTGCATGACCGAGAATGTTTCGTCACTTCGTTCCGTCAAGGTGGCTACACCCCCTTGCGACGCTTGTGCGTCTATCCCTTGTGGACTTGCCGTCCGCAAACGGTTTTGACAAACCGTTTGCCGCCAGCAAGTTTGAAGATTAGACATAAACAAATCCTCCGCATGGTCTAGCGGATGCGGACGATATCTCCCGCAGGGAGGCTCTCCACCGCGGCAAGTATGCTTCCGGCGGCGCCTTACCCTTTATGCGTACCGCTTTCGCAGGGTCAGATTCATGTAGTGCAGGTACAGCATCCCGAAGGGGTTTTTATAGTCCTCGTGCCACGGCTTGTTCCTGCCGCAGAAATGCAGGACCGCCGTGTTCCGCATGACCCAGCTCAGGTCGTGCTTACCGGTGCTGCGGATGAGATACTTGGAGTAGTTCCGCACATCGTAGTTCCAGAGGACGTCCTCCACCGGTCGGGTCTCCTTGCCGTAGAGGATGTTGAATACGTCCTGATCCGGCAGGATCAGCTCCTTTTCGTGCTCGCTGACGCAGGCAAAGACATCCTCCGCCGTCACCAGCTTGCGGGCGGCAGTCAGGTCGATGAGCATGACGCCGGAGTTGAAATACTCGTGCTCCGTGTCCAGCCGCATCTGATTGATGCCGTTGGCCATCTCGGTGAGCCCCGTGTGGGACGCCGCCGCAAAGGCTTTGCCGTACAGATCCATCTCCCACAGGGGCCGCAGCGGGTTGATAATGAGCATATCCGGATCGAGGTACAGCACCCGCTCCACCTCCCGGGGCAGGATCAGCGGAGAGAGCAGCCGGTAGTACATCTCCTTAGGGTAGCGCTTGCTGGTGGGGGCGCTTTCAAAGAGCGCCGCGTCCACGGCGATGGGCCTCAGTGCCGCGCCGAAGGCCGCGCAGAACGACGCCAGCTCCTCCAGCTTCTCCGCAGGGATGGCGCTGTGGAGCAGGTACACGGTGACGTCCGTCTCCGCGGGGTTGCTGGCGAAAAGGGAATCCAGCATGACCTTGCAGGGCAGCAGATAGTTTTCATCAAGCGTCAGCAGTATATTCATCACGGTCTCCTCCGTTTCTGTTTTCAGCTCACCTCCTTCAATATAATGCAGATCTCAGGGCGTCCGCAAGGGGGCAAGGCTATTGTTCACACTTTGTTCAGAGAGGGGTCGCAGGATCGGTGGAAAGTTTTCTCTCCTTCTTCTCCCATAACGCAAACCCAGACGGCGCCGGCATGAGCCGGCGCCGTCTGGACCCTATTTCCGGTTTTGTCACGCCTTCCGCAGGAACAGCACGCCCAGCGTGCCCGGGCCGCAGTGGGAGGAAACCGTGCAGCCCGCCTGAGTGACGAATACCTCCTCGAAGGGGGCCAGCTCCCGCACCAGCGCCGTCATCTGTGACAGCGTCTCCTCCGGCACCTCGCCGGAGTGGGTGATGAAGGCGTGGTCGGCTACCACCGCCTTCCCCGCCAGCCGCTCCGCGATGTACTGGCGATACACCTTGTCCATGGAGCCGCGGTACTTTTTGCACACCACCAGCTTGCCCTCCCGCATCTCCAGACAGGGCTTCAGCTTCAGCATGTTGGCGCCCAGTGCCGCCACGCCGCTGCACCGGCCGCCCTTCCACATGTACTCCAGCGTGTCCAGCACAAAACTGGTGTCGCTGTGAGGGGCCAGGCGGCGCAGCTCTGCCGCGATATCCGCCGCCGCCATGCCGCCATCCCGCAGCTTGGCTCCCCGGAGGGCCAGCAGACCGCCGCCGGTGGACAGCTGGCGGCTGTCCACCACGTGGATCTCTCCCCGCTCCGTCAGCTCCTGCGCCGCCAGCACCGCGTTCTGGCAGGTGCAGGACAGCTCCGCGCTGATGTCGATATGTACGATGTCATAGCCCTCCGCCAGAATGGGGGCGAAAAATGACTTGAACTCCTCCGGACTCACCGCCGCCGTCTTGGGCAGGGTGCCGCGGCTGCGATAGTCTGCGTACAGGTCTGCCGAGGTGTAGCGCCCGTCGTCGGGGAACACCCGTTCCCCGCTCTGAATGGTCAGGGGCACCGTGCGGATCCGGAAACGCTCCAGCAGCTGGGGCGTCAGGTCGCAGGTGCTGTCGTAGGTGATGCAGACAGGTCTGTGCATGGGGATCGTCCTCCTATTCTCTCCGATTGTAGGGGCAGTATACCGGAGAAACCTCAACGCAAACTCAAAAAAGCCTCGATTTTTGAGAGCGGATGTGATAAAATTCAGAAAAAACGCTGGAGGGATGGTCATGTTCCGTATTCTGGTAGTTGAGGACGACGACAGCGCCCGCTTTCTGATGTGCGAGGTGCTGCGGCGGGCGGGATATGAGCCCCGCCCCGCCCGGGACGGTGTGGAGGCACTGGAGGTGATGGAGCACTACCAGTGCGATCTGGCGGTGGTGGACATCACCATGCCGCGGATGGACGGCATCACCTTCACCCAGACGCTGCGGGAGGGAAACTGTGACCTGCCGGTGCTGATGGTGACGGCCCGGGTGACGCAGGAGGACAAGCGCCGCGGCTTTCGGGCAGGCACCGATGACTACATGATAAAGCCCGTGGACGAGGAGGAGATGCTCTGGCGCATCGAGGCGCTGCTGCGGCGGTATTGCAGCCGCGCGGACCGCCGGCTGACGGTGGGAGCCACCGTTCTGGACCGCGGCTCCCTGCAGGTCGTTTCGCCTCAGGGCTCCCAGCAGCTCACCGCCAAGGAGTTCCTGCTTTTATACAAGCTGTTGTCCTACCCCCGCACACTGTTTACCAAGCGGCAGCTCATCGACGACATCTGGGATCTGGACAGCGAGGTGGACGAGCACACCGTGGAGGTCTACATCTCCCGCCTGCGGGAGAAATTCCGGGACAACGGGGACTTTGAGCTGCGGACCATCCGCGGCTTCGGCTACATGGGCATGCTGCGGGAGGATGAAGATGCGCAGAGCTAAGGTGAAAAAGGAGAACCCGCCGGTACGGCTGCTGGGCACTATGTTCCTGCTGGTGCTGGGACTGGTGGTGGTATACGTGGTGCTGGCGCTGGGCATTGTCGCGCTGGCACAGCGGCTGGTACGTCTGGAGCTCACGGGCTATACGCTGCTGTGGCCCATCCTGATCCTGACCATCAGCGCCGTACTGGGCGTGGTGCTGGCCGTGTTCATCTTCCGCGGGTATCTGGCGCCGCTGTCTCGGCTGATGCAGGCCACGCAGGCCGTGGCCGCCGGAGATTACTCAGTGCGTGTGGAGATGCGGGGCGCACGGGGCGAGGTGGCGGAGTACATCCGCAGCTTCAACAAGATGGCGGAGGAGCTGTCCAGCGTGGCGCTGCTGCGGATGGACTTTGTGAACACCTTCTCCCACGAATTCAAGACGCCGCTGATCTCCATCCGCGGCTTCGCCAAGCTCCTGCAGAACGACGACCTGACGCCCCAGCAGCGGCGGGCCTATACGGACACCGTGGTGCAGCAGTCCCAGCGTCTGGCGGCCATGAGCACCCATATTCTGGAGCTTGCCCAGTACGAAAACACGGAGATCATCTCCGGCAAGACGCGGTACAGTCTGGACGAGCAGCTGCGCCGCTGCGTCCGGCAGCAGGAGCGGGACTGGCTGAAAAAAGGGCTGACGGTGGAGGGCGATCTGGACCCCGTGGAATATTACGGCAGCGAGGAGCTGGTGGAGCACATCTGGTCCAACCTCCTGTCCAACGCCATCCGCTTCACCCCCGACGGCGGCCAGATCACCGTGGTGCTGCGGCAGGGCGAGGGCGCGGTCCACGTGTCCATCTCCGACACCGGCGTGGGTATGGATGAGGAGACCCAGCGCCACATTTTCGAGAAATTCTACTGCGCCGCCCCCTCCTCCGGTGACCACGGCAACGGCCTGGGTCTGTCCATCGTGCAGCGGGTGGTAAAGCTGTGCGGCGGACAGATCACGGTATTCTCCCGTCCGGGAAAGGGCTCCACCTTTACAGTGACGCTGCCCGTGGAGCAGCTATGACGGCGTTTGACACAAGATCACAAAGGACGGCCGGAGCGCTCCCGCCATTATCGGCGGAGAAGGTATCGGACCGACGCAAACGGGCGAAGGACCGGCGCTGCAGCTGCGCCGGTCCTTCGCCCAAAAGTACCAAAAGAGGAGAGAAATTAGCTTATTTGCTGCCGCAGGGGACCTTCTTCACCAGCCAGTCGTTGATCATGTCAGCGATCTGGTCGTTGTTGTCGTCCATCATCAGCATGTGGGAGTTTCCCTTGATGCCCATGGCCGGCAGGTTCATCCACGTGCTGTCGCCGCCCAGTTCCAGAATACGCTCGTGCAGTTTACGCATCGTGCCCTGACTTGATGAAAGCATCGTACTTATCGGCGTCAAACCGGGTGCCCTCATAGCTCTCCGGGTACTTGGGGCCCAGACGGTAGGTGGTCCAGCGCTCGGCGTAACTGTTGAAGCAGGGAGGGACCGGATTGATCTCCGGGAACTGAGCCCAGCTGGCACGGCCGCGCTCCACGGCGTCGGACACGCAGACATTGAAGCCATGGCGCAGAAACAGGGTGTCAAAGCCCTCGCGGCCGTCGGGAGTGGTCTCCCAGGTAACGCCGGTGAGACCGCCGCCGTGCCACATCAGAATGGGGTAGGGGCACACGGGCTCGGCCAACTCGGTGTACTGGACGTACATCTGGAGCGCTGCAGGGCCGCCCACTCCACCGAGGTTTCGTAACACAAAGAACACCGGAGAAAGCGTACGCTTTCTCCGGTGTTCTTTGTGTTATATGGCGGTTCAGGGCGGCAGGCAAAGCAAGACGCCGGACAGGAGGAAAACCTCCCATCCGGCGGTCTTTTTCAGACAGAGCCTTTTACTTGGCGAACTCCTCCGCCAGCTCCTTGGTGACGCGCAGATACTCCTCAATATCCTCCACCGTGTGGCAGTGCATCGGGGAAACACGGATGGCGCCGGTGAGGCCCACACCCTCCACGATGCGCTTGGAGTACACGCTGCTGTTCACGCGCTCGAACACGGTGACGCCGCGCTTCTGATACTCTTCCACACACTTGGTCATATCCACGCCGTCGATACCCATGGCCACGATCAGGTCACGGTGCGTCAGATCCTCGGTGTCCACATAGACGTGGACGCCCGGGATGTGGCGCAGGCCGGCGGCCTTGTCCGTACCCTCCAGCATGGTGTACAGCAGAGCCCGCTCCTGCAGATGGATGTGCTCCATGCCCACCAGAAACAGCTTGCGGCGATCGGTCTCCTTGGTGAAGTGGCCGCCCAGCCAGCAAACATAGTCCACCACGGCGCTCATGGCCGCGAAGTTGCCGGGGGTGGGAGAACCCAGCTCCCAGATCTCCTCGGGACGCTGCAGCACCTTGCGGTGGGGCAGCTTGGCCACACGGTCGGACACGTAGCCGTAGCCCATGCCGCGGGTGCCGAAGAACTTGTAGGGCGCAAAGTTCACGCCGTCGAAGCCCAGCTTGTCCACGTCCATGGGGGCGTGGGGCGCGTGCTGCACCGCATCGGTGACGATGTAGATGTCGGGGTTGATCTCACGGGCGGCGCGGACGATGCCCTCCATGTCCATGATGGTACCGGTGATGTTGGAGGCGTACATGACGCTCAGCAGGCAGGTGTCCTTGTCCACCACGCGGCGGATCTCCTCGGGGTCGATGCCGCCGGTCTTGGGATTGGCCTGAGCCACGCGGAACTCCTTGCCGGTCTTTTCGCAGTAGTACTTCACGGCGTCGAAGGCGGAGGGATGCTCCAGCACGGAGGTGACGGCGTTGGTACCCGGGCAGTTCTCCAGAATGGCGCCCACCATCTGGAACATGCACTGGGAGGCGGTCATCTCTGTCAGCAGCGCGCCGCCGGAGGCGCCGAACACCACGTGCATCACATCATCGATGCCCCGCAACTGGATACGCTTGAGCTCCTTGGAGCGGGCGTGTACGCGTTCCGGGCAATCGGGGAAGGCCTGGTACTTGGCCTGCTCCTCCACAGACGCCTTCAGGCGCAGGGAGCCGCCGGAGTTCTCAAAGAACAGACGCTTGCCGAACTCGGGGTCGGCATCCACATAGCAGAAGCGCTCCTTGATCTCCGCAGACAGGGCGGGGTCAAACAGCAGACCATGCTCATAGTTTTCCATAGGGATCTCCTTTTTCCATTCCATCTGTAAATTATTTGTTTACTTGGCAGCCTGGGGCTTGTCGAAGCGGCGGCCCACGCCGGTGATGGCGCTGAGGGTGAACAGGACGATCAGCATGATGCTCTGGAAGTTGTAGGGGATGAAGTCCAGGAAGGAGAAGGACTCACCCACCACACCGCTGGCGATGGCCAGACTCACCGCGTTCAGGCACACGGGGTTGTAGGGGACCAGACCGGCGAAACCGGTGCTGATGCCATCCATCAGGTTGGAGCCGCGGGTACGCTCGATGTTGTGGGTCTCCAGCAGCTTGCGGACCAGCGGGCCCACAAACAGGATGGTGATGGAGGCCGCGCCGATGGCCACGCTGCCCACGAAGCAGATCAGGATGGTGACCAGCTCCGCCTGACGCGGGGTCTTGCTGGCGTTGTGCAGCTTGCCCAGCATGATGTCAAACACACCGCTGCGGGTAAGCATCTCCAGCAGGGCGAACATGAAGAAGCTGAAGCAGATGACGTTCAGCATGCCGGTGAGGCCGGCGCCGATGGGGCCGGCGGCGTCCACCATCTTGGCGGGCTCAATGAAGCCGAGCGCCAGGCACAGCACGAAGCCCACCAGGTCGCAGACGATCAGAGTGCCGATGAGGTTCCAGCCCTTGAGCATCAGGATGATCATGATGACGGGGATCACCAGCATGATCAGGGTCTTGGCGTAGGAGGCGTCCACCAGCTCCGGCAGGGTCACGGCCTCGGAGGTACGGAAGCCGATGATGACGAACAGAACGGCGGAAACCACGCCGGCGATCAGGGAGTAGGGCAGACGGGTGCGGACCACGTCGCGGACCTCAGCGCCCTGAGTCAGGGCAGAGGCGATGGTGGTATCGGAAATGGGGGCCAGGTTGTCGCCGAAGATGGCGCCGCTGACGATAGCGCCCACCACAACGGCAGGATTGGCGCCCACGGTGGTGGCCACGGGCAGCAGCACCGGCAGAACAGCCACAATGGCGCCGTTGGAGGTGCCGCAGGCCGTGGAGATCAGTGCGCAGATGATAAAGCCCACCAGCGGCAGGAAGCCGGCGCTGAGGCCCAGCTCCGTCACCAGCCAGGTCAGGCCCTGGATCAGACCGCTCTGGCGCAGCTCCTGAGACAGGACGCCGGCCAGCAGAAAGGCAAAGATAATGACGCACAGGGTATCGTTCTTCAGGCCCGCGACCACTGCCTTCTCAAATTCCTTCTTGTCCTTGGCCAGCAGGAAGGCTGTGCACAGACCGGCAAAGCCCGCCATGCAGAACAGGACCAGAGAGACCTTCTGCAGGGCTGCAATGGTGATCATCAGTGCCATGAACACCAACAGCGGCAGGCACGCGCCGAAGGTGCCGCCATAGAACTGCATCTTCTTTTGATTTTCCATTTCTCATCTTCTCCTTTTTTTGGTGATTCCCGCCGAAAGCGGTGGAGGACTGTGGTCTCCGGCAGGTTTGTTCACATCTTATTCATACAAGATAGAAAGTCAATAGGTTTTCAACAATTTACACCGCTGCTGTTGCATTTTCTACAAAATATACAGTATAATGTTGTTGTGGCAACAACAATTGCCGCAGACTTTGTGACAGAAGGAGTTTTGCCCTATGGACACCAGCTTGCAGCAGCGCATCCAGAGCGCCGATCTCACCCGCACGGAAAAGCGCATCGCCGACTATTTTCTCGACCACAGTGAGTCGCTGTACTTCATGACCGCCCGAGACATCGCCCAGGAGCTGGGCGTCAGCGACACGTCCATCATCCGGCTGTGCCGCACCCTGGGCTACCGCGGCTTCCGCGAATTACAGGAGAGCCAGCGGGCGGAGCTGGCTCAGGTCATGGAGAGCGGCCGCTACGTCATCCCCCGGCAGCAGGTGGAGGGCAAGCTGGAGCAGTACCAGAACTGCAGCCCGTTCCAGTGCCTGCAGCTGGCCATGGAGACGCTGCAGGAGACGTACCGGAAGAACCGGCCGGAGAAATTTGAGCGGGCCGCCCAGTTCCTTTTGCAGAGCGAGCACATCTTCATCTCCGGCTTCCGCGGCTTTTCCGGCTCCGCCCGTTATATGGGGGTGCTGCTGTCCCAGTACATCAACCGCGTCACCTACTACTGCGATGCGGACACCCGCTGCGTGGAGGGCCTCATTGACTACGGCTCTCAGGACTGCGTAGTGGTTTTCGGCGCGGAGCGCTACTCCCGCATGTCCTGCGTGCTGGCCCAGATCGCCCGGGACGCCCATTGCCGTCTGATCGTTATCACCGACAAGCTCACCGCACCTCTGGCCGTGGGGGCGGACATCGTGCTGCTGGCGGATTTCACCAGTCCCACCGCCGTCAACTCCTATCTGGGTGTGAACTTTCTGGTGGAGGCCATCGCCTTCGAGGTCAGCCGCCAGCTGGGCGTCTTTCCCCAGCAGCGGCTGTCCCGCATGGACCACTACCTGTCGGAGCTGCATCTGTATTGATGCGTGCCCAAAAATGAACAGCACCCCATTTGTTAGACAAGCATGGTAAAATACCTGTACTAAGAAATGGGGTGTTTTTCTATGCCAAGGGGGGCAGAGGGCAAGCGGTATACACCGGAATTCAGAAAATGGCCGCAGAGGCGATGCCGCAGGAGCCGCCGGTCCTGCGGCCGAAGGGGTAACGGCGCTTACCTCTCCACCAGATGGACGTTCAGGTGGTCGTAGGTCATCTCCACCCCCGCCGCAGCAAAGGCATCGCGCAGGTTCTCGTTCAGCGCGAAGAAAGCGTTCCAGTAGTCCTCCGCCCTGGTCCAGCAGCGGACGCTGTACTCAATGGCGCTGCTGCCGTACTCCGTCAGATACACCACCGGCGCAGGCTCCGGCAGCACATTGGGCGTGGCCGCCACCGCCGCCAGACAGGCGGCCTTCACCGTCTCGGTGGGCGCGTCGTAGGAGGCCGTCACGGTCCGCACCACCCGCCGCCGGCCCATGGCCGTGTAGTTGATGATGCGGCTGGAGGACAGCTCCTTGTTGGGCTGCATGACGAACTGGCCGTCCGGCGTCTCGATCTTCGTATGGTTCAGGGTGATCTCCCGCACCGTGCCCACGGTGTCCGCCACCTCGATGTCGTCGCCGATGTTGAAGGGGTGGGATGTCAGGATCACCAGACCGCCGGCCACGTTGCCCAGAATGTCCTCCGCCGCCAGAGTCACGCCCAGCGTCAGCACCGACACCAGCGCCGTCAGGGATGAGGTGTTCAGTCCCAGGGCCTCCGCCGTGATGATGCCCGTCAGCAGATAAAGTACCACCTTAGCCGATGTCAGGACGATCTGGCGCAGGCGGGCAGTCAGCTTTTTGCTGCGGTCCAGCAGCCGTTTGGCCAGCTTTAACAGCAGCCGCGACACGATGAGGCACACCAGCATCGTCAGCACCGCCGACAGGATGCGGCTCAGGCTGTACCCTCCCAGCGATGTCTCCAGTATTTTCGAAAGCTCTTGCATCGGAATGTCTCCTTTCTCATGCTGACACCAGTATAGCAAATTCCCTGCCGCTGCGCAATCGCATTCATAAAGAGGGGGCGGAACACGGTGCGTTCCGCCCCCTCTTTATCCGCTCTGCAACCCGCCGAAAACATCCCTGTCTCCCCCGCCGGAGCTTGTCGCAGGTGCACAAAATATCTGCGTTTGCCAATTTTTACTTGTCAGCCAGGGACGACTCTGCTATGATAGACGCGAAAAATGCCAAAAAAGGGGGTACTGCCATGGGCATATCCTACAACAACCTGTTCAAGCTTCTCATCGACAGGGGCTGGTCCAAAACGGAGTTTGCCCGCAAGGTGGGCATCAGCTCCAACACGCTGGCCAAGCTGTCGAAAAACGAGCCGGTGTCGCTGGAGGTGCTGGTGCGCATCTGCCGGCGGCTGGAATGCACACTGGGCGACGTGGTGCAGATCCTGCCGCTGGCCGCTATGGAGAAGCTGCGCACCGCTGCGGAGGAGGGGATACACAAATCATGAGCCAGACCAACGCAAACGGCGCCACGTTCATGGAAAAGCTGTCCACGTTCATCGTGGATAAGCGGAATCTGATCTTTCTCATCACCATCATCGGCCTCATTTTCTCCGCCTTTTCCCGTAACTGGGTCCAGGTGGAGAATGACCTGACCTTCTACCTGCCGGACAGCTCTCAGACCAAGCAGGCGCTGGCCGTCATGGACGAGCAGTTCGTCACCTACGGCACGGCGGAGGTAATGGCGGCCAACGTCACACCGGCCCAGGCGCAGAAGCTGGCTGACAAGCTCCGGGACATCGAGGGTGTCCAGAGCCTGACCTACGACAAGACCACCGACCACTACAACGACATGTCCGCTCTGTTCTCCATCACCTTCGCCTACGACGAGGATGACGACGCCTGCCTGACGTCTCTGGATGCGGTGAAGGCAGCCCTCAGCGGCTATGACCTCTACGTCTCCACGGATCTGGGCAATACCCAGCAGGAGACCATTGAGCATGAGATCAGCGTCATTATGATCTACGTGGCCATCGTCATTGTCATCGTGCTGACCTTCACCTCCGAGACCTACGGCGAGGTGCCGGTGCTGATTTTGACCTTCGTGGTGGCGCTGGTGCTGAATCAGGGCACCAACTTCCTGATGGGCAAGATCTCCTTCGTGTCCAACTCCGTCACCAGTATTCTGCAGCTGGCGCTGTCTATCGACTACGCCATCATCTTCTGCAACCGCTTCAAGGAGGAACACCGGCTGCTGGACCTGCGGGAGGCTGTCATCGTCTCCCTGAGCAAATCCATCCCCGAGATCGGCGCCAGCAGCCTGACCACCATCGGCGGTCTGGTGGCCATGCTGTTCATGCAGTTCAAGCTGGGCCCCGATATGGCCCTGTGCCTCATCAAATCCATCCTGTTCGCGCTGCTGTCCGCCTTCGTGGTGATGCCGGGCCTTCTGATGCTGTTCGGTCCCCTCATCGACCGGACGCAGCACCGCAGCTTCGTGCCCAAGATACCCTTCGTGGGCAATTTCGACTACGCCACGCGGCACGTGGTGCCCGTGATCTTCGCCCTGCTGATCACCGTGGGCTTCTTCCTGTCCTCCCGCTGCCCCTTCGCCTACGGGTACAGCCTGCTGACCACGCCCATCCAGAACGATAACCAGATCGCCGAGCAGATGATCGAGGACACCTTTACCTCCAGCAACATGCTGGCCCTGATGGTCCCCGCCGGCGACTACGACAAGGAGACCGCCCTGCTGGCGGAGCTGGAGCAGTATGATGAGGTGGACCACACCATGGGCCTTGTGAACATCGAGGCCATGGACGGCTACACGCTGGCGGATAAGCTGACGCCCCGCCAGTTCGCGGAACTGGCCGGTCTGGACTACGAGGCCGCGCAGGTGGTCTACGCCGCCTATGCCGCCAACGACGGCGACTACGGCCAGCTGGTGGGCCATCTCTCCACCTACAAGGTGCCGCTGCTGGATATGTTCCTGTTCGTCTGCGACCAGATCGACGCCGGTGTGGTAACGCTCAGCGATGACCAGACCGCCGCCCTGAAGGACGCCCAGACCCAGATGCTCAGCGCCAGGAACCAGCTGCGGGGCGAGGATCTCAGCCGTATGCTGGTATACCTGACCCTGCCGGAGAGCGGCGATGAGACGTACGCCTTCACCGACAAAATTCTGGACATCGCCCAGAAGTATTACCCCGGCCAGAAGGTATATCTGGCCGGCGACTCCACCAACGAGTACGACTTTGAGAAGTCCTTTGCCATCGACAACAAGGTGGTGAGCATCGTGTCCATTCTGGTGGTCATGGTGGTGCTGCTGTTCACCTTCAAGTCCGCCGGTATGCCGGTGCTGCTGATTCTGGTGATCCAGGGCTGCATCTGGATCAACTTCTCCGTCCCCGCCGTCACCGGCAAGTACCTGTTCTATCTGAGCTACTTGATCGTCAGCTCCATCCAGATGGGTGCCAACATCGACTATGCCATCGTCATCGCCAGCCGCTATCAGGAGCTGAAGGCGAAGATGGCCCAGCGCAGCGCCATTGTAGAGACGCTGAACTTTGCCTTTCCCACCATCATCACCTCCGGCGCCATCATGTCCATCTGCGGCTTCCTCATCGGCAGCATGACCTCGGAGCCCGTCATCGCCGGCATCGGCGAGAGTCTGGGCCGCGGCACGGTGATCTCCATCATCATGGTCATGTTCGCCCTGCCCCAGATCCTGCTGATCGGCAGCCGCGTCATCGACAAGACTTCCTTCTCCGTGCCATCCGTGGTGGCCAAGAAGAACAGCCGCGGCCGCATGACGGTGAACGGTATGGTGTACGGCCACATCAACGGCACGGTCCGCGGCATGATCCACGCCACGGTGGAGGGCGACGTAGACCTGACCATGCTCTCCGGAGCGGAGGGAGAGGAGGTACCCGACGATGAGGAAGAAGATTGACATACGGCATCTGGCCGCGGCTCTGCTGGCAGCCCTGATGCTGCTGGCCTGCCTGCCCGTGACGCAGGCCGACGCTGCCGGCAATACCATCCACATCTCCTCGGAAGCGGAGCTGCGGGATCTGGCCGCCAGCTGCGCGCTGGACACCTGGTCCCGCGATAAAAACGTGGTGCTGGACAGCGACCTGACGCTGGCGGACCCGTCCTTCCTGCCCATCCCCACCTTCGGCGGCAGCTTTGACGGGCAGGGTCACACCATCCATAATGTCAGTATAACGGACAGCCTGTCCCCCACCGGCCTGTTCGGCGTGGTACAGGCGGGCGGCTCCATTCGCAGCCTCCATGTGGTGGGTACCGTCACCCCCTCCGGTGACGGCCGAAGCGTGGGCGGCATCGCCGGCGAGAACAACGGCGCCATCGAAAAGTGCAGCTTCACCGGCACGGTGTCCGGTCAGGTATACGTAGGCGGCATCGCCGGTCACACCGGCGCCTCCGGCAGTATCCTGGCCTGTGAGACCCGCGGCGCGGTCATCGGCGACAGCATGACCGGCGGCATCACAGGCTATAACGAGGGCCTGCTGGCCGACTGCACCAACAGCGCCTGCGTCAACGTGGAGAGCACCGATCCCCGTCTGGATCTGGAGGATCTGGATCTGACGCTGACGCCGGACCTGTCCAAGCTGGGGCAGGCCAACGCCGGCGCCTCCGCCGCTGATACCGGCGGCATCGCCGGATACAGCGCCGGTACGCTGTCCGACTGTGTGAATCACGGCGCCGTGGGCTACCAGCACATCGGCTATAACACCGGCGGCGTGGTGGGCCGCAGCTGCGGCCAGCTCCTGCGCTGCCGGAACGATGGCTCCATTGCCGGGCGCAAGGACGTGGGCGGCGTGGTGGGCCAGATCGAGCCCTATATCCAGATGGACGCCTCTCCCACCTATCTGTCGGAGCTGAACCGCCAGCTGTACGAGCTGAAGTCCCTGACCGATCAGGCCGCCAATGACGCCCAGGACGGCGCAGGCGGCGTGTCCGACCGGCTCAGCGACATGAACGACTACCTGAAGGACGCCCTCTCCGACCCGCAGGACCCCCTGGCCGCCATCACCGGCTTCGGCAGCCGCCTGAACGACCTGAACAACAGCGCCTCCGGCTCGGTGGACACCGTGGCGGACGACCTGCGGGACATCAGCAGCAAGTTCAATGAGGTATCCAACACCGTGCTGGCCGCCATCTCCGCCGCCGGCAACCCTGCCTCCGTCATCTCTGACGGCTCGCAGGGGAATATCGACAAGATCACGCTGGGCAAGACCTCTGCCTGTACCAACAGCGGTACGGTCAGCGGCGATGTCAACACCGGCGGCATTGCCGGCTCCATCGCCATCGAGTACGAGCTGGACCCGGAGGATGACGTCAGTGCCAATCTGGACGGAGAATACCGCCGCCAGTACGAGTACCGCGCCGTGGTGCAGCAGTGCGCCAACACCGGTGCCGTCTCCGCCAAGCGCAGCAACACCGGCGGCATCGCCGGGCGCATGGACCTCGGCCTCATCATCTCCTGTGAGAGCTACGGCAGCGTGGAAAGTGACAGCGGCAGCTGCGTGGGCGGCATCGCCGGTCTCACCGCTGCCACCGTCCGCAGCAGCTATGCCAAGTGTACCCTCAGCGGCAAAAAATACGTGGGCGGTATCGTGGGCTCCGGCGTGGCGGAGAGATCCGACGGCAGCGCCAGCACCGTTACCGGCTGCTGGTCGCTGGTGGACATCACCGGCTGCCAGCAGTACGAGGGCGCCGTCTCCGGCGCGGACACCGGTACGTTCACCGATAACTATTTCGTCTCCGACACACTGGCGGGCATCAACCGCCAGAGCTTCGCGGGCCGCGCGGAGCCTGTGAGCTTCGACACCCTCGCCGCGGCGGAGGGTATGCCCGGCGGCATGACCACCTTTACCCTGTCCTTCGTCTCCGACGGCAAGGTGCTGACCAGCCGCACCTTCTCCTACGGCGCATCCTTTGACAGCAGCGTCTATCCGCCGCTTCCGGAAAAGGACGGCATCTACGCCCACTGGGATCGCACCGACCTCCACGGCCTGCATCTGGACACGGTGGTCACCGCCGTCTATGACCCGCTGCTGCCCACCCTGTCCTCGGAGCAGACCCGCGAGGACGGCCGTCCCGTCATTCTGGCCGGCGGTGACTTCAACGACGGCGACACCATGGCCGCCACAGCCCTGACTCTGACGCCGGAGGAGTTCCACGCGGCAGACGGCAGCTTCGCAGACCGCGCTGCCAACTGGTTCTCCTACCTGAAGGAAGGGCAGCTGCCGCCCCTGACCGTGAACCGCCGCGTGGCGGAACAGTGGCGGGTATCCCTGCCCGATGACGGCCAGGAGACCCACACGCTGCGCTACCTGCCGTCTCAGGACGCATCGCACCTGCGGCTCTATGTCAACGACGGTGGCGGCTGGCAGGCCGTGTCCTGCGACACCGTGGGCAGCTACCTCTCCTTCACCGCAGGCGGCGCCAGCCCCGAATTCGCCGTGGTCACCACCGCATCGGTGTGGTGGCCGCTGGCCGCGGCCATCGCCGTGTGCGTGGCCATCGTGCTGGCGATCCTGCTGGGACGGCGTCACTGCCGTCGGCGGAAGGCCGCCGCAGTCTCTGCCCCCGAGACGGTGGAGAATGCCGCCGAAAGCACGGAAACGCCCGCCCGCATCTCCCGCTCGGCCCAAAAGAAACGGCGGCGCTGGTGGATCCCCGTCAGTATCGTTGCGGGCATCGCCGCTGCGGCGGCGGTGCTCCTGACCGCCACTGGTCTGGGCCGCCAGCTCAACGCCTGGCGTCTGCTGCACCGCGCCCTGAACGCCGACTCGCTGGCCATGACCGTCTCCGTCCAGAGCGGCGAGACCTTCACCGCCAGCGCCGATGTCTGCCGCACCAGAGCCGACACCACCCGCATCGTCACTGTCCGGTGGCAGGGCGTGACCGTCTACTGCACCGGCGATGCGGTGTATCTGGAGAACGGCCGCGCCTACCGTCTGAGCAGCAGCCTGGCCCTCTCCGACCTGGCCGCCCTGTTCCGCAAGGCCCATGTGGACTGTGAAAAGACGGACGCGGACACCCTGTATACGGCGGCGCTGTCCGCCGCCGACGCGGACGCCCTGCTGACGCTGCTGGAGCCGGAGGTGGGCGACCTCACCGGCATCGACAGGCTCACCGCCGTGCTGACCGTGGCCGATGGCCGCGCCCGGTCCCTCCTGCTCACTGTCGGGCCGGAGGACGCCCCCGTCCTCACCGCTGTGATGGATTTCACCGCCAAGGTCACGGCGCCCCAGGTGCCGGAGGCGGTGACCGCCGCCATCGCCGGCGGTACGGAGCCGGAGAATACCGTGCTTCCCGCGGATACCCTGCGCCTGCTGCGGTCCTGGGCCGCCCTGCGCAGCAGGGAGGTACTGGCCGCCGACCTGACGCTGACGGCGGACTGCGGCCCCCTGGTGCTCCGCGACACCCTGCAATATGACCGCCGCACCGTGGCCGGTCAGGATTTCACCGCCGTCCGCAAGGGCGCGCTGAGCCTGTACTTCTCCGGCGATAAGCTCTGCGATGCGGAAGGCCATGTTCTCACCACCGGCGACGCTCTGGCCTCCCAGGCCCAGCTCCTTCAGCTGGCCTACCAGCTGGTGCTGAACGGCACCGCCGCCTGTACCCAGACCGGCGGCACAGATACCTATACTCTGACGCTGGACGAGGCGGGAGCTGCGGAGTTTGCCGCCGCCATCGCGCCGGATATCCAGTCCCAGCACGTCGCCTTCACCGACGGCCGCGTCACCATGGAGGTGCAGGACACCCAGCTGTGCAGCGTCCGTATCACCTGCTCCGGCAGCATCAGTGTGGCGCTGACGGAGGCCAACGCCTCCCTGAGCGCCGATATCCGGTTCGTCTCCCGCAATTACCCGTTCCCCCGCGCGGTGCTGAATGCGCTGCAATAACAAAAGAGAGAAGGCAATAGCATGGGAAACCGCATCATCTGCATCAGCCGCCAGTTCGGCAGCGGCGGCCATGAGATCTCCGTCAAGACCGCGGACCTGCTGCGTCTGCGCGTCTATGAAAAGGAGCTGGTACATCTGGCCTGCGAATACGGCGAGCTATCGGAGTCCGTCATGAGCGATTCCGATGAAAAGGCCACCAACCCCTACCTGTTCCGCACCGTCCACGAGGGCAACTACCATGTCGTGCGGGGCAAGCCCACGTCCGAGGTGCTGTTCGCCCTGCAAAGCCACGAGATCCGCCGCATCGCCCGCAGGGAGGAGTGCGTGTTCGTGGGCCGCTGCGCCGACTATGTCCTGCGGAATGCGGATGTCCGCCTGCTGCGGGTATTCGTCTCCGCGCCGGAGGAACAGCGCATTGCCCGTAAGATGGAGCAGGAGCATCTGACCCAGCCTCAGGCGGTGCGGCTGCTGCGGAAAATGGACAAACAGCGCCGGAAATATTACGAGACCTACACCCACCATGTCTGGGGCGACAGCACCAACTACGATCTGTGCATCGACACATCCACCTGTACGCTGGACGAGGCGGCGGCCCGGATCGCCGACCGCTTCCGCGCCATGGCGTAGCGCCAGAAGGGCTTTTATGCAGCAAGACAAGACATTTCTCGGTACGGAGCCGGTAGGGCGGCTCCTGTTCCAGCTGGCGGTCCCCACGGTGACGGCCCAGCTGGTAAATATGCTCTACAACATCGTGGACCGCATCTACATTGGTCACATGCCCGGCGACGGAAGCCTGGCCCTCACCGGCGTGGGCGTGTGCATGCCCCTCATCATGATCGTCTCCGCCTTTGCGGCACTGGTGGCCTCCGGTGGTGCGCCCCGTGCCTCCATTGCCATGGGCCGCGGCGACCACGCCGGCGCGGAGCGGCTGCTGGGCGGCTGCGCTGCCCTGCTGCTCCTGTTGTCCCTGACCCTCACCGCCGTGCTGCTTCTGTGGGGCCGCGACCTCCTGCTGCTGTTCGGCGCCAGCGAGAACACCGTCGCCTACGCCGCCGACTACATGGGTGTCTATGCCGCCGGCACCGTGTTCGTCCAGCTGACGCTGGGCCTCAACGCCTTCGTGACGGCCCAAGGCTTCGCCCGGACCGGCATGCTGACGGTGCTCATCGGCGCGCTGGCCAATATCGCGCTGGACCCGCTGTTCATCTTCGCTCTGGACATGGGCGTGCGGGGCGCGGCGCTGGCCACCGTGCTGTCTCAGGCGCTGTCCTGTGTCTGGGTCACATCGTTCCTCTGCGGCAAAAAGACACTGCTGCGCCTGCGGCGGGAGAACCTGCTGTCCGGTCTGCGGCTGGTGCCGCCCTGCATCGCGCTGGGATCGTCCTCTTTTGTCATGCAGGCCAGTGAGAGCGTCATCTCCGTGTGCTTCAACTCCTCCCTGCTGAAATACGGCGGGGATCTGGCCGTGGGCGCCATGACCATCCTCACCAGCGTCATGCAGTTCGCCCTGCTGCCCCTGACTGGTCTGTCTCAGGGCGCTCAGCCCATCACCAGCTACAACTACGGCGCCCGGAACACAGACCGCGTCCGGCAGAGCTTCCGCCTGCTGCTGCGCGCCTGCCTCATCTACTCTATGATGCTGTGGGCCTTCGTGATGCTGTGCCCCCGGGTGTTCGCCGGTCTGTTCACCACCGACGCGGCCCTGCTGGCCTTCACCTCCAGGGCGCTGCGCATCTACTGCGGTGGGCTGGGCCTGTTCGGCATCCAGATCGCCTGCCAGATGACTCTGGTCTCCACCGGAAACGCTGTCTGCTCCATCATTGTAGCGGTGCTGCGGAAGTTCGTGCTGCTGATCCCCCTGATCTACATCCTGCCCTGCTTCCTGCCGGACCCCACAACAGCCGTCTATCTGGCGGAGCCCGTGGCTGACGTGCTGGCGGTGACGTTCACCGCCGTCCTGTTCTCGGTGCAGTTCAAAAAGTCCCTGCAAAAGCTGGAGACGCCCCTGCAATAATTTATACCCAAAAGCGCGCAAAAAAAGCGCCCGTCCTTCCGGACGGGCGCTTTTCAGTGCTTGTCGTATATCCCTTACTCGGCCTCGGCCAGCGCCTTGGCGGCGGCGATCGCCTTCTCCTGAGCTGCGGCGGGGCAGTCCTCGTAGCGGACGAAGTTGAAGGTGAACGTACCGCGGGACTGGGTCATGGACCGCAGATCAATGGCGTAGCTCATCATCTCGGCCATGGGCACCTCGGCCTCCAGCACGGTCTCGCCGTCTCCGGTGGGGTTCATGCCCATCACGCGGCCGCGGCGCTTGTTCAGGTCGCCCATCACGTCGCCCACGTAGTTGTCGGGCACGGTGACCTTCAGCTCACCGATAGGCTCCATCAGCACGGGCTTGGCCTCGGGCAGAGCGGCCTTGAACGCCAGGTTGGCGGCCAGCTTGAACGCGATCTCGGAGGAGTCCACAGGGTGGTAGGAGCCGTCCACCAGGGTGGCCTTCAGGAACACCACGGGATAGCCGGCCAGCACGCCGTGCAGGCAGCTCTCGCGCAGGCCCTTTTCCACGGCAGGGAAGTAGTTCTTGGGCACGGAGCCGCCGAACACGTTCTCCTCAAAGATCATATCCTCCTGTTCGCTCTGGGGCTCGAAGATAATGTGAACATCGCCGAACTGGCCGCTGCCGCCGGTCTGCTTCTTATAGCGGCCCTGCTTGCGGACGGTGCTGCGGATCTTCTCACGATAGGCAACACGCGGGGTATCCAGCTCGGAATCCACGCCGAAGCGGGACTTCAGCTTGCTGCACAGCACGTCGATCTGGATGTCGCCGGCGCCGGAGATCACGGTCTGGTGAGTCTCGGCGTTGTTGGTGACGGAGAAGGTGGGGTCCTCCTCGTTCAGCTTGTTCAGACCGGTACCCAACTTCTCGATCTCCTGCTTGGTCTTGGGGGAGATCGCCCGCTCGTAGCAGGCGGGGGCAAAGGCCAGAGGCGCAAACTTCACATAGGTCTTGGGCTCGCACAGGCTGTCGCCGGTCTTGACCTTGTCCATCTTGCCGATGGCGCCGATGTCGCCGCAGCAGATCTCCTTGGTCTCCTCGGTCTTCTTGCCCTTCATGACGTACAGACGGCCCAGCTTCTCGGTGTTGCCGGTGGTCATGTTGTACAGGGACATATCGCTGGTGACCTTGCCGCGGATGACCTTGATCATGGAGAACTTGCCGTACTGGTCGGAGATGGTCTTGAACACGAAGGCAGCGGCGGAGCCGTTGGGATCGTGGGCCACTTCGATGGCGTTGCCGTCGTCGTCTTCAGCGGCCTCGGCGGGCATATCGGTAGCCACAGGCACCAGGTCCACGATGGTCTGCATCAGCATCTCCACGCCCATACCGGTGACGGCGCTGCCGCACAGCACGGGGCACACGCTGCCCTCGCGCACGCCGATCTGCAGGCCCTTGGCCATGTCCTCGGCGGACAGCTCCATGGTCTCGAAGAACTTCTCCATCAGCTCCTCATCGGCGCCGGCGGCGGCCTCCATCAGCTCAGCGCGGAGGGCCTCCACCTCGTCGGCCATGTCGGCGGGAATAGCACACTCGCCCTTGGCGTCGTAGGCTTTGTTGTGCAGCAGGTCCACGATGACGGTGACGGCCTTGTTGCCGTCGGCCTTGGTGGCCACGATGGGGGCAATGGCGGTGCCGTACTTGGCCTTGACGGCCTCGATGCAGGATGCGTAGTCGGCGTTAGCCTCCTCCACGCGGTTGATGAACATCATGCGGGGCTTCTTGCCCAGCATCTTCCAGGTGCGCTCCATACCCACGGACAGACCGTCCTTGGCGTTGCCCACGATGACGGCGCACTCGGCGGCGCGGATGGCGCACACCGCCTCGCCGGAGAAATCGAAGTTGCCGGGAGCGTCCATGACGTTGATCTTCTTGCCCTTATACATAACGGGGGCAAAGGCCAGGGAGATGGAGATCTGGCGCTTGATCTCCTCGGCGTCGTAGTCGCAGGTGGTGTTGCCGTCGGCGGTCTTGCCCAGACGGTCGATGCCCTTGGTCATAAACAGCATCTGCTCGACCAGCGAGGTCTTGCCGGACCCGCCGTGGCCCAGCAGCGCAATATTGCGAATGTCATTAGCAGTCATAGTGGTGATGTACTCCCTTCATTTTCTTCAAGTCCGCCGCCCACACGGCTGCGGACAGTAGCTCAATGTACCGATTATAGCTTATATTGCAGGACCTGACAACCATTATTTTGTGGATTTGTAGGAAAATTCCCTGTCCGTGCAGGCTTTTTCGGCAACTTATACAATTTCCCTTCCGCCGTACTGGGCAGGTCGACGAGGGCCGGCAGACATCCCTTGCGCCGCCGCAGAAAACGTGCTATAATGGTGGATATGTTTGCGGGCATGATGGAATTGGTAGACATGCGAGATTTAGGTTCTCGTGCTCACGCGTTGGGGTTCGAGTCCCCATGCCCGCACCAAAAATGTCCGCCCCTGCGGGCCGCCCCTTTTTGGTGCGCGCTTTTGCGCTGCAAAAGCGGTCGCCTGCGGGCGGATAACCGAACGTGCAAGGGAAACCCGACCAAGGTTTCCCTTGCACACATTCCCTTCCTTGCGGTATACGCGGGTTCCGTGCGCCCTGCCATGACCACAGGATGCCCACGAAATGTCCGCCCCTGCGGGCCGCTCCTTTTTGGTGCGCGCTTTTGCGCTGCAAAAGCGGTCGCCTGCGGGCGGATAACCGAACGCGCAAGGGAAACCCGACCAGGGTTTCCCTTGCATATCTTGAACAGAGGACGCCATGGCGCACACGCTGGATGACCGGCTGATCTGCGAGATCCTGTCGGTGTCGGAGGAGATACCCGCCGACCGCGTGGACATGAAGCGTTTTCAGCGGCCGGAGGGCTATCGGACGAAACAGGAGGAGCTGCCATGAAACGTATCGCATCCATACAGGACATCTCCTGCCTGGGCCGCTGTTCCCTGACCGTGGCGCTGCCGGTGATCTCCGCTCTGGGCGTGGAGTGCGCCATCGTGCCCACCGCTGTCCTCAGCGCCCACACCGCCTTCCCCGGCTTTGTCAGCCGCGACCTGACGGACCAACTTGACGCCATCGCCGCCCACTGGCAGGCCCAGCACGTCCACTTCGATGCGCTGTATACCGGCTACATCGCCTCCGTGCCCCAGGTGCAGCAGGTGCTGGACTTCTTTGACGCGGTGAAAAGCCCCGATACCATGATCTTCGTGGACCCCGCCATGGCGGACCACGGCAAGCTCTATTCCGGCTTTGGCCCCGACTTCCCCGCCGCCATGGCGCGGGTGGTGGCCCGGGCCGACGTGGCCATGCCCAACCTGACAGAGGCATGTCTCCTCACCGGTACGCCCTACCGCGAGGACATGGACGAGCCCATGACCCGCGAGCTGCTGCAAAAAGTAGCGGCGCTGGGTGCCGGAAAAGTGGTGCTCACCGGCGTGTCCTTCACGCCGGACAGGCTGGGCGCCATGGGCTACGACAGCGCCGACGGCCGGTTCTTCACGTGTCTGGACCGGCGGCAGACCGGCTCCTACCACGGCACCGGCGACATCTTCGCCGCCACGGTGGTGGGCGGCATGATGCGGGGCCTGCCGCTGGAAGGTGCCGTCTCTCTGGCGGTGCGCTTCACCCTCTCCTGCATTGATGTCACGGCCCAGGACCCCTGCGCCGCCTGGTACGGCGTGGAGTTCGAGAAGGCCCTGCCCCTGCTGTGCGACGCCGCCCGCGCCCTGCCTGAGAATTAAAAAGAACAAAAAGAGCACCCGCGGCATTGCCGCGGGTGCTTTTTTGTCATCACCTGCTGCGGGGATAGGGCTTCTTCTCGTCGGTGAGCCCCGCCAGATAGTCCATGCTGGTGTTCAGTGCCAGCGCCACGCGGCGGCACTGCTCAAAGCTGAGATAGCGCTCGCCCCGCTCGATCTTGGAGTACGCGCTCTGGTCGATGCCGGTCAGCATCTGCATCTTGACCTGCGTAAATCCCCGCTCTTTTCTGAGTTCCCGTAATCTGCTCATCAAAAATCACCATAAATATTATGTCAAATTGTCCTATTTCATTTAGGGCTAAATTGTCCTATAATTTTCCGCAGGGGGTGATGTTATGACGGAAGTTGAAACCTATCACGAGACGTATCTGACCATGGCTCGCGCCGCCGAACAGGCCATCCGCCTGTTGGTGGAGGCGCAGCAAGCCTGTGAAACGCTTTACATGGAGAGCACGGAACAGGCGCCGGCGAAATCCTGACCATAAAAAAAGCACCCGCGGCATGCCCGCGGGTGCTTTTTTTATTCTCCTTCGCCCTCCGGCTTCCCCTCTCCGGGAGCCTCCTCCGGCGCAGGGGGCTCCGACGCCTTCGCCGGTTCCTCCTCGGGTGCGTCGAAGTCCGGCATGGGTACCGGCTCGGACACCATGTTGATGTGCTTGGCGGGCGCCTCGATGGTCTCCGGCACACTGGGGCGGAACAGCTTCCGCTCCTGCTCTCTGGTGGCGCCGTAGTTGTCCACCGTCTCAGGGTCGCGGCCCTCGATAATGGCCATCATCTCCTGCCCGGTGATGGTCTCCTTCTTCAGCAGGTACGCGGCGATCTTGTCCAGCAGCTCCCGGTTGTCCTGCAAAATTCTCTTGGCCTCCTGATGGCACTGACGGATGATCTTGATGGTCTCGCGGTCCGCCGCGGCGTAGGTCTCCTGAGCGCAGGTCATGGAGTAACTGCCGTCCAGATACTGGCTCTGGATGGTGCCCAGCGCCATCATATCGAACTCGTCGCACATGCCGAACCGCGCCACCAGATTCCGCGCCAGCTCCGTGGCCCGCTCGATGTCGTTGGCCGCGCCGGAGGTCATGGTGTTGCACACGATCTCCTCGCTGGAGCGGCCTGCCAGCAGCGTGCGGATCTCCGCCAGAATGTCCTCTCTGGACATGAGGAACTTCTCCTCCTCCGGCAGGTGCAGCGTATAGCCCAGCGCCCCTTGAGTGTGGGGCACGATGGTGATCTTACTCACCGGCTGGGCGTTCTTCTGCTTGGCCGCCACCAGCGCATGACCCACCTCGTGATAGGCGATGATGCGCTTTTCCTCCTCGGTGATGACGGTGCCCTTCTTCTCCGAGCCGGCGATGACCAGCTCAAAGGACACCAGCAGATCGTTCTGGTTCACAGCCTTGCGGCCCTTGCGGACGGCCCGCAGCGCCGCCTCGTTCACCAGATTGGCCAGATCCGCGCCCACGCATCCGGCGGTAGCCTGGGCGATCTTGTTCAGGTCCACATCCTCGGCCAGACGGATGTTGCGGGTGTGTACCTGCAGCGTGGCCAGGCGGCCCGCCAGATTGGGCCGATCCACGGTGATGCGCCGGTCGAAGCGTCCCGGGCGCAGCAGCGCCTTGTCCAGCACCTCGGGGCGGTTGGTAGCGCCCAGCACGATAACGCCCTTGCTGGGATCGAAGCCGTCCAGCTCCGCCAGCAGCTGGTTCAGCGTCTGCTCGCGCTCGTCGTTGCCGCCGAACTTACCGCCGTCGCGGGACTTGCCGATGGTGTCGATCTCGTCGATGAAAATGATGCACGGGGCCACCTTGGCAGCCTCCTTGAACAGGTCGCGGACACGGCTGGCGCCCACGCCCACGAACATTTCCACGAAGTCGGAACCGGAAATGGAGAAGAACGGCACCCCCGCCTCACCGGCCACAGCCTTGGCCAGCAGGGTCTTGCCGGTACCGGGTGAGCCCACCAGCAGCGCGCCCTTGGGCAGCTTGGCGCCGATGGCGGTGTACTTGCCGGGGTTGTGGAGGAAATCAATGATCTCCTCCAGCGACTCCTTGGCCTCGTCCTGACCGGCCACATCCTTGAACGTGACGCCGGTGGACTTCTCCATATACACCTTGGCGTTGGACTTGCCCACGCTGCCGATGCCGCCGAAGCCGCTGCCGCCGCTCTTGGCCAGCATCCGCAGCAGCAGCATGAGCAGTCCCACAAAAATGAGCGTGGGCAGGATGTAGCTGACCATGAACGCCAGCACCGGATTCATCTGCGCCTCGTAATAGCCGGTGTAGGCCACCTTGTGCTCCTTCAGCAGAGGCAGCAGGGACGTATCGTTGAGATACGCGGTATACAGCGTCAGCTTCGTGTCCTTGGACTGGGTGTAGGACTTGGCGGGCACGTTGCTGTCCTCGTCCTGTTCCTCGGTGTAGGTGTAGCCCTCCACCGGCGTGATGTAGATGGCGTCGTCCTTGAACAGGACCTCCTTCGCCTTATCGTTTTCGATAAGATCCAGCATCTCGCTGTACTTGATCTCGTGGCTGGTGGACTTGTTGGTGGCGTTGCGGTTGTAGGCGTTGAAGTAGTTGAATCCCACCGTCAGCACCAGCGCCCACGCCACCAGCGTCAGGATCCCCCGCAGGTTATTGCGTCCCTTTCCGTTTTTATTGTTGTTCTGATCGTTGTTGGCCATGTGTATCCTCCGTAAAAAACCGTCAGCCGGAGGGGCCTCCGCTCTCGGCGGCGCGTCCCTCCCGCGGTATACCTTCGCGGTATCGCACAGTATACCACACTTGTCCAAATGTCACAAGCGGCACATCGTCGGATTTTCTGTAAAATTTCTATGAATGGCGCTTTATCTCGCCGAAAAATTGTGTTATACTGGTCAGTAATTCAAGAAAAATGAGGTCATACCCATGAAAGATATGAAGGATACCGAGCGCCGCCGTCCCCTGCCGGATGCGGAGGCCGACGGCGTCATCGAGGGCCGCAATGCGGTGATCGAGGCCCTGCGGGTGGGCACCGCCATCGACAAGATCTATATCGCCAAGGGCGAGACGGACAAGACCCTGGGCCACATCGCCTCCAAGGCCCGCGATGCGGGCATCGTGGTGGTGGAGGCCGACCGCCGCAAGCTGGACGGCATTTCCCGCACCCACGCCCATCAGGGCGTCATTGCCCTGGCCGCCGTGCGGGAGTACGTCACGGTGGAGAGCATCCTCTCCGCCGCGGCGGAGAAGGGGGAGCCGCCCCTGCTGGTGGTATGCGACGAGATCTCCGACCCCCACAATCTGGGTGCCATCCTCCGCACCGCCGAGTGCGCCGGAGCCCACGGCGTCATCATTCCCAAGCGCCGCTCCGCCGGTCTGACCGCCGTGGTGGCCAAGACCTCCGCCGGCGCGGTGAGCTATATCCCTGTGGCGCGGGTGGCCAACATCCCCTCCCTGCTGAAGGACCTGAAAAAGCAGGGGGTCTGGGTGTTCGGCACTGCCGCCGACGGCACTGCCGATCTCTACTCCGCGGACCTGAAGGGCCCCGCCGCCATCGTCATCGGCTCCGAGGGCAGCGGCATGACCCGCCTTGTCTCCGAGAACTGTGATTTTCTGGTAAGCATCCCCATGAAAGGCCGCATCTCCTCTCTGAACGCCTCCGCCGCCGCAGCCATCCTGCTGTACGAGGCGGTGCGCCAGCGGAGCTGACGGCGTTGCATCGTACTATGAACAGGCGTGACGACCCACAACTGGATACGCCCGTCCCCCGGGACGAGCTCTCGCTGGACGCCATCCTTGCCGAATACGGCAGGGGTGGGCGTCAGCCTGCCCCTGCGCCGGAGACTCCCCCTGCACCGACGCCCCCGCCCGCACCCGAACCCGTCCCCGTGCCTGACCCCGCTCCCATTCCCGAGCCGGAGCCCGTTCCCGCGCCCGATCCCGTGCCTGCACCTCTGTCCGACACACCGGACCGTGTCAGTCTGAAGGATGTCATGAGCCAGACGGTGGATGCCGTGCTGGAGGACGAGGAGGACGGCGTCATTGACGCTCCCGTGCCCCTGGGTCAGCGGCTCTCCGGCCTGCTGCACCGCCTCACGGAGCGCCGCAGCGCCCGGCCCCGCGGCCTTTCTCAGGAAACGGAGCAGCTGTTCGACGACCCCGAGGACGAGCCGGAGCCGGAGGAACCGGAGGAGCCGGAGCCCCGCATGGACGACGCCCTGCGGGAGGAAAAGCGCCGCTGCAACCGGCTGCGCCGCGGTCTGGTGTTCGCCGCGCTGCCCGTGCTTCTTCTGGTGGTGGCCGCCGTGCTGCAGGAGCTGGAAGTGCTGCCCCCCGCATGGCTGGACGCCGCGCCGCTGCGGTGCATCGTGCTGGGCGGCGGCCTGCTGCTGACGGCGCTTCTGTGCCTGCCGGTATGGCAGACGGCCTTCCGCATGCTCCGCGACGGGCAGGTAGGCTGCGAGCTGTGCGCCGGCGTTGCGGTGCTGGCGGATCTTCTCTGCTGCACCGCCGGCGCCGTCACCGGCAGCACCCTCTCCACCCCCTACGCCGCGGCCGGCGCTCTGCTGATCCTCACCTGCCAGCTGGGCCTGTACCTGACGGCGGTGTATTCCGACATTCCGTT
>QWCY01003648.1_pt1 | contig 27551 bp, 14 predicted proteins | sample 1972631 | NCBI WGS metagenome assembly QWCY01 (sample SAMN09866696, study PRJNA288562) | Human gut metagenome isolate pre1_stool, whole genome shotgun sequencing... | isolation source: gut | host: Homo sapiens | place: USA: California
AGCCATCGAACAGCTTTCTCACATAAAGACTGTACACGTTTCTACGTATCAGGCTGCCAGCGGTGCAGGTGCTGCCGCTATGGATGAATTGTACACACAATACCGCCAGGTGTTAGCAGGTGAATCTGTTACTGTTGAAAAGTTTGCATACCAGTTGGCATTCAACCTCATTCCTCAGATTGACGTATTCACCGATAACGGATACACTAAAGAAGAAATGAAAATGTTCCACGAGACCCGTAAGATTATGCACTCCGACATTAAAGTAAGTGCAACTTGCGTACGCGTTCCTGCTCTTCGCTCTCACTCTGAAAGCATTTGGGTAGAAACAGAACGTCCTATTTCAGTGGAAGAAGCTCGTGAAGCTTTTGCAAAAGGCGACGGCTTGGTATTGCAGGATAATCCTGCCGAAAAGGAATATCCAATGCCTCTGTTCCTTGCAGGCAAAGATCCCGTTTATGTAGGTCGTATCCGTAAGGATCTGGCTAATGAAAATGGTCTGACTTTCTGGATTGTGGGTGACCAGATCAAGAAAGGTGCTGCACTGAACGCAGTACAAATTGCAGAATATTTGGTAAAAGAGAATGCTCTCTAAACATTACCAATAAAAATAGAACCATTGGAGAAATGGTTGCAAACCCCAAAAGAGGTTATCCCGGAAACGAGATAACCTCTTTTTCATATTATCCTAAAAAAGAAATCACCTTTCATGGAACAATAAACACTCCTTTATAGCTTTTTCGACAAGCTTCTTTGCAGCAGGCCTGCACCCTGGGAAGAAAGATGTATCAAAAACTCCTTTCTTTGAGGCCTTACGCCAATTCCCGGTGATACGGCCTTGATGAAGAATAACAGGTTGGAATATACCAAAATTATTATAGGCATACTGAGCGTGCGATTCCTTTATACAGTCAAAGCGGTTTTTATAACTCACCAGATATTCATCAAACGGCGGAAGAAACTGAAGAATACTTTTCTCATCAACTTCCACCTCCTCGGTAAGTCCGGGTGAAGAGACATGTATCATCATCTCCCTGTCATTATATCGTTCTGTAATAATTTCCTGCCCAAGTGACGCTATAGCGCTACGTGCTTCACGTATGTTCAATGCAGACCACCAAACGAAATCTTCCAGTGTTGCCGGACCGTGGCTTCTGAAATACCTTCGGGCGAGTTCAGCAAGAGCCTCCTCACGAGAGAGTTCTATAGCATCCGGAATCCTTTCACTGGTCAATGCATAGGTATGTTTCCCATTCTTCTCAATGCCACTGCATATTGTTCCGTCCGCCTCACCAAAACTTAGATGCATTTTAACGATGGGTTCACTGAGAGTTATACCTTTCAACTGAAGCTGTTCAAGAGCTTCCTGGCACGTCAGATGTTGTCCGGTCAGAATTTCTTCTATTTGGGGCTTGTACAGCAAACAATCCTCTTTTGTTAGGCCATGATGCTTTGCATAAAAGCTGAACTTTGACAACATACTCTTAGCAGACAATTCAGTCATCCATTTTATATCCTTTCCCGGAATATAATGCCACGTAGGACGCATCACATGAGTACGCAAAATCCGCCCTGAATCCAATGCTTCCTGAACAGCCGTCAACGAAGGTTTCGCTATACGCAACCCGACTGCCCACTTAGCCGCCCTGATCTCTTGCGCCTGCATAGCACCCATCCATTCAACAACCTCCTCCGGCCTTTCAAACCGTGGTCCTGCAATTCCCTGTGATAACATTCTTAATTTAAGCATACTTCGAATGATAAAATTATGTTTTTTAGTTATGGACAGTTTTTACAAAGATAGAAAACATTTTATTATATCTGCCAATAACCGGTAATCGTTATGGGATTATCATTTGAGGAAATAAAGTCTCCTTAAGACATGCAAGAAGGCATTTAAGTAAAATGTGAAAAAAAGTTCGCCAAATCCAATAATCAGATTTGACGAACTTAATTTTAGCATTTCAACAGAAAAATGCGTCAGAATGAAGGAACTTTTTCAGAACCCTCAACTTTAGCGCTGTTGCTTTATTTTAGGTATTTATGTTTATTGCCAACCCGGATTCTGTTTCATATTCTTGTTCAGAGTTAACTGTGTAGTCGGAATTGGGTAGAAATAATGTTTGGCTTCATAAGTACGGATTTGGGCGTCAGAAGCATCGATGTATCCATTCTTGGTGGCTTCTTCACAGTTTGGTACATTGCTTACGTTAGCACCCAGCATGATGTTCGGGTACTTTGTGGAATCCAATTTGTCGAGTTGATGCCAACGGATTAAATCCCAATATCGATACCAGTTATCCATAATCAGTTCACAGCGGCGGCAGCGACGTATTTCCCAAATCAGATTGCTTACTCCCATATTATTGGCAGGGTCAGCATCCGGAGTGGTTGTCATAGCCGGCAGACCGGCACGGGCTTGCAGTTTGTTTATGGAATTGTCGAGGTCACTTTGCGTTAAGGAACCCAACTCGGCTTTAGCTTCTGCAAAGTTCAGATAAATGACAGAAATCCAATAAAGCGGACAGTCGGTGTATTGGTAGCCGATGTTATTTCGGTCGCTCACACTCAATTCTTCGGGATTGTCATACTTGGCAATGCCATAACCGGTTGATGTAGTGAAAGCTGCTACGCCGGCGCGGCTGTACGCATGACCTCTAAAAGAAAGTACCGGGTCAAGAATCTCGGACAAGCGTTTGTCACGCACGGCCAAAAGCTCCTTTATCGAATAATTATTGTCTGCATCCAATACGGCTTCATCGTTCGTATCCTTGGAAGTTGTAGCCAGCGGTTTTCCATCAAGGAAAAGGAAGCTGTCAAATGCATCCTTTGAAATGCCATGCGTACCACTGGTATTGATAGTATAGTCGATAGTGGAATGCCTCAATGAGCTTTGCGCATAAGGCTTGTAGAAAATCATTTCCGGATTGCTTGCCAGACTGACGGAATTATAGTTGGCTTTGTAGCTGTCACTCAATGAATAATTTTTCGCCATAAGATACTCACAGGCTGATACACATTCATTCAGGTACTTGCTGGCACGGCTCTCGTCAGCAGGTTTGCCATTCTCAGCTTGGGTTCGATATTTGCAGTACGTACCTTCGTATAACGTGATATCTGCTTTCATGGCATATGCCATGTCGGTACTGAAACGTTGGCGGTTGCTGTTTGCGGTAATGTGTTCGCAGGCATAATTAAGATCGGCCAGCACATAGTCCATTATTACATCCCGATCAGTGCGTTCCCCGTAAAGGGCTTCATGGTCAGACGGGTCAATAACCTCGTCAATCCATTGCACATCGCCGTACATACGAACCAGCTGATAATATTCCCACGCACGGTTCATGCGGGCAAGACCTTCGTAGTGGGTCTTTGTCGCTTCATCGAGAGAAGAAGATTGCACACCGGCAATGATGTAGTTGGCACGACGAATTTCCGTGAAAGGGCCTGACCAGTTTGTGGAAGAAGCGACCACATTGGTATAAGTCCAGTTGTGGCTTTCTGCATCCACTTGGTCATCACTCAGGGTCTTGAAATAGAACCATCCACCGCTGCCCGCATTACCATAACCTGTAAAGTTGTTGTAGAAAGTATTGCACTGATTGTCCAGATTGTCAGTATTACTCCAGTATGTCGGGGTATTCGTGAAAGTATCCAAGGGGGATTTGTCCAGCAAATCGTTGCAACCGGTTAACATTGCCAGTGCTGTAGCCCCATATATTAACAGTTTCTTCATTGTTCTTAAGTTTTTGAGGTTGTTATAATGTTACCTGAATGCCAAATGAGAACGTTCGCGTAATAGGGGCGATACGTCCCCAACCACCGGCTGTAAGCCCATTACCTGTGCTAATCTCGGGGTCGACCGGAAGGTCATTTCCTTTGTGGAGCAGGAAGAGGTTGCTGCCGCTGAAGTAGATACGAGCTTTCTCTATGTAGGCTTTGCGTGTCCACTCTTTCGGGAAGGTATATCCCACAGTTACGTTCTTCAGACGGAGATAGGACATATCTGTCAAATAACGAGACTGAGGATAGTAGTTGTTGCAACCGTTAGCTATACCGGATACGGTACCTGCATTATTGTTCGTACCACGATAAAGACGTGGGTAACGGTTACCTTGGTTTACCTCGTAACCGGTTACAGCAGTGTAGTCTGAATTCCAAAGTACCTTGTTATAACTGGTCTGGTGAGAGTAGATAGCCACATCGGCGTGTACCATAGCAGGAAGATTCAGGGAAGAAGTCGTCCAATCCTCACGTTTGCCCACACCCTGGAAGTAGAGGTCAAGGTCGATGCCTTTCCACGCTCCACCCAAGTGGAAACTATATTCGTAGCGTGGCATGGAATTTCCGATGACTTTCAAGTCTCCGTGGTCATCTGCCGTTCCTTTTCCACCGTCAATCTTGCCACTACCATCCAAGTCCTTGAACTTGACATCGCCCGGACCATAGTGGAAATTGCCTGATTCCAGCCCTGATTGATCTGCAATGCCTTGTACATAATTCCAAGAGCCGTCTGCGTTTTGTCCGGTGAAATCCGATACCTCAAAGTAACGGTCAGTTTCAAAGCCAAAGATATCACCGTAAGTTTTACCGGTATAATAGGAACTGAGCAGCTTGGTATCGTTGTCCCACTTCGTTACCTTTGTCTTAGAGTCACCAATATTGAAGTTAGCATACACATCGAATTCACCAAAAGTGTGGCGCCAGTTCAGGTTCAGTTCCCATCCGCGTGTGCGCAGTGTACCGGCGTTCTCATAAGGAGCGGAAGCACCCAATGTGTTTGGCAATACTTGTGCTGGTGCCAGCATGTCGCGGTTCTCGCGTTGGAACCAGTCGAAACCTATGGTCAGTTCGTTATTCAAAAGCCCTAAGTCAAGACCAATATTGAGGGTACGGATACGCTCCCAAGTCAAGCTACTTGACACCAGATCCGGCATATTATACATGGTCAGGCGATTGGCATTGGCATTATTGCTTTCAACCCAATAGATATAACCAGTGCTGGCATTGTTTTCACGTTGACTTATCAACTGTTCGAACATGTAGTTACCCACAGCCTCATTACCGATTTCACCGAAAGAGGCGCGCAGCTTACCATTGCTGACGATGTGTTTCAATGGAGCAAAGTAAGCCTCTTCAGAGAAACGGTAGCCGATGGATGCTGAAGGGAAGAAGGCCCACTGGTCGGTATGAGGGAAGCGGGAAGAACCATCGTAACGTCCATTTACCTCCAACAGATAGATGCCCTTGTAGTCATAATTAATACGTCCGAAATAACCGGCAGAAGCGCGTGATGTATGGCTCCAGCTCAAATCTTGCCCATCCTTGCCGGCCATATTCAGTTCGGGATATCCCTCCTGGTCGTACATCACATTGCGAGTGCCATACAAATATTTGTATTCCTCTTCTTCTGCATTGACACCTACCATTACGTTCAGATTATGTTTTTGGGCAAATGTTTTGGCATAGTTCGCGTATGCGTTAGCCGTCCATGTATTCTGCTTGGAGAAGTCTCTCCAAATGCCGCTATTGCCTTTAGTGACAATGTAAGAGGGTACCGGATTTCCGCTCCAATTGATGCCGTAAACAGAGTTGTCCTGCGAACCGCTGTTCATGTTCTGAATAGTGTACGTGAAGTCCGCATTAAGGGTCAATCCTTTGATGATTTCAGCTTTCAGAAAAGCATTCATGCGGGTTAGGTCTGTCGTTACTTCACGGTCGGCAGCCTGTTTCTGCATGGCCATAACACGTGTGTCATAACCATCTATTGTACCTGAAGGAATAAAGTAAGAGCCCCAGCGCCACAAATATTGGTAGGTGTTGGCCCATGTGTCGGGGCGTTTGTAGTTTCTGCGGCTATAGTTGATACGGGTACCCACCTGCAACCAGTCGTAAACGTTAGTGGTAACATTGACCGAGGCGTTGTACTTTTTCAGTTCGTCGGGATTAATTTTCATCTGCCCCTGCTTTTCATTGTAACCGAAAGAAAGGTAATAATTGGTCTTGCCTGATGTTCCCTGGATTGATACGTTGTGGCTCATGGAGGGGGCAGCCTTGTTGAAATAGATGTCTTTTACATCCCAATCAGCATAATAAAAAGGAGTACCATCCAATACGACATAGTCACCTACGTTACTGTCACTCTGGTAGAGATTCATGGGACGATAACCGGTCTTGCCACCATTCTGTTGCTGCCACTTTTCGGCATAAGGTAACAATTTATCGAAATACATACCGAACAATTCAGGCATACCAGCACCACCATTTATGCTGGCTTCGATGCCCATCTTCAACTGTGTCGGTACATCAGGATAGTCGGGCAGGTAAGTGGCCTGATCCCATGCGAAGTTGTTACTGTAATTGACGGTAACCCTTTCGCTTGGTTTTGCACTCTTGGTATTGATCAGAATCACACCGAAAGCAGCACGTGTACCATAAATAGAAGAGGCGGAAGCGTCCTTCAATACAGAGATGCTCTCGATGTCCTGCGTATCGAGAAAAGAAATGTCATCCATCGGAACACCGTCCACTACAATCAGTGGATTACTGACTTCTTTGTTACTCAATGTTCCCAAACCACGAATACGCATGGAGGCTGTCTCGTCAATAGCACCGCTCGTGGTGAGAATGCTCAATCCCGGAACAGCTCCTTGCAACGCTTTGGCTACATCTTGCTGTGGTCGACCTTTCTTCTGCACACCATAGCCTACTACTACTACTTCATCCAATAATTCCGTATCTTCCTTCAACACGATTTTCATAGTAGGTGTAGCCTTTACTTCCTGGGGCTGATAACCTACGAATGATATTTTTAATATTGCTCCTGGCTTCACACTCAAAGTAAACTTTCCGTCAACGTCAGTAACAATGCCATTAGTTGTCCCTTTTTCTACCACACTGGCACCGATAACCGGCTCGCCTGCCGCATCTACAACCAAACCTGTAACATTGATAGATTGTAACTGCTCTGTTACTTCTGAAACATGATCCGAAGCAACCTGGTTAGCCATCGCATTACCGCTTCCTAAAAACAGTGCACTGATGGCTACTGCTGTGAAGAATTTGCTATTTGCTAATCCTCGTTTTTTGCGATCTTCATTCATAAATGATTGATAATTTTGTTGTTAAATAAAATAGTTCTCTCAAAAATTAGGGTAAGGATAATCAGATAGAAATAGTTAGTCAGATCTATTTCTTCTGTCAGACAAGTTTTTCTTCCATAGGCGTTTTTTCTTATTTATAGGTTTAACTTATATTTTATCTCTCTTATTATTTTTAGAGGTTTACCAAGTTCCAAGAGAACTTAGTAAAATCGTACTTGGAAGTATGCTGCAACACTATTATACTCTATCTGTTCCATATCTGAGACATACCTGCTCCATAGTTTCCTTTTTCTGAAAACCGGCTACATCTGATCAATGAATGGTTCTGAAATAGTCCCGGTATGGGAAAAAAGCCATAAAATGAAGTTTTGGAAGTTTTTGTACTAGTATATTAAAAAAAACTATATATTTGTATCCAATTCTAAATCTAACTGCGTATGAAACTGATTGCAGAAAGTGGTTCAACAAGAACTGAGTGGGCCTTAGTTGAAGACAATCACCTGATACAACGTGTTTTTACTGAGGGACTTAATCCTTTCTTCCAAACCCGAAGAGAGATCAGCCGAAGTGTGCGTTTAGGTTTACCCGAGACTTTTTTCAAAAGAAAGCTTGAGCAAGTATATTATTATGGTGCAGGTTGTACGTCTTATGAAAAAAAGAATGTATTGGGGGCCTCATTAGTAGCACAGTTCAAAACTCCGATTCAAGTAGAAAGCGATTTACTTGCGGCTGCCCGTGGTCTATTTAAATGTGAAGCAGGAATTGCGTGTATTTTAGGTACAGGTTCCAATTCTTGTTTTTATAATGGGAAAATTATAGTAAAAAACGTCAGAGCTGGTGGGTATATATTGGGTGATGAAGGCAGTGGGGCAGTGCTGGGCAAGCATTTTCTTTCAGATGTATTAAAAGGTTTAGCACCCAAAGATATTATGGCCGATTTCTTTGAGAAGTTTCGTATTAGCCCAAATGAAGTAATGGAATCTGTTTATAATCGTCCATTTCCTAATCGTTTCCTCTCTACTATTTCGTATTTCCTGGCAGATTATACAAGCGATGATTATGTATATGATCTAATAACTACTAACTTACGCAATTTCTTCATAAGGAATGTTTGCCAATATGATTATAAGAACTATCCAATCCGTTTTGTTGGATCATTGGCTTATAGTTATGCCAAAATTTTAAGAGAAGTTGCCAATGAGTTTGATATTGAACTGGATATTATTGAAGAAACTCCAATGAATGGTTTAATTGACTTCCATTCTTTAAATATTGAAGAACCTTAATATTTGTATATAAAACATATTAGCGAGGGTATAACAACCTCTCATTTGCAAACTTATAAATATAAAGTTAAATAAATGCAAAGGAATGTTCTTGATATTAAATTATAATATATCTTTGCTAAGAAGAAACGAAGAAATTGCGTTTCATCACCTTTGTTAATAACGAGTTTATCTCTTAAAATGACCAACTGAATTGCAACACTATTTAGTGTATTTTAATTTTTAGCCAAAAACAGAATTACTAAGTTCTCTTGGAACGGTAAATAAAAACAAATAGAGATACTATATAAGTCAAACCTAATAAATAGAAGAAACGCCTATGGAACAGAAGCTTACCGGTGAACCGGTTATTGGAGCCAGTATTATAGAAAAAGGAACCACAAATGGTGGTATTACGGATATTAATGGTAAATTTACGCTGACTGTAAAGCCAGGAGCTACCTTAAAGATTTCATACATAGGCTACCAGACTCAAGAAGTGAAAGCTGCCCGGACTATGAAAATTATTCTGAAAGAAGATAGTGAATTGCTGCAAGAAGTAGTAGTGGTAGGTTACGGTACACAAAAGAAAGCTAACCTGACAGGAGCAGTGGCAACAGTCGATGTAAATAAGACATTAGACAGTCGTCCTATCGCTGATATTGGTCGTGGATTACAAGGTGCGGTAGCAGGAGTTAATATCACAATCCCAACCGGTGAAGTAGGATCAGATCCTTTGATTAAAATTCGTGGTCAGGTTGGCTCTATTTCAGGAAACAATACACCACTCATCTTATTGGACAACGTGGAAATCCCAAGTATCCAGATGGTAAATCCTAATGATGTTCAATCTATTTCTGTTTTGAAAGATGCAGCTTCATCTTCTATCTATGGTTCTAAAGCTGCGTTTGGTGTAATCCTAATAACCACAAAATCAGGGGCACAAAGTGATAAATTTGAAATAAGTTATTCGAATAACTTTTCTTGGCAAGACCCTGCTAAGAAAATTGAGATTGGCGGTATAGAAGCCTTACAATATACATTGGATGCACAAACAAACAGAAGAGAACCAATGCCAGCCGGCGGTTTCTGGCGTATTAGTCCTGAAAGCCTGGAAAAGGCCATTGAATGGCAAAACCTGTACGGTGGAAAAGTTAAATGGAATGATCCGGTAGTGTATGGCCGTGACTGGTTCTATGACGGAAAAGACAAATATGGATACAGACTTTATGACGGTGCTAAAGCCATGATTAAAAATTGGACACCGACAATGACTCATAACTTGTCTGTTAATGGTAAGAGTGGTAAGACCAGTTATAATATCGGATTAGGCTATCTGGATCAGAGCGGTATGTCAAAAACGGCTAAGAAAGATGACTTCAAACGATACAATGCTTCGGTTAGTGTTACTTCAGAAATCAATAAGTATATTACTGTAAGGGCAAGCTCAATCTATTCAGATCGTAACAAACGCTATCCGGGAATTGGAAATACAACTGCCGACCCATGGTTATATCTTTATCGTTGGAGTCCGCTAATGGTAATGCAATATGAGGCGGGTGAAATGTGGTATGCTCCCACTGCCTGGATGGAAAATGGCAGTCAAGTATTTGTTAACGAACAAGGAGAGAGAGTAGATACCGGTGGTATGCCTGCATATCGCTTCCCAGTGAACAAATACTATAACAGTTCCGGGCCAAGTGCCAGTCAGGTAGGCAATAACAGTAAATCTATTGATAACAATACTTTCAACATTTATACCACTTATAACTTGTTGCTGGGTCCAGAAAAGCAACATGCATTCAAGTTTATGGCAGGTATGAACAGAGTTACCAATAAATGGAGTTCATATAAAGGTTGGAAAACAAATCTGATTGATTTGACAAATCCGCAATTCCCATTGGCATCCGGAGATCAATTTATTGAAGGAAACCGGAACTGGGAAGCACAATTAGGTTTTTTTGGCCGTCTCAACTATTCTTTTGAAGATAGATATTTCGTTGAAGCAAATATACGTAGGGATGGTTCATCCAAGTTCCCAAAGCATCTGCGTTGGAAGTGGTTCCCTTCTTTCTCTGCCGGCTGGGTATTTACCAATGAAAAGTTTATGGCACCTATTAACAATATCTTAAGCTTCGGTAAATTCAGAGCTTCATGGGGTAGTATTGGTGACCAATCTGTTTCAAACACTCTGTATAAATCCATATTGTCAGATGGTCAATCATCATGGCTGGATGGAAGTGGAAATAAAACACCTATGTTCGGTACTCCATCATTGGTGGACAGCGATATTAGCTGGCAGCAAATCGAAACGCTGGACTTTGGTATTGATCTCAGATTCTTTAATAATAAGTTCGGAGTCACTTTCGACTGGTTCCAACGGGATACAAAGAACATGATTATCCCTGGTGAAAGCCTGCCAGTAACTCTTGGCGCAGCTGCTCCCAGTGGCAATTATGGTAGCCTGAGAACTAAGGGTTGGGAATTGTCAGCCGACTTCAACCATCGTTTTGCTAACGGATTGGGTATTAATGCAACAGCATCTATTTCAGACGCTTCTACTTTTATCACAAGAGGTGCTGACTACTTGACTCCGTGGGAAGATCGAAGTTTAGGAACTACCTACTCAACAGGTAGACGTTATGGTGATATTTATGGTTTTGTTACCGACAGATTATTCCAAAAAGAAGATTTTGTATATGGAGCAGACGGTCAGATTGAAAAGATTATCGTTATTTATAATGGAACAGCTCGCACCACCTATAAGCAATCTTCAGAGTATCCGGTTTATCAGGTGCATTATGAAGATGGAAATAAGCTAATATTCTCTCCTGGTGATACCAAATTTGTAGATATTGACGGTGATGGTTACATCACTCCGGGAACCAGTACAAATGGTAATCCAGGAGACCAAACCGTTATCGGTAATACTACTCCTCGTTATGAATACAGTTTCAGATTGGGCGCTGACTATAAAGGCTTTGATTTTTCTATTTACTTCCAAGGTATTGGAAAACGCAAGATTTGGGGTAGCGGTCAATTAGCAATTCCCGGGTATAATGCTAAGGAAGGTGCATTGCCTAAAACTTTTACAACAGACTATTGGACAGAAGAACGCACCAACGCTTTCTATCCCAGAGCATGGGACTTAGGTGGCAGCAATACTGGATTTGCTATGCAGAAACAATCCCGCTATCTACTGGATATGTCTTATTTAAGAATTAAGAATATTACATTGGGATATACCGTCCCGACAAATATTTTATCTAAGATATACATCAGCAAAGCGAGAGTCTATATGTCATTGGAGAACTTCTTTACATTTGATAACCTGAGAGGATTACCTATTGATCCGGAAGCTATATCAGGATATTCTATGTTCTCCACCAACTATAACCTTGGACGTACAGGTACCGGTACACCGGTATTCAAAAGTTTGTCATGTGGTGTTCAATTAACCTTCTAAAATAGAATCATTATGAAATTAAAAATATTTACAATTTTAGCCGGTGTCGTTTTATTGTTTACGAACTGCAATGATGTGCTCGACCGCCCGTCATTGACTACGGCTGAGGATGATGCATATTGGACCAATGAAGATAGAGTACGTCTATATGCTAATGCTTTTTACACAAACTTCTTTGTGGGGTATGGATTAAAGTATACAACGACTTATGCTCCTAACGCCAATTATACGTTTAATGACGATGCAGTGAGGATGTCCACTCAAACACAGTTTGGGCGTACGGTTCCTACATCTAAAGGAAGTACAAGTCTGGACATGATGTGGCAAAGTGAATTTACCGGTCCTACATGGAATTTTGCCTGGGTTAGAAAAGCAAATGTTATGATTGACCGCATCACTAATCTGATGCCTGAAATACTGACAGACGAACAATATAACCATTGGACAGGTGTTGGACGCTTCTTCAGAGCACTGGAATATGCTCGTCTGGTAAATGTTTTTGGAGATGTTCCTTATTACGACACAGAAGTACAGAATACGGATAAGGATGGTTTATACAAAGACCGCACTCCGAGAAACGAGGTTATGGATGCAGTTTACAACGATTTTGAGTATGCATTACATAACGTTCGTTTGAATGATGGAGGTCAATATGTGAATCGTTACGTAGTAGCTGCCATGGTTTCAAGATGGGCTCTGTTTGAGGCAAGCTGGCAGAAATATTATTATAAAAATAACGAACGGGCTAAAAAGTTCTTTGACCAAGCTGTTGCTGCAGCAGAAATGGTTATGAATAGTGGCAAATATGGTATTGTTGAAGATTTCCGTAAATTATTCGGTTCTACTGACTTAACCAACAGTAAGGATTGCATTTTATACAGAAAATATGATGCTGGTCAAAACGTTACGCATTCCATCGCATCGACTTGTAATATGAATGACCCTACTGATGTTGGTCCAAACCTGGATTTGATTAAGGCGTTCATCTGTACAGATGGTAAAGATTGGCAGACTTCTTCTTTGGAAAATGTAGATGATTTTACTCTTAGCAATTTGATTAAAACAAGAGATTCTCGTTTTGAAGCCAGCTTCTATACTAAACCTACTCCAAGAGCCAAGAGTAGCTATTTATATGTAACAAAGTTTATCCCACGAAGTGGACTGAGTTATATTGAAAGTGGTGGTTCTCCGGCTGCCGAATTCCAGAGCGAGAAAAACGTAACCGGTTATCCGGTATTGCGTTATGCTGAAGTCCTGCTAAACTGGATTGAAGCGAAAGCTGAACTTGCAACATTGGGTGGTGCAGAGGTCTCTCAGTCTGATATAGATATATCTATCAATCTGATTCGCAAAAGACCGGTGGCAGATGAAGCCAAAGCTTTAGGAGTAACAATGACAGCAGAAATGAAGTTGGACGCACTTCCACAAGATCCTCATAGAGATCCTACTGTACCGGCGCTACTTTGGGAGATCAGACGGGAAAGAAGAATGGAATTTGCTTTTGAATTCTCACGTATCATTGACTTAAGGCGTTGGAAAAAGCTGGAATACATGGATACCGACAAGAATGAAGATTTGCTGATTGGTACCTGGGTTAATTTCAACAATGAAGTAAAAAGCGAGTTGAAGGATGAGAATAAAGGGAAACTCAGGGTAATGGGCAAAGACGGAAGCTTCACGGTATATGACGGAACCAATGCAGCTAAGATGAATGGTTTCTTCTATCCTACACAGAATCAGGGTAGACTGCCGTTCTTGAATGTTCCTAATGTTAATCCGTATCTTTCTCCTATTGGTACGAATCAAATTTCGGACTATAAGAATAAAGGATATACTTTGACTCAGACTGAAGGTTGGCCAACAGGCATCAATTGACAATATGAATCAGTGAAATCATGGAAACTATTTTAAACTAAAACATGAGATTATGTATAAATTAATAAGAAATATAGGATTTTTGGCTGTATTGCTGGGACTTGGTCTGGTATCCTGCGATGAGGATTATCCGAAAAGCCATATAGCACCTTATGATACCGAACTTCTTTCTATCAAAATAACCAATGCAGGTGCAGATGGCAATACAGTGGTAGAAGGAACTATTGATGAAGACAATAAAATTATCAATTTCCCTCGCTTGGATATGACAACGAACTTCTCTGCTCTTAATCTGGACGCGAAGCTTTCTGATGGAGCTACTCTTCAAAATTCGGTATTGGATTTTTCTATGGATGAAGAAACTGCTTCTAAGACTTTGGTTCTTCGGATAGTAAATCAAAAGAGATACAAAGAATATTTTATAAGAGTCAGAAAAAGAATTCCGGTATACGGAGCTGATTTTGAGAAGCCTACAGTATATGATTTCTCCGGAGACAATATCTATCCTGATTATGGAAGCCTATTAACAAGATGTGCTTCTTATGATGGTGAACATGTATTGATTGTCAGCAGAAAAACTGCTCCACATCTTCTTAAGGTGTCTGAACTGAAGAAAGGTGAAATTAAACCGATAATGTTGGATCTTACGGGCGTAACGGGTGGAACCTATTCTTACAATATGGGAGCATTGACAAACGGACATGTATATATTGCATCTCTATCAGGTTCTCAAGCATCACCATTGAAGATTTATTATTGGGATACACCAACTTCTAAACCTGAAGTTATTGCCGATATCAAAGTATCGGATATTCCTGGAGCTGGAAACAGACATGGAGATAATATATCAGTCAATATTGATAAAAACGGTAATGGATTTATCTTCTTCGGAGATAATGCATCTACTAAATTTTTGAGACTGACCGTAAGTAATCATAAGACAATAGGTGAACCGAAAGTACTGACTTCAAGCGCTGATGCGACTATGGTTACCAATGTGTATAGGATAGAAGATACAGAGCAATATGTATGGTCAGGAGTAAGATTGCCTGTTACGTTGGTTGATGAATCTCTTGGAAGTAAATATGCAATGAACAAATCGAACTTGGAAACAGAAGCGGTTGCCCCCAGGATATTTACCTTTAATGAGGAACGTTATCTGATAGTTTGTAGTGCCGGACAAGGAAGTGCATCTAAAGCAACTCCTTCCTTGGTTGTTTACAATCTGACCAAGGGGAGTACAGTGGCTGAAGCAATGCAGAAGTTTGATGAAGGAGATAATCATAATCCTGATTATAAATTCATCTTGGGTGGAAGCGGTAATGGAGCAGCTCTTGCACAAACAGATTATCTTATAGAGAAAGATGAAAATGGAAAGGATGCTAAACTCTGCATTTTCGGCTCGCGTACAGATTCTGGTTTTGTAATCTGTGAATTCCCTATCAAACAAGAGGAAGAAGATTAATAACTATCTTCGTTTTTTAATCAAATAAATTATAGTATTAACATAGGAGCCGTCTAATGAGTGAGAATTAGGCGGCTTCATTATTCTGAATTTAGGAATGAAATATTTGAAATATCTAACCTTGATTATTTTCATTGCATTTGTCGCATCTTGTAGTAAGGACAATGACGATGATATTATACCGCCACCGGAAGAAAATACACCTGCGACTTTGCCTCAAAAAGAGTTACGTGGAGTATGGGTAACTACAGCCTGGGGTATCGACTGGCCCATGGAGGAATACAATGCTACAGCTCAGAAACAAAAGTATATTGACTATCTGGACTTATTAGTCGAAAACAAAATGAATGCAATATTCTTCCAGATTCGGGGAATGGCAGATGCATTTTATGATTCGCAATATGAGTCTTGGAGTAAGTATATCACAGGAACTTCCGGAGTTAAGCCAAGTTATGACGTTCTGGGATTTCTTATTGAAGAAGCTCATAAACGAAATATCCAATTCCATGCCTGGTTGAATCCTTATCGTATTTCAACCCGGGCAAATAAGAACTCCTCATTTCCTCAGTTGGACCCAAAGATTCCTTCTGAACTGACTAAGGATTACGAAAAGATTCGGATTTACAATCCGGCTTTACCCGAGGTGCAAACCCGTATCACACAAATCGTCAAGGAAATTATTACTAAATATGATGTTGACGGTATTCATATGGATGATTATTTCTATCCTGCATTAGAAGCATCTGAGAGCATGAATGATAATGTGGAATATGAAAAATATGGTAAGGCACAATTTGATAATATTGCTGATTTCAGACGAAATAACGTAAATGTAGTAATCCAGAATATTCAAAAGACTATTATCGAGACTCGCCCTGATGTTATTTTCTCCATCAGTCCTGCTGCCAATATGGATAGTAACTATAATACTTTGTTTGCAGATGTGAAAAAGTGGTCGAAAGAAGGCTGGGTGGATGTTGTAATTCCACAATTGTATTTTGCTACGGGTACGGAAGAAAGTAGTTTTAACCAGAGACTAAATTTATGGTCACAATATATTTATGAGAATCATCTTTTAGTAGGATATGGAGTTTATAAATTTGGTGACCCGGCATATGGTAGTAAATTCCAGTCGTCCGAAGATCTGCAGAAACAGTTCGACTTTGCAAAAACAAAACCAAAAGTAAAAGGAAGTGTTTTGTATAGCGTTAAATATTTGGTAGAAAATAAAGTTAGGATTATGGATGTAATCAGGAATGTATATAAAACCCCTGTCTTACTCCCCTACTTAGGCAGAACCATAGCTGAAAAGCCAAACACTCCTACTAATGTCCGCGTAAGTGGAAGTAATTTATCATGGAGTGGAGTACAAGCTGCTTATTATGCAGTGTATAAAGATAATGGTATCAACCAAATAGCCAGTTTAATAGGGACCACTAAAGATACCACATTCAAACTGAATGAAAAAGGAACTTATTTCGTAACAGCACTCAATAAGAAAAATGCAGAAAGTGATTTATCGGAATCTGTAAACTATTAAAATAGGTTCATCCTGCAAAATACTCCTTGACAATCAGAACATAAGCAGATACTTTTAGACCTTGCACTAATTAAATAATCATTAATTTAATTAGTGCAAGGTCAAAAAATTAACAATCTTCTTTGTCCAATCTGCCAGATATAAAGGTATATTAATCAGCGTGCCATCTTGTTTTAGATTATTCAATGAATAGCGTAACTTACATGCCGGATGATAATTTGCATCATAAACGGACAAACTTTTACCTCCTAACCGAGTTTGAGCTTTTACTTCAACAGGGATAATTTCACTACCAGACTGAATGACAAAATCAACTTCAGCTTTCCCTATAGAAGTCCAATATCGTGGAAGAATATCATATTGAGGAACTAAACTCTGCAAAACATAATTTTCAGCAATAGCTCCTTTAAATTCCGTATATGCACCGTTACCCAAAAATATAATTTCAGATGGAAGCCCGGATAATTCACGCAACAGTCCGACATCGGATAGATAGACTTTGAATGCTGACAAATCATCATAGGCTTTCAAAGGAAGAAACGGTTTTGTTGTACAAAATACCCGGTAAATCAAACCGGCACTTTCCAACCAAAGCAAAGCGTCTTCATAATCACGGGCACGTGCACCGGGCTTAACCAATTTATATAGGAACTTTCTATTCTCTTTAGCCAACTGGCTGGGAATGGAATTCCAAATATGAGTAATACGGGGAATATCTTTATTTTCTGCATGTTTTGAAAAATCCAGAGTATAGGCATTCAGTATTGTTTGCTGTTCCTTTTTCACTTTTTCCATACCTTTATTTTCGAGGAAATAGTTTATTACGGCGGGCATTCCACCAATGACCAAGTATTGTTGATACAGTTCACTAAGCCTGTCAGTAACGAATTGTGGTAAAGGAGCGATTTCAGTAAGTTCTTCAATATAGCTATATAGTTTTTCATTGATCGTCTTCAAGAATTCCTTAAATGTAAGAGGATATAAATTCAAGAACTCAACTTTGCCTACCGGGAATGAATCTCCCTTCGACAAAGCTACACCTAACAAAGAGCCTGCCGCTACAACAGCATACTCAGACGCATCTTCGTAGAAATACTTCAATGCGTTCAGGGCAGGATTGCATTCTTGAATTTCATCGAAAATAAGTAAGGTTTCGCCCGGCAGAATAGGACTGTCAATGAGCAATGACAATTGTGAGATAATTCGGGAGGGTTCTTTAGTTGTTTCAAATATCTCATGGATAGAATGATCCTTGTCAAAATTAAATTTGGCCGTGTACTTAAACTCTGTTCTCCCAAAATATTCAAGAATCCAAGTTTTTCCGGTTTGACGTGCTCCTTTTAATATAAGGGGCTTTCTTTCAGAATTGCGTTTCCACGCTTTCAAATCTTCTATTATACTCCGATACAATTCCATAGCTACAGTCTTATGTTCCGATTATTGGCATTATCACACAAAACAGGTTCCTGTTTTTGGCAAAACTACCAATAATCGGAACATAAACAAATAATAATCGGATAATTATTCTCTCAACATATTCTATATGGCATTTTTTAACCTTATCAGCTATTACTATAGGTGATATTCAGGACCAACACGTTTTTTGCTCATCTTTATTACTACACATTTTCAGCAATGTTCTCTTGGGACTTAGTTTTTAGACAATAAAAACAAGAGAGATAAAATATAAGTTAAACCTTTAAATAGAGAAACGCCTATGGAGCAAAGAACTATCTGACAGAAGAAATAGCCTGGCTATTCCTATACTGCCTATCCTTACCCTGATTTTTTGAGAAAACTATTTCAATTAACAACAAAATCATCAATCATTTATGAATGAAGAACACAAAAAACGAGGAATAATGCATAGCAAATTCTTCACAGCAGTAGCCATTAGTGCACTGCTTTTAGGTAGCGGTAATGTGATGGCTACTCAAACTGCCGAAAGCAGTATCTATGAAGTAGCTGAGCAACTGCAAACTATCACTGTTACAGGTGTAGTATTAGATGCTACAGGTGAACCCATTATTGGTGCCAGTGTAGTGGAAAAAGGAACCACCAATGGTGGTATCACTGATATTGATGGCAAATTCACATTAAGTGTAAAGCAAGGAGCTGTGCTGAAAATATCATATGTAGGCTATCAAACACAAGAAGTGAAAGCCGTCAGAACTATGAAAATCACCTTGAAAGAGGATAGCGAAATACTCTCGGAAGTAGTAGTTGTAGGTTACGGTTCTCAAAAAAGAGCCAACCTAACAGGTGCCATTGCAACAGTAGATGTCAGCAAGACTCTGGAAGGACGCCAAATAGCCGATATCGGCCGCGGTTTACAAGGTACAACGCCGGGATTATCTGTTGTTATCCCAAGTGGTGAAATCGGTTCGGACCCAACCATAAAGGTACGTGGACAAATAGGTTCCATTGATGGAAGCTCTACTCCGCTAATTTTGCTGGATAACGTGGAAATTCCCTCTATCCAGATGGTGAATCCCGATGATGTTGAATCTATCACCGTATTAAAAGATGCAGCTTCCGCTTCCATCTATGGAGCCAAAGCCGCTTTCGGTGTAGTATTGATCACTTCCAAAAAAGGTGCCAGAAACGAAAAAGTAGAAGTAAGTTATTCCGGTAACTTCTCTTGGCAAAACATTTCCAAGAAGATGGAAATGGCAGGTGTCGATGGTATTCAATACCGTATTGATGCCCTGAAACGTGCCAAAGGAACTCTTTACGGCGCATTCTGGTATGTAGATGAAACGAGCCTTGAAAGAGCTAAGGAATGGGAAAATACTTGGGGTGGCAAGTTAGGCGTTAACGATCCGTTCGTTTATGGACGCGACTGGTACGTGGACGCTTCTAATCGCAAATTCTCTATACGTACTTTCGATCCGTATGATTATATGATTCGCGAATGGACTCCTTCACAAACCCACAATATTTCACTGAGTGGTAAAAGCGGCAAAACCACATTCAATGTCGGTTTAGGCTATCTGGACCAGAACGGTCTGATGAAATTGGCTAAACACGATGATTTTCGCCGATGGAACGGCTCCATACGTTTAAGTACAGAAATCAACAAGTACATTACAGCTCGTGCCGGAGCTAATTATTCAAAACGCAACAAACGTTATGCTTATGCCACAAATTCTACGACGGCTGACCCATGGCTCTATCTCTATCGTTGGGACAGCACTTATCCAATGGGATACGATGAGAATGGAAACGAAATGCGTAGCCCTGCTTCTGAAGTGCATCAGGCTAACACTGCAAACAAAGAAGACAACTACCTGAGTTTCAATGTAGGTGCTACTTTACAAATAACAAAGGACTGGAAATTTGATATTGACTACACCTATGCCGGTGAAGATCAGATTTGGAAAAAGAACGGTACTAAGTATACGGCCGCTGATACTTGGACAGCTCCTGTCAAAAGGCTGGACGGCAATGGCAACCAAATATATGTCAATAATAAAGGAGAAGTAGTATCCGCAGGTAGCCAAGGGGCTATGCCTGCCTATGACCTAAACTATCGTCAATACACAGCGGATGGCGGAAACCCCGACCACATACGCCGCCAAGTGACCAATGCCAAACGGCATACGCTGAATATTACGACTGATTACAATTGGCAGATCAACAAACAAAACAATTTAAAGGTATTGGCTGGTATGAACCGGACAGATTGGGAATCTGAAGACAACTGGTCACAGATCACCAACCTGACTGACATCAACAACCTCAGCTGGGACAAGACAATCGGTACGCAGACTTCCAGCGGTAACCTTTATTGGGACGGTCAGCTTGGTTTCTTTGGGCGTGTCAATTACAATCTCATGGATAAATACCTGTTGGAAGCAAATGTCCGCTATGATGGCTCTTCCAAATTCCCCAGCAGCCTGCAATGGAGAGCATTCCCTTCATTCTCCGCAGGATGGCGTCTCAGTGAAGAAAAATTCATGACTTGGTCTAAACCAATTCTTTCTTCTTTGAAGCTTCGCGGTTCTTGGGGTATGATTGGCGACCAGACTGTATCCAGTTCATTATATGTACCAACTATCAGCCAAGGACAGGCAAGCTGGCTCGACCCAAGCGGCAACAAAATTATTTATGCCGGAACTCCCGCTGCTGTAGACCCCAGTATTACCTGGCAGGATATCGTTACTTTAGACTTCGGTTTCGACGCACGTTTCTTTGAGGGTAGTTTGGGTATCACATTCGACTGGTACCAACGCGATACGAAGAATATGATTGTTCCCGGTGAAGGCGTTACATGGACTTTCGGCGCAGGATCGCCGAAGGGTAACTTCGGTTCATTAAGGACAAGAGGTTGGGAACTTTCCATTGACTATAACCACCGTTTTGAGAACGGATTAGGGCTCAATGCCATGTTTACAATTTCTGATGCCCAGACAGAAGTTACCGCATACGGTGATACCAAGAGCATTAGCAGTTGGTATGTCGGAAAGAAGTATGGAGAAATCTGGGGCTACCGCACAGACCGACTTTATCAGAAGGATGACTTTGTATATGAGAACGGCAAGCCGGTAACTGTTTATGCTTTGAATGGTAAAGAAGTACCCGCCAATACTCCCGGCGCCAAAGAAATGAACAAGTTAAAAGACCCGAATGGCATATATCAAGACTACTTCCAAACAGGAACGATCAAATTCGGCCCGGGTGACGTAAAATATAAAGATATAAATGGCGACGGGAAAATAGATGCGGGAGCCCGTTCTGTAGATACCGTAACAGACAAAGACGATCCCAATTATGGCAAACGTAATACCGGTGACTTGGAAGTAATTGGTAATTCTACTCCACGTTACGAATATGGTATCCGCCTGGGTGCTGATTACAAAGGTTTTGACATCTCTATCTTTATGCAAGGTGTGGGCAAACGTGACATTTGGGGAGCAGGCTTCCTTGCAATACCGGGCTTCAATACAAGTGACGGTGCTATGCCTCAGGCTATTGCCGAGAACTACTGGAGAGAAGACCGTACCAATGCTTTCTATCCTGCCGCTTACAATATGGCAGGTTCAAATACCGGTTTCAATATGCAAACTCAAGACCGTTACTTGCTCAACATGTCTTACTTCCGCATCAAGAATATTACATTGGGATATACATTACCTGCCGTATGGACCAAGAAAGTATTAATCAACAAAGCCCGTATTTATGTTGCATGCGAGAACTTCTTTACATTTGATAATTTGAGAGGCCTGCCCATTGATCCGGAAGAAATCTCAGGCTTCTCTATGTTCAACTCTACAAACTACAATTCCGGTCGTACAGGTGTTGGTACACCTACTATGAAGAACATGTCTGTAGGCATTCAATTAAACTTCTAAAAACATACCATTATGAAAAAATATATATTCACTATACTCTCAGTGGCAGTTCTAATGACTACATCTTGCGATGACATTCTGGACCGCCCGCAATTGAACACTCCGACAGACGGCACATTCTGGAAAACCGAAATGGATGCCCGTCTGTACGCCAACGGTTTTTACCGGAACTATTTTGTCGGTTATGCCGACGGGTGGACTACCAACTATACTCCTTTGCGTGGTATGTCTTTCTCTGACGATTTAGCCTCTACCGGGCAACAGTCATCATTCAGCAACTCAATACCTACGAGCCTTGGCAGTTCAAACGCAAATGACTTGGCAACTTATCAAACCCAGTATGTCGGGCCGACCTGGAATTTCACCTGGATACGTAAAGCAAATGTATTTATGGAACGCTTGGAAGCCAATATGAAAGGAAATGTAACGGAAGAGGCATTTAACCACTGGCATGCCGTAGCAGCTTTCTTTAAGTGTTTCTCATATTCCCGACTGGTAGCTGTATTTGGTGATGTGCCATATTATGAAACCTCATTTGCCAACAGCGACCTGGAGGCTATGTATAAAGACCGGGACAGTCGTGTGTTTGTAATGGATAAGGTTCACGATATGTTAAAGAACGAAGTACTGGTCAACATGCGCTACAACGATGGCGCCAATACCCTAAATCGATATGTGGCAGCCGCATTTGCCTCCCGCTGGATGCTTTTTGAGGGAACATGGCAAAAATATCATGGTGGAGACCAAGCTGCTGCAACCAAGTATCTGCAATTGGCCAAGGAATCAGCTGAAATAGTAATCAATAGTGGCAAATTTGCTATTGACACTCCATTCCGCGAAGTATTCGGTTCACAAGACTTAAAGGGTAACAAGGAAGCCATCATGTATCGGCACTATACATTCGAGATGCTTAAACATCATATTGCATCTTATTCCAACGGCGTAGAAAGCCAAGCCCCAGCTCCTAATCTCGCTCTGGCAAAGTCCTTCATCTGCCAGGATGGCAAGGTTTATCAACATTCGGATATAGAAAATGCAGAATTGCTGAGCATTGCTAATCTGGCAAAGACCCGTGACCCACGCTTTGAAGCTACATTCATTGATCATGTAAATACAAATTCTGCTACATTGCTTTATGCTTCCAAGTTCATTGATCGTGAGGCACTGACAATGGACAATCCGAAAAACAACCCTATTTATGATTCTAATACTAACACAAATGATGCCCCAGTTATCCGCTACGCAGAGGTCTTATTGAACTGGATCGAAGCTAAAGCAGAATTGGGTGGAGTAACTCAGACCGATATTGACAACTCCATTAATCAACTGAGACGTCGCCCACTGGATGCTACTGCACAAGCTAAGGGATTAAAAAATACTGCTGACATGAAATTATCTGATATCACAACAGACTTTGATCCTGCAAGAGATCAGGACGTTGATCCTCTAATTTGGGAAATCCGCCGTGAACGCCGTATGGAATTAGTCTATGAACATTGCCGTTTACATGACATCAAACGTTGGAAAAAGCTGGAATACATGAACAATAGCAAATATCCGGATACGATGACAGGACCTTGGGTCGATATGCCCAAAGAAGTCCCAACCTATTTAGACGATCAATATATTGGTAAGCGACAGGTAAAGAAAGAAGATGGTAGTATTATCACTTTTGATGGGACCAATGCTGCTGATATGGTAGGCTATTATCTGCCAACGAATGCCTTGCCACGCAACACCTTTAGTGATCGCAGTTATTGTTCTCCTGTAGGCGAACAAGAAATCAACACTTATGCGGAGAAAGGATTCAAACTAACACAGACAAAGGGTTGGTAATTATGCACAATACTCTCTAAATCACTCAGACTAAAAAGAATAATGCCTACCCATTTGTGTTCCTGCATAAATGAGTCAGGCATTATTGCTTATTCACTAAAACATAATAACGCTATGAAACAATATTTACTTTTATTCTATTTGGCATGCTCCGTATGCATGCTTCATGCTCAAGACAAGGAGAGTTCCCCTTATCTTTTTAATGATTTTCAAGAAGCAACCGTTTACTTCAAAGACGGTTCACAATATCACGAAAAGATGAATTACAACCTGTTAGTGGACAAGTTTTATTTTATTGACCATATAGACAATAAAGTAAAAGTATTAAGTAATCCACAGGATATACAGATTATAAAGTTTGGTAATCGAGTGTTCTATACGGAAGGAAATTATGGGATTGAAATTCTGCCGACAAATCCCGTATTGTATATACAATATAAGGGGAATATACGTAAAGAAGCCTCAAAAGGCGCCTATGGTCAACCCGCAGAAACATCTTCTGTAAAAACATACGGAGGGACGTATGCAGGACGTGGAGAACGCTATGAATTCGATCCGGAAAAATTGATACTTGGAAGTCGATACAATATTTATTGGGTAGAAAAGAAAGGAAAGAAAAAATCTTTCAAGAACTTCAAACAATTCCTGAAACTATACCCTAAACATAAAGAGGAGCTAAAATTATTCATCAAAGAGAACAATATAGACTTTAATAATGTGCAACAGATCTCAAGATTGTGCATTCACGCAGATTCACTCTAATATACTCACTCCAAAACCATGTTCCCTCAATAACAAAGATAACATCGCCCATTCATTTCATATCTTTTGAATATGAATGGGACTTTTTCTTTCATTAAGCCCTCACCTTTGAGTTGCAAATTAATAATTATAATACTAAAAATAATAAAATAAGTGTTTTTGATATTAAAATAAAGTCTATCTTTGTTGCTACGAAAATCCTCCTTAACAATAATACTATTATGAAGAAACTTCTGCTACTGACTCTTTTATTGTGCAGTGCCTTCTTGTGTCAAGCGCAAAAAGATCGAATCATTTTGGGTGACGAACAGACTTCCGAGTATTTTCCCATCCTGAAAGATAAGAAAATCGCTATATTCTCCAATCATACAGGAATGATAGGAGACAAACATTTATTGGATGTCCTTTTAGAAAATAAGTTCAATGTAGTTGCCATTTTTTCACCAGAACATGGATTCCGTGGAAATGCAGATGCAGGAGAACACGTATCCAGTTCAGTAGACTCAAAAACGGGTGTACCTATCCTTTCACTTTATGAAGGTAAAGATAAGAAGCCAAGTAAGGATTCAATGCAAAAGTTCGATATATTAATAATAGATATACAAGATGTAGGGCTACGCTTCTATACCTATTATATAACAATGTGCAGGCTAATGGATGTTTGTGCGGAATATAATAAAAAAGTCTTATTGTTAGATCGCCCCAATCCAAACGGACATTATGTAGACGGACCGATTCTGGATATGAAATATAAATCAGGTGTGGGATGGTTGCCGATTCCTATTGTACACGGAATGACATTAGGGGAACTTGCATTAATGGTAAATGGAGAAGGCTGGTTACCCGGTTCACGCAAATGTGATTTAGCTGTTATCAAGTGTAAGAACTATACACACCAGACAAGGTATCAGTTGCCAATTCCTCCATCTCCTAATCTGCCGAATATGAAGTCAATATATTTATATCCGTCTACTTGTTTCTTTGAAGCAACACCTGTCAGCTTAGGCAGAGGGACTTCACTGCCATTTCAGGTGTATGGACATCCCAATATGACCGGATATAATTATAGCTTCACTCCAAGAAGTATTCCCGGAGCAAAGAATCCGCCTCAGTTGAATAAACTATGCCATGGCGTAGATCTGAGCAATATGAGCGATGAGGAAATCTGGAAGCGAGGAGTAGATTTAACCTATGTCATTGACGCCTACCGTAACTTGAATCTGGATGATCATTTCTTCCGCCCGTTCTTTGAGCTGTTAGTGGGAAGAGATTATGTACGGAAAATGATTAAAGAAGGAAAAAGTGCTGATGAAATTAAAGCCATGTGGAAAGGTGATGTTGAAAAGTTCAAGGCACAACGTAAACCATATTTGCTTTATGAAGAGTAAGTTTATTACCGATATAAATTGTCCAATCGTAAAATAATAGTATGAGCCCGATATCCGTTATTATCACCATTGCCGCTTATTTTGTGATACTGTTCACTATATCCTACATAGCCGGTAGAAAAGCCGACAATGAAGGTTTCTTCGTTGGTAACCGTAAATCGGCCTGGTATGTTGTGGCATTTGCCATGATTGGGTCCAGCATCTCCGGAGTGACGTATGTATCAGTGCCGGGCATGGTAGCTGCCAGTAGTTTTGGTTATCTGCAAATGGTATTGGGATTTGTTGCGGGACAACTAATCATTGCATTCGTATTGACGCCACTGTTCTATCGGATGAACTTGGTGTCCATCTATGAATATCTGGAGAATCGTTTTGGTATGTCTTCCTATCGGACAGGTGCATGGTTCTTCTTCATATCTAAGATGCTGGGAGCCGCAGTACGTTTGTTCCTCGTATGTTTGACACTGCAACTGCTGGTATTCGAACCGTTTGGATTACCTTTCATTTTGAATGTAGCTATTACCGTAGCATTAGTATGGCTCTATACGTTCCGGGGTGGAGTAAAATCCCTGATCTGGACAGATTCACTCAAAACATTCTGCCTGGTGGTATCGGTAGTTCTTTGCATCAGTTATATTGCTTCTGATCTCAACCTGTCGCTTAGCAGTATGATTAGCACCATTGCAGATAGTGACATGTCACGCATCTTCTTCTTTGACGATATAAACAGCAAGCAGTATTTCTTCAAACAATTCTTTGCCGGGGCATTCACAATGATTGCCATGACAGGACTGGATCAGGACATGATGCAACGTAACCTCAGCTGCAAGAACTTCAAAGATTCACAGAAAAATATGATTACGAGTGTTATACCAGGGTATTCAGGTGGAAAAGAGCGATGAACTCTTCCCGTTGATAGCCACCGGTAACTACTTCCCTGCAATTGTAGGTATCCTGTTTATCATCGGACTTATTTCTTCGGCTTATTCCGCTGCCGGCTCAGCACTGACAGCTTTAACAACTTCCTTCACAGTAGATATCCTCGGGACAAAAGGCAGGACGGAAGAAGAAATCGTAAAGATACGTAAGCGGGTACATATTGGCATGGCTGCAATTATGGGTATCACGATATTCGTATTCAACCTATTGAATAACACAAGTGTGATCGATGCCGTATATATACTGGCAAGTTACACATACGGTCCCATCCTCGGATTATTCGCATTTGGCATATTCATGAAACAGCAGGTTCGCGATAAATATATCCCATTGGTAGCCATCCTTTCGCCTGTCCTTTGCTTCATCCTGCAAAAGAATTCGGAAGCCTGGTTCAATGGGTATCAGTTCAGCTACGAACTGTTGATATTCAACGCTCTGTTCACGTTTATCGGACTCTGTCTGTTGATCAGAAAAGATAAGAACTAATAATTAACTTAATACATCATCCATGAATGTAAGACTTCATTTTTTGTTCACTTTGCTCACCGCCTCCCTGAT
>QWCY01002072.1_pt1 | contig 27370 bp, 15 predicted proteins | sample 1972631 | NCBI WGS metagenome assembly QWCY01 (sample SAMN09866696, study PRJNA288562) | Human gut metagenome isolate pre1_stool, whole genome shotgun sequencing... | isolation source: gut | host: Homo sapiens | place: USA: California
AGACTCGTAGAGAAAAAACACGTTTCTCGTAGAGTTTAGACACGATCTTCGTAGAGAAACAGGGCGTTTCTCGTAGAGGAAAAAACAAAAAAGGCAATTAATTGATATACAAAGAATTACAAAAACAAAAGATTGTACACTTATTTTATGGGAAAACAAGAAAAAAAAAGGAAAACAAAAGCAAATAGAAATAGAAAAATACACACAGATACCAAGCTAAGATTTATAATATAGACAACATATATATAACACGCAAAATACCGATATCATACTGGTAATAATATACCTTTCTTATAGTCACAACATCCGGATGTTCTAATCAAAAACACCCGGATGTTTTCTATAACAACATCCGGGTGTTGTGGTTTCTTTATCTTTGAGTTATTCTCATATCGAAGCTATTAATTGCATATATAAAGGCAGATTGCTAAGGACAGGAACATTGTACAAGTTGGATATTCTCTATAAAAACAGAAAGAATACAAGTTTTTTATAGAATCTCATTCATAAGCAATCTGCTTCTCTCATAATAATAGCTTAATATGGACCGGCAAAGTGTATTTACCAGAATCAGATTAAAGAAAATGAACGGAGGACAAGAAAAAAGAAAAACCTTTCCTCTGCGGTAAAACTATATAAAATATAGAACAATACCGATGGAAAGATTTCATTTGAAAGAACTTACCTAATTACTTATTGAACTAAAAATAAGTTCTCAGAATATCTAATTAAAGTAATATAAGAATATAGCAATCCCTTCGAGCGCTTTCTTAGGCTGATCTTTAATCTCAATAACAAATTTGATTTCAGCTTTTGCCACACCACGCAGATTGGCCAGAGAATGAAGGCTTGCCACCATACGAACACTCTGCCCGGGTAATACAGCCTGCCCGAACTTCATCTTATCCATACCGTAATTTATCATCATCTTCAGGTTGTTCACTTCAATAATCTGGTTCCACATATAAGGAAGTAATGATAAAGTAAGATAACCATGAGCAATGGTACAATGATACGGACTTTCTACTTTGGCACGTTCTGTATCGACATGAATCCACTGATGATCCAAAGTTGCATCGGCAAAAAGATTAATACGTTCCTGCGAAACTTCCAAATAATCCGAAACTCCGATTTGCTGACCTACTAACTTTTCAAACTCCTCATACGAATTGATAATAACCTTCTCCATATTTCTTATATTAAATTGATATTTTACAAAAAAACATTTTAGTACGTACTGTCACATACGTACTAAAATGCCACAAAGATATAATTTTTTTGGATTAAGCAGGAGTTTTTATATGACAGAGGTTTCGTATGCACTGGTCAACATTTCATAATCGGCATCTGTATACTCCCCTTTTTCCCGTACTTTCTGCGCTTGTTTGATGAAAGTTTCAACTTGCGCCAAGAATGACTGATAAGCTTTCATATCGTTTTCGTGTCCAGCTACGACAGGAAGTTTTCTGGCTGCCTCCAATTGCCTGGTAAGTTCGGCTATTTTCAGGTCAATGCGTGCAGTTTCCATCACAACATGCTTACGGGCATACAAATTAATAATACTCTGCATCGTAGATGCCATTTTACGAACAGACATAATTTGCTCTTTCAACGGGCTGTCTGCCAGAAGCACCTGTTCAGCCTGTTCGGTAAAAGGACTCAGAATATCAAAAACATTCATTTTATACTCGGCCATCTCTATACTCAGCCGATAACTCGCTTCGAGAAGCTGGTTCGCTTTAGTATAATCCTTTGCTTTCAAATAAGACAAATAGGTATTGAAATTGGAATAAAACTGAGCTCTTGAACGAAACAAACCTGCATAATTCTGTTTCAGGTTCTGACGGGTCTCTTCGTTAAAGCAAGTACCCGGATTCATCAGCATCACAGTATCTTTCTCAGAAATGGCAGGAGGTGCAATGGGCGTAAGAGCAGGAGCTTTACCTTTCTGTTCCATATATCCCAGAACGGCATTTACGTCTTTCTCATTCACTACATCTTTCAATACACTAAGAGAAGTATTGTAATACTTAACTACTTCCATTGCATCTTCTACATCTCCCGTACTCACAGAAGTAGTTGATTGACTCTTATTTCCTCCCGAACAAGAGGCCAGCAAAAAGGCACCAATCAGTGCTCCAAATAATAATAAATTCTTTCTCATAATTCTTTTCTTTAATAATTTTATAAACAAGATAAGCCAAAAGACAGGCGACATTGCACTAATAACAATATAAATGACGTTTTGCTTTCGGATATTTTATAAATTAAAAAAAGAAGCAGATATTTATCATATAAACAAAAAAAGGCTACGCATCACGCGCAGCCAATCCTTGTTAACCTTAAATCTAATACTTATGAAAAAAACACTATACAAAGATACCGATTCTCAGGAAATCAGCAAATTTCAGAGCCTTTAAAAGCCATATTATAACATGGTTTAATGGTAAGGAGAAAGCGTTAACACTTCAGACTTATTACGTTAACAATTAACATATACATTCACAATCCGGAAAGGTAACATATGAACATAAAAAAAGGCTATCTATCCCAGACAGCCAATCTTTGTTAACCTTAAATCTAATACTATGAAAAACACAGTACAAAGGTACGGATTTTTTGGAAACCTCCAAATATTCGGGCCATAACGGGGCGTATTATAACATGGTTTAATAGAATCGATCTGCCATTAACACATTCAGCGCATTCCGTTAACATTTAACAGATTTATAAACAAATGAAGCGACAAAAGAACGACAGATGCAAAAGTCACTAATGAAAACGGAAATCGTATTAAACCGAGATATAGAGAAATAACTTTTTCTTATAACTAATTGTTTTAAAAACAGAAGAACCCACATAAACCATTCTATCATGAAAAGATTTGAAAATAAAGTAGCCATCATTACCGGTGCAGCCAGCGGTATTGGAGAGGCAACCACCCGTCGTATCGTATCCGAAGGAGGGAAAGTAATAATCGCTGATTATTCTAAAGAAAAGGCTGACAAATTGGCTGCCGAACTAACCCAGTCCGGAGCAGATGTGCGTGCCACTTATTTCTCGGCAACTGTACTTCAAAGTAGTAAAGAACTGGCAGAATTTGCCATGAAAGAATATGGACAGGTAGATGTACTGGTAAATAATGTAGGCGGAACCGATCCCAAACGAGATGGTAATATCGAGAAACTGGACATAGACTATTTTGACGAAGCATTCCACCTTAACCTATCCTGTACAATGTATCTTTCACAACTCATTATACCTATAATGAAGGCACATGGTGGAGGTAATATTGTTAATGTGGCTTCCATCAGTGGAATTACTGCTGATGCAAGCGGTACACTTTATGGCGCAAGTAAAGCCGGGGTAATTAACTTGACCAGATATATCGCCACACAAGTAGGCAAAAAGAACATCCGTTGCAACGCCGTAGCTCCCGGACTTGTACTCACTCCTGCTGCTTTAAACAACATGAATGAAGATGTACGTAATATTTTCTTAGGGCAGTGCGCCACTCCTTATCTGGGAGAACCGCAGGACATCGCAGCTACCATTGCCTTTCTGGCCTCGGAAGATGCGCGATACATCACCGGACAAACCATAATAGCAGATGGAGGACTGACCATACATAACCCGACAGTAGAATTGGCATAACCTCCTTCAACATATCATATACTATATTTTTCTTAAAACTAACCACTCAGCCTGTTCAAACTTTCCTCTTAAAAGCTCTCTTCAGTTTATCCCAAGGAAATTTTAAACAGGCTTTTAAAATTTATTTTCTTTTTCCTTTTGATAATGCTAATTTATCACTATTTCAATTCACTGGATGGATTAATAACAGCTTACATCCAGCAACACGATTACTGGATAAACTTCGACGAACAACTGCCGGACAAAGAGCACATAGGCAAATTTATCAAAGAAATATTCAAAAGACAAATTGCTATGCTAAGACAAGGCTACACACTCCGAAGGTTATACCGATGGGAATTGACATCCAACAATACTTTTATAAAAGAGCTATGGGAAAAGAGGGAAGCAAAGGGAGTATGGCTGGCGGATACTGTCGGCAAACTATCTAAACATCCTCAGAAAGAAACCGCAGCAATGGCAAGTATTTTCACTGCTGCAATCAGCTATCCTAGTTTGCTGGAAGAAGAGTGTTCGATTTTTAACGGGATTAACATTCAGACCGAGGACGGCTGAAAAGAATTGGGAAAAGGCATTAATATACTGATAGATATTTGATTAGAAAAACGATAAAAAAGGAAATGAACAAGATGACGATAATAGGAATCTGCATTTTGGCCCTGTTATCGGATAGCTGTAACAAAGATCTGATAGAGCAAATGCAATGCGAAGTAATTCACCAAACAGAAAAAAAATCCCGGTAGTATTGTTGCGTATGGGATACGCCAAAGTAGCGCCCTACCCTCTCAGAAAAGAGAGAAATGAAGTAATTATATCTGAGTAGAGTAGCATTTCTTCTCAACAAATACTAACCTTATAGTGTTTTCTTAAGAAAAGACCTACAGATGATGATTCATACCATACTCGATACGGACCTTTACAAGTTTACCACTTCGTATGCTTATATAAAGTTGTTTCCCTATGCAATGGGGACTTTCAGTTTCAAAGACAGAGATGAAACCGTATACACAGAAGCATTTCTAAGTAAGCTGAAAGCAGAAGTGGCCAATCTGGCAAACGTGGCATTGACTGATAAAGAACTGGAATATATGACCCGTAATTGTAGATTCCTGCCACGGGTATATTGGGAATGGCTCTCTTCTTTCCGGTTCCAACCGGAGAAAATAGACATCTATCTGGATGAAGAACATCACCTGAATATCGAAATAACGGATTACCTCTATAAATCGACACTTTACGAAGTACCCTTACTCGCCATTGTTTCAGAAATAAAAAATCAGATACAGGGAAACGTAGCTAACACGGAAGAGATAATCTGCAAACTATCCGAAAAGGTGATACTCTCAAATGAACATCAGTTGTCATTCTCGGAGTTTGGTACACGAAGACGGTTTTCTTTCGATGTACAGGACAGAGTGATAAACTATTTAAAAAAGTCCGCACACTACTGCACAGGCACATCGAACTGCTACTTTGCTATGAAGTATGAGATGAAGATGATGGGAACGCATCCACACGAATGGTTCATGTTTCATGGAGCACAGTTCGGTTACAAACATGCCAATTACATAGCACTGGAAAACTGGGTAAATGTGTATGACGGCGATCTGGGTATTGCACTGTCCGACACTTATACTTCTGACATTTTCCTGACTAATCTCAGCCGCAAACAAGCAAAACTATTTGACGGTGTACGATGCGATTCGGGAAATGAATTAGAGTTCATCGATAAACTGACTGCACGCTACAAAGAACTTGGTATCGATTCAACCACTAAAACAATCGTGTTCAGCAATGCACTCGACTTTGGCAAAGCACTGGAAATACAGGAATATTGTCGTGGAAAAATAAGATGCGCCTTCGGTATCGGTACCAATCTGACGAATGATACCGGATTTAAACCTTCTAACATTGTAATGAAGCTGACGCAGTGCAAAATGAATGTCAATCAAGAATGGCGTGAATGCGTAAAACTGTCTGATGATATAGGAAAACATATCGGTAGCCCGGAAGAAGTGCGGGCATGTTTATACGATTTACGACTGGGATAACCAGCACTCACCTCAGCAGTAAAAATGAATGTTAGGGAACGAAGTACTTCCTTATAAGAAGGATGTGTTTTAAATGTATAATGAGTATTTATGGCTACATGCCACTTCTCCAACCGCTCTTGCTCCATAGCAGTAAGAAGGAGAAACAGAGTATATTCTGCAATAAGTGTGGGAAACACATACGGAACAGTCATCGAATCGAAGCGAAAAGCAAACATAAGACAACGGAAATCATCAGTACACATCACTGAACACAATAAGCGTGAAGGCAACAGTGTGAGCAATGCCCCAGCCGACAATGTATAAGAACGATTGTCTATCTCTACCGTAGCCTGTCCGGCCGTAGTAAGTACAAACACAAGTCCAACCATCACATTACGTTGTGGCACTCCAATCGGAAAAAAGCGTAAAAGAGCACCTGCCTCATCAGATATAACGAAAGAAATTGCCACTTTTAATACTTTTCCAATGTGTATATTCAGGAATGTGCGAATGTACTGCTTTCATATACACAAATGATTATCAACAAATCACACACTACATTAGTTCATATTTATCCTAATAAACTTGTCACAAATATACCTATTCTTAATGATACAATTTAGACACTTATATCCAACTTGACAGCAAATAACTTGTTATAACCCCAAATAATAACTCGTAGTATTATCCTGTATATTCTCTATTATTTCTCCACTCGTTAGCATAATCATGGTAAATTTACTTCGGATATATTCTTAAAAAAATTACTAAAGAACAACAACTGATAATCTATAGAATTACTCCAGTATTGAAAAGTATGCCCTCCCGGACGAACAATATAATCATGTGCAATTTTTTGTTTAAGAAGTTTTTGATGAAGATTATTATTTACCTGAAAAAAGAAATCATTATATCCACAATCTATTATCAAACACAAACTCCCATTTTTTAATTTATCAATTTGGTTTATAACAGTATAATGTTCCCAAATCTGTTTACTAGATGACTGTTCACCTAAGTGTTTTTTTATTTCCCATTTATCAGGAAACAAAGTTATATCAACTCCTCCACTCATACTTCCGGCAGCACCAAATATATCTTGATGCCGAATAGCCAACCATAAAGCTCCATGTCCGCCCATACTTGCACCTGTTATAGCCCGCCCTCTCCTGTCCGATACTGTGACATAATTTTCATCAATATATTCTACCAACTCCTTAGTAATAAAAGTTTCAAACTGAGACTTTGGTTCTTCAAGACTATCCCAATACCAACTATTTTCGGCATTAGGGCAGACGATCATAATTCCATATTGATCAGCAAGTATAGGTAAATCCGATTTAATCTTATCAATCCACACTTTATGACTATCATGATATCCTTTATTACTGTAGCCATGTAACAAATATAAAACCGGGAAACGCAATTCACCTTTTTTTGTGTCGGGCACAATAACAATACAAGGTATATCCCGATTCATTTTTTCACTTTTCACTTTAATAGTATCAACAACAGAGGAGTTAACCGGAATACATGTCCATAAGCAAATCAACAATAATAACGACTTCAATACCATAATAAAATATTTTATATGAACTTCCTTATCGATTAGTTTGATTTTATCTAATTACAAGAATCGCTATTAACTAATCTGTTTAAATACTCGTCCATAAAAAGTAGTGTTTTCACAGATTTGTAAGTACAATTCATCCAAAAACTTTTTCCAGGTCTCACCATCCATAATGTAGCCAGAAAACCAGAAGAAGCATCTTGCCAAATTGTTATTGTATTGGTCAGGCTTATTGCTTTTGCCAACAATAACGGATCTTTAGTCCTATCATAAGCCGCCATAAGAGCATTAATCACATTACACGCACTGTCATCTACCGGAGTTTGATAATGATATTGTTCGAAGACGCAAGGAGTTCCTATCGGATAAATACCATTTTTATCCGCTTTTACATTCCAAATGGTAAACTGATCTTCACAAAAACGTATCAAATCCAACGCATCCTTAATATCCTGAGCTGTAGATTCTTCATCATTCAACAATAACTCCGCATACGGAGCTACCGTGCAGTTTGTCATATTCTCATAACGATGAATAAAAACCGTCATATCCTCAAACTGACCATGCCAGTCATAAGCCGGATATATATCTTTTTTTATATAATTATAAGCCCTCTCTCGAGCTGTCTCGAATTCAGTATAACCATATATTCTCAACCGGTCAAAAAGAGAAATCAAAGAAGTTGGTATCGCTTTAGCATCATTAACTGGAATCCCACTTTCATAATCAACTTTTACCGGCCACGAACCATCATCCGCTTGGTTCTTCAAATACGTTCTAGCAATTCCAAGTGCATGGTCAAGATATTTTTTATCATGAATCAAATCATATAAATCCAAAAAAGCATCAGCAACAAAAACCGCCTCCATCATCATTGCCTTACCAATATTTTCTTCCTTCCTTGCTGTCAGTTCCTTTCCATAATAAGTTGGAGGGAAAAAAGCCAACGGAGCATCTACTGGAAGACTGTTGTCAATTAAAAATTGCGCAGCATTCTTTGCTATTTCTATAGCACTCTCTTTGTACTCGGAATTTAATTTAGCAATCATTACAGCAACAGAAACAGTAGTTCCGACGATTTTACAGGGATAGGCATTATGAACATAGCCCATATCCGGTTCCGATGACGTCAACCAATGTTTAAAATACGGCTGGTGACAGAAATAGAACAAACCTTTCATAGCAGCTTCTTTATAAGAACGTACACTTGGAACATAAGGACCGATAAAAGGATACTTTTTTTCAAAGCTACGTCGTCCTGCCTCACCTATGTATCGATCTTTTTTATCAAAAGATGCCACAACTAATTCATTCTTTCCTACCGGAACTTTATTCCAAACAGTAGATAATGAAGATAATATCGAATTTGTCCTAAAACTTATAGTATCATTAATAGTAAAAATGTAATACGACGCTTTTTTCTGCGGAACAAACTCGAAAACTGGCGCATAAGTAAAGGCCTTTGCATATTTATTCCAAAATGGAATACTTATCCCATCTCCCGGCCTGATCGGAGTTAAATATTCCACAAGCGCCTGTTTGTTCAACTGTTCAAAATCCAATCCCAATAAACTCTCATATGATTCAAACTTTTGAGCATTCAAATTAGAAACCGTAATAATGGAAACAAATATTACAACTATTTTTTTTATATTCATCTGTAACATAATTCACATATTTATACATATTAAAATTACTTTCGTAATCATAAATCTATTGATTATCTATAATATCGAAATAAAATATACCACTTCCAGCAGTTGCCGTGTGTATTCGCTGTTTTTTTGCATCGGAAACTACAGAGATCCAACGTAAGCAGCCAAGTGAAGCATCATAAATATCCGTCCACTCATTCCCCTCATCGGTACTGATAAGAAGCTGTACCGGAGTATCTCCCAGCGGATGATTCGAACAGGCTAAAACCATCAAACTCCGTCCATTCTCATCCCTGCTTATCGACATGGAACTTGCATTATATTTTTTCTTCCCAAAAGGTTTTATCTTAGACCATGAAAACCCATAATCCTCACTTTTCCACAATCCCCCATTCCAAAAACCCGCATATATCACTCCACTTCGAGACGGATCGGTGTATACCAATGCCAAGACAGTGTTTCTCTTTTTATCGAATGGCAGTTTATCACTTATTTTAACCCAGCTTTTACCCGCATTATCACTTCTAAAAACACCTTCGGTCCATTCTCCCACATAGATCACATCCTTTTTAAAAGGATCGAGAGCTATCATCTGTCCGGTTCCACACCCATTCTTACGCTGATGATTCACAATAGGAGTCAGATCTTTATCGATCTGAAATTCTTCAGCCGGTAACGTGTCTATATTTCCCCAACAAGGATTACAAACTTTTTTCCAATTTTCTCCGTAATCATTACTCATATAGATACCAGCAGAAGTTTCATCTTCAGTCTTTGCAATTATATTACCCTCCATATAAGCCCAAAAGCGACCTGGTACCAACGGATCTTCTTTTATATCCTGTATAAAATTATCCCCTTTCCTATCCCAAACGACACGACCGGTCTTCCCCAAGTCGTCACTTTTATATAATTTCATATATTGTCCTTTACGTTGGGAAACAAATAACATAAGATCCGGTTCACGCATAGAAAAACTTACCGTTCTTCCAGGACCAACCGTTATGGGAGCCATCGTATATGATTCACTATCGTCAAACGATAATGCCGGAGCATGATCACATACTCCACATGCCCAAACACCCTCACGAACAGGATGTTTTACTAATGTCTCACAACAGATTATTCCTATTCCTTTAAATTGATGACCATAATAATTTTTACCTCCGTCATAAGTCGTGGTTACTCCCCACCAATTAGCAATAAATAATTTATCCGGCTTTTCACAATCCGGCAAAATATGAGATATGGCACTTCCTATTTTACCAGGATTACGCCCATGCCATTCTTCTGGAAATTCAAACATATTTTCTGGTTTACAATCGGGACTAAGAGGATACCACGAATCTCCTCTATCATCAGATTTATAAATTGTTACCGGATATTTTGTTGGAAATTCTTCGGCTGCATAAAAAACATCCGGGTTTTGAACTGATTGTACTAATGTACGGTATTTGGATTCCTGTGGTAAATCTTCTATTTTTGCAAATGTCCTTCCTCCGTCACAACTACGATATACGCCTTGTTGGGAAGCAAACAACACTATATCTCCATTGCCTGCAATCACCAATTCATATAAAGCTATATCATTCCCTTCAAAAAGTACCTGCCAATGCTTTCCTCCATCTTCCGACATATATAACCTACCGGGTTTATTTCGTGGGAAATCTTGAAGTTCGCCAAGTTTATATTTTATTTGTGCTTTTACAAGTTCCCCCTTAAACATTGCTTGATCAGAAATAGTTCCTACATAGATCCGGTTATTATAATACTTCACGCATGAAATACGATCGCCCGACAATCCCGAATATTTCCAAGATTCTCCGCTATCTCTACTAATCCAAATCCCTTTAGAATAAGTACCCGCTGCAACTTCCCCTTTTCTATCAGGATTATAACATATCAATTCTCCAAATTGGCGCGTAGGTCCGTTTCCATAATAATCTAATCCATCTTTTACTAAATACCAGCTTTTACCACCATCTATAGAACGATGTATTCTTCCTACAAAACAAAAATCCCGAACATCGCCAGATGCACGTAATAAAGATTGATTATCAAAAGGATCCAAAGCCAAAGAATGACAATAATGGTCAGACATTTTATCAAGACCAGCATTATAAGGCATCCAGGATTTTCCACCGTTCACACTCTTAAAAACACCGGCAACATCCGAACGGGCATAAAGTACTTCTGGGTTAATAATATCCTGTATAATACCAACGATATATCCCCCTCCGCCCATATCAGTTTGATAAACCTGTACGGAATAATCCCCTTTAGTGGTAGATCGCATATCTATTTTTAAAGGTTGTCCCATGGTAGAGGCATTCACACACAGAACAATAACTATCACAATAAAAAAAATATTTTTCATGTTGCTTTTTTATAATATTAAATTTCACAATCTGATTTAATGATCAGAATATAAACTTTATAACTTTCATTTTACCATCACGCACTACTCGAATAATATTCACACCTCTTAGAAGTAATGAATTTGGTATGAAGTATTCCAAGTTTTCTCCGGAAAACAAAGAATCAAATAATACTCTACCTTCCACTGATATTATTTTAACATTGGTCTGCGAACGCACCCGATTATTAAATATGAGCTGAACTCCACCAAGAACCTTTTTTACCCGAATATTATCTTCCCAACTGTCAAATTCTTTCAATCCTGTATCATACGGAGTTTTCAATTCGAAATAAATAGGTGCTCCGTCATTCATAGTTACGCTGATCAGTGTTTCTGCCTGCGAATTACTACAAATCGTAACTCCATCGACTGGCTCAACCAACTCCCAATTTCCATTTACTGTCAATGTTGTAGAACTGGACATAGAATGCCATCCATAACTTACATCGTCTTCTGGGCACAAATCAGGATTACAGACTGCAAATTTGTAACGATTCTTAACGGCATCCTGATGTACCATCAACAAATGCCTGAAAGTCGTTGCCTTTACGATTCCAAAGTCCAAACCATCCACTGCATCAAAAAACGCATAGGCAGTAGTGTTGCCCGGTAAATACGTAAGAGCGTGTAAATTGGCAGATTGTGCCTCAACCCGAAATAGTTCTCCCCCATGATTCTGTAGCTGTTGAGAAAGAGCAATCATCTTCGGCACTGTAACCAACGGAATAACGACAAAAATATCTTTCGCCCCGGTTGGCTTCACGCCGTGATCAATATACGCTTTTGCTGCCATTGCTGTTCCTGTTGGACTAACATAATCTGCACCTGTTTGGCTTGGAGTAGTCTGTTCTCCGTATGTTAAGACAATTGGATCATTCCCTTTAGGAACAAAATAACCAGTACCCGCAGGCGTAATAAACCAGTTATCATTATCACCTATGATCCGAGACTCTCCCTGGATTGCCATTTCTCCATTCACAACCAGATCTCCGACATAATCTGTCACAATATTCTGGAACAGATTAGTCGCTGTAACCATATCATCACTATACATACCTGAAGAAGTGATATCACTCCCCATACAAATAATCATATCTCCGAACGCAAACATACTTTTCTTAAATTCCAGATTAGTAGGAAGATAACACTCCGCATTTCCCCATTTATCTATCTGTGAAAAATCAGTGGCAAAGATTCCATTTGAATCCATAGCCAAAGCGCCCGAAAAATTCTTTTCTTTACTGTATTGGTCAAAGCGCTGAGTCGTTGACTGGGCCGGCATCATATCCAACCATGAAGTATAATGTACCGTTGTCGTACCAGGCACTACATTCCAATCCCAACCGCCTACGGCATTATTTGTCGGATAGCCATTAGCAGCTAAACTCCCATCATAAAGTACATCCAAACTACCATGACTTTGATAACGTCCAAAGCGATTTTGCCCACTATATATTTCTGCTCCCCAAAACTTAGAAGTAATTGAACGCATTGACACGACCCAATTTTTTTTTCTAAAGATGGCTGCCGGGCTATAATTAAATGCATAAAAGCCCGCATAATCTACCGCATCTACGGTATAATCACTATTTTCAAAAAAATAATTATATGCAGCTTTCAATTCTTCGTCATTTCCCTTAATATCATCACCCGTTTCTATCAACTGCTTAAAATGTTCTTTACTGTACTCTAATGAGATTCCTCCTCCAAAACAATTACGCCCGGCAAACGTATTAGAAAAAAAATGATTCCCATCTAAAAAGCTTTTTGTAGCCATTATATACACAGAAAGTACAGCTTTTTTAAAACGTTCATAAGCATCCTCCGCTATACAGAAAGAAGTTCCTCTCAATCCCCACATACATTGAGTCCAAGGCATATAGGAGTACATATAATTATTATAATGAGTATTATGATGAAATCCCGTACCGTCAGGCTTCAATATCCCTTTACTACCGGGAGTATATTCCGTATTACGTTCGATATAACGTTTCACAGCTTTCAACTCCCTTACGGCAACAGCGTCATCTGTCTGTAAAGCTGCTATAGCCAAAAAATGAGGCAGATATAAATACACATAATCCGATACAAGATTCACTTTATATGTTTCTGCCGGACGATACGCTTCATTATAATAGCAAAACCATTGTACAAAATCGAGAAGACGCTGTCTTAAATCACCCTCACAAACATACGCAACATCTAACACAGCAGCGGGAATTTCTTTCCCTGCAGTATAAAAATTCATTGTCGAGGACATCTCATAATTACATCCTTCCCCTATTCCCTGATCAAGAATATAACGTACCGCCCTCAAAAATATTTCCTGATAATTACCGGCTTTCGACAAATTGGCCAAATGTACGAATATACTTTGTATATAAGAGTCATTTAACGCGCCATAAGTAGTATCAATAGTTTTTCCAGACAACGTTCCATCCATATTCTCAACAATATTCAGAGCATTTACAAAATCCAACGCTCTCCTGACCTGCAATGTAGTAGGAGTTGTTAGCGTTCTAATCTGCCTCCCGCGAATTAACGCCAAACCGGTTAGTTCCTCAAACGAAGGTTGGGATATTGGAATATCCCGTTCAAATGCATAAAGCTCAAGATAAGAAGTTCTTCCTTTTAGATATTCTCTATCGAGAACCATGTGAGGACCATGTATTTTCATCTCAAGGTTTTTTAAGTTATTAAACTCCATGTTATCAAACAATATCCTCCGACTTCCCGCTACATTTTTATTCAACTTCAACGTAATCTCCACTTGAGTTATATTCGTAGCTGTTTTGGTCTTATACTCCACATAAGTACGATTAAACTCCCTCCAACCCACGAAATTACACAAGACATTAGCTCTTCGTTTAACCGTATTCCCGTTTATGAACGAGATGGTTATCGTATCATTTGTAACTCTTGGAGAATAGATGTAGAAAAATGTTCCATTCGTAGATAACGCTTTAAAAGCCAAAGGAAAGGAAATATTCGAGTTTGTATTAGCCATCCATTCCAATGAGCTTTTCCCTTCCTTGTATGTAACTGCTGTCAAAGCGAGTTGTCCTCCCGTCACCGTCCAATCTGACGGTATGACGTCTTCAAATGTAAAAAGAGTTTGAGACTTCATTGAAACGGTGACAAGTATACCAAACAAAATAACTATTATTTTTTTCATACCCAATAATCTCTCAATAAGGGTTTACATTCCAAAATATCAATATCCCGAATTTTGGGTAAATTTGCATAATTCTACCTGTTTTGGAGGGAGTGGCATAAGATAGTTTTCCTTATTCCTATTTATATTTCCTGCCGCAACAACACGTTCATTATACAAGTTACACTCTTCCACTTTTTCTCGGCGTACCAACTGAAACCATCTCTTATATTCCGCAAAGAACTCCCATCCCCGTTCATCAAAAACGTATTTATCGAAAAGCTCACAAGAGAGACCTTCTGGGACATTGTTGGCCGTTCCGCCAATAGCTCTTTTTCGTATCCGGTTTATGCAGTCATACGCTAAGTCATCCGGTCCGTTACTAGCCAAATTCTGAGCTTCAGCGTAAATAAGTAGTACATCCGCATATCGGTATATAGGAATAATTCCATCTGACTGTGCTGCAGTAATTCCATAATCGCGATACTTCTTTATAAAAGGAGATTTCATGGCCGACTGCAAGTACGAATTTGGTTTGGGCCTTCCCGGAACCGTATATGTAGTCTGATAGTTCCACTCTTTTCGTTCATCATCCGGATATTTCAAATAAAACTCCGCATCTCCCAGATAATCGCTCCATCCTTTTTCTTCTTGAGCAAGAAAAGAGATTCCATACTGACTCGCCATATTCGTAGCCCGAGAGCAGTTCACAGCGAATATATGTTCCGTATTATCATTCTTCGTAACCTCTTTCCACAAATCGGCATAATGATCCACCAAGTCATGATGATTATATGGGGCCTCTATTATTTCCCTAGCTTTCTGTGCCGCCTTCGTATAATATTCAGTCCTGTGCAATGGCCATCCAGCCATTGTCAAATAAACCTCTGCAAGACAGGTCTGTGCGGCAATTTTCCCAACAGAAGAATTATCTTTTGTACGAGGTGTTTCTGGCAGATAGGTTTCGGCCAGAATCAAATCGGGAACGATAATCTTATCATATATATCCGCCACTTTATTACGTCCGATATTCTCGTTACCCAATATATCCTGAGTCGATTTGGAATCGACTATACCCGGAACATCTCCGAATAACCGTACCAGGTTATAATAAGCAAAAGCCCGCATAAAATAAGCCTCACCCAGATAGGCTTGTTTTTCATTCTCTGACACTCCATCTTCATTACTACCACGAATACCTTCAATCATTAAGTTAGAATTTAATATCAGATCATACATATTCTTCCAAAACCAATGAACATCCAACTCGCTAATAGTAGCATCCGCACGTAACTCATCAATAACAATAGTACGTGATTTACTCAACATTCCGGAAATTACATCATCAGCCCCCAATGTTAAGGTAAACAATCGGCAGCAATAACCATAATTCCAATGCCAAAGAGTGCGATACAGCCCATTCGCCGTATTAGTTAAATTTGCTTCATCATATATAATATTCTCCGGAGTCAGAAAACTGAGAGGTTCTTGCTTCAGATCCACACACCCCGATAAAAGTAAAACGCTGAAAACCATTCCAATAATTTTTTTCATTTTTTCCATCTTTTAAAATGAGAAATTCAATCCTAACATGTAATTGCGTCCATTCGGATAATATCCCCAATCAATACCCGAAGCCAACGGAGTTTTCAAAGTTACTTCCGGGTCTATTCCTGAATATCCGGTAAACAAAAATGGATTCTGTACGGATACATAACACCTCAAAGACGACACCCGCAGCTTTTGCAAAACTTTTTGCGGCAAGGTGTATCCAACTGTTATACTCTTCACTTTCACAAAATCTCCCTTCTCTACAAATAAAGAAGATATCCGTCCCCCTGTCGGTGTCTTGATAAATCCTTCAAGATATCCACTCTCATCATCCGGACACCAACGTTTATACATTTCGGGATTAGGAGTCAAACCAATTGTCCGCACCTGACGGGTATAATTATAGATATCGAATCCATGATACCCGATCATAAACAAGTTAAAATCAAGATTCTTCCAATTGATAGTATTACTCCATCCCCAATTAAATTTCGGTTGCCCATTTCCAATAACACATTGGTCATCTATTGTAATCAAAGGATTATCATCGAGATTTTTAAACTTATAGGAACCGGCTTCCGGACGGTTTTCCGATTCCGGCAATCCGGACACTTCAGCCATTTTCCAGATACCCTCGTATTGGTATCCCCATATCGTACCTATCCGTCCTCCCTTTATATAACGGAAATAGTCATTTTCATATCCTCCTGAAGGCATGATCATATCAATATCATCCGAAAACTTCTTAAAAGTTCCTTGGTTGTGCGATAAGGTGAGCACGCTGTTCCATGTAATGTTTTTTACAGCTACAGGCGTCATGTTAACAGTAACTTCAACACCTTTATTCAAAATATGGGCGACATTAGCCAACTTCGTTTCCTGTCCGGTATGAAGAGGTACATTGACATTAATCAGCACATCTTTACTCAACTTATGGTAAAGGTCAACATTAAACACCAACCTGTTATTAAAAAGACCAAAATCAAGCCCAATGTTGTACTGCTCGGTACGTTCCCATCCCAAATTAGGGTTTCCGATCCGTTTCAAGGAAAGTACCAAGTCATTATTAGCATTCCGATTAGTTGTATATTCGTTAAATGCCGAATACGCTGCTACCGCCTGATTTCCAGTTTGACCGTACCCTAAGCGCAATTTTAATTGGTCAAAAGGTACTCCATCCATAAATCTTTCCTGTTTGATATCCCAAGCCAAAGCAAGAGATGGGAAATTATCCCAACGTTTACCATACGCCAATCGAGAAGAACCGTCCCAACGATATGATGCAGTCAGCATATATCGATTCATAAAGACATAATTCACACGTGCCAAAGCCGACATCATCGCTGTTTTTATTCGAGAAGACTCACCTCCGGTCACTTTTCCCAAAGATGTATTATTCGCTCCAATTTCAATAGAAGCGAGTCCAGATGCCGAAGAGGTATTGATAAAGTCATCGCTATAGCTTTGTTCAAAAACAAACGTTGTATTCAACCGATGATTACTATTTATCTCTTTCACGTAGCTCAATATATTAGAATTTATCCAACTGTATGAATGGCTACTCTGTGCCCTTGACGAAGTAAGAGAAGTTCCTGCCCAAGTTTCATAACAATCCTCATTAAAAGTAGACCGATAAATACTCGATCCAAAATTGAAGCTTTGATTCATCCGTAAGGATAAACCTGGTAATAATTTTAAATCGACATACCCTTGTAAGCGTATTTTATGAGAATAATCGTCCTTATCCTGTTCCCAAATATGTCCCATTGGGTTATACTGTGCGCTACCCAATAAATTAAGATTGTTATATTTCCCATTTTCATCTTTGGGAGATATTGTATTTGGGAAAATCAAGCTTTCTATTAATACTCCCCTGTACTGAGAGAATCTCGGACCTTGTGAAGTAGTATACTCTCCCCATAAGTTTACTCCCGTCTTTAGCCATGATTTTATTTCGCTGTCAACTTTTACACGATAATTTACTTTCTCATTAGAAGATGTCTCTACAATACCTTCATTAGAAGAGTAACGACCTGAAATAAGATATTGAGTCCTATTTTCACCGCCAGAAATCGATACTTCATGGGCATGTTCCACCGCACATTTTCTGAATATATTGTCGACATAATCATATCCGATACTACCATTATCAAAAGCAGCTATCTCATCCGCAGTATAAAATTCTCTTACCTCAGTACCCGAAGCTGTATAAAATTCTTTACCATAATCATTTGCCAGCCGTGCAAACTCACCCGGGGTCATCATGTCCGGCAAAGAATAAGGAGATTTAAAATTGATATACCCATTATATTGTACCGTAATCTTTCCTTTTTCAATGTTTTTCGTAGTTACCAAAATAACACCATTTGCACCTTGCGAACCGTATATAGCCGTTGCTGAAGCGTCTTTAAGTACCTCGATCGATTCTATATCAGCAGGATTCAAAGAGGAAAGGCTTCCTCCAATAAAACCGTCGATCACTACCAGGGGGCCTGTATCAGCTTGTATTGAGTTAACACCACGTACTCGTATTGTAGCTTCCGAGCCCGGTTGTCCGGAAGCAGATATGATACTCACCCCCGAGAGCCTTCCCTGCAAAGCATCAGTAATATTCGATACCGGCATCTGTTTCAAGGCTTCATCAGCCTTCACCGAAGCGACTGATCCTGTCAGATCCGATTTACGCATAACACCATATCCCACTACTACCACCTCATCCAAATCATAATTATCTTCTTCTAAAACTATTTTTATAGTACTTCTCCCGTTCACAGATACCTGTCTGGTTTTATATCCAACATACGAAACCTGTAATACAGTGTTCGAATCGCATTGTAAGGTAAAAATCCCTTCTTTATCTGTTGTCGTACCTTTTTGAGTATCTTTCGCGAAAATAGAAGCTCCGAGAATTTTTTCTCCAGACCTACTCTCCACACTCCCTCTTAACACTATATTCTGAGCCATCCCCTCCATTCCCAATAACAGAAGGGCTAAGAACAGTATTTGTCGTTTAATCATAATACTCTTCACATTAAATTTTAATTATTATCTACTGACGTTGTATATTATCAATAACCTTAATACGCACAATATAAATATCCGATTATCCAACAGTTACTACAATATACATGGGCATGTACATAAGACTTTCACCAACTATCCTGATTTTATCTCCTGTTACAGCACTTAAAATCAGAAGCCAGTTCATATCTACCTATCCTCGATATAAAACCACCCGAAACCAGGTATATATCTTGTTATCAGCGGAATACCGCTGATAACAAGACAAGTATCTATAACAATCTTTTTATTACTCAATACCTTATAACATAATCATCTTTGTCATCGAGTGTCCATTCTTCTCTATTTTCACAATATAGGTTCCTTTCTCCAATGCTGTCGATTTGGAAAAATCACCTGTATAGAAAGATTTTACACACTTTCCAGTAATATCAAACACCGTTACATTGCTATTTGCCACATTTACATATAAGTCACCCGAACTAACGTAGATTTCCTTTCCGTCAAAGACTGGCTGTATAGAAACAATACCACCTACGGGATCCACCTCATATACTCCCAAGTCGACAGGATCCTCATCAGTCATAGCACGCTTTTTTCCAGCAATATCACAATCAAATTCAACTAACGCATCATAATAACTGTTACCCTTATTAATCAGAAATGATGTTTCATTCATTTTCCAGTTAGCATTTCTAATCTCTGTGAGTGCATCAATATCCGTAGAAGATACAGCTCCCACAAATGATGTCGGTTTGATAAACTTTGCGTAATTCACTTCCACACCCTCTCCCATATTATCATCTGATATTCGGTATAGGGGATAAAACGACCAATCTGAATTTTCGGCTTTAGTTATTATATCTTCAGCCCCCCTATTAGAGGCTACGCAATCAAAATAACTAACCGTCGAACCGGCTTGTGTATACATATAAGCCTTATTACCGGAAGTAGTCATATTGTTCCAGACCACACTGTTTGCCAATGTGCCACCACCATCAGCATCAAAAAAAACTGAATAACTGCCTTGATCACCGGTCAGGTTATTACACACAGTCATATTAATAAACATAGCCCCCCTATCCGTATAAATTGGATAACCTGTATTATTATAAACCAAACAATTCAAAATCGTATTAGAGGACCAATTAGCTGCAATAGCCGAACCTTTACCATATCCATCAGTAGCACTCCCTGATATATTGTTATAAAAGATACAATTAGTTATCATACCTGCAGCAGCAGCACGCAAACCACCACCACATATATTCCCCCATTTCAACCCTCTGTTACTATCAAATACACAATGGTCAACATAGTTCACATCTTCAACTGATGTACTGGAAAGATACAATCCCGCACCGCCGTTTTTATCATTCGCAGCAGATGAGTTATTGAAAAAATAACAATATTGCACTTTACCGCCCATATACATTTGTACACCGCCGCCTCCCCAAGTCGACACATTCTCACGAAAAATACAGTTCTGCACAACTCCACCTTTTCTTACAGTAACAGCCGAACCTTTGCTCTTCTCAAAAGTAATACCGTCAATAAATGTTTCATTCAGGAATTGAGTCTTCTGATTTGTAATATTAGAGGCTGTAGCCGCAGCGTCAATCGAAAGTATCGTCTGGTTAACAAAGTCCCACGGCTGCCCCCCTTTAACCTTTATCCGGTCTTCCAACTTACTTTCAGTTCCGACAAAGCCGCCGTACAAAGAGGTACCGGATTTCATGGTTAAATACACTTTAGAAGCATCTAGTTTTTCATTTTTAATCGTATAAATACCTGCAGCTATCCACACCTGATCTCCCGGAGCAGCAGCCTCATAAGCCATCTTTATATCCGTATAAACCAGATCCGGATTTTTATCACTCCAAGCCGTAGATTCAACATTCGGCTTCACATAATACACAGTAGCGTTTGCCAAAACCGCCATACACATTAATGATAAAAAGAGATACAATTTTCTCATGGCATTTCAATTTAATAGTTTAACTTTTATTTTTAATACGCCACAAAAATAGGGTTAAAAACAAGGGAAGGTTGGATAAAATTGTACGTAAAACGGCCCAATATTTTCCGTCTCAGAATATAGAAATGCTCTATTTATCAAGAATATACATTGGAGAGAAAAATATTTATTTCCCCTCCAATTCTCTATTAATCAACTTTTAAAATGAAGTACCCTTACGATAAGCGGTAGGAGATATTCCAAATTGTTCTTTAAAACATTTCCCGAAATACTTCGGAGATCCAAATCCTAATGTATATGCAATATCAGCAACCGACATTTCCATATTATCACGAAGAAAAACAGACGCTTTTTTCAATTTCACATTCATAATAAAATCATTCGGTGTCTGACCGGTAACTCCTTTCAATTTAGCAAATAACTTCGTACGACACATATTGAGTTCGGCACATAATACTGGAATGTCAAAATCCGAATCATCAATATGTTTCTCTATAACCTCACAAACTTTTTCTATAAAAGTAAGATCTTGTTCATTAGTTGCCAAAACTTTAGCTGAAACATCTGGACGGCAGCTAAATTTTTTCTGAAGTATCCTTCTGTTATTAACCAAATTATTGCAACGAATTATAAGAGTTTCTATATTAAAAGGTTTAGTAATATAGTCATCCGCCCCATTTTTTAATCCTTCTATATTACTCTCTATCGTGGTACGAGCTGTCAATAATACAACTGGAATATGGCAAAGCTCCAAACTTTCTTTTATTTTTCGGCATAACTCCGAACCAGATAAAAAAGGCATCATTATATCACTCAAAACAATATCCGGCTGCAATTCTATCGCTTTCCGATAACCTTCCTTTCCATCAGCTGCCAAAGTAACATTATATACCGGAGAAAAAACATCTTTCAGCATAAGCCGGAGTTCCATATTATCTTCAACAATCAATATTTGTGGCCTATCGCCATCTTCATTTTCAGATTCACGAACAATCTCAGAAACTATATCTGCTTCAGACTCCAATATTTTCTTTATGCAAACCTGATCTGTATTTTCTATCTCTGATATTTCAGATTGTTTGAAATGCGATTTCCCTTTTCGTATAGAAACAACAAAACAACTCTCCACACCCGGAACACTCGATACAGAAATATCTCCAGAATGAGACTCTACAATCAACTTTGACAAAGCTAATCCAATTCCAGTTCCAGGTGTCATACTACTCACCTGTACATTATTATCCACCTGATAAAAACATTGAAATATTTTATCAATATATTCTTCTGAAATACCTATGCCGTTATCCGTTACAGAAACTAAGACTCTATCTTTCATTTCCTTCATTCCAATCACAATACATCCCTGTTCAGGTGTAAACTTAAAAGCATTGGAAATAAGATTATAAAATACTTTCTGCATTTGTATAGGATCAATCCATACAAAAATATCATCTTCGCCCTTCTCCAAACGGAATGTTATATTTCTCAAACGAGCCAATTCTGTAAAAGACACATATATCTCATCCAGAAAGTCTCCCATATTCACCTGCGAAACTTTCAATAACAAATATCCCTGTTCATATTTTCGGAATTCGAGCAGTTCGGTTATAAGATTCTGCATATGGTAAGCATTTCTTTTAATTGCAAGAATCTTTTTATAAACCGCAGGAGAAACACGAGAAGTTTGCAGTAACATTTCAACTTGGCCCAAAATAAGAGTTAAAGGTGTTCTAAACTCATGCGATATATTTGTAAAAAAACATAACTTTGACTGATTAGTCTGTTCTATACGATCTTTTTCCTTTTTTTCATACTCAAGCGATGTCCTTAACAGCAATTTCGATTTGATCGAAGACAAATAAATATAAATCAAAGAAATAACGATAAATACATATATCAGATATGCCCACCATGATCTGTAAAATGGAGGGGAAACATGAATCAATAACTGTTTTTCACAAGCTACTTGCTGGGTACCCTCCCACTTCCCCCGGATTTTAAGTACATAATCCCCTTCTGCAAGGTGCATAAAATTCAGACTATATATATGTGGAGGTATTTTAATCCATTGATTTGACAATCCGGACATCTGATATTCATAAACACAACGGTTAGATGGAATATAATTATCTGAAATAAATGAAATTGAAAGTATTGTTTGATCATACTTCAAATCGATTTTATTTGTAAATGCCAACGTGGATTTTAATATCCTCGTAGAATCACCGGGAATAACTCTATGATTATTAACTAAAAGTTCCTGAAATTCAATTTTAAAGGGAGTATATTCCTGCTTCAGATCTTTTTCCGTGAAGGAAATAATACCATCTATCCCCGAAAGGTAAATCTGTCCGTCAGAAGTGACACAAACATCCCCACCATAAGCAGAAGAAAGTGGGAATCCATTTTCCACCCCATAATTATATACTCTCTTATTCCGAGGGTCAAGCAAAGAAATACCTTCTGTATGTAAAAGAATTAAATACCCATTCTTGGATTCGGCAATATTACCGATATAATTATTCTTCAATCCACAACTACGTTGATCAAACCGATGGAAGCAATCATTTTTTGCGTCATATAAATTTAAACCTCCTCCACCCGTCGTTATCCATAATCTATTCTGGGAATCCAGAAAAAGTTTCTCCATATTATTACTGCTTAAAGAAGTTTCTTCTTTCGGATCATACAGATATTCTTTTAACTTTTGTTTTTTAGTATCAAAGCATAACAATCCTTTCCCTGCAACCCAAAGATTCTGTTCTTTATCAAATAATATGTCCACAACAAAGGGATTATGCTTATGCAGGCATTCGGAAAAAAGAGAAAATTTATTCGTCCGCATATCAAACAGGTATAATCCGGAATGAGTCCCAACCAATAACGAATCTTTCCCGTATGGTTTGATAACCCGTATCGATACCGCATCTCCAACTGCATCTTGGGAATTGTGGTATTCATCAAATATTATATATTCCCGCGTAGACATATTAAATTTACATAATCCTCCGAAATGTAGTCCTAACCACAATATATGGTTATTTTTATCATAATATGCAGTTTTTATATTCGATTTAAATATATATTGGCCACGAGACCTTTCAATAGAATATTGTTTGCATTGCTTTTTTTTTACATCATAATAAATAATTCCTTCACCTTCTGTACACAAAAAAAGATTTTCATGTTCATCCTTAATAATATTTCCGATAATAGGACCGGAAATATTTATTTTCCCAGGATATTGCAAATCAAGATAAGCATATGATTTAATTTCAGGATTAATGTAATTTACTCCACCATAATATGTACCAATCCAGATAGTCCCTTGTACATCTTTATACAGCGACCAAACAGAACAATCAGACAATTTCCACGGATCACGTTCTCCTTCATCGAAAAACGCTAAATTCTGTTTATCTTCATCCAAACGATTAATCCCGAGCGATGTACCGATCCAAATCTCCCCCTTATTATCTTCACAAATATCTCTCACAAAATCTGATGACAACCGGCACTCTTTTCTCGAAGCTACCGTACAATAGTGCTCTACCAAACGAGTATCCTGAAAACAATACAACCCCGTGGTATAAGAACCTATCCAAACATCATTTTTCGAATCTTCATATACCACAGAAACTTGTCCTATATCCGGTAATAATTGCGTAATTTGCTTGTTTTTATCCAAGTAGTATACTCCCGAAGAAAATGTTCCAACAATAAGATTGCCATTTTTCAGTTCTTTTACTGCTGATATATTCACCTGATATGGAAATTGAAGAAAACTTTCAATGGCCCCATCTTTATAGATATACAAGTGGTTATATTCTGCAATCCAAAGGTGAGCATAACCGTAGGAAATAGCTGTGCATACATTCTCTTTTAAAGTCAAGAAATTGTTTGTCTTTAAATCGTATTCTGAAATACCCCGGTTTGTAAGAATAAATACTTTTCCGTTCCGGTCCCCACATATTTGTCTAATTCGCTCACCACACAATGAATTTGAATTACCAGGTTCAGGAGTAAAAACCTGCATTCCGCTCTGGTCATAACGGTTTAACCCTTCACGTGTTCCAAACCAAAAATAGCCTAATTCATCCTGATAAATACTCATTACTGAAGGCTGAGACAATCCCTGCTTCATACCCAATTTGGAAAAATAAATACCGTTTGCATAAAGCACATTACAACAGAGTACGAAACAAGTAACAATCAATCCTGCTACAAATTCTTTTTTCATAATATTAGTATATACACGATTACAAATACATTCTTTCGGCAAATTTATAAAAACAAAAAATCTATTTTCAACTTTTAAATATAAAAATATACTTGTTATTATCCATACGATAGTCTACAGTAAGCATACGGATATCCTCGTATTCTATCCGTATCTTTATATAACAAATATACCAAACAATGATGTATGTACAAGATTCTGTTCTTTTTATAATATCAATAATTTTATTAGCGACAATCAGACCGAACAAGACACCGGACAGAGTGAAAACATCCGGTACATTGTAGCGTACTTTGCCACCGAAAATCAAAAACAGGATCTGTATGAGGGAAAACGCCTGCCACACTTCTTCTCCATGCTGAGCTGTGTACAAGGTTTGGCTCCTATCTGTGCTCCCGTTTTAGGAGGATTATTACTCATAGTAACAGACTGGCAAGGCATCTTCCTGACTTTACCGGGCATAGGGATTCTTCTGCTATTTTTCACCACTTACTTTCACGAATCTCTATCAACACGTAGTCAAGGCAGAATGAGAGATACCTTTAAGGCTTATTTGCCCGTGTTGCGTAATCATCGCTTTATGCGATATGTACTGATACAAGCCATGGCAATGGGAGTCATGTTTGCCTATATCGCTGCATCACCTTTCATCTTTCAAGAGCACTACGGGCTATCACCATTCATGTATAGCCTCTGTTTCGGTATCAATGCACTGGGTATTATGGGAGGAAGTCTGCTCATCATCCGCTTCCAGCAAGTGGAGACGGCATTACAAACCGGTGTACGGGGATTCCTGCTACTGAGTATTGTAGTAGCTGTAACATTGACCTGTAACTTCTCTGTTTATTATGTAGAAACAGCTCTTTTCATTCTGTTAGTATTCCTGGGTATGATACTTCCTACTTCTACTACTCTGGCTCTGGAACCAGTACGTGAGAGTTCCGGTAGTGCATCGGCTATTCTTGGTTTCCTCACCTTTTTTGTAGGTAGTATTTGCTCTCCCCTGGCAGGATTGGGCAATATGCTGATTTCAACCTCGATACAGATCGTGTTTTGCGCACTTTGCACACTCCTATTGACAAGAAGAAAAAAGCAGAAATATGGAATTTCAATACAGATAAATAGAAATCTATCTGAACAAAGTGGGAAATCTATATAAATACAGACTTTTCGGGTAAATCCTTAAAAGAGTTGCCTGATCTTCTCCCGCTCTCCGACAAACCATACCAGATCACCTAACAGAAAAGTAACATCCTTATCCAGAGGAACCAGCTCACCATTCCGTTCAATTGCTACAACAATACTATCATACTTTTCACCCAAGCGAGATTGAACAATGCTTTTATCCAGGAAATGAAAAGCCTCATTTACTGTGAAAGAATGTAGATTCATCTCTTGGTACATCTTTTCTGTATCCGGCACTCCTTGTGGGCTTTCTATTTCGTCTCGAAACTTTTGCAGTTGCCGATCCGTACCAACCACTGCCAGTTTATCCTGCGGATAAATCCGTTCTGAACTTTTTGGGATGTATATCTTAAGATCACCACGGACAATAGCTACCACATTCACACCAAATTCCTGCCGGAATGAAAGCTCACCGAGTGATTTGCCTATATAACGCGAATAAGGAGATACAACCACAGAGGTAAGTTCAATGTCTTTATTATTGAACTCACTATTGAAGCTCGTTTTCAACGGATGATGTTTTTTGGCAACCTCTTCCCGCAGATTAAGATTGGTCAGAAAATGAGTTTCCAGGCGCGAATATTGAGTAAGATCTTCCCGAAGGATAAGAATCAAAGCCACCACAGCCACAGCAATGACCACTCCTATCCCAATATTCAGATGAAAATAACTGATGACCACAGCTGAAATAAAGAAAATAGCAACAGACACCCGGAACAGCACTAAAGCAACAAGGCGACCGTGGTTGTAGTTCTCATCTTCCCACAGTTTCAGAAATATTGCAGAAGAATTGTACTTATTGGAGATAAGCGCCCACAAAAAAGGAGTCATGAGTAAAAGAGTAGCCAGACACATCGCTAAATTGACCCATATCGTTACAGGAGTAAACAGTTCACTGACAGCAGGATAT
>QWCY01002076.1_pt1 | contig 27337 bp, 21 predicted proteins | sample 1972631 | NCBI WGS metagenome assembly QWCY01 (sample SAMN09866696, study PRJNA288562) | Human gut metagenome isolate pre1_stool, whole genome shotgun sequencing... | isolation source: gut | host: Homo sapiens | place: USA: California
CTTTTTAAGAAAGAATCGGTATTCCTCAAACAGTTCCTCCGTTATACTTCGGATTTCTATATCCTTACTCTCTAAGTCCTTTATAAACTCGCACAGCATCCTATTTGCATAGCAAAGGTTAGTATATGTACCTTCTGCCTTAGACTTGCCCACACCTTCCCTTACCGATTGTAGTTCTGTATTGCTAAGCTCCAACAAAGTGGTGGGAGAAGTTGCTATGCCTTGCAATCTGTTTTTAAGCAGTTCAGCACTTATCACTCCGTCTTTTAAGAGCAGTTCCTGATAAGTCTTCTCTACCAGTTCTCTGAATGCTTGCAGGCGAAGATTGATTTTCTTGTCCGTTGTTGCTCCCTGTTTCGTGTTCCACTCTGTGGGCTTACATTCTTCGTTTGTGGTAATGACAGAGTTCTTGCCATCTATCGTGATACGGCAGAGTATGGAGGTCAGACCGTTTACTTTAGTCTTTTGTCTGTTGATATAAAACAGTGTTTTGAATGTACTTCTCATCATGATTTTAGTTTTAATATGCCTATTGCTAAATACTCATCTGCATATCCTCTGTGAAAGAAAGGAAACGCTCAAACTCCACAAATAGTTTCTGTGGCGTAACCTTTGCATATCGCTCGGTCATACTCACATTGCTATGCCCCAACATCTTGCTTACCGTTTCTATCGGTACTCCTTGTTCAAGGGTAATGAGTGTGGCAAAGGTATGCCTTGCTGTATGCGTGGTAAAGGGAAAGGCTATGCTGGCTCTTAGGCGCAATGCTTTAAGATACGATTGATAGGTGGCATATTTCATCTGTGGCAATAGGCTTTCCCTTTCATCGCTTCGATACTTCTCTATTATCCTGATAGCTTCGGGCAACAACTTGATACGGCAAAGTGCACCTGTCTTCTGCCTGTTGAACTTCAGCCAAAGGCTTCCTTCGTCATCACGGACAAGATACAACCTGCTTAACTCCATCAAATCGCAATAGGCTGCACCCGTATGGCAGGCAAAGACAAACAAGTCCCTTGCGGTTTCCATTTCTTCCTCCAACTCTCCAAACTGTATGTTCATTAGTTTGTCAAGCGAACACCTGTCAAGAGCTTTGGGTAGCTTCTTATCTCCTCTTGCTATTTTTGCATTAGCAAACAACAAGGTGTCAGCCAATCCCTCACGGTATGCCAACCTGCATACGGTCTTTATTTGGGAGGCTGCACCATAAAAACTGCTCTCTTGAAAACCTAATGTCCCCAAGAAGTAATCTCTAAAGTCGTAAATAAAGTTTTCAGATAGTTGTGAGAAAGCTAAATCCTTCACCTTATATTTCTCTTCGATGAATGTGCGAAGATTGCTTCGTGTAGAGTGATAATTAGATAGCGTATCTTTCTTAATATCTATTCCAATGTGTTCTTCTTTCTCCCTAATAAGTCTATCAAGACGTTCTATAAGCATACACCGAGATTGTACGCTCCCTTGAAACTGCTCCTTGATGTCCGTGGCAGTAAATACCTGTCCTTTGGAGAGCAATGTTTGATAAGCGGACTGAATGGAAAGTACTAAACTATCCAGCTTTCCGTTCACTTCCACCGCCTCACGGCTCTTGCCCCTCATTCTACTCTCACGAGGACTCCACAAATCTATATCACAAGATAGCTTGCAACTAAACTGTGCTATATTCCTTCCAAGTGTGATACGTCCCATAATGGGAGCTTTACCCTGCTTATCCTTTCCGCTCTTTTTGAGGTAGAGCAACACCTTCATCTTTTCTGTTTTCATACGCTTTAATTTTTATGGGCAAAGTTACCCGAATTAAAGCGTTCCTCACTTATGCAGAAAACTGCCGACCAAAGCAACAAACACACGAGAGAAAAAAATCAGTTACCTACATCTGCATTTAGTTACCTATTCCCAATCTTGGTAATGATTTAGTAACTGAACTTCTGCTTAAATCCGCACTTTCATGCCTTTTACAAATAGAGCAGTTTTATGCAAATCATTTCATATCCTGCTCATTATCAATCAGTTTACACCAACTTCGATTTTTCTTCATTTTCAAGGATTAGTTACCCTATAATTCATGACCGTTTGCAGTGCAAAAGGTTGGCTTTGGGTGAATGAGATAGAAGAAAGTTTAGGACACTATCGGATAAATGCAAATTTTGCGACGTTTTAAAGGTTGTAGTGGAAAGATTCCGTCAATGCACGTCCCTTTCGCGAGAATCCTCGCAAACCAGTGTGAGCTCCTATTTTTAATATGAATATCCAGTTTGCAACAGTCGGAGGTTTTTCGCTCGGGTCTCATTCATGATCAGGAACAAGTCAACAATCCACCATATACCGGCACCACCACAAGTAATCAGTTTCAGAACTCCCAATCCGATATCGCCGATGTAGAATCTGTCAATTCCCAATTGCCCCAAAAGAATCGACAAGATGATGGAAATCGTAGGATCTTTCATCATCGAAAATCGTAGATTTGCCGTGTGGAGGTCCATTTCCATCAAGCTGCGTTTCACAAGTTCCCATGCCTCAAATGGGATTTTTCCGCCATTTACTGCCAGCAATTGTTCCACTTGAATTGTATTCATAGTTGTAAGGCTTTTGAAATTTTATATATGCAATACGTTACGTACGACCAACCAGACAAAAAAAATCAAGATATAGGTCCAAACAACATACCGGTGTTCCGCTATTCTGCCCCATTTTGACTTCCATTTTCCCATGGGTAACACCCAAAGCAAACACAAAACCAGCAAATAGGGCAGTGCAAGTAACAAGAAATAATTGTAAGAGATAGCCTCTCCGAAATTGCCGTGAAGTGCAGCATGCAAAAACCGCTGCGCTCCGCAACCCGGACAACTGTAACCCGTTAACAACTTAACGGGACACTTTGGGGACAACCGATACTGAGCAGGATTTAACAGAAAGTAAAAGCTGCCAATTGCAATTGCCCCCAACAGTGAAAAGGCGATCTTTCTCAACCCTTACTGATTAAGGATAGACTCAAGAGAGGCAAAACCAAAAATGCCGAAATAGGCTAAATTGCATACCACAGAAATGATAACTCCTATCCAGCACCATTTCTTCACGTCGTTGGCTGTTGCCACAGCCAACTCGTACTGATTGGTCATATAATAGGTATTCACCTTATTTGCCAAGATAATCGCATAAATGCCCAAAGGCAAGCAACAACAAATAGTTGTAAAAATGGCAAATATCAGGTTATTGTTGGGTTTCGGAGGCATTACATTGCCAGAGTTCCTACTCTGCCCCATGCCATCATTGGTAAAATTCTCATTCATAATCTTAATTTATTAATCAATTGTTTTAAAAGTTGATTCACACCGTTGATTCAAGGTGGAAAAACAAATTCATTATTATTGCTATCATGATTAATATATGAATTTCCGTTGTATTATTCTTTCCCCCTACTTCTTCATCATTTCCCTTACAGCTCTTTCCAACTGTCGGTCGTAACCATTGAGATAATCTTCTGGCGTGTTATAGACCTCGACATCGGGATTGAGTTGCTTGTTCTCGGCAAATTCGCCATTCATATCCTGGCAGCCGACTTGTGGAATGCCGAATACCATTCCATTGATGAGTGTCTCCCACCAAACGGCGGTCATGGTTCCGGCAACGGGTGTTCCGATGAGCTTTCCTATGTTCAATGCCTTGTAAATCTGTGGGAATCCCTGTCCGTTGCTGTAGTCGTCCTCACAAATCATGACGCACGAGGGCTTGTTCCATTTATTGAACGGGTCTGTTCCTATCAGCTTACCATGTGGTATAAATTTTTGATACTCCTTTCCACTCAGCAACGTGCAAAGGTCATCGTGCAGCCATCCGCCACCATTGTGACGCTCATCAACGATCACCGCATCCTTAACACGATTCTCGGCGCTGAGCAGTTCACTATAGACCGTGCGGAAACTTGGACTGTTCATACCCTGTACGTGGACATAGGCGATGCGTCCGCCTGATATACTGTCAACGAAGGCTCTGTTGCGATCAACCCATCGTTTGTAGAGCAATTCCTGCTGCTGCCATTTACTGATGGCTTTCACTGTCACGTCGAAACGTTTCTTGGTGTTAGGATTATAGACAGACACCCGCACATGTTTGCCCGACTTTCCGTCCAACATATAATTATAATCCTTACCCTTCAATATAGGTTCGCCATCGATTTTCTCGATGATACAACCTGCCTCAACTCCAGTTTTCTTCACTGCAAACGGACCACGCTTGATAATTTCCTCTATCTTCAGTCCATCGCCATCGTAGCCGTTGTCGTAGAACAAGCCGAGAACGGCCGTGTTAAGGCTCGGACCTTCGGGATTGTACCGTGCCCCAGTGTGCGACGCATTCAACTCGCCGAGCAACTCACCGAGCATGTCGCGGAAGTCGTAGTTGTTGTTTATATAAGGAAGGAATCGCTCATAGGTCTTACGATAGCCAGCCCAATCAACTCCGTGAAGATCTTCGACATAGAACTTGTCTGCCACCTGTTGCCAGATATGGTTGAAAATGTAGGCCCGTTCCTCATAAGGCTTGTAATTGAAGCGTGCCTCGAAATCGACATTGCTTGCCGCATTCTTGGCAAGGTCTATTTTCTTGATACGTCTTTTCGAACACAAGAAGATGTTCTTGAATTTCTTGTCGGCATCGAAAGAGCCACCGCCCACATCCTTGAGTACGATTTCTGTCTTGCCTTCCTTCAAATCGTGTTTCCAAAGGTCGTAATCGCCTTCAAAAGCGGCCTGGTAATAGAGTGTGTCGCCCATAGGACTCAACATGGCATCACCAAGATGAGAGGAATTTGCTGTGATTCTGACTATACGGTCGCGACAGTTCTCCAAGTCGAATTTCAGGGGTTCAACCTCTTTCTTCTTGTTTTTGTCCTTTGCATCGTCCTTTTTCTTCTTGCCAGCTTTCTCCTTGGCTTCAGATTCGGCTTTCTTTGCCTCCTTCTCAGCTTCGTCGGCCAACTGCTTTTCCTCCTTGCTCATGCGGAAACGGTCGTAGGCGTCGATGTCGAAGAACATGAGGTAAACGTCGGCCTCTGCACCCCAGCTTCCATGACTGCGATAACCAGCACGATCGCTGAAGAAGAGCATTGCCTTGCCACCTAAAGCCCACTTGGCATATCCATCATTGTAACCACTTTGAGTAAGGTTGTAAGGCTTCACCTTTCCTGTGGCATCCACCAACGAGACATCAGGATTATTCCAACCGGCATTACCCATATAAGGCACAAGTAGCCAACGACTGTCGGGACTCCATGAGAACCAGATATCCCCATCCTGATAAGAGTAAAGGTCGTTGCCATCGGTGGCCTTAATGACACTCTTGTTCTTGATGTCCATTACACACAAGGCTGAACGATTCTCATAATAGGCGATCTTCTTTCCGTCGGGACTATATTTCGGCATCTGTGAAGTCTGATTGGTGTTTGTCAGTCGCTCCTCAACCAAATCCGTAGCATAAGTGAAATTCTTCTCTGAGCTATTCTTTATCTTAGTCTGGTAGATTTGCCACAGTCCGTCCCGCTCTGCCCCATAGACAATACTCTTGCCATCGGGCGATATGTCGATGTCGCGTTCCTGTTCTGGTGTATCGGTAATCTGTTTGGTGGTCTTGTAGTCTATTGAGGTCACATACACGTCACCATGAAGAACAAAGGCGATTTCCTTTCCGTTAGGCGACACCTTTATCTCTGTTGCGCCAGAAGATCGTATCTGACGTTCAAGCGTTGGGGCAATCTGGTCGGTCGTGATGGTGATGTTTACCTTCTTAGGCTCTGATCCGTCTTTGATTGTATAGATTTCTCCATCGTAGCTATAGCAGAGTGTTCCATTGCTGGCTGCCGTGAGGAACCGAACGGGATTGTTCTTGTGGTGGGTCAACTGCACCTTTCCTGAGCCGTCTATGTTCCGTTTATAGACGTTGAACGTGCCGTCCTCCTCACTCAGATAGTAATAAGAATCTGAACCGTTGGCCCAAACTGGAGTACGGTCCTCTCCGTTGAAATCGGTTAGTTTCCTGTAATTTCCTTTACTATAGAGCCATATATCACGTGTAATCGGTGAACGGTGGTGTTTGCGGAATTTATCCTCATAGCCTTTTTGGTCGTGATACAGAATATCGCCGTTTCCATTGATACTGGCATCAAGCATAGGCATTGGTGTGAACAGGCGCGGTCTTGTACCTTCCGTGCTCACTTCGTAAGTCTGTGGGAATGAGTTGGACGCAAAGAAGATTGATTTTGCCGTAGGCATGACAGCCGAAGAGAACAACACATGCGTGTCATCGGTGAATGCCATCGGCAGCTCGTCGCCACTATCGGTTGTCAAACGCTTGGGAGCGCCTCCATCTTTGCCCATCAGATAGATGTCCAAACTTCCCTCACGTGAGGAGGCAAAGGCTATTTTCTGTCCGTCAGGACTCCACACTGGATAAGCATCGTAGGCTGGATTGGTGGTCAGTTGTCGCGCACTGCCACCATTTACGGGAACGGTGAAGATATCACCTTTATACGAAAACGCAATCGTTTGTCCATCAGGCGAGATGGCACTAAACCTCATCCACAGGGGATTATTGTCTGCTGATGCAGAAAGAGAGAGTCCTAATAGGACGGTAGCTAATATTTTTTTCATCGTGATAGATTTTTTCTTGTGCAAAAATAAATAAAAATATCGACAACTTATATTTTATTCGAAAAAAAATCACAGCACCCTTGCCGTAAATGAGCCTGGGGCATTTCTCCATTCAGGTACGAATCACAGATGGGAAACTGACTTATACCTTGGAATTGTATATTGAAGCGGTTTGCAGGCGGAGCCATTCTTTCTCCTCGTCGTCAAGATACGGCGAAAGTTCGCTATAGACGCGTTGATGATAGCTATCCAACCACAGAATTTCCTCTTCAGTGAGCAAGGTGAAATCTATGGGGACAGTGTCAATTGGTGCAAGGGTCAGTGGCTCAAACTTAAGGAAATCGCCAAAGGCGGTGCTCATGTAAGACTTGATGAGCATGGTATTTTCTATCCGCACACCAAATTTTCCTTCCAGATAGATGCCCGGTTCATTGGTGACAGTCATGCTGGCAAGCAACGGAGCAGCTCGCCATTCCATCCGAATCTGATGAGGTCCCTCATGAACATTGAGGTAGCTCCCTACCCCATGTCCAGTACCATGCATAAAGTTGAATCCTTCGCGCCACATTGCCTGACGTGCGAAGGCGTCAATCTGTGATCCGCAAGCGCCAGAGGGGAACTTACACATATCCAACTGTATGTGCCCTTTCAGCACAAGTGTATAAATCTTACGTTGTTCAGCGGTAACCGGCCCAAGCGCAATGGTGCGAGTGATATCCGTTGTTCCATCCATATATTGCGCACCACTATCTATGAGCACCAGACCATGTGGTTCTACCACTACGTCCGTTTCGGGAGTGGCCTCGTAATGCACAATAGCGCCATGTGCCTCGTAGCCAACTATCGTGTCGAACGATATGCCCTTGAAGAGCGGCTGTTCAGCCCGAAGAGAGGTAAGTCTCTTATCGAGCGACATTTCAGTCTGTCCTCCGAGCTCAACCGCTGGCCTTAACCATTTCAGGAACTTCACCATCGCTACCCCGTCACGCACCATCGCATTATGAAAGCCTGCGATTTCCTGTTCATTCTTCACCGCTTTCATTGCGGGGATGGGCGATTTCCCAATGATATGTTCCTCTATGCGGTCAGCGTGGAAGATATTCTCATTCAGTTGGTCAGCATCCAGCAGAATATTGCGCTCGTCATAGGCAGCCATACCTTGTAAAACCTCATGATAGGGGGCAACTCCCACCCCTTCAGCACGCAGATAATCTGTAATTTCAGGTGTGATTTTGTCCAAATCTATGTAAAGGATTGCTTTGTGCTGAGTGATGACAAGGTAAGAGACAAAGACAGGATTGCAATGCACGTCTGATCCTCTGAGATTCAGCGTCCAAGCAATATCATCGAGCGCCGCAACCACCATTCCTTCAGCGCCCTGCCCCTGCAAGGCCTTGCGAATCCTTTGTAACTTTGAGGCAGCCGTCTCACCAGCATATTTCAAAGGCTGTATCACGACTTTATCCATTGGCAATGAAGGGCGGTCGGTCCAAATTTCTTCCAATGGGTCAAAATCTGTTCGCAGCGAATAATCGCCCATCTTCTCTAAAGACAGTTTCAAGTCCGTAACAAACGAGTGGGAGCAGACCCATCCATCAACGCCGACGATCTCCCCTCCCACCGCTTTCAACTTTTCGGAAAGCCATTCGGTGACAGAGGGTGTTCCTGCCATGCGCTCTTTCATCAGTACAAATTCCGTTTCAGCCACCTGTTTCGCAGCAGCGATGAAATAACGTGAGTCGGTCCACAAGGCAGCACTGTCCAACGTGACAACGGCCGTACCTGCAGAGCCATCGAATCCTGAAATCCATTCGCGCCCTTTCCAGTGGTCGGGTACATATTCTCCCAGATGTGGATCAGTACTTGGAAAAACAAAGGCCGCCAAGCCTTCTCTTCTCATTATTTGACGCAATGCCAATAATCTCTCGTTGATGTTATTTTGCATTCCTTTCGTGTTTCTTTGATGTAGCAAAGATAAGAAAAAATATTCATTTCCAATTATCGAAGGTAAAGTTTCATGAACAAAGCGATAGAATTAGACCATGAGGATAAGCACCAGCTCATCAAGCTGGAATAATTTTCGTCCAACCTCACTTCAACCCTCGTTAGTTCATTAATTTCCAAGTATTTGCCCATTTCAGACAAAAAAATGATCTTTTTGCATAAAATAACAAATAACAACCAAAATAAATGCTAATGTTCGCTTAAATTTCCGTAATTTTGCGGTTAGAAAAAAAGATAAGGATAATTTTAATATTTCATTTTAATATAAGTAAACAATTATGTCATTTTTAACAAACGAGAAACTCGTTATCGTCGGTGCTGGCGGTATGATTGGTTCCAACATGGCACAGAGCGTACTCACACTCGGTCTTACTCCTAACGTATGCCTTTACGATATCTTTGAGCCAGGTCTCCACGGTGTAGCTAACGAAATCGCACAGTGCGGTTTTCCTGGCGCGAACATTACTTGGACAACTAACCCTGAAGAAGCATTCACAGGTGCTAAATATATCATCTCCTCCGGTGGTGCACCACGCAAAGAGGGTATGACCCGCGAGGACCTTTTGAAAGGCAACTGTAAGATTGCCGCTGAGTTCGGTGAGAACATCAAGAAGTATTGCCCAGAGGTTAAGTTCGTTGTCGTAATCTTCAACCCTGCAGATGTGACAGCGTTGACTGCGCTTATCCACTCTGGTTTGAAACCTAACCAACTCACATCGTTGGCAGCACTTGACTCTACCCGTCTCCAGCAGGCATTGGCATTAGAGTTCGGCGTACAGCAAGACAAGGTAACAGGTGCTCACACTTACGGTGGTCACGGAGAGCAGATGGCTGTATTTGCATCAAAGGTAAAGATAGATGGCAAACCGCTTTCGGAAATGAATCTGGCAGCAGATCGTTGGGAAGAAATCAAGCATAGCACCATACAGGGTGGCTCGGCAATCATCAAACTCCGTGGACGCAGCTCCTTCCAGAGCCCTGCACACAACGCAGTGAAGATGATCGAGGCTGCTATGGGTGGCGAGAAGTTCACTTTGCCAGCTGGCTGCTATGTCAACGACGAGAAGCTCGGATTCAACAACGTCATGATGGCCATGCCAACAACCATCGATGCTACAGGTGTTCACTATGAGGCTCCAACAGGCACTGCCGAAGAAATGGCATCGCTCAAAGCGTCCTACGAGCATCTCTGCAAGATGCGCGATGAAATCGTTGAGCTTGGCATCGTCCCAGCCGTTGCAGATTGGAAGAAAGACAACGCAAACCTCTAATCTTAGAATATCCCGTTCCACACCATCAGCACTTTCGCTCTTGGTCAGACGAGAAATCATATCAAAAGGAAATGTCATCGGATTGGCATTTCCTTTTTTGTGCCTCCTATCCGACATCAATCTGAACTAAGCTTACCGACCGAAAAACATTCACGAGAATTATGCAAAACAAATAGGAACAAAACTGTGTATTTTTTCCTTTTCATACATAGAAAATCATCGGTGATGAAATTATTTTTTTGCACAAAACATCTATTTTTTGTGCAAAAAATTTGAAAAATCAGACAATTTATTTACCTTTGCGCCCAATTTTACAAGTATTTACATTTTATATCTATCTGATGAAGAAAAAAAATTGCGCCATTTTAGCTCTTTGTTTGAGCATGGCGACCATTGGAAAAGCCGGTGGGTTTCTTACTAACACAAACCACAACATTGCTTTCAATCGTAACTTCGCCCGCGTCGGTACCATTGGTATTGACGGAGTGTATTCTAATCCCGCCGGCGTGGCTTTTCTGAGCAACGGATTCCACCTGTCGCTCAACGTGCAAAATGTCTTCCAAACAAGGGAAATACTGTCGGGAATAAATGTCCCAGCATTACAGGGAACACCATTCTACCAGCCTTTCAAACTGAACGGAGGCGACGAAAACGGCATGAAATTCTACAAAGGCAAAACATCAGTGCCTCTCCTACCATCGTTCCAAGCTGCCTACAATTTCGATAAATGGGGATTTCAGGCAGGATTTGCCATCTATGGTGGGGGCGGTAAAGCCACCTTCAACGACGGCCTGCCCAGCTTTGAGCGTACCATTGCCATGATTCCCGCAATGCTGACTGCACAGGGGCTGACCACTGCCGACAAGGCAGCTTACAGTTTCAGCAGCTACATGGACGGACAGCAGTTTGCTTTCGGACTACAGTTAGGTGCTACCTACAAGTTCAACGAGCACCTATCAGCCTATGCTGGTGCGCGCTTCAACTACATCTACAATAAATATCAAGGAAACATTCTCGACATCTCAGCCAACATCAACGGAACTGACCAAAACCTATTCAGTTTCTTCGAGACCAAGGCAAAAGGATATCAACAATTGGTAACCCTCTACACCACAAAAGCCGATGAGGCGACGACACCCGAAGATAAGGCCGCCTATCTGGAAACAGCCAAAAAGTGCGAGATTGGAGCCGAGAAGATGAATAAGGCGAAAGAGCAGTTCAAGGACAAGGAACTCGACTGCACACAACGTGGATGGGGCATCACGCCAGTGCTTGGCATCGACTACAAGACAGGTAGATGGAACTTTGGCGCACGCTACGAGTTCACTACGAAATTCAACATCGAGAATCATACCAAGCGCGACGACACTCATCAGTTTGAAAATGGTGTAAACACTCCTAACGACATTCCGGGCATTCTTGCCGTTGGCGCACAGTACGAGATACTGAAAAATCTACGCGTGATGGCGAGCATGCACTATTTCTTCGACAAGGATGCTCGTATGGACCGAAACAAGCAGCGTTACCTCAGTAGCAACACAAGGGAATACCTTGCAGGTGTTGAATGGGACATCACTCCGGCAATAACAGTCAGCGCAGGCGGACAACGCACGAAATACGGACTGGGTGACGGGAAATATCTGTCCGACCTGAGCTTTGTCACCAGTAGCTACAGCCTTGGATTCGGGGCAAAGGTTAAAGTGGCGAAGAACATGAGGCTGAACGTGGCTTACTTCTTCACCAACTACGAGCATTTCAAGAAGGAGTACGAAGCACAGATGCCTACGGCAGATGGGCAGGCCATCACCGTAAAGAACACCGATGACTTCACCCGTACCAACAAGGTGTTTGGTGTAGGACTCGACATCGACTTTTAAACAGAATGAGAAAGGTGACCTATCACCGTGTAAAAGGTCACCTCTCACACAGCAAAAGCTCACCTTTCGCAATGTGAAAGGTGAGCTTTTGCATATCGAATTGAAATCTGTCGAAATCACGATACTACCAACCGCTACAACGGATCGACATCATAATAGACCAGAAGTGCGCCATAACGCTTTTCAGCGGTCATGCTATACTGTACCTGACGCAGATACGACTTTGCCAATTCATAATCCAATCCATATTCGAGTTTCAGCACGATTTTTCGGATGTTAAGTGTTTTCACCCTTGCCACGGCAGGTTTGTCGGGCCCCAGCACACGGTTTGAAAATATTTCGCGCAACCGTGATCCCATCTCTAATGCTGCCGTGTTGACCGTGTCGTCGCTCTTGTGCTTCAAATATACATAGATAAGCCGATGGAATGGCGGATAATGGAATTCCTTGCGTTCGGAAAGAAGCGACGAATAGAAGCCTTGGTAATCGTTGTGCACCACCTGTCCGATGAGTGGCAGGTCGTGATTCCTCGTCTGAAGTATCACCTTACCCCGCCTACCCTTGCGCCCCGCACGACCACTCACCTGACTCATCATCATGAAGGCATGCTCGTATGACCTGAAATCAGGGTAATTGAGCATACTGTCGGCATCAAGTATTCCCACCACCGACACCTTGTCAAAATCCAAACCCTTGGAAATCATCTGCGTACCAATGAGCAAATTTGTCTTTCCGCTTGAGAAATCGGTTATCAACCGTTCGTAGGCATTTTTCGTCCGTGTGGTATCCAAATCCATTCGGGCCACACGGGCCTCTGGAAAGACTGACATGATTTCGTCCTCTATCTTCTCAGTTCCATAACCACGGTTGCGAATTTCCCTACTTTCGCAATTCGGACAGGTCTCTGGTACACGATAGGTATAACCGCAATAATGGCACGTGAGCAAACTCATGTTCTTATGGTAGGTCAAGGACACGTCGCAATTCGGGCATTTGGGCACCCATCCGCACGTGCGACACTCCACCATTGGGGCAAATCCACGACGATTCTGAAACAATATCACTTGTTCGTCACGTCGTAGAGCTTCCCTGACGGCAGCTAACAAGCGTGGCGAGAAAGGCCCCGACATCATTTTTCGCCTACGGAGGTCCTTCACATCAACCACTTCAATCTCAGGCAACTGGATATCTTTGTAGCGTCGGTCGAGCGTGACCAGTCCATATTTACCTTGTTGCGCATTGTAGTAGCTTTCCATTGATGGTGTAGCCGTACCGAGCAGCGTAGGCGCGCCGTACATTTGGGCGAGCATTATGGCCGCCGAACGGGCGTGGTAACGGGGGGCTGGGTCCTGTTGCTTGAAACTTGTCTCGTGTTCCTCGTCGATTATCACAAGTCCGAGTTGCTGGAAAGGCAGAAAAACGGCGCTTCTCGCTCCAAGAATCACGTCGTAGGGGTGTCCCGAAAGTTGTTTGCGCCATATCTCCACCCGTTCTGCATCGCTGTAACGGCTGTGGTAAATACCCAGTCGGTCGCCAAAGACGTGCTTCAGGCGTTCCATAATCTGAACCGTCAGCGCAATTTCGGGCAGCAAGTAAAGCACTTGTTTGTGCTCTTCCAAAGCCTTCTGTATGAGATGGATGTAGATTTCTGTCTTTCCCGACGACGTGACACCGTGAAGCAGCGTCACCTTGTGGTTCATCATTTGAAGAAGAATCTGATTATAGGCATCAGTTTGTGCGTCATTGAGCGGTTTTATGTGCTCTAGATGGGCACTTCCACCATTGTTCAGACGACCGACTTCCTTTCGGTAGGTTGTCAGTATCTGCTTGTCGATCAGGCTGCGGACAACCGTCATCGTGCAACGGGAAACATTCATCAGCTCCTCGTGAGTGACAGGCTTCAAGTTTACGGTCTCGCCGTCGCTCTTGGCGGCGTCATGAGCCAGCAATGACGGGTCGTCAGCAATGCCCGACAACTGCAAATACGTTGTCAACGCCTTCTGCTGCTTGGTCGCACGTGCCAAACAATCAAGGGCTATGTGTAAAGCCTGCTCCGTTCGGTATCTGCAGCCGAGACAAACATAAAGCTCGGTCTTCGGGCGATAGCCCTCTTCGGCTTTCAGTCCTGAGGGAAGGGCGGCTTTATAGACATCGCCCAAAGGCGACATATAGTAATCGGCTATCCAGTGCCAAAGCCTCAACTGACAGTCAATCAACACTGGTTGCTCATCCAATACGGAAACAATGGACTTGTATTCAATTTTTCTTCCTCCGGAAGTCGTGTCCGCCTCAGGGAGATGGGCGGTTGGGAGTGTGTCGCACACACCGACATACTTCTTGCTTTTGCCCAATGGCACAAGCACCCGCACACCAGGGCGCACCATGGGTTCAACTGAGTCGGGCACGCCATAGGTGAACGTTCCTTCCAAAGGTAAGGGCAATATGACTTCGACGTATTTCATCTGTAGTGCAAAGATAACGCAATCCGAAGGAATAACAAAACCTTATTACGGCTTATTGAAGATTCGGCAAGATAATTTTTCGGCAGACGGCTTGCACTTTGTTCTATATGACCATGCTGATTAGGAATGTCTCTAAACACCATGCAAGCTACGCAGTGAAAGATGATTATGATCCTTCTCATCAGAAGTAAAGGAAACAAGACGAGGATGCAACTGCTTGCGCTGCATCCTCGTCTTGTTGTAAATAGATTTTCTTACTTTTTAGAAGAAGTAAGCCACCCCGATCTGCCATGAGCTGTTGCGGCTCTTCTCCTTGCCGATAATCTCTTCCGCAGCATTTGAAATAGCATCGAGCACCTTTACGTCGGCTGTTTTGCCCAAGGCGATGTTGTAATTGGCGCTAATCTGCAGATGATTCAGTACCGTGAAGCCAAGGCCAGCATTGACACTCAGGTTGCTACTCTTCAGGGAATAGCTGCTGCCATGTGTCCACTTGAAGTCCTTGTCACCAACATTGATTCCCCACTGTGGGCCAGCGAAGAAGAATACGTTGGCAGTACTGCCCAAGCCTACAGCGTAACTGAGGTTGACTGGAATGGCAATTTGCTGCTGCTTTACGGTCTGTTCCTCACCTCCGATATCGGAAACTTTGGCCGAACGATAGTCGTAAAGAGCCGAAGCATCGATGCCAAGTCCCGTCAAAGGAAGACTGAACTTGACGGTAGGACCAACAAAACCACCTGCCTGATTTGACTTTTCCAACACCTTACTACTCAAATGCATGTCGGTCACATTCAAACCAGCCTTCAAACCAAACTTCACTCCCTGTGCACTCGCTACTGTCGAAAATGCAAGTCCGAATGAGACCAATGCCAATGTAAATAATTTCTTCATTTTTTTAAAGATTAAAGACGCTTGCACACTCATAAAAGTGTGGCAAGCGCCTTGTTAACATTCTTAATTGATATCAATTTCATAAACGCTGACTAATGGCGTTGACGACGAACGGTCACGCGTGCGGCATTGTTGCTGTTCCCATTGTTTTGGCGTGTGCGACGAGATGAACGTGCGCTGGTGGTTGAACCACGTCGAGAGCGACGGTGCTTCTTTACTGCCTTGACATCTTCCTGTGCATTGGCTAAACTGTCCAGACTGTCTTTCTTGGCCTGATCACCAAAGATATTCTTTTCAAACTCAAGCAGTTCGTTCTCTATTTTATTCTGTTCCGCCGACATTGCCGAGTCAGTGGGGCAATATTGCGAGAGTGTCATGCCCAGCATATTAGTCGTTTTATAAATCTTTCCCTTGTAGCGATTCATTGTGAAGTAGTCCTCCACACTCATGGTGGCGGCGTTGTTAAGATTGCTTGTCATGATGGTCTGCTTGGAAAGGTAAGGTGCAAGATCGTCATATTTCACCCAAAACAAAGGATACTTGACCTCTCCGTCTCCGAAATCATCTCTGCGATACATAATGGGACAGAGTGCGATGACCTTGCGATGGAAAGTAGAAGTACCTTGGTCGTAATAGGCACTCTCTTTGAGATAGTAGCCCTTCACTTCTGCTGACGGAATATCGCTGTTGTCTAAGCGGATTCCACGGTCTGTACGCTCATAGTAAATGTGGTAGTTGTCGAGGAATTGCAAAGGCTTCACCCGCGACGAATCGTTGAACACTTCGTTGCCGTCCATGCGATACTCATAGGCTTTGATGCCACCATGACGTGGCCCCGACATCATCAGTTTGAAGATGTAGCTGAAGAGATTCATCTGCGACCCTACTGGCTCAGTCGGATAATAAAGGCCCGCATTGGCATCCTCCACCAGTTTCAATTCGCGGTAAATATCACGACGCCAAACAACATCTTCGTTCATCGGAGCTGCTGTCGGGAAGGATATCTGCGCACGGGTTGTTATCGTATTGGCATTCGACCTGTTCCTTGCCTGCTGTTCGGCTCTGCGGCGTGCCGGTTGAGCACAGACACTCATGCCTACAAGAGCAACACATACTATCAAGAATATTCGTTTCATTATTTCAGGATTGTTTACTTTTCTATTTAAAGTGTTGATGAGAATATCCATCAGAGGAGGACGATGGCTGTTCGACTTTCGTCCTATGAGCCGAATTTTGCTGGCCCATTAATATCTCGTCTCTTCAACTTACTGTACTATCACTTCCATATTGCGACCGTTCAGCGTACGGGTAGTACCGTCTGGACCATGCACGACGACATTGGTTATGTAGAAACGCTTGTTGCGGCTCAAGTGGCGGAACTGTTCCTTTTGCTGAGCCGAGAAAGAAGCTCCATTACTTGCCAACGGAACGGCATTTCCCATCGCATCGAAGAATACAGTGCGGAAACTGGTAACGGTGAATGGAATATCAATCAGTCCGTCATCGATTGCCGCATGGATACCAGACACTGACATCAATGCACCCTTTGACAGGCCACCACTCTTGAACCGGTTGCCACTCATGGCGATATAAGGAGAAGGATCTGGCAATCTTCGCACTTTGAACACATATTCGCCTATCTTTCTGCCTTTTGACGAGACAGAGATTGTCACCGGACGGCCGACTGCCGATGGGCGGGCAATGAACCTACCACCTCCACGGGCCACCAACGAGCCACCTGTCATGGAAGCTTGAACTTCTTTCTGACTGGTGTTAGGGATGCTGATAGTTATCGGGTTGTCAAAACCTGCATAAAGAACATTCATCAAGTCGGCGGCAATGGTGGCCATTCCCTCAAATGGAGGGGTCCTTTGCATACCGTCCGGACTGATATAGCGTTCAGGTTGTGGACCACCAGTGACCCAATAATCTTGTTTGAAGTTTCTTCGGATAACATTTCCAGCAAGATCTTTGATTAAAATGTAGCCAGACAAAGTATGTTTACCTGGGCCACCAGCCTTGACAGTCACCTTATTACCCTTAATGAGCTGTCCGTTGACATAGACTTGAGGCTGCTGAGTTGAATCAACGGCAGCCATAAACATCTGCGCAGTGAGTGTCTCGCCTGGATAAAGGCGCGTCTGACTGGGCACAACGAAAGCCTGTAGCTTGTTGACGCGGAGATCTTTCAAGCCTACATTTGCAACCAAAGTATGCAAAACCTCGCCTTCTGCATAGCGAATGTCACTCTGTAACTTGGACAAGAGGGTTACGGCGGCGGCAGTTGGCATATCCTCAAACATATATTCCTCCCAATTTTTGTTCAGGCTACGGTTGGGGACATCAGTTGAAAGGTTACTGGCGATAATCTGCTTTTGAACAGGGTCTGTGACAAACTTCAGAATTTGGGTGCGGTATCTGTTGATAGCCTCAAACAATTTGTGTCCCTGTCCTGAACCGGGAGCCAGCATAACATAACTTGATGCCTCAAGATCTTCCTTATTTTTGATATTCAAAGGATCTCCATCCTTACCATCTGCCTCACTGACGATTTGAACTTTCAGCGCCTGCGCATAGTTAAACAAAGAGTCGCTCATATTCTTGACATGAGATGCCATTGCAAACCACTCCTTCACTTTCTGAGGATTCTTCTGCATCATCATCTCCAGCTCACCGAAAATAGCTTCGTTTTCCTTAGATGAATTTCCTGTAGTCCTGTTCAAACTTTCCTCCACGATTGAGAATCCGTTAAGCACCTCGGTCGAGATGTTCAGCGCAAGCATTGCCATGAGGACGACATACATAAGGTTTATCATCTTCTGGCGTGGGGAAACTTTTCTTTTTATAATTGCCATTACTTAATAAGCTAAAATTATCCAAGAGTCCATACGTCAAGGCATGGATGGGGTCAGACCAAGGATTAGGTTATTCAACATCAGGTTGTTGAGGAGCACTCGCAGGGGATGCAACTCGCATATTGACAGTCATTGCCTCAATCATGCGAGCATAAACCTTGTTGAGCTGCTCTATCTGTTGAGCCATCTTGCGAGTTTGCTCATTGATTTGGTCAATAGTACCAATCTGCTGGCTCGCTCCCTTAAGCTGCATCTCGTAAACCTTCGTAATTCCGGTTAGCGTTCGATTGAGATTCTCCATCTCCTCGCTGTCGCGAGTGAGCCGCTGGCTCTGATCGTTGACCTTTCCCAACATCTCTGTCAAGTGTTTCAGGGCATCAACATAGTTGGTCTGCGCCTCAACCATCTCAGGTGTCTGCTGTTCGGCATTGGCCATCATCTGGCTTTGCTGGTTAAAAACAGCGGCAGCAATCTGATCTGCTGAAGGCATATCTTGACGTACCGCATCGACAGCTTGTATGGGAGACGCTGCTTTACGAGCATTAAAATTGAGAGCTCTGTCGTTTTCGTCTTCCTCGCCATCAATACTATAATGAGTCGGTATTTCCTTGCCATCATCAGTCTTATCGAAGGGGCGGTCGAAAGCCGAAAGGAAGAACACGACGACCTCCGTTCCCATTCCGACGAACAACATAATGTTAGCACCCGGCAAGTGAGTCAGTTTAAACAACGCACCTAAAATTACGACAGCTGCACCCCAACTATATCCATAGTTCAGGAAAGTTTGACCAGGGACTGTATCAATCCACTTCTGCAGACGATACACAATATTAAAATTACTATAGTTTGACATTATCTTCTTCTCTTTTTGCTTTTCTTTAAACTCTTTCTTGCCTGCTTGGCGGCCTCGCTTGTTGAACTGGCAAGGCTGCGCACGCAACGGAAACCAATATAACTGCGTGGCTGATTCTGATATTCCCATGTGCGCCAAGCACTGCGAATATAGCTCTCAGGGTCCTTCCAGCTACCGCCACGCACGCTTTTCTTCTTCAGTCGATAAGGGTCTTCGACGGCAGCTTTGTACTCCAGCTGCGGATTGAGGTCGTTCATGGCATTCACTCCTGCTTCAGTATAAATCGTACTGGTCCACTCTGCCACATTGCCTGCCATGTCATACAATCCGTTAGAGTTGGAACTATAGATACCGACCTTGCTCGTTATGAGATTTCCGTCCTTCGTATAGTTGCCCCTGTCTGGCTTGAAGTTGGCATAGAAACAGCCATTTCCACTCTTCACGTCGGAATTCTCCCAAGGGAACTCATCTTGATTCTTACCGCGAGCTGCATATTCCCACTCGGCCTCGGTCGGAAGGCGATAACGCTGTACGAAACGCGCTTCCTTGCCCAGACCTTTCAGCAGGTAATCGGTGCGCCAAGCGCAGAAAGCATTGGCCTGTTCCCATGTTACTCCCACAACAGGGTAATCATTATAGGTCGCATTGCTGAAATAGTTGCGGAGATAGGTCTCATTCTCCGAATTACGGAAGTCGTTCACCCAACAAGTCGTATCGGGATAGACGTTCACGATATAAGTGTTGAGGAAGTCCCAAGGACCAGAAAGAGGTCGGTTGATGGTCTCAGAATGAATAACACCCTCGTCGTCAACATATGCCGTATCCTTCGAAATCATGACAACCTCATTGGGATCGACTGCGATATCTGTATTCAGATTTCGCTCTTCGGGGTTCAGTCGGTTTCGGCGAAGTGCCGCGGTAGTGTAATCGTAAATCTCATAACGATAATTCAACTGCCGCCCGTCAAGAAGTTTTTCGCCCGTAACAGGGTTCGTAACATACAGACTTTGGAAAGCCCGTTGCTCGTCTTCATTGGGTTTCCGTGGCAAACGCTTGCTCCAATTAAGGTGTGGAGTTACGGGATCGCCATTCTTATCTTCGGTAATCATGTAGGTTTCATCGCCACTATAGGCTGGATCGGCCAAGCGGGTGCGGAGAATGGAATCGCGAACCCATTCGACAAACTGCTTATACTCGGAATTGGTAACTTCCGTCTCGTCCATCCAAAAGCCATCCACGGAAATGTCTTTCACCGGAGTCTCCTTGCCCCACAGACTATCTTGTTTTTCAATTCCCATCTTCAGCCATCCGCGCTTCACCATAGTCATACCGTAAGGGGTCGGTTCTTTGAAAGATCTTCCACCACCAACGCCCGTTACTTCTCCGCCTCGGCTGGACGACGATGAAGACTTACTGCTGAAACAGCTGGTAAATAATCCCAAAATGATGGTACTAAGACAAAGAGTCAATATACTTTTTTTCATTTTCATATCTATTTTACCTATAGAAATCTTACGCTTTTATGTTTATTTCTGCCTTTCTTCTGCAAATTTATATCGGTCTGATAGCTCACAAAAAGCTCATGACTTCCGTTGCCCGGATCGGCGGTTCCTGTGTACATCTCATAACTATACCCGATGTTTATTCCTTGAAAACTTCCTCCTACATAAGCCGTTACAGAGTTTGTCGGACTGTAGGAGACGCCGCCATAGAGCATTTTCTTGTCGTTGGTATATACCAGACGGGCAGTGATGTCCGCCCTGTAGCCATTGCCATCGTAACGCGCCAACACCGACGTCGGTATTGAAAGAAACGGATTTCTCAATTTAATATTGTATCCACCTGTCAAATAATAAGTGCGGTCGATTTGCAATTCATTGGTTTGACCAAGCTCTACAAGTGGCGCATTGAGATGCTGGACCGATGCGCCAACATACCAATTCTTCTTTATGTAATAAAGTCCGAAACCGACATCAAGCGAATTGCCGTTCACCTCAGAGTGAGCAAAAGCTGGGTCACTGGAGTCTTCAACGTCGAGTTTGGAACCGTCGAAACGCTCCATCAGCAAACCGAGCTGAACTCCCGCAGACAGCATTCCCCCAAACAAACTCTTGCGGAACGCATACTGCCCAGCCAGCCGCTGATGACTGAACAAGCCTATCTTATCGTTGATTAGCGACAGCCCAACGCCATGATACTGATTCATGAAGAAAAGCGGCATGTCGGCACCAACATAGAAAGACCTTGGATTATTCTCGTAGCCGGCAAAATCGAGGGCATAGGCACCGACGACATTCAGTTTGTTGCCCTTTCCCACACTGGCAGGATTGAAATAAGGTTCCATCGCCCAATAATGACTGAACGACACATCGTATTGAGCCATGGACGAGACCATGACTAAGCCGAGAAAACTTATTATGACTATTAAGCGCTTAAACACGAGATAATAACGGAAACACCATTGTTTTATTGCATCAGGCGCAACAAATCGCTGTCATCTCTTCGCAAATGGAATCGAAAACTTGATTCTGACTCCAATGAAAACACATCATTTTAGGTCAAAACAAAAAGAAATGCAACTCAATCGCCCAAGGACAGACCGAGTTGCACATCAGTATAATCATTTAATAGACAGCATCAATATTCGTCTTCGTTCCAAAGAAAATCATCTTTTGAAGGATAATCAGGCCAAATATCTTCGATACTGTCATACACATCGCCCTCATCCTCAATCTCCTGAAGATTCTCCAACACCTCAAGGGGGGCACCAGAGCGAATCGCATAATCTATCAACTCATCTTTAGTAGCTGGCCATGGTGCGTCTTCCAGCTTAGATGCTAATTCCAGTGTCCAATACATAGGTTCAAAACTTTTGCTTGTAATTTGCGTGCAAAAATACTATTTTATTTCTTATTTGCAAGGATTTTCCCAAGTTTTTTCTGCTACATTTTCAATAAAATTCAAATAACGGGAAAGTACGAAAAAGTAATCTGACAAACGATTGATGTAAGCCAGCAAGGTCTTGTCAACTGGCGAAGTCTCATCCAAAGCTATGATCAGACGCTCGGCACGACGGCAAACAGTGCGGCAGACATGAGCGAATGACGCTGAGCGTGAACCACCTGGGATAACAAAACTCCGCAGTTCAGGTATGGCGTCTTGCATTTTGTCGATACGCTTCTCCACATGCTCAATCAATATCGGCGCCACGACCGATTCCTTCAGCTCTTTCTTAAAGTCCTCGCCCATGGCAAGGTTGCAACCAACATTGAAAAGCACATTCTGGATTTCTGAAATCAAATCCAAGGTTTCCTGTTCAGATATATAAGATGACAGAACACCCAAATAGGAGTTCAACTCATCAACAGTTCCGTATGAATCAATTCTCAAGTCGCACTTCTTCACTCTTGTACCACCGATAAGACTCGTTGTGCCCTTGTCACCGGTTTTCGTATAAACTTTACCTCCCATAAGTAATATTTTAGAAATTTATTTTATAGTTCATTTTATTTCTCTTGTCAAAAAAAACAATTCCTACATAATACAAATCAAAGGTCACGCTCACCTTCTCGTTGTCTTGAACAGATTCCCAAAATGGTTGCGCGTCAGACTTTCGCAATAAATCAATGAGCAGAATTGTATTTTCATTCGCCCGTGCAATCACCTCCGCTATCGTGTTCTCGTTCAAATCGAATAGCGAAAGATAAAAAACAACACGCTCTGACTCGACCGAGGCATTGATTTCCTTGAAATGATCGAACGAAACAACCTCACTCTGAAGGCATGCCTTGCACACATACGCCGAATAGACAGAAGACAGAGGACTTGGGCTCACCCAATATCGGGCCTGAGCATAGTTGCTGACCCTAAACAAAAGCCTTGCCTTCTTCAACGTCAGACTGTCAACATCCTTGAACTGGGCTGCCAACAGGTCATACGAATAATAAGGGTAATGCTCGTTGATAACATAACGGACAAAAGAGTAAGCCGAAGGAGACTGTACGCCAAACCCACGAGAATGGTGCGCTCTTCTTAACCATACACTTAGCCTCTTGACACGTTGGGGAATCATCAGAATAGATTTAATTTTACTTCGGTGCAAACTTACACAAAATATTGAACATAGACAATAGCTGAACGTAGATTTTTAAGCTGCACCCATTCAAAAGTAGCCTTATCAGAATTTACTTTTATTTCAGTGGGAACATTGCCAGACAGCGAGCGATTGTGACAGGCTACTCCACTGAAGCACTTGCACCTTGAACCCCAAAAAAGAAAAAAAGGATGGACACCTTGCATCAGAAGATAAGCAACGAACTTGCGATAGGTGAGCTTTTGCACTGTGAAAGCTCACGTATCATATTGCAAAAGCTTAGGTTTCGGAACGAGACTTAAGGCTACATCACAAGAAATGTTAATCTTCTAAAGAAAAAAAGAACAATCCTGTTTTTTTTATACCTTTGTAAAGTTAATTATAAATTTAAAAAAATGAAAAAAATTTTTATTCTATTACTTGCATTAACAATGCAATTTGGTAATGTAACCCCTATCAAAGCAGAAGTAGCTCATGTTGTTGAGATTGTAGTTAAGCAGAAAAGACAAAATGCTGACGGAACCTATGAAGAATATTACTTAAAACAAATTTATAAAGATGGTAAGCTCGTTTCAGAAACAGAAGTCAAGCTGAAATCAAGCCAGGAGGATCAGGACAAGCCAGCAGACAGCTCATTACGCTTCGCTTAAGCATCCATTCAACTTAATTTACGGAACGCATGTGATTCTTGCTATCATCATAATAGAATCTACGGAGAAAATGTAGCAAATCACATGCACTTCTACCAAATTCAACCTGTAAAATAATGATGAAATCAATTATTTCCATTTTTGCATTTACATTCCTATTACTGACCAATGCCTTTGCCAATGAACCCCAAAATGAGGTCACCCGTCTTTCATATAAATCTACTATCAATGATGACGTAGATGGAGAGGCGTTTGTTGATATCCGATATTATGACCTTTACATCAACAACGACCAAACCGTTTGGATAAAAATACCCGAAAAGTGCGAGGAGTCTATCCATTTGGTACTTGTCGGAGAAACACTATATAGCAAGATTGATGCAACCAATGGCTCTATGTTGTGCCAACAAGAAGTGAACCATCAAAGATACAACGTAGAAAAAACATACAAGCCTTTTGAATGGGTCATCACCGATGAGACAAAGGTCATTGCGGGATGGAATTGTATAAAAGCAGAGAGAAAAGACAAGCCCCAAATTTATGCTTGGTTCACAACGGACGTTCCTATTACCTATGGGCCAAACGATTGCTTTGGCTTACCAGGGATGGTGGTGCTATACCATCGCTTCACTTCCGTATATACATTGGAGGAGATTACAACGGCTAAGAAATTTCCCGAATTACCCAAAGGCGGTAAGAAAATATCAGAAGAGGAGTTGACAAGAAAAATGTACAGATAGCCTCCCATCCCGACTATACTTCATAGAAAATACTAAAATGAAAACGAAGTGATGAGGGAAACTGCAAATCTGATGGTATGAAGAAAAACATTTACATTTTCGCATTGATTTTATCAGCACTTTTTTTTACCAATCCAACTGCTGCCCAGCACATCATAAAGGGGCAGGTAGCAACATTTGAAGGTAAAGAATTAGCAGGTGCCACAGTAAACGCTTTCAGCGATAGTACACACACAAGGCTTATCGGATACAGCATCACAAAAAAAGGAGGCTTCTTTGAATTGAAGGCAAAAACCTTGCCAGTTTGGGTTAAAGTCAGCAATATCGGATACAAGAAATGGGAAGAAAGAATTGACACCGTCCCCGAAAATCTCTATATAACTTTAGAGAATGAAAGCCAAACACTAAGTGAGATTATCGTAAAACATAGATATAACGGAGTATCAGTGGTGGGAGACACCATAAAATTCAACACGAATTTCTTTAAGAATGGAACAGAAACCACGGTCTCTGATGTCCTGAAAAAATTGCCAGGCATTAATGTGAGCAAAGAAGGTGCAGTTGAATATGACGGGAAAACGGTGGATTATGTTCTTGTAGATGGAAAAGACCTATTCTCAAAGGAAAATTCTGGCATGGCGATCAATAATATGGCTGCATCAATGATGATTGGTGCTGAAATATGGAAAAACTACCATTCGGGAAAACTAAGCGACGAACTGAATGCACGGAAAAACATTGCAGTGAATATCAAGACAGAACAAAAAATTAAAATTACGGGGAACAGCGCAGCCTATGGAGGCTTTAAAGATAAGGCCGGAGGTAAGGCATCGCTAATATCGCTCTACGACAAGTTGTCGGGAACAGCATTGGCCTCAGGGAATAATTATGGGAATGAGGTTATCTCATTCACAGACTACAGTAATTACATTACAACGGCCGAGAAACTGGACAATGGCGCAACTTCAACATCGCTTACAGAGACAGAAGCAATGATGATAAATATCCCTGAAGGAGCCGTAAAAAACAAGTCGGGAATCCTGGCTGTCAGCACAAAATATAAACCCACACCAAAACTAACACAAGAAACCAGCATTGTGTATTCGGGCTCAAGTAATAATGACAGCAGGGTATCAACAGAGACGTATCTTGACAAAAACGAACACATAAAACTAAACTACGACAACACAAAACACAGCAGATTTCTAAACATTAAAATTGCCGAAGAATGGCAGCCAAACAAAAATTTAGAAGTCAGCAATACATCAAAATTAAGCTTGTTCAATGGCGATAATCAAGAAATTGTAAATAACAGCAAAAGTAACATAAACAATCATCTTACCTTTTCCAAATACAAAAACTTCAGATTGACCAACTATCTGTCGATAAATAAAAAAACTGGAAATGGTATTCTATACGGAAAAGTTAATTATGGTATGATTAATGGGAATAGAGTTATAGAACTTCACTCAAATTCTGAGATTTTACCCAGACAATACAGTCCTCAAACAACTGAATTATACAAGTTTAGATTGCAAGACAGAACCAAAGAACTGACATTAGATCTCATATCTAAAATTGGCTACAAGTCAAGAATCAACCATTTATTTTCAATTAATTCATATCTAGGATATAATTTATACACATACAAAAACAAATCTGACGAACAGAAAACAAACCAAAGAGAACTCTTAGATTTCAATGAGTTTGTCGGACACATCACATTAAACAGACAACTCAAAAATATCAAAATATCATTGAGTACAGATTTAATGATGAATTTTTGGAACACAAATACAGCAATGTCCAATGGAAACAAAGCATACATCCTACCATCGCTAAATATCGAGTACGAACTAAGAAAAATACATAGATTTGAGCTATCTGTTAGCAGACAGCTTAGAAAAGTTGACTTCACACAAATTTCTTCGATACCCTCAATCACAAGGTATGATGTTATAACGGGGAATACGCAGATTCGAAAACCCTATTATTCGCTAATAAATTATTCCATACATTACAGAATGCATAATTTCAATTCCCAAACCATAATAGGAGCTTATGCAAACTATAAAAAAATATTTGATTCGCCTGCTATCATTTCAAAGAATATCGGAGATTACTATATAAACAGATACACAACGGGAAGAACAGTTAATTCTGTAAATGGATTCGCCTATCTCAACCAAGGATTGAGCTTTATACCAGTAGATTTGAATGCGGACCTATCATTAAACAACTCCTCATGCCTGGTTGATATAGACAACCAATTCAGAAAAAACGACAGCTTCGCATTTACCGGGGGCTTACAGTTGACTTCAAGGTTTAAGAGCAGATGGAATTTTGAGATGGGAGGAAAATACAGCTATAACAATAATAAATTAGAAAATAGCAATTGGAATTTCAGCACAAAAACATGGAGCATCGGGAACAGCATAAAATATGCGCATAAGAAAATAGCAGGAGTTGTTTCAATCAGGTATAATAAAACAGAATCACATGTACTCAAAACACATTTATGGGATATAGGTTTCAACATAAGATATAAAATTAAGAAATTCAATATGTTTATAACAGGAGATAATCTTCTGAATCTGAATGGATATGAAATGACAACAGAAGACTTTTTGTCATTCTATTATGCTCAAACAATATATAAGAAGATGGCGGGAAATATAATGATAGGCATCTCCTATCAATTCTAAACAGACTGTGAAAGAGCAAAATTAGAGCATAAAAGCAAGTCCCCTTAACCCAAAAGCAAATCGATCATTAGAGATTTTTTCGTGCAAAAAGAAAGCGAAATCTTCTAATGACCGATTTAGGTTAAAGGGCCCGCTCGAAACCAATCCATTCATAATATCATCCATAATGATACAACAGGGGAACTTGCCGGTAGTGTCCTTAAAAGTGTGTAATTCATCTTTCCTTTCTCTGTACTTGCACTGTTATTTTATTCTTTTCTTTCCAGTTTTTGAATTGATATATTCTCC
>QWCY01002083.1_pt1 | contig 27256 bp, 24 predicted proteins | sample 1972631 | NCBI WGS metagenome assembly QWCY01 (sample SAMN09866696, study PRJNA288562) | Human gut metagenome isolate pre1_stool, whole genome shotgun sequencing... | isolation source: gut | host: Homo sapiens | place: USA: California
AGGCAAAAGTCGTTACGGGTTCTTCACGCAGGTACAAGGTCAAGCCGCAAGCGGTTATCGGAACAATCTCCACACCTTCGCTACGCTTCGGGTTGTATTCTTCCGATAAACCTTGTACCTGCTAAACCCTTCACCGGGTTAGCCTCTGAAATGGCAACGACCGCCCCGACATTCCAATCCGACAAAGAGAAAATAACAGTAACGAATAAAAGCAGAGACAGTATGGCTAAGAAACTGAAAATTGAAGGCATTGATGCAGTAGGTATTTTGAACTCCATCCGCCCCATGAGCGAACCGCTAAAGGAAATTCCGAGAGTGGAAAACACGACGGAGACAAGCGAAAGTAACAATCGCAGAACCGCACCGGATATAGACGAAGCGCAATGTCTGGCATATATCAAAGAGAATCCAATCTCTAAGCAACTGGAAGCAGAACTGCAAAATGTTGCAAGTGAACTGACTATACAAAGTGAAGTAAGTACACCGGGTAAGCAAACTGAACTCATTAATCCGGTTAAACCATCCACTCAGAAACGTACTGGCGAAAAGACAAAGGAGGAGGCATTCGAACAATACCGCCGGACCTTCTTACAGGTTCCCAAGATTGATGACCGCAAACCCGTATTTGTAAGTTGCCATACACGGGACAGACTTGATGAGATTGTGCGCAGGCTGGGAGGCAGAAAGATGAGCGTGTCGGGATTGATTGAGAATCTGGCACTGCATCATTTGGAACTTTATGGAGAGGACATTGAACTTTGGAGGAAATTATAGTTTCACAGCTTATTAATAATGTATAGTGTGTATAGTCAGTATAGTATGTTTACCCAACGGACATACTATACTGAATACACAGAAAATAAAGTTAACTTTTCAATCCGTCTCCGGACGGATTTTTCTATTCACCAGAATAGAGCAAGGTGTCTTTTGAGTAACTCAAAAGGCAGCGAGTAACTCGCTGCACCTTGCCCTTGCAGGAGGCAATCACCCTCCGAAGTCGGGCGATTTAAGAAAAAACGATCTGTTAAAATCTAAAGCTAATTAAAAGAGGTTCCTAAATTTCCATTTAATAATTTTGATTTTAAGATACTCTTTATGACTAAATTATTGTATCTTTGGTAAATACAATATGAAGCTCGATTATTATCTTCCATCAGATCCAAGCCGGTCACTTGTCATTCAGTATGAACATGTGCAGGCAGAAGGTGAGAATATTTCGGTTATTGACCGTCATATTCCGAGTGGATATGCTTCATTGGTATTCAACTCATCCGGACGTGCCGCCATCCACGAAGAGCCAATGATACATCTACCCCAACATTTTATGGTAGTGCCGCTTTTCCATGCCGTGAATATAGGTATATACGAAGATTTGGACTCTTTTATCATCACTTGTAAGGCATCGGTCATATCGAAACTTTTATCTCTCAATCTTTCTTCTTTTAAGAATGACTTTTATCGTCGATCTGAAAATGACGGGCTGAAAAAAATAGAGCAAAAGTTTATTGATAAGAAATCTGCAACAGACCGCATCGCTATCATTGAAAAATTTTTTCACGAGAAAGGATTGTTAGACTATGTACCTGATGAAATAGATATACTTTACAATCTGATTATGGAGGGGCGAGGATGTGTACCAATAGCCGAGCAGATCAATCAATTCGACCTATCGCCACGTTATTTTCGCCAGCATTTCATAGAACGTGTCGGGATAAATGCCAAAACGCTGGCACGCGTCGTAAGGGTGAATTTCCTTTGGTCTATGATTATGAAAAACAGTGCTGTCGACTTTCAGGATATGGTCTTTGAAGGAGATTACTTCGACCAGGCACATCTCATCCATGACTTTAAGAAAATAGTCGGTGAGCTCCCTTCGCTTTTCTTCAAGAGGAACCTTGAGAATGTGGAGATTATCTCCGGGAAAAGATAACGAATGGCTTACACTAATTTTTCAGTTATTGCCAGCTTGACCATTGCCGCAGTATTTTTCACACCTAATTTGAGCAACAGATTCTTGCGATAAGAATTTATGGTTTCTACTCCAAGAAACAGTTTGGAGGCGATCTCTTTGTTGGTATATCCCTCGACAACCAGTCGAAGCAGTTCTTGTTCGCGGGGCGTCAGGAAAAGGCGTTCGCCCGAAATAGGAATTTTCGCTTGAACTTCATCGCAAAAATAGGTATTGCCACCATAAACAGAGCGGATTGCTTCGGTAATCTCATCGGGCATTGCATTCTTCAGCAAATAGCCGCAGGCTCCGTTGGCAATCATCTGCTGCATATAATAATACTCCTTGAATCCGGTCAGAGCGATGATGCGGATAAACGGATAAAGTTCATGCAACTCCTTACAAAGTTCCATACCGCTTTTGTCGGGAAGATTTATATCGAGTAAGAGAATATTCGGAGCCAGCTTCCCGATGGTTCGAAGACAGTCGCCAGCGGTCAGCGCCGTACCCACCACTTTCATATCGCCAGTGGTGTCTATCAGTGAAACAATGCCGTCCACTACGATAGGGTGATCTTCGGTTATAAATACATTTATCATAATGCCGCGTTTATTTTAAGCTCGACTGTTATTTCCGTTCCGCTTCCGATGGTAGAGAAAATATCGAGCGAAGCTCCCATCAGCGAGGTGCGATTTTTAATATTGCTTAATCCACTGCCTGAAGTTGTTGCCACATCAAATCCCTTTCCGTTATCTTGAACAATCAGAGAAACCCGTTCTTTTTCAGTGATGAGCTGCACGTTGATTTGTGTAGCCTGGGAGTGCTTTAAGGCATTGTTTATCAATTCGCAGACAATCCGATAAATATTCATCTCGACAGCGGAATCATATCTTAAATCTTCCCCGTAAAAATGCAAATCGACAACAGGGGAACTTTTACAATATTCGCTCAGTGTAGGGCGCAGCCCGAAACGTCCCAGCATTTCGGGCATCAGGTTGGACGATATGCGTCGCATCTCCGCTATCGCATTTTCCATGAGCGAAATGAGTGATTCGGAAACGTTCGACTGACTGATTTTCAGTTTGACCATCGTGAGCACGCCACCCAAACCATCGTGCAATTCGCGGGAAATGCGAGCGCGTTCGCGATTTTCTCCGTCGAGCAGCCATTCGGCTGCAAGCAACTGTTTTTGGGCCTCGAATGCACGCATCCGTTCTTCGGCATGGAGTCGTTTTTGTCGTTGGTAGCGGTTGTAAAGAATCAAGGCTACGATCAAAAGGACGACAGCAATAATCAAAGTGATTGTGATTACCCAAAGCAATCGTTTCTCACGGGATAGCGTAGCAATCGCCTCTTCTTTTTTCTGTGTATCATACCTCACTTCCATTTCGGCAAGGGCATATCCGATCTGCTCGTCGGACTGACGGGTCATCAGTTCATAAACCGTGTGCAATGTCTCCTCGGCTTTTGCCGCTTCCCCCAAATGGATATGGCATTCGGCCAGCGTCGTATTGATTGCTATGAGTTGCTGTAAATCGGTGGAATCGGTAAGGGAGATGCATTCCTGAGCTGAATCGAGTGCACGTCGGTAATCTTTATTGCGATAATAGGCGTAGGCTATATTGCATAGTGATGCAGAGATCAGGTTCGGCATATCGATGCTGCGTGCTTTTTCGAGCGCCTCCCGTGCGTATTTCATGGCGAGGGCATTGTCCTTGAGGTGCGTGTGGCAAGCACCGCTCAACGAAGTCAGCGACAGAACCAGATTGTATTCGTCTCCGGCTTCCCGATAAAACCCCACTGCTTGCCGGGCACATTCATACGCCTCGGCAGGTTTGGAGGTAGCGAAATAAATATTCGAAAGATTCTGCGCAATCTGCCCCTGAATAAGGATGTCGCCAACCTCGGCTGCTACTTTCCGGGCTGTGAGCAGATATTTCTCTGCCTGTGGATAATTCCTGCGGTTATAGTAAAGTGCTCCGATGTTAGCCGTAATGGTGTAAACTTTATCGATACGTCCCAACGTTTCGTAGATAGGAAGTGCTTTGTTATAGTTTTCAATAGCTATATCGTATTTGTTCTGCACATTATACAAATTTCCCAAAGCGGCATATACGGCAGCCTCGATAGCAGCCTCCGAGCTTCTTTTTGCGGTTGCTAATGCTCCGGAAAGAATCAGCTCAGCCGAATCCAACCGGTTGTCCATGTAATAGGCCACGCCCAGATTACGCATAAGGGTCGCTTCCATCAAAAGATTCTCCTCCCTGTGGGCAAGTTTGATTCCTTCGCGAGCCATTTTGCTCGATTTATCGAAACTCACGTTCAAATACTCCCAGCTAAGGTCGTCATAGATACGTAGTTTCTCATCAACAGAGCCTCCTTTGTCTTGCAATAAGAGTTCCAATGAATCAAGATTATTTGGTTGAGCTACTCCATGCCCGGATATAGAGAGTAGCAGAAACAACAAAGTCATTATACGAATGATTGATGCCATAATCGTGGTATTTTTTATTCTCGGCTCAAAGATACTGTGATTTTATTATTTCCACCCTCCCCTTTTTGGGGTATTTTACTAATGCTCAATTAAAAACCCCTTTTTGGGGGTAGTGTGATATTGTACACAAAGCTATTTTTGCCGATATAAAAAATGCGTATGCCGTTTTTTACAATGTTGCAATCCTGCCAGTCGGTAGCTTTGCTACATTGCAAAGCTACCGATTGTTTTTTGAATTAATTTTAAATGAACGCAATATGAAGAAAGTATCTATCTTGATTCTTCTATTCTCAGTCGGAATAGGGAATTTGTACGCTCAAAGCGCATTGGAGCGATTGGGCAAACGAGTTGTCAAACGAGCAGGCGAACAGGTTGAACAGCGTGTCGAACGAAAAGCCGAAGAGGGGGTTGAAAAAGCGATGGATAAAGCGGAGGAAACAGCCCGAAACAGTGGCAAAGAAAAGGAAAAGCCAGCCAAGTCAGAAAATGCAAAATCTAAAGAGCCTAAACCGGTGCAGCAACCGCAACAGGAACAAGTGTCGCTGCAATCTTTTTCGCAATACGATTTTGTACCCGGAGATAAGGTTTTGTTGTATGAGGATTTTTCACAGGATGTCATAGGCGATTTTCCTGCACTCTGGACTACTAACGGAAGCGGCGAGGTGAAAACGCTCAATATTGCTCAAGGGAATTGGTTACATATGACTACCAATGGAAATCAGTACCAACTAATGAAGGGGCTTGATCTACCCGATAATTACATCATAGAGTTTGATGTGATTTTACCTCCGACAGACATGAATCCACCTGCTTTGTGGATGACACTATTCAAGGCTGAGAATGAAGATTTGGGTTATGTAGAGGGTAATCCTCTGTCTATGGGGTTCGGGTTGTATATGGAAGCTGATAACAACATTTATAACACATGGATGGGTAAAGCATACAATGGTACATGGATCGAGGGCGGCTCTAAATTATCGCCCCTTAAGGTTGGTCAAGTAGAGCACGTCATTGTTTGGGTTCAAAAAAGAAGATTACGTGTCTATCATGCCGGACAAAAGGTGTTAGATCTACCCACACTGATTCCTGCCAACTTCAAACCTGATAGATTGACATTTGATAATTCGGATTGCAATGACTCAAATCCTTATATCAGTAATATACGCATTACAACGGCTTCGCCCGACACGCGCAACAAACTATTGGAAGAGGGTAAGTTAATCTCTTACGGCATCTATTTCGATGTTAATTCAGATCGGGTAAAACCGGAGTCTTTCGGTGTGCTGAACGATATTGCCAAAGTTATCAAAGAGGCAAATGTAAAGGTACAGATTGTAGGACACACAGATAATACGGGCAGTGATGGGGCTAACCTTGACCTGTCGAAACGCCGTGCTGTATCCGTTAAAGCGGAGCTGGCGAAAATGGGAGTATCGGCTGATATGCTGACAACTGACGGAGCAGGGGCATCCAAACCGATTGCACCTAATGACACTCCGTCGAACAAGGCACTGAATCGTAGAGTTGAATTTATTAAATTGTAAGATCATGAAAAGAATAATTATATCTACACTATTGACTGTATGCTGGCTTGCGGCATTCAGTCAGGATTTTTCAAAAGACTACCAACGCTTATATGAAGCCAACGAAAAACTTGTAGCTGCGGTGATACCTCCAATTGACGTTGAAAAATTAAGAACTTCCGAAGAGCAGTTTTTAGAAATTCAGACCGATTTCAACCTCACTTTTTGTGCGGAAGAGGAGGATGAATACACTCCGGAGAACTTTCAGAACATTTACGGGTTTAAGAAACAACTATTAAAATGGGTGAAGACATCGAACAACATCATTAATGAAATTGCCGTTGAAAGAGATAAGTGTAATGACGAGATTACACGGTTGGTAGACTCATACGACAATACAGAGATGACTGCCGCGAAGGTCTATGAGTGTGACCGCAAGAAAATGGCCGTCTATCAAAAGTATGCTGGAGTGAACGGTACCATAAGGTTGTTGCTCGGCAAATGGAATGGCCATATTAAAAGTACGCTTTTGCCACAAGCGGTTCAGCTCTCGAAAACCGATATGAGGCAGGCGGCACAAATTCAGCAATTTATCAATTTCGCATATAGCAATGAGGTATCGTCACTGCTTCAAACTATTAGATACTATAAAGAATGCAGTGATAACATAAAGTACAAACAATTTGAAAACGGATATAGATAATGATGATTATGAAAAATATCGCCGTAATAATGCTTTTACTATTACCAATAGTAGTAAATGCACAGAGTATAAAACTCGGAGAAAATAAAAGTACACAAGAGTATCTGAAGCAGGTTGAGGATTGCTATTATGTTCCGCAATGGAATACCTCGGCTGATAGTGTAGCTTTGTATTTGAATAAAATAGAACATTTGGCCAGTGAACTTGATAAGGTCTCTGGGTTTATGGAACAAAAATATACCGAAGCCTATCTTGGGAAAATGGCACAAGATTATGCAACAAAGATTGGTAGTTCTGCCGATGCTATTCTTGCAATGAGTGAAGCGACCGAGAGTATGCAAACCTTCGGTGCAAAGCTTGCAGAACTGAATGCACAACTGGAGTCGGAATTGGGGAAGTTGAAGCCACTCGATGAACTCTATAACGAATGCGGGCTGAATCTCGATTTATCCAAAGGTGCATTTTACGACGCCAAAGAAGAACAGAATAGAAAGTTATACAAAGAGCGCTTCCCCCATTTTTACAACAAAGCGATTACAGTACAGAAGCAGGTAATGGTCTTACGAAAATCCTACTTTGAGGCAGCTCTCAAGCTGCAATATGAATTAGTCGATATATTACAGAAGAAATACGACAGTTCGAAATTGATGATGCTCGAACAAATTCTGGATCAGCAAAAAGTGGGCTGTTATGGGTTGATTAAAGGGTATTTCGACTCATGTAAAGAACTTTGCAAACCCTATCAGATGTATCAATTAAGAAACGAATAAGCATGAAAAAGAATATATTAACATTATTGGTCAGCCTGTTCGTTATGACAGTATCCGCACAGGTGAGTTATTACGTGCCGCCGAAAGGAAAGGTGATGGTCTATGCCGCCAAAACCGACAAGGGACAAACCGTAAGTCTGACCAAACAGTATCTCAAAGCGTCATCGACGCCAAATAGTTATGTTATTGTCTGCGAAGTGTATCAGGCCCCTACGTTTACAAAAATAGATGGTCGTACCGAGTTGGCATATCGTTTAGAAAATGGTGTCTTGTACACCGACCCGACGCAGTTTTTTTCGCAATCTCAAAATGCGACAATGAAGTATGTGAATAAATTGAAACAAGATATAATCTTTCCCGTCAACCCAAAAATCGGTGAAAAGTTGGAAGGATGCTCTTTGAAATGTTATCTTGAGGGAGAAGATGGTGAGGAAGGTATTTTAATGACAGCAACTATTAGCAATCGAATAGTTGCAGCCAAAGAATCTATCACCACACCGGCAGGAACATTTGAGTGTCTTCGATACGATTACGATGTAACCAATGAGATTATGGGACGGAAGATGAAATCATTTGTCCGCACGTGGTATGCTAAGGATTACGGTATGATTAAGCTCGAAATGTCTCTCGAAGGCAAAAAAATAATCAGCAATTTTGTTTTGGAACGAATTGAAAATATGCAATGATATGAATAAAATAATATCTTTCCTGATTTTAGTGCTATTGCAGATTGGCAATGTATCCGCACAAGAACGCCCTCCGTTTTCGGATCAGGTTGTCAATTACGGAAACCCTCAAGAGCGTATCTGGACGCAATTTATGCCTTACGCCAAAGGTCGGATTATGGAAGATAAAGAGCCATCTATCAGTTATGGGCGTTCTCCGCTATTGCCTGCTTCAGACTATGATAAGATGCTCCAAAATATCAATAAGATAACCGAAATGCTGCGTTCCGTATCTTATATAGGGACTCCGCAGGGTGTGGATATACATATATCCAAAGCGATTGGTCATTGCTATGATACCGACAAGTTTTCCGATTACAAGAAAGATCCGAATGCAGGTTTATATGGAGAGATAACCGTTTTAGTTGATCCTTGTATCTTTTATAAAGGCAAGCGAGGTAATGCTGAGGAGATGTTTGCCAAATTGATTATCCGTATCAACGGCATCGAATTTTCTAACGACAAGCCTGCACAAGTAGTAATTTCCCCTGAGAAAGTGGCAACATTTCATGGTTATGATATCTATTGGTTGGAGGATAATGTTGAGTATGCGGTAATAACCAAGAAAAACATTTCTCCATTTATCCCGATTTCGCAGGAAGATTACTATAAGGCTTGCATTAAGAAATACTCCAATTCAACAGAGGTTGGAATCGGATTTGTGGTTGATAGATACAAAGAGAAACTTTCCAAACTATCCGCTGAGAGAGGGAAACAACAAGCGGTAGTCAATATGGAGTCTGAAGATTTTTCGGAAGAATCTGCCGCCCAGCAACCTAAATACTTCATCACCAATCCTCAATTAATAGAACGTTCTAATGAAATCCAACTGATAACCATTTCGTGGTCAAAAACTTCGACAGACAAACCGCTACGTCTATACAAAGGCGGCAGGGATGGGTTTGATATAAGGTATTATATCCTGAAACAGCTCCATGATGACAGCAAGATTTGGAGTAAAATAATAAAATTAGTGTATGAACCATCCAAGCAAGATTAACTGATTGAAAAATAACTATTAAAATTAATAAAAAACGGATGCAGGTAAAGTATGAAGAAATGATGCAGGAAACAGACAGACGAGTGTCTGCAATTGACCTGAACGGAAAACATATCATCAAGGATTGTAAAATGATAATCGTTTTCTTGAAAGAACTATCCCTGAGAAACCTAACCATCCTGCTCAGAAGTTCCGATTAACAGAACGTGGACAGTTATTTCTTGGTTTACTTGCAAAATGAAATGACTATGATATATAGCTATTTACATTGAAATAAAACCTCGCTTCGACTATATAAATCAAAGCGAGGTTTTATTATTCCAAAAACTTTTCTAACTTTGTAACGGAGTTGTTTTAAGGTACGCAAAGCACAGATTATCAATGCAGCTTGACTTTCGCCAAATCGTTACCAACAACTTATTACTTCTCAATTAGGCTCTATCAATCAGATAGATACAAAAAAGTTTCTTATCCTCTACAAAGATAAATAAAAATACAGAGATGGTATCCCTTTGACTACATAAAAAAGAAAGGAGATACAATCACCTGAATTGCATCTCCTTCTTTATTTCTTAATTGTAAACTTTATGCTTCTGTCTTTTCGGCAGGGATGATAGATACATATCTTCTATCTTCTCTGGTTACTTTGAAGCTAACAGTTCCGTCTACTAAAGCGAAAAGAGTGTGGTCCTTACCCATACCGATGTTTTCACCCGGGTGGAATTCAGTACCTCTTTGACGAATGATGATATTACCTGCTTTGCAAGCTTCGCCACCAAATATCTTCACGCCTAATCTTTTACTGTGTGATTCGCGGCCGTTCTTAGAACTACCGACACCTTTTTTATGTGCCATTTCTTCTTACTTTTAAATTGATTAAGCTACTACTTCTGTGATTGTTAACTCTGTGAACTGTTGGCGATGACCATTCAGTTTTCTGTGACCTTTTCTTCTTTTCTTGTGGAAAACAAGTACTTTATCACCTTTTACCAAATTTGAAACAACCTGGCAAACAACTTTTGCACCTTCTACAGTAGGAACGCCTACAGTAATGTTTCCGTCTTTGTCTACCAAAAGAACCTTGTCGAATTCTACTGTTGTACCGTTTTCTGCATTTTGGATGTGGTGTACAAACAGTTTTTTGCCAGCTTCTGCTTTGAACTGCTGACCGTTAATTTCTACAATTGCGTACATCTTATATTAAATGTATAAGTTAGCTCCGTCGGGTGGTCTTTAATCACTTAGAGAACACTTTGTCGAACCCGGTGCGGAATAATCGGGCACAAAAGTACAGAAATAATTCTTATCAGGCAAGTTTTTCTTTCTTTAATTTCTGTACAATCTCTATTAGCTCACCGTCTATTACCATCAATGAGAAAACTTTATGTTAATTACAGTACAAGTATGGCTAATAAGATGATGGTAAACATACAACGCATGTTTCAGGTCATGAAGTTATCTGTCATGTATTCCGGAGGAGAAAAGTGTTTTCGGCAAATCTGTTAGTTCACGGAGGTTATTGATTATTTTCACATGTGGATATTGAGCCAGCTCTTCAGACCGGGTTACTCCACTTGTTACCCCCGTGAAACTGACGCCTGCTGCTTGGGCTGTTTCAGCGTCAACGGTACTGTCTCCTATGTACATTGTTTCTTCCGGTGTGACATTCAGCTTTTTCATGGCAAACAATAATCCTTCGGGGTTAGGCTTGGGATGACTTACGTCTTCGCCTCCGACAATGATATCGAACCATTCTTCAGGGAGCTGTTTTCTCATAAAGTCTTGAATACGAAAACGATATTTTGTGGAAATAATTCCGAGGCGATTCCCTTCTTCTTTTAGTTTGAGTAGGGTAGGAAGGGTGTCGTCAAAGAGATGGGTATTGATATTCATATATTGGTCCGATTCTTTGGAATACTCTTTTCTAAGCGCAGCCAATTGCTCGGTATCTATAATTCCGGTGAGTATGCTAAACGACTCTTCAAGAGTTTTACCAATCGTACGTTTGATAGCATCATCCGTAACGTTTGTATAGTTATGTCGCAGAAGTACATTTCTGAAGCAAAGAATAATGCCGCAGGACGAATCTGCCAATGTATAATCAAAGTCGAATAAGTAGGTAGTGTAGTTCATTTGTCCCATTTTGGGTAAAGGTAGAAAGATTAGTTTAAAAGTGTACACTCGGTAAGGTGAAAGTGTACACTTTCTATTGATTATCAGGTTTCTATTTAACTGGATCTACAGTATATCCCTGTTGCTTTAACAGATTCAATATTCCATATTCTCCCGGTAAGTGTAAAGCACCGACAGCAATAAACGTCGGAACTTCTTTCATAATGGCAGGTAATTGTTTCGCCCATTTTTTATTACGGTCATCAATCAGCGTTACTTTTTCTTGTGGAGTCATTTCACATTGTGGACCTCCTAACGATTCATCTGCAATTTTACTCATTGCGCCTAAATCCTGTGCCATATAAGTGGCAGTTAGTCTTTGGGTTTGATCAATGGTTGGTTCCACATTATTCAACATGCAGAGTAATTGTTCGGCTTGACGTTTCAGGGATGTTTGGTTATATAGCAAATTCATTTGGAATTCAATCGTTTCAAGTCCGTCTGTTTTCTTCCCTTTTTCGGTGGCTTGTGTCTGAAAGTAAGTGTCCAGTTGTTCCTGTGGATTATAGCCACCTACGTGCTTCATATAGAGAATCACTACCAGATTATTACTGAGAAAGGCTGGTTTAATTTTAGGCATCATGGCTATGTCAAACATCAGATTCTCTTTTGCAAACTTATTGATTTGTTCGTATTCTTCCTCTGTAAATAGTGATTTGAAAGTAGTATCTGTTTCGGTGGTCATATACTTCTTCATCATTTCGGCTACCTTGGTGGGACTTTGCATTTCACTCATTTTCAATTCACCATATACTTGTTTTGTATTATCAAGTGCTGCCTGCAATCCTTGGATACTATCTTTTATGCTGAGTGCAGCAAGGTGATGTGTTCCCATAACATAGGAGGGCTGCGTTAGTCCGTTACCAGATATTTTCCACAATAATTGTGCGTTCGCACTGAATGCGAAACATAAAATGAAAAGGCTTCCTAAAATCTTCTTCATATTTATTATTTTTGATTAGCGAACTCTGCCACCGGATATCCAGTGTTTTGTATAATACGGTTCATTCAGATGACTGATGATAACTCCTTGGCTGGTACTGGCATGAATGAATTTACCATTCTTTAGATAAATACCTACGTGCGCTACCCGTTTTCCGGAACGGCTACTGGTGAAGAATACTAAATCACCTTCACGTAGATTGCGTTTGGTTATCTTGTTGCTTTCTTTCTTTTGAGTATCTGTACTACGAGGTAATTTTGTGTGATACACTTTTTTATATAGCTGGCATGTCAATCCGGAACAATCAGTTCCTCGTTTATTGTCTCCACCGGCACGATAAGGAGTACCTATCCATTCGGAGGCTTCAAGGTAAAGTTTGTGATTATCTTCCAGATTGATGTCTATCCCCAGACGAACGGAAGCTTTGGCCAGTGCCTTATAGTCCAGTCGTGGAGCAACCGAACGGCAGGAACTAAGACTTAATATCAATCCTAATACTGCACATGTATATATAAAGTGTTTTTTCATCTGCTTTTATTCTTTTGTTCCTGTAGTTATTTCTTCCGTTTCAGGATTGGCTACTTCTTTCTCTTGAATAAAATCGTCTACATTAACATTGAAGTAATCTTCCAGTTCTTTTTCTGCTGAATTGTTTTCATTTTGAATATCACGAATGATAACTCCATGTTCAAGTAGTGCAATACGTGGACACACATCTACCGTATGATTCAGATTGTGACTGGAAATGATGACTGTGGCATTATGCTCTTCGTTATATTTCTTCAGCAAATGTTTGATGACGGATTGTGAACTCGGATCAAGGAAGTTGAATGGTTCGTCCAGTATCAGCAGCTGCGGGTAGTGTAACATTGCTGAAATAATACCGATCTTTTGTTTGTTTCCGGCAGAGAAGTTACGGATAAACTTCTTTTGTCCTATTACTTCGCCGTTCATAAAGCGTTCAAACTGTGTCAGGCGTTCGTCTACTTCTTCTTTCTTTAGCCCGTACATTTTGCCAATGAAGTAGAAATACTCTTCTGGGGTAAGATAGTCTATCAAAAAGCCATCATCAATAAAAGCACCCGTGAATTTTTTCCATTCTTCACTTTTACTTACGTCTATATCGTTAATAGTGACGTTACCTGCATCTGTTTTGAGCAAATCCAATATTAACCGGAATAGGGTTGTTTTTCCGGCTCCGTTATTTCCTACCAGACCAAGCATTTCACCTTGGTTGATGATATAATTCTCAATATCTACGGCTTTCTTTTCACCGAAATTCTTTTGCAGTTTATTTATGGTAATCATACCTTTTAGTGATTAGTTTTTAGTGATAAGTAATAAGTTGCTGGTGTTTAGTGATTAGTGATAAGTGATCAGTACCATGCGGTATGATAGCGCAGTCTGCTAATCATTTATCGCTAAAACGCTAATCACTATCTTTATTCTCTACTGTCTCTGAATCCTTCCATGTTTTTGTAGCGGCGTTTCATGAATCGGTTGTACACATTCTTTAACCAGATGCGCGAAGTGAGTACAAATCCTAATCCGATGATGAGCAGCACCCATGAAGTAGCTGTTTCTCCCAGACCTATTTTCAAAAGGGCATAGAGTAACAATGGTACGCCGAATGTTGCAGCACTGATTAAATTCTGCAGTCCTGTACCCGCATTCTGACGGCCGGTGATTTTGGCATTCAATGGCATTGTTTTGACATTGTAAACAGCCATCTGAAACAGGCAGAAATAGATGAAACCTATTGTGAATACTGCCCATGAGATAGAGGTCAGTACACTGATTTTACCCATTATCATTGCTGGTATAGTCAGAATAAGTGGGATGAGAATACCGGTGCTATACAGCATATATTTTGCACGAAGCAGAGTGTAGATAGATTCTTTACGGCTCATAAGCCCATCAATATAATTACCCTCATAACTCATTATCTGCAAAAGAAAGAGGATACCGAAAATAGCGAAGTTGTAAACGGTAATGAAGTTTTTCATTCCTGTTCCGTCATATATCTCCGTAAAGCTGAGTACCAAACTGAAAGCAATCACTACCAGAATAACCATGCGAAGTGAGTTTTTACACGCTTTATTGCGTAATAACATTTTCAACTCTAAGCGCATATATTCACCTACCTCTCCGTATTTTTCGAAAAACTTATATTCCGAAGCATTTACTTTTGTGTCTTCCACTTTATTGAGTTCAGCGTATATCAATCCTGCCATTAGTTTTCGGTTGACAAACCACATTACGGCAATAACTGCCAGAGTAGCGATGAAAACTAACCAGTTACCTTCAATATAGCCTTCACCCAAATTGATAAAGAATTTGGCAACTATACTTTTGTCTTCAGGAATAAGGATTGCAGCCGCAATACCGCCATATACTAACAGGGGAAGCATAATCCACCAGATACGTTCACTAATTAGTGTACGACATAACAGAAACCAATAATTGTTGAAAATCATTAGTAACCAAATACCTGCGCAGTAAGTAAAGACTCCCCAAAGTCCGAAGAATTTCGGAATTGTAATAATGGCAAACGGCACAAACATAAAGAGCCAGATGAGGTTATAACTGCTCAGTCCTGAACGGATGAGCAGGAAGTCTATTACTCTATTTCGCTGTACCGGCATCAGGAGGTAAGGTTTTACCTCCTGTGTCGGTGTTTTTTGCAGCGGAAAGCGCAATATGAAGTCAAGTGCAAGGATAAATACCAGACCACTGTTTAGTATATGGTAAGGTTCCATGCTATTCGTGTCGAAAGCGAAAGCAAACGTTGTTCCGAAAAATATTAGATATCCTGCCCAAAAAACTGCCATGGCATACATGGCGTATTTTCCGAACCGGTTTTTATCATACATCGGATGGCGTTTGGCAGCCAGCTTACCGTGTTTGCGCAATTCGTTAAAAAGCATCATTTCTTCTCTGGGCTAACCATGGTGACTTCTACTTCATTTTTCTGCTTCAACAGTTCGTCGGCAAATTTCTGAATATCTTTTGTTGTGATACTGTTAACCATGTTCTCATAGTCTTTCATCATATCTACTCCAGTGAAGAGATATTCGTCGATATTTCCCAACCAATAGCTGTTCTCTTTCAAATCTTCTTTATGCTTTTTCAGCATATACTCTTTTACTTTATTGAGATTGGCTTCCGACGGGCCGTTCTTGGCTAAATTTGCGGCTTCGGCAAAGATGATCTCCATCAATTTGTCTTTCTTTTCGGGCGCTGTCTCGAAAATGATTTGTAAGAAAGCATTTTCTTTGGGATATTTGGAAAGGTTACCACCTACATATACACCGTAAGTACCACCTTCGTCTTCACGAACTTTCTCTGTATATATCAGATCAAGAATCTGGCTGGTCATACTCATAAGCAGGTTATTCTTCTGGTCGTATTTGCATTTGCCATTATACAGTACAAGGACAGAAGCTTTGGGAGTTTCCTGTTGTCTGGTGAATTCATTTTTGTAAGTTCCCTTACGCATTTCCATTTTGGTATCTTTGAACGTCTCTTTGCGGTTAATAGCAGGAAGAGCTCCTAAATACTCGGCGATCAGTTCTTTATCTTTTTCGATGTCTATATTACCAACAAGGATAAAAGTGAAATCACTTGCATCTTTATAGCGGTCTTTGTACATCTCCATGAGTTTGTCGTAATCAATTTGATCTATCATGTCAGCTTTCATACGGATAGCTCTCGGATGGTGGTTATATACAGTAGCCTGGATAGAATCACCGAATGCAACAGACGGATTTAATTCCTGGTTCTGCAGAGACGCTTTGCTGCGATTCTTGTAAGACGCAAATGCATCGTCGTCTCTGCGTGGAGCAGTGAATGTCAGATAAGTAAGTTGCAACATCGTTTCAAGGTCTTTCGGAGAACAACTACCATTTACACCTTCTGTTTTGTCACCAATGCTGTAACTTACCGATGCCTTCTTACCTGCCAATACTTTTTCAAGATCTACAGCACTGAAATTACCTAAACCACCCGCACTGATAGCGTCCAATGATTTGATATTAATAATCTCAGAGTCGGGGAATAATGAACTACCACCCAGACTGACACCTTTCATACGTATTTCGTCAGCTTTAAAATCTGTCTTTTTTAAGATAACTTTTACACCATTGGATAAAGTAAGTTCAGTAGTACCGAAAAGAGGATTTTCCTTTTCAGAAACAATCTTACCGCCCTGAGGCTTTTCAGCCATTAATGGCTCATCGGATACTTTGTCAACATAAGCCGTTAGTTTCTCTGTTTTAGCATCGTTAAGCATTTTGAGAACGGCATCTTTTGTAGGTAATTTAAGCCCTTCTTTTTCGGGACCGAAAATAGCTACTACCTGATTACTGTCTGTAACCAAAGCTTGCATCATTTGGTTCAATGCTGCTACAGGAATGTTCGGAGCTATCTGGTTGATGATAGCGTATTCGTTTTCAATACCTGGAATCGGTTCTTTATCAAGGAAGTTACGAACATATTCGTTCACATATGTTTCGTTTTTACGTTTATCGCGTTCGTTGTATGCAGATTCCAATTGGCGCAGATATTCTGCGCGGGCACGGCCGTACTCTGTCTCTGTGAAACCAAATTGGCGTGCACGTTCCATTTCGCGTAACAAATTAGCAATTCCGTCTTCTACCGATCCTTCTTTACAGACAACTACACCAGTGAAAGCGCTTTTGGTTTTGGCAACAAAGAATTCACCTTCAAAAGTTCCGGCATAAATAAAAGGAGGGTTAGCGGTTTGCGTAAGTTCGTTCAAGCGGGCGTTCAACATACTGCTGATGAGATTGGTGGCATAGTTTTGTACCATGTATCCCATGTTGTTCTTTTGATCGTCCGGGGTTGCATCGTGTTTGTTGAAGATAAGTGCCTGGATATGGGGCTGTTCTTTATCCTGCTCGATGATTATAATAGGTTCTTTGTTATCATTTACCGGATAGTAAACACGTTCGGCTGCTTCAGGTTGTGCAGGAACATCGGCAAACATTGTTTTGATTTTAGCTTCAATTGCATCTACATCGATATCACCAACTACAACGATACCTTGCAAGTCGGGGCGATACCATTTTTCGTAGTAATCTCTTAAAGTCTGATACTTGAAGTTCATAACTACGTCCATTGTACCAATTGGGAAACAAGTTGCATATTTAGTTCCGGCAAACATTTGTGGAAGCATTTTTTCCTGCATACGCTGCATGGCACTCATACGCGTACGCCACTCTTCATTGATTACGCCACGTTCCTTATCAATTTCTTTTGGATCCAGGGTTAAATCATTAGACCAGTCATGTAGAATCAATAAACAGGAATCAATGGCTCCCGGAACAGTAACCGGGACATTTGAAATATTATAAACCGTTTCGTCTACGGAAGTGTAAGCATTTAGATTTTCACCAAACTTCACACCGATACGTTCCAGATATTGTTTCAGTGCATCACCGGGAAAGTGAGTGGTTCCATTGAAGCACATATGTTCAAGGAAGTGCGCCAAACCACGTTGATTATCTTCTTCCTGGATAGAACCGACTTTCTGAGCGATATAGAAATCGGCACGATTTTCCGGAAGTATATTTTTCCGGATGTAATACGTCAGTCCGTTATCGAGTTGGCCGATGCGTACGTTCGGGTCGACAGGGATAGGAGGCAATTGAGCAAATGCCTGCTGAAAGCTACAGCATATAATTACTGCTGCAACAAATAAACCACGAAATAAATGTTTCATATCTAATGAGTTTTAATAAATGTTTTGTACTATCTGTCGGAGGAGGGAAAGATAAATCACAAAAAGTAGTGAATTAGTGAATTAGTGATTAATGATAAGTGATAAGTGATTAGCTGGCTTGCGCTATCACTCTGCAAAGTACTTATCACTAATCATTAATCACTTATCACTAACTTACTTATCACTAATCCACTTATCACTATTTTATCGCTTCTCTGATTCTTACCAGTTTCGTCAGTAAACCTTCAAGTAAGTCCAGTTTCAGCATATTGGCACCGTCACTTTTGGCTACTGCCGGATTCTCATGGGTTTCTATGAAGAGTCCGTCTGCACCAACTGCAATTCCGGCTTTAGCGACGGTTTCTATCAATTGGGGCATTCCACCTGTGACTCCACTGGTTTGGTTGGGTTGTTGTAAAGAATGGGTTACATCCAGGATTACGGGGAAACCGAATGTTTGCATTTCCGGAATGCCACGATAGTCAACTACGAGATCCTGATAACCGAAAGTTGTTCCACGTTCAGTCAGCATTACCTCTTTGTTACCGGCTTCTATAACTTTAGCTGCTGCAAATTGCATTGCCATCGGAGAAAGAAACTGCCCTTTCTTTATGTTTACCACTTTGCCTGTTTTAGCAGCAGCAACCAGAATGTCTGTCTGTCTGCAAAGAAATGCAGGAATTTGGAGTACATCCGCATATTCAGCAGCCATTGCCGCTTCCTCAGCCGAGTGAATATCTGTAACGGTGGGTACTCCGAATGTATCATGTACTTTCTTTAATATCTTCAATGCTTTTTCGTCGCCTATTCCCATAAATGAATCCAGACGTGAACGGTTGGCTTTACGATACGAGCCTTTAAATACATATGGGATTTTTAGAGTCTCGGTGATGTTTACTACTTTTTCAGCAATACGCATTGCCATATCTTCACCCTCTATTACACAAGGACCGGCAAGCAGGAAGAAGTTGTCGGAGGGATTGTTCTTTAATTGTTCTATCATAATAAGTAATTAGTTAATTTGCCAATACGATCATATACCAATTGTTATGCGTCCTGTTTCTCCGATAGAGCAGCCAATTGGCACATTGGCATATCGGCACATTGATTCATTATTAATTGGGTATAATCAGAGTTATCTTTTCCGGTAGGATACCTATTTCCAGTGGAAAGTGCTTGGGTAAGATTCGTCCATCCAGATCAACGGCGGCATTCTTTGCACGGAGTACTTTTACCTTCTTTGTTCGGTAACTTTTTACTACTTTATGATTTAGTATTCGTCCCTGAATCAGCATCCATAGTCCGGACATGGTCTGCAAGAGCTCCGGACGGTAGATGACCGAAACATCCAGCCATCCGTTATAAGGCACAGCACTTGGAGTTTGCCCGTAACCATAAGCACTACCCACGCATACGGTCATAATACGCCCACGGATGTGTTCGTCATTGATGCGGAGATGCATTCTATACAAGTTTCGTTCAAAAAATAACAGGAAGAAGGCCGCCAAGTATGAGAGAAATTTGACACCTCCCCAGAAACGTTTGGTTCCGTCGGTCACTTTTACGATACGTGCACCAAAGCCGATGTTTATGGCATTGAGAAAGTAACGGCGTTGGTGTTGTTCACCATCGTAGAAATTACAATATCCTACATCAATTTTTCTCCGGCGGTTGTTGATAATCCAGTCTACTGCCTGTTTGTAGTCCATGCCGATATCCCAGTATCGGGCAAAGTCATTTCCTATACCATTGGGGATGATTCCGATAGCGATACTTTCTTTATGAGTGGCATTGGAAAGCATAATACCATTGATTGCGTCGTTCAGAGCACCATCACCACCTACTACTACAATGGTAGTGTAGCCATTATTTGCCAGAATTCCGGCAAGTCGTTCTACAGAACCAAAACCTTCGGACTGTACATAGTCATATGACACACCCTTCTGGTCCATATACTCTTTGATTTCTTTCCATCGTTTTTGCACCTTCCGTGTTCCGGCTTTGGGATTATATATTACGCCCCATTTTCCTGGTTCTACGCTCATCTCTCCAATCTGTTATTTAAAAATCAGCACTTATTTCTGTTGCCAAAGATACTAAATACCTTTGAGCTTTTGCTTTACAAAAGCTATCTTTTCTTCTGTTGGTAACGTGGCATTCACCCAATGAATGGTGAATCCTCTTCTTTCCATTCCCCGAAACCAGGTCATTTGCCGTTTGGCAAATTGATGGATGGCGGTTTCCAGTTGGGTGAACATTTCTTCATAAGTCAGTTCCCCAATGGCGTATAGTGTCAGATATTTGTATTCCAGTCCGTAATAAATCAAATCTTCTACTTTGATCCCTTGTGCAAGTAACTGTTTTACTTCATCTACCATACCTTCGTCCAAACGTTGTCTCAATCGCCGGCTGATTTTTTCCCGACGTAATTCCCGGTCAATATCTACTCCGATGATCAGACTATTGAGTAGTGGAAATTCTCGTTCAGCTATTGGATGCTTGGCATAATACTCTTCTATTTCTATGGCCCGGATCGCACGTTTCACTGTATCTACATCAGTAGAATTGTGCAATGTCTTGTATTGTTGAAGAATCCCGGTCAGTGTTTCCAACGATTTATCTGCCAATCGTGTTCTCAATTCCGGGTTCTCGGGTACCGGCATTAACCGGTATCCTTTCAATACAGACTCTAGGTACATGCCCGTCCCTCCACATAAAACGGGCAGGCATCCTTTTTGTTTAATAGTCTCATAAGCTTTTAGAAAATCACGCTGATACTCAAAAACATTGTATTTATAACCTGGCTCTACTATATCAATCAAGTGATAAGGTATTTCTCTACCATTAATAGTATAGTCGGCAAGATCTTTACCTGTACCTAGGTCCATGTCCCGGTATATTTGCCGTGAGTCTGCACTAATGATTTCGGTATTTAGTTCTGCAGCCAGTGCAGTGGCGAATGGAGTTTTTCCCGAAGCGGTAGGACCAAGAATGGTAATTAATTCATAGTCTGGCATAGTTTGTTCTTTTTATTGATATATAGATGTCGGCAAAGATAGAAAAAAGGCTGTAAAAAATAGAGTGAAGGAGATAAAATCCTGTTATAAACCTTATAAATATCCTTTCGAATAATAGGTGATAGTATAATTTGTTGAAATACATGTTGTTAAGTATACTTTCGGATGCTTTAGGTGGACAGTTTGATTTTTTATCTATCCATCGTTTCTTCTATTTTACATCCAATATAGGTAGAATCGGTATGCTTTTAGAAAAAGAAAGAATATTTTCGAACATGCTACTGATAGAATGTATCTACTTTTACCGTATAAAAATTGATAAATCTAAGGCTATGGTTTATAATAATAGAGTACTGTTTATCTTCAATGCAGTATGTATATTCTTTTTTTTGTCCTGTTCCTCTTATCCTAAAGAAGTAGAAGAAGCTCTTTCTATGTCGGGTAATAACCGAAAGGAATTGATTCGGGTATTAGAGTACTACAATACTAACAACCGTTTAAAGTTTAAAGCGGCTTGTTTTCTGATAAGTAATATGCCTTATCATAAGAGTAGATATAGCCTGGAATTGCCCGGATCATATTTACAGTACTTTAAAATGGTCGATTCCATAGGACACGTAATTCCTGACGCTAACCACAACGATTCATTGACGAGGGCACTGAGCCGGCAATACGCCCTGCTGTCTCTTCCAACCGGAAAAGTTAACCAGGTTAATGATGTTCAACAGATTACAGCTGAATTTCTGATAGAAAATATAGACGAGGCTTTTTATGAATGGCAACATTCTCCATTGTTTAAAGATATACCTTTTGATGATTTTAAGGAGTGGATTTTACCATATCGTACAGTAGATGAGTCTTTTGTCGGGAATAAACCAATGTTAAAGTCTGTCATTCATGATAAACTGTTGGTTAGTAATACTGGGAATATTTATGCTGCTATTGAGAATTATAAGAAATACGTCGGATGGCAAAAAGAAATGAATAAATATGTAACTTCTGAAGAGCATATAGGACCATTCGATCTTTTTATTCCTGCATTCAAGATGGATTGTAATAATCTGGCTGCCCGTACCTGCAACTATTTTCGTGCTTGTGGTATACCCACAGTGTATGAATTCACCCCACAATGGCCTGATAAAGACAGCAGTCATTATTGGTGTGCATCTCCTGATTCTGCCGGTATACTTTGCCCCTATACTCCTCCGTATAATAATTTATGGGAAGACTGGCCATTGGATTTGAAATATACCGGGAAGGTGTATCAACGAACATTTGGTGTAATGAAAGATTCTCCTTATTTTCTAAAAAATGAGACTGAGATGCTTCCTTCTGTGTTTGATACTCCCACTATAAAAGATGTGACGGAAAGATACCATACGTGTATTGAGATTACTTTGCCAATGAACATACATACTTCTAATAATCTGGCTTATCTCTCTTTTTTTAACACTCAAGGAGAGTTGTCTCCTGTGGCATGGGATAAGGTTTCCCATTGGAGGCATCGTGTAACTTTTCGTAAAGTACCTGTTAATATGCTTTTCTTTCCATCTTATATGTCGGAAGACGGACAAATGGTTCCTTTCGGAAAACCTTTCATTTTAAAGAAAGATAGTGTTTCCAAGCATATTGTTAGAGAAGGGTTGCAATCTGATACGAAATCTACTGTCCGGATGCGTTTGCTACGCAAATATCCTTCCAAACGACATTTGGCAAATGACAGGAAAAATCTGAAAGGTGCACGAATTCTGGGTTCTGACCATTGGACGGGCCCTTTTGATACTTTACAGATCATTCGTGAAGTTCCGGATTCATATTGGCAAGAGTACTTATTGAATAATGATAAGAAGTATCGTTATTACCGGCTTCATCGTGACAGTATGCCAGTTGATATAGCTGAATTGGAATTTTTGGGAGAGGAAATTTCAGGGCATCGCACCGATATTCCGTCGGCATTGCCGATACTCACAATTACCGATGCGCCTGTGGAAAACAAACCGTTGAAGAAAATAAATGGTGAGCCGATGCATACGGGAGTTTTGTATTATAAGGCCTATGATGGTGATCCGGAAACTTTTGCAAGATGGGGCTTCTTTGGTATGGACTTCAAACGTCCTGTTTGTATAACCCATATTCGTCTTTTGCCACGTACTGCAACGAATATCATAGAGCCGGGATGTCGTTATCTGTTATTGTATTATCACGAAAATCAATGGGTTGAATTGAAAGAGATAGTTTCTAAATATAACTTTTTAGAGGTTGATTCTGTTCCCGCTGGCACCATTTACTGGTTAAAGAACTTAGATAAAGGTAAAGAAGAATTACCTTTTTTCTACATGGACGGACAGCAGGTGTTTATAAATGAATTTATGTGATTGTATTGATCTCTTTTATAAACTGGCAAACTTATATATTGTGTTTGTTAAACCAACTTAATGTAATACTGATGAAAATTTGTATAGAATTATATTCACAACAAAATCGTAATTATTGTTTTAAGATAATATTCGCTTGCATCTGTTTTCTATTTATAGGCGCTGTTTATTTTATACCAGATTTATGTGCTGATAGATTTCATACTCCGGTTCTACTATGGACCGGATGCTTGTTGAGTATATTGGGGATTATTATATCTATTTGGGAATACAGAGGGATAGTGCTTTATATACCTGTTTTTTTGATTGTTTTATATCTATGTTGGGGAGTTGGTTGGCTGTTCACGTCTTCTTTAAATTATTACTCTGTCAGTCTCTTTTTTATTGATAATATGATGTTATTGCTGTTGTATTATTATTTTTTACATTATCAATATTATCTCCCTTTTTGTTTCTTATTGGTTATTTTGGCCGGTAGTTTATCTTTAGTAGCTTTCTTACAACTATTCGGTATTTGGCAGTCTTATAGTTCTGTGTTTGTGATAACAGGTACATTTGATAACCCTGCTGGTATTTCAGCTATATTAGTTACTCTGTTGCCATTTACTTTTTACTTTTTTTCCGTAAAAAGCAAATTACAACGAAGACTGTCTGTTCTAATATGTGTAATGGTGGTGATCATTATTCTATTGTCTAATGCCAGAGCAGCTATATTGGCAATGGTTGTTGTTTTTGGATATTTTTTTAAGAGAAAATTTCTGTTTATATGTTGCATTGGATTATTATTGGTGCTGCTCTATTTATTAAAGCCCGATTCTGCCAATGGAAGATTTGTAATCTGGCGATGTTGTGTTCAGGCAATTATTGATAACCCTCTGTCAGGAACTGGAGAGTTTAATGTTTGGTATATGCTAAATCAAGCGAATTTTTTTGTAGCACATCCCAATGAAATATGGGCGATTTTGTTAAGCGATAATATTCATCATCCTTTTAATGAATATCTAAAAGTTATGGTGGAAAGAGGGCTGATTGGTTTGGTTCCGATTATCGGCATTATGGTATATTCTGTTAGTAACTATTGTAGACACATCACTCCAGAAAAGAAGTGTGCATATTGGAGTCTTGTTGCAATAGCAATATGCTCTTTGTTTTCATATCCGTTTGAATATGAGATTATAAAAATAGTGTTTATATCTTCATTCTTTATACTGGTAATTCATCCTTTTATATCAGACAATAACAGAATAGTGAAAGTAAAAGTAGGTAGATGGGGGATATTTCTTCTTTCATCCTTTCTTTTTGTAAATGTATTCTATCAAGGATTCTATGATATTCTATGGACTAATTTATTAAAGTGTGGAAATTCCTGTGATGCAAAAATGGAGAGTGAATATGATAAACTATATCAAAATTCTTTTTTAGGTCAACAGTCTGCTTTTCTATATAATTACGGTGTTGTATTATATCAAGCCGGGAAATACAAAAGAAGCAATGATATTTTGTTGGAATGTAGTAAAAAAATGAATGATTATGATGTGCAGTTACTTCAAGGATATAATTATTTGGAAATGAAAGATCTGCCTCGTGCAGAAAAGTTTTTTAATGTAGCATCTAATATGATTCCTTGTCGTTTGGTACCTTTATATGAACTTTTTCGAATATATGTGTCTACTGGAAATGACAATTTGGCTCTGGAGACTGCACAACATATCATTAATATGCCTGTTAAAATAGTTTCGACTAAAACTAACTTTATAAAGAAAAGAGTTAATAATTATTTGGAACAGGCAAAGAAAGGAGGTGCTTTATGATGTAATCAAGAAGCTACAACATTAACCTATAATTAATTAAAAATAAAAAAACATGAATCATTTAAGAATTTTAAAAGGAGTATCTTTAATCATACTACTATTGTGTGCATGTACGGAGGACTATGATATTCTGACAAATAAATCAAAGGATATCAATATAAAGTCAGATCTTGATATTGCGAGGAACTGGTATAATCAGCAGCAGATAACTCATGAAGCGGAAACTCGCAGTGATAATCTTAATGTGAATCCTATTCCGGTTTTATCGGGGAGTCCCAGTTGGGAATATTATGCTATAAACAGGAATGATTCCTTATTAGTTGTGGATGTAGATTTAACGGATCGTGTATGCCAGGATTTTGTTACGAAAGAAAATTGGGATTTCTATCAACAGACAAAAGAATGGAAATATCGTCGTTCGTATACTCATTTTGTATATGTAAAAAACTATAAAACAAATACAGAAACAGGATTTTTGATGACTATTATTCCGTCTAAATTTTATACGAAAACTCATGCCGACAGGATAAATAAGAATACATATCTCCATCGTGATAAATATTTGTTCGGTTCTGTTTTATTCCATGACTTAAATGGTAAGTTTGTAAACGGATGGAAATACGAAAGAGGGAAAGTTGTGGGCAAAATACGTAAAAAACGTTGGGATGACTTTCCGAACGCGGATAGGTTGGTTTTCCGGTCAATACCTGCACGGTATGAGGTAGCTCCTCAACTCTATACTCCACCTACTACGAGAGCTGGAATGGAAGATGATCCGCTCTATGATGGTGGAACATTCCCGGACATAATTGTGACACCTGATCCTAAACCGAATTGGGGTGATTTTCCTCCTGGTGGAGGTTGGATTGATCATAATGATGACAATATCCCTCATAATAATGAGGATGGCTATAACCATGATAATGACGGGTATATCAATGAACCTCATGATGGCGGTTCTGGAGGTTATAATCCTCCTCCACTTACTCCACCTGCAAAAGGAAAGGATTTTGAATCTAAAATTGGAGATAAAATTGTGGTTGGAAAATTGCCGGCAACGATGGATAAACAGTTGTTTAATACTTGTGTTACTTCTATAATGAGCTATATAGAACAACTATTTGGAGGAGAATATAATCCGGGTACATATCTTCAAGCGTATCTTCAAGAGTTCGGCATTTGGGCAACTGAAAAAGGAGTTGCATTGACAAATTTATCTAAGTTTGTCAATACACATTTTATAGTATCTCCATTTACAGGATTTCAAGAGGCAATTGATGCAGGGAATGTTATTATGACAGATGTACCATCTGATATGTCTGACTCCAGGCATAATGTAGTGGTTATTGGGTATCATACAAATGGTGATCTTATATATATGGATCCTGAAGCAGGGCATTGGAAAGAAGCACCAGAATCTTTTTTTGTTGGAGACTATTATTTTAATATTTCTGGAAATAAATAGAAATAGATGAATTGTGACTTTTGTATAGGAACAGGAGAATATATTTATGTAGAATAAATATAGCTTTGTTGGCTAAACTAATGTGTGGTTAAGTTTAAGAGTCTACTTTCATGAAAAATGATATATTGTAATTGCAAGTGTTGATAATCGTTAATGAGTGAAAGTGGATTCTCTACTCCAAATATAGATTAATAGGTAAAAAAGTGTGAACATTAAATTGTTGTGCTATTTGAAATCTAAAAAAATATTTCAGAATTTCTGTGTGTGTTAAATTTAAATTAATAGTAATGAGTAAGAGTTATATATGTATTTTTTTTATGGTTGCATGTTCAATGTGTCTTTGTTTGCAGAATTTGTGTGCTCAGAAACCTGCTCCTACAACAATGGATTTATTGCAAAATAAGTATTGGGTATTTAAAGAATCTCTCAGGATAGGTAGTCTTATGTATAAGCAGTATGAACAAAATGAATGTTGTAATTTTTATTTTTTTAAAAAGGAAGAGTTAAGTCAATGCCGTGATTATTATCTTTCTGATACAATTGTACGCTCCTATCAGGAGGATAGTG
>QWCY01002094.1_pt1 | contig 27205 bp, 15 predicted proteins | sample 1972631 | NCBI WGS metagenome assembly QWCY01 (sample SAMN09866696, study PRJNA288562) | Human gut metagenome isolate pre1_stool, whole genome shotgun sequencing... | isolation source: gut | host: Homo sapiens | place: USA: California
CCTCCCAGTCCTCCCAGTTCTCCCAGGTCTCCCAGGTCTCCCAGTTCTCCCAGGTCTCCCAGGTCTCCCGCCTACTTATTCTTATTCAGCAACTCGTCCGCCTTCTTGCGGGCTTCCCCGACGAGTTTCGCGGACTGCTTTTCAGCCTCCGAAACGAGTTTGTCGCCCGCTTTCTCGGCGGCGAACTTGGCAATCTTGTTCGACGCCTTGTCAATCAGTTTCTGACGCTCCGCCTTGGCGGCATCGACCAGTTTCTCGCCCGCCTTCTCCGCCTCGGCAATCAGCGCGTCAGCCTGCTTCTGCAACCCGGCGTTCACGCTCTCCTTGGTTATGCCGACATTGGCGAGAGCCTGCTCGACGGTCTTTTTGGTGTCGAGAGTGATTTTGGGCGACGAAAACGTGCCGCCGATTTTGGCATACGCCGTCAGATTCTCCGGCAGTGCCACCGTCGCGGCGTAATCGATGCTTTGGTCCAGTCCCGTCGTTCCCGACAGCGTCAGTTTCACCCCTCCGATTTTGATGTCGAAAGGCTTGGTTATGAGGTTACCGTCCTTAATCGTAAAACTGACCAAGGTCGGTTCGGTGTGCTGCAAATCGGCGATTTTGTTGTCGCCCAACGCCTTCGAGAGCGCAGCGAGAGCCTTTATATTGCCGAGTTTCAGATTGCCCGACTTAATCTGCCCGCTACCGTTCACGCTTTTAAGCACGGGATTCATCTCGCCGTCGAGCGACATCGCCGCCGCGAGTTTCATCGTGTACGTGCCGTCGATATTCTCGAAAATCGGTGCAATCTGCTGCATCAACTCCAACTGTTGAAACGTGGTCTTGAACGAAGCCTCAGTGAACGACGCGTCGAGCGAAACCTTGGGTGATTTCGCATTCGCCGTCGAGTACTGCGCATACGCCGACGCCTTGCCGTTGAAGAGGTCCATGGCGAGTTTGTCGAGCGTCAGCGCGCCGTTCTTCACCGTAATCACGCCTTTCAGATTCTCGATAACCATCTTCTCGAACAGCACCTTTCCGAACGTGCTGTCCAGCGTCAGGTCGAGGTTCTTCGGCACCTCGATGACTCCCGCCGGAGCCGCCTCCGCCGCAGATTCCGCCTCGGCAGGCTGTTCCTCCGCAGGCTTCTCCTCCGCCGTTTCTTCGGACGTCATCGCCGCCATAAGTTCGTTGGCATCTATCAGCGACGATGTTACGGTAAGTCTGCCCGAGAGCGTCGTATCGTGCAGGATGTAGCCCCAATAGTTCGTCAGCGAGCCTTTCGCCGCGATGTCGCTCGCACCGACCCTGACATTCAGTCTGTCGAGCGACGCGCTCTTCGGCGTGATGTTCGCCGATGCGCTGTCGATGGTAATCGGCGGCAGCGACGCGAGCGTTACAGCCATATTCTCCACCCCGATGCTGCCCGAGGTCTGCATCTTGTCGAACTCCTGCTTCTCGATTTGCGACATGCGACCCGCCGCGCTGACATTCGCCGTAACGATGCCGTTGAGCGACATTCCCTCGTCGAGCGGGTATATCTCCTTTATCGCGCCGAGATTCACCTTGCCGTTCGCCGAAGCCTTGAACGCGAGGTCGCTTATCGGCGTAGCCACCGACAGCGTCGCACCGAACGTCTGCCCGCCGAACGATGCGCCGAACCGCGGAACATCGACCGTCGTGGCGTCGAGCGAGCCGCCCGCATTCTTCACGCCCAGCGTCAGATTGATGTCGGTAACCGATTTAGGCAGGTCGGCATACTTGAAACTGCCGTTCCGGACAGCCAAATCGAGCGCGAACGCAGGATACGATTTCGCCGTCATGCGACCGCGCACCCACGCTTTCAGCGACACCTCGCCCGCAGCCGTCAGATTCTTGAAATCCTTGGTGTAGAACGCCGGCACGAGCGAAAGTATATTCTTGAAGTCGTTGCCCGAGCAGTCGAGCGTGATGTCGGTATCGATGTCGTCGCCGGCGAGTTGCACCCAGCCGTCCAGACGCGCCTTCACCGAGTTCACCGACAGCAGATTGTCCGACAGCGTGAAGCGGTTGTTCCTCAAATCGGCGGCGACAGCAGCCTTCAACGTCGCCTCGATGCCCTTGGCGAGCGTCGTCCCGTCGCTGACGAACGTTATGTCGCCCGCAGCGACATCCGTCCTAATCGTCGTCTGCTCCGCCGACAGGTCGCCTTTCAGCGCGACGTCGAGCGGCGCGACATGGAAGTGCATCTTCGCAGCCTCGTCCGTGAAGAAAATCTTCGCCTTTTCGATGCGGAAATCGGTTACCGAGAGTTTGAACGACGATTCGCCGCCCTCCTCCGCCGCGTCCTCCCCGGCAGGCTGTTCAGCCTCGTCCGACGGCTTCATGATGTCCCAGTTCGCCTTGCCGTCGGCAAGCACACGGGCATTGATTTCGGGCGCGTCGAGAATGATTTTCGACACCTCGAAACTCTCGCCGAATATCGAGAACAGGTCTACGACGACCGAGATACGGTTCGCCGCCACGAGCCTGTCGCCCTCGAACTCACCATGGCACGTAACCGAAAAGTCCTCCAAATCGAGCGACGCTTTCGGAAAATGGCGGAACAGCGAGATGTCGAGTTTCGAGAAATCGACCGTCGCGGTTACCATTTCGTTCGCCTCTTTCTTCACTATATCGCCGATTTTGCCGCTCAGGGCAATCGGAACGATAATCATCAGGGCGATGATTACGGCAAGCAATCCGCCCGCAATTTTGAGTGCAGTTTTCATTTTATCTTTGTGTTTTGAGTTTTCGCTCAACAAAGATACGAATAAATTTCCTTAAAGTCGTTAAGGTCATTAAGGACTTTAAGGTCTTTAAGCACCCAAAAAATCTCTCCTTCAAAAAAATCTTCCTTTCGTATTGCAGATTAAATAATTATGCTTACCTTTGTCCCGAAAGATGAGCATGATTTCTGCTTACATATCATCAGAAAGCGCATCCCTCTCCCAAAATCATGGGGGGGGGATTTTTGCTGCCATATAATTCGCAAATCTCCTTATATTATTATAACGGGCGGCACTCCGGGTCGGCATCATCCGGATACCGACCGCCGCCCTTTTCTGCGCAGTGCCGACCGTGCGCTGAGGGCAAATCCGCAATATTTCTCAAACCAAAAACATATCATCATGAAAAAAATCAAGACATGCGACTATGTCGCACCCGAATGCGAAGAGTATTCGATGATTCCCGAAAAGGGCGTATTTATGTCCGACAACCTTATCGAGACCGAAACTCCGGATGTAGAAACTTGGTAGTTACTTTTTTTTATTTTAATCAAAATCCTATGAAAAAAATCTTATTCTCTGCGACTGTCGCTGCCATGCTGGCAACGGGTTGCGCGAAAGACGACGCCGTCGTCGGCGAAACCGACGGCAAGACCATCACAATCACCGCCTCGCGTGCGAGCGACTCGCGCGTTGCGGTCGACGACAGCAACGCCATTCTCTGGCAGACCGAGGACGCTCTCGGCGTCTATCTCGGCGACGTCTCGTCCAACAAACGGTTCTCGCTGAAATCGGGCGCAGGCTCGACCGCCGCAGCGTTCGAGTGCGCCAACACCACTCTGCCGACCGCGCCGAGCAATGTCTACGCCTATTACCCTCATGCCGCAGCCGACGTTCCGGCAGCATCGGCTGTTCCGTTCGACCTGACATCGCAATCCTACGGCTCGTTCGGCGAACACTGGCTCATGGCGGGCATCGCCGAGAATATCGGCTTCCCGACCGAAACGACCTTCGCCATGCAGATGCACAACCTGCTCTCCGCACTCCGCGTGAAGATTACCAACAGCAACGCGACCGCCCTCACGGTTACGCAGTTGGAAATCTACACCGCGACCGCCGGCGACAGGACGTTCGTCGCTGCGGGAACTGTCGACATTACCGGCTCCGACTTCACTATAACGCCGACCTCCTACACCCATAAGATTTCGCTCGATTTGGGCGAGGGCGTTACCGTCGCATCGGGCGAAACGCAGGTTCTGCCTATCGTCGTCGCTCCTACCGAGGGTCTGAACGGCAAGAAGTTCTATATCAAATACAAGTTTGCGGAAGACGCAGAGGCATCCGTCGACACGAAGGATGGCAAGAGCATCGCCCGCAACAAGTTCATCGACATTCCGCTGACCATCGGCACCGTAACCATCACCGTTCCCGAAACGGTAGCGACCGTCGACGAGGCTAACGCGGCATTGGAGAACGGCGCGACCGACGTCGTAATCTCCGAAGCACCGACCGCCGACCAGACGCTCGTCATCCCTCACAACTACTCCGATGCCGAAGCGGCTGTCTCCGTCAAACTGCCTGCGATTCCCGAGGGCGTGGCACTCACCATGTCCTACGGCGATGCAACCGCCAATGCGCCGAAGACGATTGCCGTGAAGACTGCCGACAACGCGACCGTGGACAATCTCGTAATCGACGCTCCCGAATCGACCGTAACCGTAGACGGAAAATACACGACTATGACTGCAACTACGGCTGACAATACACTCGTCGTTGCGAACGCCGCAAGCATAGGGTCGCTTATCGTCAAGAAGGGCAATGTCGAGGTTTACGGTATCGTAAACGCTGTCGACAGAACCGCTTCGCAGGCATCGAAAGTGAACTTCTACGTCAATTCCGCCGAGAAGTGGAGCAAGGCAATCGCATGCGATGCGGCATCGACGATAACGCTGACGGGCGACATCGACCTGAAACTTACCGAAGACATCGTTACCGCCGTGGCTACCGAAATGGCGCAAATCATCGTCGAGAAGGGTGCCGACGTAAACATCGACCTGGCGGGACACTGCATCGAAAGCAAGAACGACGGCGTTTCGATTTGGAACTACGGTACTCTGACTATCGGCGATACCGTCGGCGGCGGAGCGATATTCAATTCGCAGACCGAATATTGCAGTGTAACCAATTACAGCCATGACGCCATCCGCAATGCGGGCATTCTGACCATTGACGGCGGACGTTTCGGCGACCCCGATGCCGACACCGAAAACGCGAACACGATTCATCGCGGTGCGGCATTGCGAACCCTCACCGGTTCGGTTACCACCGTCAACGGCGGTTCGTTCACCGCAGGCGACAACTATTATCCTTTTAGCGGTCAAAACGGTTTCACATACGCAATCCGCAACGGCGGCGAGATGACAATCAATGACGCGACGCTGTACGGCGCAATGAACGGCGGCGTATCATGCGATGCAGGTACGATACATATCAACGGCGGCAACTTCACCGTAAGCGGAGCCACGTCGTATTACGTTCTCGTTACCGCATCCAACACAGAAATCCACGTATCCGGCGGTACGTTCACCAAAATCGGCGGCAACGGCGGTCTGCTCGGCGGCTTCAAGGGCATGCCTTCGTGGGATGCAAGCGACGATTTGGAAAACAACGGCTACCACATCACCGGCGGTACGTTCATCAAGGACGGCGAAACGGTAACATTCTAACCTCTGTTCAACTTCCGTTTCGCAGGCGGGCTGTCCGGTTCATCCGACAGCCCGCGTTTCTTTAACGCCCCGATTCGACATTTTTTCGTACATTTGCACGAAATAACCGTTTTACAGACAAACTGCATGAAGAGACTTTTGATTATCGCACTTGCCCTCTGCGCCCTTTCGCAGACGGCAGACGCACAGGGATGGCTCGACGCCGTAAAGAAGGTGGCGACCGAAGCCGCCGACAAGGCTACGGGCGGACAACTCACCGCCAAGGCAATCGTCGGCACATGGAACTACTCCGCCCCAGCCGCACGGCTCGACGGCGACAACGCTTTGAGCAGCCTCAGCGGCTCGCTCGCAGGCTCGGCAATCAGCACCAAAATGGCGGCTGCATTCGAGAAGGTCGGAATCCGCGAAGGGTTCTGCTCGATTACGTTCGACGACAACGGCTCGTTCGCGATGCCCGTCAAGGGCAAATCCGTAAACGGAACATACGAGTTCGACCCTGCGACCCACGCCCTCACGCTGCATGTCGGCAAGAGCGGGCTCGGTTCGTTCGGCGGATATGCCTACATCAGCGGCTCGAATCTGCAAATCGTATTCCCGACCGACAAACTGATGAGTTTCCTTACCAATTTCGGTTCGAAGATTTCGGCTCTGTCGTCGGTTACGGCACTGCTCGAAAAGTACGACAACGCCTATCTCGGCTTCGAGTTCAAGAAATAGCAAACAGCGGAAACGGTATCCGCCGGAATCTTTAAGGACCCTAACGACCTTAAAGTCCCTATACGGTCGCCATTCCCCGAACCGGCTCTGTACGTCCTGCGCTGCCGGTGCGCAGACCTTTATCACTCCTCGTGCATATCGCGATAGTTGCCGTCGGCATGGCGGCGCATCGTGCGTCCATCGGTCGTCTGAACCGTACCGGAAGTTTGCGAACCAGCCACATGATGATAATTGCCGTTGCCGTCGGACACCACGTCAGGCGTATCGTCATTGCCTTTGGACGAGAAGCCGGAAGCCAGTCCCGTCGGTGCCATGAACAATAGAATCAATACGCCTACGGACCTGATAATGAATCCGCACTGCTCCCATATCTGGACGAAAACCATTTTCAGGAAGAAGTACGACACCACGCACAGTCCCGCCACGACCGCCAGCATCAGAAGCCCTTTCCACCAGTCGCGCGAGAATATCTTCCGGAAACATTCTCCAACCATGAACAACGGCGAGATAGCAATCGCCAATATTGCGAACAGAATGAAAAGACCGGCGAAGAACCCGAAAAATCCCCAGTCGGTTATGAACCACATCGATTCGTTCGGATTCAGGTAGAAATAGAGGTAAACCGCCACCGGAACGGCTAAGAACATCGACAGTGCGACGGTGGCGTATATCCAAAACGCAATTTTCCTGTTCTTACTCCATTTCGACTTGTCGTTCCCGGGCGCGTCCTCCTCCGGTGCCTTAAACAACAAGCCTCCGCAGACTAATACGAATGATACGAGCAAACCTATGCCGACCCACATGAACATGCTGCGTGCCTGCGCTTTGGGCGGACAGACCTCGCGCAGATGCGCCTGATACTCCGACAGCGACATGCCGGATTTCTCCTTGGTTATATCGCCCTGATTCACCAAAGACAGTCCCTCGGCTATGTAGTTCTGTGCATTCCATGGCACTTTGACCGACTCGTCCAGCACCTTGCCGCCGATTATAAACAGATTGGTGGGCTGTCCGTCGCGCCAGTCCCAGTCCTTGTCTTCGTATATCGTAAACTCCGTACCCTTTTTCAGACGATAGACCGTTGCGACATCGCCGTATTTGGCGACATAGCCGAAATCGCACGCCTTTTGCTCGACATTATGCTTCGACAGGGTGTCGGCGGCATTTCCGGGAGCAATTTTCGCCACGTCGAAATATTCGCTCTCGACCCGCAGCCGTGTGTAGGTCTGGCTGCCGTCGTCGCAACTCCAAAGCAGCAGCGACAGCAAAAGGAGCAGGCAAAGGTTCAAAGTATTCTTCATGTTTCAGTCGTTTGGGTTATTTCGTCTTCAAAGATAAGGAAATTTTCGCGAAATGATGCACAGTTCAATGATGTAGTTGTATAATAAAGTCTTTAAGGACCTTAACGACCTTAAAGTCCCTATAATAACAACACGGTCGCCGACCCTTTCGAGCGGCGACCGTAACATTTTCTGCGGAGTCTCCCTAAAATCCCCAGTCCGAAGCCTTGAACTCGTCTTTCGGCGCGTTAGGCACGTTCGGGAAGAACGTCAGTCCCGTCATCTTCTCTATCTCCGTAACGGGATACATGTCGCTCGTCGACGGCTTGTGCGACTTGTTCGGGTAGTGTCCGAGCATGAACGCCACGCACTGCAACTCGTCGCGCGAACACTCGTCCACACGCTTGCCCGTATTGCCCTTCTTCGTGCGGAGCAGCACCTTGTACCAGCCCGTCGGCACTTGGAACTTGCCGACGCTGTTGGAGCCGGTCTGCGCGCTCGTAGTCTTGCCGTACTTGTCGGTCCATGTCTGGAACACGACGCCGATAACCTGATAGAGCGTATCGGCGCAAAGGTATCCGTCCACTCTGTCTTCGAGATTGTTCCACGCACCGCCGCCGGTATTGAATCCGTTCGACATCTGCGCACCGATATTCGAATAGTAGAACGCCTGCTTGTTCGTCGCGACCGAAACCGTTCTGTCCGACGAACCTATCATGTGTCCGCGGGTATATCCCGTGAATTTCGACGACTGCGCGCATTTGATGTTAGGGTCAGCCCTGTACGAATCGTTTCGACCCGACGAGCCGAGATAGCATTTGTGCATCGGCGCGGCAACCCATATCGGATGAATCTTGCTCTTGCTGTAACACGACGAGAAGTTGCGAATCTTCGGCGCATCGGCACGGAACGTGTGCGAATAGTAGTAATCCGGATTCACGTCGTCGATGCCGTTGTTATCGACATCGGTCTGCACCGGCAACTCGAACCAGCCGTACTTGTAGTCCGACTTGACCGACATGTCGCGCACCGAGAATGTCGCATGTTCGCTCTCGTACGACTTGCCGTCGCTCATCACGGCATATACGAACCAGTCGTACAGACCCGTTTTCAAGCCCTTTATCTCCGTTATCGGCTCTGCCGCAGCACCGCAGTCGATTCGCGTGAATTCGGTCGCACCTGCACTCTTCCATGCAAAGCCCGAATTTGTCAGCGAGACTTTCGCATCGTCGAAAACAATGGTCGCCGCGAGTATCGCGCTGCCGTCAGCCGCCGTAGCCGACGAAGCCCCCGACGCATCGGCATGCACCTCGGTGAATTTCGGTTCCGTCAGTCCCTCCTGACTCGTCTTGCCGTTGCCTACGACCGTAATATCCGAGATTCGGCATACGGCACTCGCACGGATATAGACTTTCGACAGCGACTTGCCGGTCAAATCCACTCTCGTCGAACTGCCGCCGCCCTTTTGCGAAACGACCATCGAGCCTTCGCCCTTGTCCTTGCAAATCAGAAGATTTCCGGTGAAATTCTCCACCGTATTTATCTTAATCTCCGTTATCTCCCCCTCGAACTGCGGCGTACCTATGTATGCGACCTTGCCGTCGTTGAGTTGAAACGAACTCTTGTTGTAATTATGCGCACATATCGTCCACTCGCCATAGGCATTGGTATAAAGATTCTCCTTTCCGTAGCCAGTAGCCTTGTCGCTCGCCTCGTCATACGTCAGCGTCGCCGTAATCGGCTGCGGTTCGGGCTTTTCGGGTTCGACCGGCGTGCGGTCTGCCGCTTTCGACAGGTCGATATTGACGTTATAGTACTTGTTGCGCTCGACCGTGCGCTTGTAGTCGTAGGTATAACCTGCCTTGTCGGTCTTCACTTCGAGCAGTCCGTCGTACTCCGCCGGAGCGAGTACCATGTATATCCCCTCGGCACCCTCGCGCGTCGAGCCGACCTCATACTCCGTACCGAGGTCTACCGACACCTCCGTCGCCGAATACCCCGCAATCGCAGGCAGCGTCTCGCCGACCGCCGTCAGGTCGTATTCGAATACGCCCGCCATAGGGGTGTCGGACACGAACGTTATCGTCTGCACCTTCTCTCCCGCGTAATCGCCGCTCGCATAGATGTTGAAGCGGAGGAATCCGCCGAGCGCACGCAGGTTCATCCTCGCCTGCTCCGAAGCCGTCGTCAGCACGACCGGCTCGGCGACCATAGGCATATTCTCGACATTGAAGCGTCCCGCCTCGCTCTGAATCTGCAAATCGGGAATTTCGAGTTCGACACCCGTCATGTCGCGTCCCGCATTGTCGCGCGAATACGGATAGTAGCCGAACAGCATGTCGCCGTCGGCGAATCCGCGGGTCGCGGTCGAACACCAGCCGAAACCGTCGCGCACCTCGACCTCCGCCGGCACATTGAGCGTCGGCGTCTGCGATGCGACGAACACGCCGAGTGCCTCGCCGCCCTCCCAGCAATACTTGTTGTCCTCCAAAACGATTCGCGTCCGGTCGTCGAAATCGACGCCGAAAGTCAGTTTCCTATCCTGTGCGGGCTGAACGGAGGTATTCATATCTCCGGCACACGACCAACCGGCGAGTGCCGCAACCGCTATCATACAGTTCAATAATCTCTTCATAACCCGTTCCTCCTACAAATCGTCCTCACCGCCGAACTCCGGCTGCTCGAATCCGCCCGATGCGGCATATCCGCTTTCGGTCGCGATGCGTACCGTCTTCAACTCGGGCTTGACATAAAATATTTCCGTCCTTTTCATGAAAATTTTAGTTAAAGGGACACAAAGTTAATAAACTTTACGCTAAAAACGACAAGAAAAGGCGGTTTATTTCGCCACATTCGCCCTAACGACTTTAAGGTCGTTAAGGACTTTAAGGACCTTAAAGCCCCTGACGGTTTCCTCCCCGCCCGACCGCAATCGCGATGACGACCGCCGCTCCGAGCAGCGCAGGATAATAGAGATTGGGGATGATTTCGAGCGGCGACACCCCCGCAAGCCCCGATGCCATAAGCAACTGCGCCCCGTAAGGTATCACGCCCTGCACGAAGCACGACGCCGTGTCCATCAGGCTCGCGCTCCTGCGCGCCGGAATCCCGTAGCGCGTCGCGATGTCGCGGGCGATGGGACCCACGGTGATTATGGCTATCGTATTGTTCGCCGTACATACATTGGTCAATGCCGTGAGGGCGACTATCACCGACTCGGCACCGCGCCGACCCGAAATCCGCCGCGTAAGCGTCCGTATCAGGAAGTCGAATCCGCCGCCGACCTTCACCAGATTCATCAGTCCGCCCGCCAGCAGCGTTACGAGAATCAGTTCGCACATCGATTTCAGTCCGTCGCCCGCCGCCGTGAACAGCGATACGGGCGAAAATGCACCGCTCCACAACCCTATCGCGTCGGTTATGACGATGCCGACGAGCAGCACCGCCAGAACGTTCACTCCCGCGACCGCCAATATTATGACGGCGATATACGGAACCGCCTTGAACCACTCGACCGACTCGGGCGCACTCACCGCACCCGACGGCGTGTCGCCGAACAGATATATCGCGAGCGTCAGCAGCGCGGCGGGCAGCACTATCGCCAGATTGGTGCGGAACTTGTCGCTCATACGGCAGCCCTGGCTCTGCGTCGAAGCGATTGTCGTGTCGGAGATGAACGACAGGTTGTCGCCGAAGAACGCTCCGCCGACGACTATCGCCACCAGCCATGCCGTGCCGCACCCCATCTGCTCCGCCAACCCCGTTACCACGGGTGTCAGCGCGACGATTGTGCCGACCGACGTGCCGATGGACATCGAGATGAAGCATGCGGCGATGAATATTCCCGCAGGCAGGAAATCGCCCGGCACGAAGCGCAGCGTCAGCGCGACCGTCGCGTCCACAGCCCCCATAGCCTTGGCGGATGCGGCGAAGATGCCCGCCAGCACGAATATCCACACCATGTACATTATGTTCACGTTGGCTGCACCCTCCGAGAAGAGCGCGATGCGGTCGTGCAGCGTCCTGCGCGGCGTAATGGCGATAGCGTATACCGCCGCCGCGACGAACGCCACGCCGATAGGTATGCGATAGAAGTCGCCCGCGATTAGCGACCCGACCAGATACACGGCGAGCAGCACCGCAATCGGTGTCAGCGACAGGATTCCCCGTCCGTTTTCAGAAATTCTCATAACCGTTCTCGATTCTCCCTAACTTTTATTCCCAATGACACTAATGACCTTAAAGACTTTAAGGACTTTAAGGACTTTAAGGACTTTAAGGTCGTTAAAGCCCCTGCTGCCACTCACTCCGCCATGCCGTAAACATCGATATACAGGGTATCCCTCACCCGCTCGAACGCCTCGGCATCGAGCGACATGCCGTGCGACATCAGCCGCATCGGGACGCACCCGCCGCCCGCATCGTAGGGCGGTTGCACGTACTCGGCATCGCACAACACGAATCCATGCCGCTCGTAGAAGCCTATCCGACGGCGCGCCATGTCGTTCGTCGGCAACTCCACTTCGAGTACCACCGGCTTGCCCGCATCGGCGACGAAACGGTCGATGACCTCACCGCCGATTCCCGCACCGCGGCACTCGGGCAGCATCGCGAAGTGTTCGCCGTACACGAACCCGCCGAAATCCCACCACGTGATGAATCCGCAGAATCTGCCGCAGCCGTCCGATTTGCCGTCCGCACCGTCTGCATCCTCTGCCGCGCAGAGATTCTCTACCGCAAAGACGTTGAGCCGCCCGCACTCCGCCAGACGGCGCATTTCGCTCTCCGCCCGCCGCTCGTTGCGCGGGAACGCATCGGCATACAGCCGCTCCACCCGCTCCCACTCGCCACAATCGGCAGGATATATCTTTCTAATGCTTATCATCTTGCAAAGATATAAAATTTAAGAGACTTTAATGTCCTTAAAGTCCTTAAAGACCTTAAAGACTTTAACGACCTTAAAGCAAGACCGCCCATCAAAAAAAACAGAGACGGCATCCGCCGAAGCAGATGCCGTCCCGGTCTGAATATTCACGTATCGCTACATGTTGTAGAAATAGTTGGTGTTCTTGCCGTCCGTATCCGTAGGGATATTCAACTCGTAAGTCTCGTAACCGCCATAGGTATAGTCGGCAAAATTGTCCTTGTTCAGGGTTACGCCGTTGACCGAACCGCCCACCGCATTGGCATCGAGTGTCAGTGCAGGAGTACGCTCAGCCTTAGGAGTAATCGTCGAACGGTGCTGCGTTCCGAGAATCGAACCGGTGTGCGACTTCTCGTTGGTCGAAGCGTTGTTGACGATTCCGGCATTCACGCAGGTCGAGATATTACCGTAGAGAGCCGCACCGCAGATACCGCCGGCATGAGCCACGACGTCTGCAGGATTGTCGGTCTTGAAGGTAATCGTTCCGTTGTTCGAACTACCGTGGCAGTACGGGATATAGGCAGTCGTATATCTGTTACCCACGAAAATACCGCAGATACCTCCGACGAATGCCTCGGCGGATGCCGCATTCGCTTTCAGCGTGATGTTACCCATGTTCGTACATCCGTCGAAATGAGGGTTGATGGCATTGGCACCCGTACGACCGGCAATACCGCCGACGCTGACACCTGCGTTGTCGGCATAGGTTATCGTTCCGTCCATAACGACCTCGACATCGATGTTTCCGGAGTTGGTAAGGCTCGAGAACGACGTTCCGGTCGTGATATTGTTCTGTACGAACGAGAAGATACCGCCGATGGAGAAGTATGCCAGCGAGTTGGTCGTACCCTTCGTCTTGCCGTCAGGGAATACTGCGTCCTTAGTTATCGAATCCACCCATGTAGGATATGTAACATTATAGGAATCGTTCGCAAACGTCTTGGTGTGAGGGTCCGAAATTCTCGCCTTCGCCTTGATGTCGGCAAAGTTGGAGCATCCGTCGAGGTGCGCCCACTGCATACGTCCGACGATACCCGATATACCTACGTTGAATACCGTAATGTCGGAGTTCTGACCGACATTGATAGGTCCGTAGTTGCGGCAGTTGCGGAGGATACCGAACAGCATCGAAGCATTGCTGTCGGTACGGTTGGTGTTGTAACCAGCGATACCGCCGAAATAGAACGAACCGATTTCGCGATTGACGTTGTTGTCCAATACGAACTCACCGTGGTTCTCGCAATCCTCGACAATCATACCGAGGTTGATACCCATAATACCGCCAATCTGTACGTAACCGTTGTATGCACGGGAACCCGGCTTGCTCTGGCTGACATCGTGGATATAAATCTTTCCGTAGTTCTTGCATGCCACCATCGTGGACTGGATGCTGGTGTCGTCCTTCGCACCGCATGCACTTGCCACAATCGCTCCGGCATTCGTGTTGTAAATACCGCGCTCGGACGAGAAGTCCATCGAGCCGTAGTTCACGATATTGTAGAAACTACCGATAACGGTGCTCTTGCCTCCTACCATCAGGAATGCGAAGTTAAGGTCAGTGCGGTCGTCGATGTCCAAATCCAACTTACACGACTCGTCGAACGTGATGTTCGAAATCGTACAGCCGTGGTCGATTGCTTGGAACAACGCAATCGAAGAGTTCTCCGAAAGGTCGCGCCCCTTGTTGCTGATGACGAGATTCTTTATGACGTAGTTACCGCCGTTGAAGTTCTCGTGCAGAGTACAGAGCGGCCAGTTGTAAATGTCGACACCGTTCATATCGATAACCTTGTCCTCGTCGCGTACGGCTCCGCCGAAGCCCAACTCGCCGTCGATGTTACGGTACTGGTCGAGTGCCGAACCCTTCTTGCCGTCCTTGACATCCTGGCAGAACTGACGGAACTGCTCCGCATTCGCGATACCGGTAAGTTGATCCGATGCGGAATAGGATGGATAATCATCCACCTGAATCTCGTGCGCGGTAACCGTACCTACCTTATACTCGGCAGCCTCGACAGGAATCACGTAGTATACCGGACCGGCATACACTTTCAGATAGAGTTTGTGAGTTCCCTCCCACAGTCCGAAATAGAGTTTCAATGCATCGCGCTTGCTTGCCGGAACGGTCAAAGCCGTAACGGCATTCGCGGTAATGGTCTTGGCAAGCGCAACTGCCTCGCCGCGGGTATTCGTGAGCAAATCGTAATGATACGAACCGGCGATATCGGTAGCCTCGGCATTCGGGTCGTCCGGATTGACGGTCGAAACCTCGATTTTCGACATGTTGCCCGACAGCAGTTTGCCGGTATAGAGGTCGAGTTCGAGGACTGCCGACTTCACGCTTGCCTTGGTACGCATCGTGTTGGTCGTCTTGAATGCGATTTCGGCATCCGACGTTACAGGAACGGAGTTGGAAACCAGATAGCCGTTATCGAAAGTCTGCATCGACGGAACGCTCAATATGACATCCGAAGCGCTCTCGCTGCTCGACGAACTGTAAGGCGAATAGAAATATACGTTCGCGCCGGTCTCGTCGTTCTCGCAACTTCCGTTCAGCAGGTTGTTGCCCTGAGTGGTTACAGGAATGTTGGCGGAAGTGCCGGCATATACGCCGCCTACCGCGCTGTCGCCGGCTGTATATTTAGGCATCAGGTCTACACGGTTGTCGGTACCGGTAACATCGAACTCTGCATACGAAGGGAGCAGACGGAACTCATTGTCGTATTCCGCCTTCTGACCGCAGCCGTCGAAAGTGAAGACAGCCTGCTTGGTCAGGTACGATGTACCGTTGTGGGTCGACTTGTTGATACGCTGGTACTGCGTATCGTTGCAAGGACCAGTAGTAAGGTCTGCGGCACAGCGGAGACGGAAGAAGAAGTAGCCGTCCTCCATAGCCTCAGTGAAGTTGCACGAAATCTCCTTGTTTACATCGGCACCGCCCTTGACACCGGCGAAACCGGTCGAATAGGTAATCTGTCCTGTCCAATAACTTGCAGGAGACGATGCCGACCCGACAGGGATACCGCTATATTTCGAGTCATGCTTATCGACATCGTTAGGAACATCTATCGTCGTGGTTTCGGCAACTTTCCAGTCGAGAGTAGCATAGAACTCGCGCTTCTCCTCCTCCGAGAACAACAGGATGTTCTTCTTCGCGAAAGCATACTCCTCCTCGGTACACTGCGCCCACTCGAAGTAGAAATATTTAGGACCCGCATCGGTCTCCTTGAACGTGAATGCAGCCTTGACATTGGTGCTTGCCGTAACCTTGTGTACCGGCAGCGTCCAAATCCAGTAGTCGTCCTTCATGAAGCCGATAACCTTCGGCGCGCTCGACGTAACCGTCAGACCGCATCCGTTCAGACCGTCGGAATCGGTACGCGTCTTTACAAACGACATGTCGGAACCGGTCATGAACTGAACGTGAGCCGACGACGAGGTCGATTCGGGAACGGTCGGGATAACCTGGTCTTCCTCAGAAGCCTCATCGTATACACCGCTCTGGTTGGAGAGAATGATGGCGGACGAACGCCAATACATACCTTTGGTGTTGCTGTCCTTCAAATTGGTGAACTCGAAATTGACAGGCAGACCGATAACGTCCGAACCCATCTGAATCAGCGAGAAAATCTGGTCGGTCTCGCCGTCGTACTCCTCGAAGAGGATATCGTCGATACGATAGGTATCGCTCGAAGTGTTCTCGAAACGGAAATAGAGGATGTCGGAAACACCCGGAACAACCGAGAATTTCGCTTTCGATACAGCCCAGCCGTTCACGCTCTGCGGAGTGAGATGCTCGTAGGCAATCGAACCGTCGGAACTTGCATTGGCATCGACAGTCCAACTTACACCGTCCTTGGAAACCCATACTTTCAGGTCCTTCTCGCGGTAGCGACCGTCCTCGTTCTTCGCGCCGAAGAACATCTGGAAGTCGGACTTGCCCTGGTTGTTGAACACGCGTACATCGAAATAGCCCTTGCCGTTGAGTCGGATGTTCGCACCGCCCGAAGCAGGGATTTCGTTGCTCTCGGTCAGAATCGTATACTCCCCGGACGGGTCGTTGTCGGAAACGAATACGTTGTCCGAACCTGCATACGAGAACGGACGTCCCGTAGCATCGCCGGCACAGGCAATACCTTCATAGGTACGTTTGCTCGTCTCGCTGCCGTCAGGATTGCGCACCGACATGGAGAACGGATAGAACTTGATTCGGGTATCGTCGCCGTCGACTACGCCGAAACCGTCTTTCAGGAACGTAAGCAGCGAACTGTCTTCGGTACTCAACGCACCGCGCTGTGTAATAGGCACTTCAAACTCCTTGTGAGCCGAGAAGACGAATTTGAGTTTCACCGACTGGGTCTCGCCCTTGTTCTCCAACAGTTTCAGATAGACGTTGGTTATCTGGTCGTCGGTCTTAACGACCTCGGACGAAGGACCGCCGACCGTGGTACGGGAATCCGCAAACGAGTCCTCGGCACGAAGCGAAAGGCGAAGCCAGTTGCACTCCTCCGGAACGGAGATGGTCCAATAGGTGTTGGATTTCACTTTAAGGTACGGAACCGTACCGGTCATACCGATACCCAACTTATTCAACACGAGAGTCTCGGGGTTCTCTTCATCCCAAACCGCCTCGCCGGTCGAATACGAAATATCGAATGCAAACGGCTGGTCGAGCCAGTCGAAGCCCTCGGTAGTGTCAGTAGTACACGCAGTAGAGGCGAACATTGCCACGACAGCGAGTGCTGCATAACGGAAAAAATGTTTGAAAGTTTTCATATTCTTGGTTAGTTTTAATTAATCTAATGTGTAGTAAGGGTTTGTTCCGTCCCAGAATTTCTTAGGGCGTTGCATCTGCTCACGGTAAGTATTTCCGAAACGGTCCGTATACACGATGGTAAGCGTGGATTTAGGACTTTTCGCAATATACTTGAAAATATGGTTGGCATAACCGCGGCTCATCGAATTGGATGAGAATTTGCCTCGCGTAGTATAGCGGTACACATCGAACGTAACTGCCGAAAGAGGGTCGTGGTAGCCTTCGATAGGGTTGACCGTTCCGGCTGCATCGTTCACCTTCTCGGTTATGTCGGTGGTCTTGCCGTCCTCGATAACCTTCACGGAACACTTGCCGTAGCCGGCGAAATCGCCCTTCTCGAAGCCCCATACGTTAATCCAAACGGTGTTGGTCTCCTCCTCGGCACCATACGACTTGGCGGTTGCCTTGATTCTGCTGCCCGGAACGGCATCGCTTGCGGAGTTCTCGATACCCGGACCGGTAATGGCTGTGAGGAAAGCACCGCCCTTGCCTGTCTTGTAGTAGGCAGCAACCTCGTTCATGTCGTAGGTCTTGAACTGCTTGCTCTTCAATACGGTCGTCTTGTTAACGCCGACCGCCTTCCAGTACCACGAGCGGCTCGTACCCTGCACTTCGTAGACCATATAGCCGGCAGGAGCGCCGTCCGAACAGAGGTTCAGACTACCCGCAGGACCGTTCACGTTGCTGTTTCCGGAGCCCGAACCCTGACTGGTATTCCACCAGATTCCGCATACGGAACCGATGTTATGCTCGTACAGGTTCTTGCCGTAGCCCGGCAGCGGACGCATGCGGTTGACGTGGGTGTGTCCCGAGATGAAGTTCACCTCCGAGAAGTCCTTGAACAGGTTGACGAAATCGTACAACTGCTGCATATTGGTGCCGAATTCTCCGTTGAACGCGTTGCCCAATGCATTGAGGAGCGGAATATGGAATCCGACAACCACAGGAGTGGATTTGTCGACGTATGACAAGTCCTTGCGCAGCCACTCTATCACATCCGGACGGAATCCGGCATGATAGTTACGGTCGCCCATTTTCTCGTCGCCGGTTGCATCTTCCTCGGTGGAACCTTTGAGATAGTCGTTCTCGTAGTTGATGTCGTCCACCAGAATGTAGTGAACCTTACCGATATTCATCGATATGTGGGTAGGACCCACGACAGTGCGGAACGGTTTGGATGCTTCGAGGTCTTTTGCCCAGTATTCATCCGTACCATAAGGGATGTTGCTCATCTTCGTGGTCCATCCTGCATGTCCGTCGTTATCGTGGTTACCCATGGTAGACCAGAACTGGCAAGGAAGTCCGGAAATCTGAGCCGTAGCATTCTCCAAAGCCTTGCCGTCCCAATACTTATACCAGTAAATATCCCATGCGAAGTCGCCGAGGTTGAAGCAATATACGCTCTTCTGACCGGTGTAGTTGGCTTTGACTTCATTAACGAAGCCGGCAGAGAACTGCGTCAAATCCAACGGATAGAGATTACGGTTCGAGAGGTGGATATCGGTTGCGACAAGCACCGTGTGATTCGTATTGTCGTTCTTGAACAACTCGAAATTGTGCTGCTCGCGAACGGACGAATCATCGTTAGTCGCTGCCCAGAATTGAGGCATCGCCTTACGCGTGGCGACATCGTAGCCCGAAGGCAGGACGATATAGACCACGCCGTAACGCTTGTCCGATGCGAGATAATATTTACCTCCGTCCTTTGTTTCCGTAAAATTGACACCGTCGGTAACGAGAACGCCGTCGACACCCTTGGAGTCGCAGTAAACCATACCGCGCAGCGACGACTTGCCGTCATCCGGCACATTCGGATTGAATGCACGGACAGCGATTGTCCACGGACCGCCAATATTCTGGACGGTTTCACCGCGCTTGATGCTAAATGAGTACTCGCCACCTACAAGATCGCCCGGTACGCGAAACTTGAAATTCGTCTCTCCCACACTCGTTATCTCGCAGTCGTAGGTATTCGTGCCGGTCATCGTTATCACATCCGTCAGTTGGGCGCCCGATGCAACCATCACCGCCTCGCCGTTGAGTGTGAACAATCGGCTTTGCAATCCTCCGATGTTGGTCAATATCGTCGACGACGGATCATTGCCCGGGTTAACCTCGGTTTTGGTACATCCCGTCATTCCTGCCGACATCAGACCGACAAACAAAACTGCGGATACAAATTTTATCCAATTTCTCATTTTGGTAATAATATTATTTTGTTACGGCACTTACTCGCTTACGCCCTTTTGGTTGATGGTAATCGTGGTAGTGTTGTTAGGGTCGGTAATCTGGTAGATTACGATGGTGGCGGTACGCGTTTCCGTCGTATAGTTCTGGTCGATGTTGAATTGCAGGTTCTGCACATTCGTAATCTCTTTCAGATGCACCCAGTCGGCGGAGTATTCGTCGGAATACTCCACGTATGCATCCCAGAATACGTTCACGCTGAGCGGAACCGTCTTGTCAGCCGTATCGTTCGCTTCCAGATTGAGAATCGACATGAATGTCGCCGCAAGACCCAGACGCACCGAAGTGGCACCTGCCTGCTTGACAGCGATGGTCTTGATGATTTTGCCGCCGGAAACGATATTGATATTGGCATACTTCGTATCGCCCTGGTCGGTATTGGCATAGAACTTAATCGTAAAGCGTCCGTCGCCGTTGCCCTCGTTAGGCCAAGCCTCAATCCACGAGATTTCGGGTTTCGGGTTGAAACATCTCGAAAAATCGTATTCGATTTTCCAGTCTCCTGCATTGGTGTACATGTCATACGTCATGGAATTGGCGAAACTTTCGCCGATCATTCCGTTCGTATCGACTTCGAGAGACTCCTCGGTGCTGTTGGAACCTGCAAATATCGCATAGTCGCCACTGTAAACGTCATCATACGGATGATAGATGTCATCGTCGTCCTTGCAGCCGGTGATGCATATCATCGAAGCGAGTGCCAGCAAATATGCCGCAGATTTCAGATATTTAACTGTATATTTCATAATTTTCAATCTATTAACAAATTAACGAATCTCTTTCTGCAAAGCGGCTTCACTCCACCAGATAGGGGTCAGCATATCGTCCGCTCCGTCGTAATAAGTCGAACTCAATACCGAAAGCAGTTTCTGGTAATTCTCGTCGTTCGTCGTCTTGGTTCTGTTAGGATAAACCAGACGATAAGGGAGAATGTGGTTGTTGTACGTACCGTCGAGAATCGTCATCTCCGGATAGCCGGTACGGCGATAGTCGCACCACCCCTCCAATCCTACACGGAAGTTGGCGATGAACTTCTGTTCGAGAATGCACTTGATTGGGTCGCTCATGTTGAACGGCGCAACCTCGGTATAGTAATACTCGATTGCCGGATTGCTGATTACAGGAACCAGTTCCATATAGTTCAGAACCTTTCCGGCAGCCTTGTTTGCCGCAGTCGAATACATCGGGAGACTGTACGGAGTATCGTCGTTCGGGTCATCGTAGCAAGCGAAGAAGTTACGGTATTTCGGCTGCGAGTCGATGTCGATGAAACGACCGTCATAACCGAGTACGTCGCGATAGATATGACGCCAGAACTCGCAGGACTTCTTGATACCCGTATTGTAAAGGTCGCGGATAATGTTCTCCGATGCGGAAATCATTGCCCAGTCATCGGTAGTGCGGGCATAAGCCTCTGCCTTGATGAAATAAACCTCGTCGCAGTTCATGAACGAATACGGAAGTTTGTAGTTGTTCATCGTCTGGAAGTTCATGACGGTATAACCTGCGGACTGCATGTCGTCGCCCGGGATACCCGACGGAAGACCAATCCATCCGTAACTTGCGGAATAAGGCATGAACCAGATATACACGCGAGGGTCGCCGCCTCTCGCACCGTTGATTTGAGGTCTCAACAGGTTGTACATGTGCTCCGTGAAACGGTGTCCTGCGAGAGTGGACTCGGTGTAACCGCCCCAACCGTTCTGGAACGGAGCCTCGCCCGAGAAATAAACGCATGCGTTATCCTCGTAATCGGTCATCACCGGATATTTTGCGGAATTGTCGATAATATTCTTGATTTTCTGAACGACAGACTCGCCCCACACGATTTCCATTTCGGTCGAACGCTCCGACAGACGCATCAGCATACGCAGCATCAGCGAGTTGGTGAACTTCTGCCACTTCTTGGTATCGCCCGCATAAAGTTTGTCCTTCTTTATGTTGCTGAGGTTCTTGGAAGTGTCGTAAAGTTCATTGGCGGTTTCGAGGTCTACAATCAGTTGCGAATAAATCTCTTTCGGAGAGTCGAATACCGGCTTGTTGTTGCCCTCGCGGATTTTGAAAGCCTCGGAGAACGGAACATATCCGAACGTCGAAACAAGCATATCCATATACATCGCACGGAGCGTAAGAGCGACTGCACGATAGTTGTTGTCGTCGAGTTTGTCTGCCAACTGATACATGTGGTCGGCATTCGCAGCCCAGCGGGAGAAGTTGTTCCAGCAGTTCTCTATATAACTCGGTGCTATATAGTAACGGCTGATAACCTCATTGGACGAAGATGTGATACAGGTATACTGCATCAGTTCGGCATAGGTGTCGTAGAATCGCTGCTGGCAGTTGATTGCTCCCGAGCAAATGATTTCGTCCATCATATCGCACGGCTGAGCCTCGCCTACCGGAATCTGGTTATGGCTGACATTATACTCTTCGAGAGTGCGGCAAGACGAAGCCGAGAAGAGTACCAATGCTGCTGCTATATATTTCAATGTTTTCATATATACTTATATTTATTTATTTATTAGAAGCCCAGTTTAAGAGTAAGACCGTAGGTACGGGTCATAGGGTAAGCACCGGTCTCGATACCGCGGCTGATGGATGCCGAGTTGAACGTCGCAGCCTCCGGATCGTACTGAGGGAAGTCGGTTACGCAGAAAACATTCGTTACGAATACGCCGACAGAGAAACTTCTGAGCCAGCCGATTTTCTGAATCGCCTTCTTTCCGAGCGAGTAATCGAGGCTGATTTGTTTGAGTTTCAGGAACGAAGTATCGAACGTGTTGGTTTCGGAGTTCTTGCGGTTATAGTAGTAGTCCTGATAGAACAGTCCGGCACTCTGCGTGATGGTAGTGTTCTTGGTATAGGTACCGTTAGACGTCAGATTGACGCCGTCGAATACCAGACCGTCGTAACGACCGTAGAGAGTATCCTTGGTCTTACCGGCAGCAGCCAGAACGGCATGGGTCAGCGAGTAGCACTTGCCTCCGTACTGATAGGTGAACTGCAAGCCCAGACGCAGGTTCTTGTAGCGGAATGTGGTGTTGAAACCGCCCTTCCAGTCAGGATAGATGGAACCGAAGTCCTGCAAGTTGGTGGTATCGAGTTGCGGATAACCGTTCGAGTCCACGATGATTTTGCCTGCGCAGTCGACCTTACGACCTTCTGCGTCGATATAGTATGCACCCTGAGGAGCGCGCTGGAAACCGTAACCGAAGATACGACCGAGTTCGGTACCGTTAGGATAGTTCTTCGAACCCTTCGGATAAGCGTAGATGAACACGTTGTTTCCGGAAGTGAAGCCGGTGTTCAACTGATAGAGGTCTACACCAGGAGCCAGTTCGATAAGGCGATTCCAGTTCTTCGACCAGTTGAAGTTGAAGTCCCACGAGAAGTTGCGAGCCTGAATGATTTTGGCACCCAGCGAGATTTCGACACCGTGGTTGTTCACCTTACCTGCATTGATTCGCTTGTAGTTGGCACCCGTAATCTGGTCGGTAGGGACGTCCAGAATCTGGTTGGTCGTGTTGCTGTCGTAGTAAGCGACGTCGAGCGAGAGACGCTTCTTGAAGAAGTGAGCCTCCAAACCTACCTCCCACGACTCGGTGTTCTCAGGCTTCAAATCCTCGAATGCCAGAGTACCCGGAAGCACGAACGACGAGTTGTAGGACGAGTTCGTATAGTAGTCGGTGATACGGTAAGCGGCGGTATCGTTACCCACATTCGCCCACGAACCACGGATTTTCAACATATCGAGCCAATTGGTGTCGCGCAATCCCGGGATAGCCTGGTCGAGCAGGATGGATGCGCTGACCGAAGGATAGAAGTAGGAGTTGTTGCCCTTCTTCAAAGCAGACGACCAGTCGTTACGGGCGGTCAAATCCAAGAAATAGGTATCGTTGTAGTTCAACGAAATCATTCCGTACAACGAGTTCACCATCTTCTCGGTAAGCGCGTAACTTACTTTCGGACGGTCGATGGAGTTGGAAATCATGAACACGTTCGGAGTCGAGAGTTTCTCGGCAATCATCGAAGTGTTGCGGTGATTGTATACCATATTGTTACCACCGAAGTTCACGCTGAGGAAGAATCGGTTGAACTGATGCTTGTACGAGAGGAGGAAGTCGCTGTTCACCTCATAGCGGAAGATGTCCTGAACGCGGAACCATCCGTCAGCGTAGTTGTTCGCATATTGAGGCTTGCGCGAAGTACGGTAGTCCTGATAGAAGTCGAGACCCGAACGGACGAACAGGCTCAAATCCTTCGTGATGTCGAATACCACCTGCATGTTGCCGTATACACGGTCGCGCACCTGCGTATTGAGGAACTCGTATGCCAGCCAGTAAACGTTATCGCGACGCGAAGAACCGTTGTTGGTGATGAGGGAGTTCAAACTTGCGGAATCCTCGCCTGCCTTGTTGGCGTAAGCCTCCTGAATACGACCGCTGCGGTACTCCTCGTAGTACGAATCCACCGAAACGTTCGGGTGGTTACCCATCAACTGATAGACCGGCGAAGACACGTTGTAACCTGTCGTAGGGAGGTTGTCCGATTTCTTGCGGTAGTAGTTCACCTTCGCATTGAACTTGATTACCTTATTTAATTTGGTATTGATGCTGAAACTTGCCGACTCCTGGTTGTAACCCATGTTAGGGACAATCCAGTCGTTGCGGGTATCCTGGAACGAAGCACGCACCGAAGTACCCTTGCCGTTGTTACCGCTGATGGCAATCGAGTTCTTGAAGGTAAGACCCGTCTCATAGAATCCCTTGTAGTAATCCTGAGGCAGATAAGGGAGCAGCGTATAATAACGCTCTTCCGCCGTAGGATACAGACCGTCCACCTTACCGGTAAGAATCGTACTGCCCCAGCCGGCCTTCAAAGCCTCGAAATCGAGAGACTTGTACATATAGGTCAAACTGTTGCCCTTTTCATCGTAACCGTAACCCATATCGGTTCCGTATTTGGCACCCCAAGCATTCAAACTCCATGTACGGTCAGCCAGTTTGCTCGAACCCGAATAGACATCCCATGCGGAATAATATTGCTGAGGGACTACCTGACCCAGAACCGGATGGTTGTATCGGGTCGTAAGCGATGCGGTACCCGAACCGTACTCCTCCTGGAAGTCCGGCCAGTACGAAGCCTGCTCGGCTACGAACGAGAACGAATACGTAACGCCGATACCCTTGTTCTTCTGACCGCTCTTGGTGGTGATGATGACTGCACCGTTCTGCGCACGCGAACCGTAAAGCGCGGTTGCGGCAGGACCTTTCAGAACGGAAACCGAAGCGATGTCGTCGGGGTTCAGGTCGCCGATACCGTTACCGTAGTCGATAGGCGCGTCGGCGGATTCGTTGTCGCCGCCCGATGCGGTATTGTCGCTTCCCAACGGCACACCGTCCACCACGAAGAGAGCCTCGTTGTTGTCGTGCGACAGGGAGGACTCACCACGCAGGGTTACACGCACCGAACCCGAAGGACCCGTAGCGGCGGATTCGAAGGACATACCTGCGACCTTACCGTTCATACCGTCGAGCCAGTTGCCCGATACCGTCTTGGCGATATCGTCGCCCGACACTTTCGAAACGGCATAACCCAGCGACTTCTCGGCGCGGGTGATACCGAGTGCCGTTACGACGACCTCCTCGATTTTCTTGGTCTCCTCAGCCATCACGACGTCGATTACCGTTTTCGAGCCGACCGGAATAGTCTGCGCAGCATAACCGATGTACGTAAATTCGAGGGACGGGTCGGCAACACCGGCAACGTCGATGGTATACGTACCGTCGAAATTAGTCAGCGTCGCACGCGTGTCCATGCCCTTCACAGAAACCGTAACACCGATCATCGGACCGTTGGCATCTGTAACTTTACCGGTAACCTGCTTACCTTTTTGGGCGTAGGCATTAACCGGACTAAACAATGCGCAACAAACTAACAATGACAGCATTACTACCGACATCGCCAGTTTGCGAACACCGTTTGAAGCAAGAAGTAAATCTTTTTTCATAGGTTAATTATTAAGTTTTGTTAAAAATTGGTTACATAAATTCATACAAAAATAAAAATTTATTTTTAGATGAGCAATAAAACTCGAAATATTTTGCAGAAAATTAGTAATTAAAAAATCTTAAAATATCTCTTTCCGAGGGGCAGACAGAGGCGCGGCGGAACGGGAGACGAAGAGTGGATGGAACGGGCGGCGGAGACGGGGCGGAATTGGCGGCAGAGACGGGGCGAACAGCGAAGACAGCGAGTGGGGAGTGGCTGGCAGAGAGGGGAAGGGGAGGAGAGTGGCGGGCGACGGAGAGAGTCGAAGAGCCGGCGGAGTACTTCCTAAGGACTTTAAGGTCATTAAGGTTTCGGTGTGTCGGAGCAGGTAATATGCAAGGCGTTAAGGCTGAGGCGAGGGAGTTTACTCGTCGTAAATGACCGAAGCCGAATGCCGAAAACAACGCCGCAGATTGCTTGCTATGACGCACCGACCACACGTTTCGTCGCAGGGGCGGGGAAATACAAGGCTTGCGAAGCGAGACGATGCGCAGCATACCGACCGTATGTGAGCAATCGGCGAGCGAGCATAACGCAGTAGTTCCCCGACCACTGCGACGAAATTATTCGAGCGAGTTGCCCTGCACGGTTATAAGATTCACCCCGTCGGTGGAGTTGGAGCGCACCTGTATCACGCGGTGGAACACGCCGAGTTCCATTTTGCGGGCTTCGCAGATGATTTTTATCACGCCGCGTTCGCCGGCAGCGACGGGCTTGCGCGAATAGTCCGCTTTCAGGCACGAACACGACGTAGTAACGCTGAGTATCACGAGCGGCGACGAGCCGTCGTTCACGAACCCTATTTCGCGCACCAAATCCCCTCCGCGACGCTGCACGTCGCCGAAGTCGAGAGTGGCGGCATCGAGTTTCAGATGCGCACCGTCCGTCGTCTGTGCAGCCGCAGAAAAAAGCGACAAAACGGACACAAATATTACAATCAGAATCTTTTTCATTATTTCGATTTTTCATGGTCGTCCGGTGCTTTCCGCCATCTCCTGTTCCGCATCATTCCGGCAGCCGCACGACACCGTATCTATACAAAAATAGTCTATTTGGCGGAATTTCCAAAATTATGGAGCGATAATCGCAATTTGCAGCCATATCGGCTTGCAGGCGCGTTACTACATACCGATAACCGATAATACCGACCGGACATGGAGCGTGATTTCGACAACCGAGCGGCGGGAGTTACGCTCACTCTGCACAGTCGGTTCGGCGGCGCAAGGCGGCACGCAAAGGCAGTCTTCACCGACGGTAGTCCGCTTATCGGAGGTCGATAAACGGGGTGGATAAATGCGAGTTTTAGGATAGTGGATGAGGCGATGCGGAGGAGAACGTCAGAGACCTTAGGGTCCTTAAAGTCTTTAAGGACTTTAAGGTCGTTAAACGACTAACAACAGCAAAACTTCCACCCGAAAGAGCCGCAAAAACAAGGCTTGCGAGAGAGGAGCAATGGTATCGGGGACACTAAGGACTTTAAGGTCGTTAAGGTCGTTAAAGACTTTAACGACACACCTGCCGGCAAACGATTTCGCGGCAGGAGCGGGGAAAGACAAGGCTTGCGACGCGAGCCGAAGCGCAGCATACAAGCGTATGTGAGCATCGGCGAGCGAGCATAACGCAGAACATCACCACCACCGCAGCAAACGATTTCCACCCGAAAGAGCCGCAAAAGCAAGGCTTGCGAACGGCGAGAGGACGGAGCCATGTTCTCA
>QWCY01002105.1_pt1 | contig 27056 bp, 29 predicted proteins | sample 1972631 | NCBI WGS metagenome assembly QWCY01 (sample SAMN09866696, study PRJNA288562) | Human gut metagenome isolate pre1_stool, whole genome shotgun sequencing... | isolation source: gut | host: Homo sapiens | place: USA: California
TGATAAAAAAAGTTTTATTATTTACTGCTATTTTTTTAAGTAGCTTGTTTTCAAATTCTTTATCTGAAATAAAAGATAAAGGTGTTTTAAGAGTTGGCGTGTTTACAGAACAGCCCCCATTTGGTCAGTTAGTTGATGGTGTCTTTACAGGTTTTGAAGTTGATTTTGCTAATGCTATAGCCCAAAATCTTTTTAAAGATAGAGGTGGTAAAGTTGAATTTGTTGCTACAAGAGCTGATCAAAGACTTGATTTTGTAGAAAAAAATAAAGTTGATATCTTACTTGCTACTTTTACAATTACTGATGATAGATTGAAAAAAATTGATTTTTCTTTACCTTATTTTTCAGTAAATATCGGTGTTTTAACTAAAAAGAGCGATGGCATAAAAAAAGAATCAGATCTTAGAGGTAAAAAGGTTTTAGTTGAAAATGGTACAACTGGCCAAGCTTACTTTGTTTCAAAAGGTTTTGATACTGTAAGCTGTCCTAACTCTAATGAGTGTTATAAAATGCTAAGAGATGGGGCAGGTGATGCGTATGCAAACGATAACTTGATAGTTTTAGCTTATCCTGTCGTTGATAGAAGTATGGAAGTTAATATTAAAAACTTAGGTGCATCTGATTTCTTGGGTGTTGGTGTTGCAAAAGGAAATAAAGATTTATTAAATTTTGTTAATGATACTTTAGTTAAATTAAGCAAAGATGGTTTCTTTAGAAAAACATTTAAAGATACAATAGATCCATTTTACAAAGGAACTGCTGAACAAAAATACTTCTTATTAGAAGATATTTATAAAATCTTTGGTTAGAAAATAAAGACGGATTTTCCGTCTTTATAATGATTAAAATGCTGGTAAAATTGCCCCATTATATTTTTTTTCAATAAAATCTTTTACTATTTGACTTGTAATAGCTTCATCTAAAGCTTTTATTTTTTCACTATTTTCATTGCCTTTTTTTACAACTATGATATTTGCATAAGGACTATCTTTGCTTTCTAGTTGTAAAGCGTCTTTTAAAGGGTTAAATCCTGCATTTAAGGCAAAATTAGTATTAATAACAGCGATATCAACATCATCTAAAGTTCTTGGAACACTTGCTGCATCAATTTCAACAAAGTTTAAATTTTTAGGATTTTTTGTTATATCAAGTGGAGTTTTAAGCTCGACTTTACTATCAAGTTCTATAAGACCAGCATCAGCTAAAACATCCAAGGCTCTACTTTCATTTGTTGGATCATTTGGAATGGAGACTTTGGCTTTGTCTTTAAGCTCATTTAGATCTTTTATTTTTTTACTATAAATTCCCATTGGTTCTAAATGAACAGCTACTGTTTTTATTAAATTTGTGCCTTTGTTTTTATTAAATTCTTCAAGGTATGGAATGTGTTGAAAGAAATTCGCGTCAATTTCACCATCATTTGTAGCTAAATTTGGAATGACATAATCATTAAATTCTTTTATCTCAAGATCAAATCCAGCTTTTTTTAGTTCAGGTTTTATGGCTTCTAGAATTTCAGCATGCGGAACAGGTGTAGCGCCAACTGTAATTTTCTCAGCAAATAAAGAAGTAGCCAAGCTTACAGCCACCAAAGAACTAATTAAACTTTTTTTCATATTTTCTCCTTAATTTCAAAATATATTAAAGATAATACAATAATTTTTATAAATATAAATATAATAAAGTGAAATTTATATTGTTGGGTTTAAGTTTATTTAGGCAATGAAACCAAAGAAGTTTTTAAAATTAGATATTAAAATATTAACTATGATTATATATATTTTATAAATTATTTAAGCTTGTCAGTAGAGTATGTTAGTTTTACCTTAGGTCATACAAACTCAAAGATATATAACAACTGATATAAAAAACTCTAAAAAAACAATTGAAATTTTAATAAATTCAGTATAAACTTAAACGAATATAAAAGTAGTTAAAAATTAAATATTAAGAATAATTTAAGTATGCTTTAAAACATCGTTAAAATGGTGATTTGGTTGCAGAGGAAGGACTTGAACCTCCGACCTTCGGGTTATGAGGAATTTGTGCTATAAAAATCATCTTTCAAATACCGTTTTATAGTGCTTTAAGTCTAAATTTGCTACTATTTTTGAAATTTAAAGGAGCTACAATGACTTATGATGTGAAGTTATCAAATATTGATAGTAACTTTTTAGAAGTTTTAAAATCACTTATTAAAATTTATCCAAATTCAAATATTGATATTAAAAATAGTGATTATACATTTGATGATTTAAATGATGAAACTAAAAAATCGATTTTAGATGATAAAAATGTTTCTAAATCTTTTAATTCTATTGATGAACTTATGAAAGATTTAAGAAGTTAAATGTTTGAAATAAGATATAAAAATCTTTTTAAAAAGGATTATAAAAGACTTTTAAAACAAGGTTTTGATGATAGATTGCTAATTGAAACTTTAAACTATTTAGCTTTTGGTAAAGAACTTCCACGTAAATATAAAAATCACCCACTAAAAGGTATTTATACTGGTTATTTTGATTGTCATATTAAGCCTGATATTGTGTTGATATATAGTTTTGATGAAACCACTTTATATTTACATAGAATTGGCTCTCATTCTGATCTATTTTAAAAAATAGGCACATTTAAAAATTCAATTTCGTTATTTATTCTTTTTAAAAAGTTTTCTATTTCTGGATTTTTAATTTCATTTGATATTACAAATATTTTTCTTATATATCTACCATTTAAAAATTGCTTATATTTTTTTTGATAGTTTTTACAATCATTGTAAAATTTTGTTATATCTTTAAGCTCCGCTCCTTTTTTCCAGTTTTTACACTGTATTAGTATTGTTTCTTTTCCTATATCTTTGTGTGCTACTAAGTCTATCCCCTCATCTTTAAGACCTTTTATATATCCGTTTGGATGTACTCTATAGCCTTCATTTTCATAAAACTTTTTTATATAAAATTCATAATCATCACCTTTTTTCTTTTTCCAGTTTTCGCCGTAATAAAATTTCTTTTTAGGTTTTAGATTATTATTTTTTGCTTTAAAATTTTGGCTATTAAACCATTCTCTAAATTCTTTTCTTTCTTTTTGATTTTGCTCGTAGTCTTTTATTTTTTCATCTAAATTTTTGTTATCGCTTTTTGTTTTATTTATTAAAGTTACTAAAACGATTAATACTATAAATATTATAAAATATGTCATTTTTAATCCTTATTTTCTATTTTTCTTTTTAAAACTTTTGCTTTAATTTCTGATAAATAATATTCTTTTTCTAAAATACTTAAATCATTAAAATATTTTAGTAATTCATCTATTTCACTTAAATCTTTATTTTCATCTAAATTATTTTTTTTGTATTCCATTACAATTTTATATAAAAGTGGTTTGTCCCTTTTCCAGTTATATAGTGTTGGTTCTGAAATATTCAGTTTTTCACAAAATTCTTTATTATTCATTGTTTAAGTCTTGACTTCTTTTTAGTTTTTTAGTAAAATAACTTAAACTATTTAAGTAAGCTGATTTTTTAATTAAATAGTTTAATTAAATATTTTAGCTTTTATAAGCTTAAATATCAAACTTTAACTTTTGACCACTCCGCCAGAGAGTAGAGATCTGTAGGGAGATAACAGGAAAAGTTATTATTCGTCTTAATTGATGACAACCTAAGCAAGTTGTAAAACTGTTCTGGGGTGGCTGTAGCTCCGCCCCTTAAATTTTTAGCTACATATTTTATTTTTTTTAAAGGAGCTACACTATGTACACTTATTTAATCGGATATTGCGACGAGGTTCGCCCACTAACAAGAGTTGATAAAAAGTCTGGTGAAACAATTAGCACTATTGATGTTACTGTTACTTTTGAGAGTAACGATCAAGACGGCTATTTAATTAAATCAACTGAAACTATATCTTTTGACGCAAAATTAAAGCCTAAATTTGATTCTGTAAAAGGTAAATTTATTGCTATTCCTTATCGTTTTTTAAATACCAGAACGGGTGCTTATATGTTCCCAGATGATAGTTTGGATTTTCAAGTATTTTCTAAAAATCCTTTTATTTCAAAAGAAGTAACTAAATAGAAATTCGCGGGGGCTTATGCCTTAATGTGAGTTGCAAACCCTCTCCCGCAAATAAATTCTAAAAAGCTTATTATTTTTTTGTTGGTAAGCTTTTTAGAGTTTTTAAAAACTCAATTTCTCAAAAAGGGGTGTGAAATGAAAAAGACTAAATCATTTCTACAATCTACAAAAGCTAAAGTTGCAGCAACTGGTGCTGCCTTATTAACAGCAAGTCTTTTAACAGCTGCTGATGCTCCTGTCATTCCATCTGAACCATTAAAAGCAGATTACGCAATGTTTGATTATGTTTTCGCTGGAATTATTGGCGTTTGCTTCATTTTTATGGTTGCTGGTAGAGTTAAGAGATTTATCTTTTAGTTTATTGGGAGCTTTTTTGCTCCCTTAAAGGCTATATTATGAAAGAAAACGCTATTTATATACCAGATTTAAATATTTGTGTAAAAGATTTTTATGTTAAAAATGGAAAAGTTCACTTTATCGGCTTTGATAATAATATCTCTGTTTCTAGTGTTTCATTACAAAACATTTACTCAAATTATATATACGAATCAAATAATAATATCTGCTATATAAATAAAAATAATTATATTCCAAATTTAGGTATTTATGACTATCAATTTAATTTTTTAATGGGTTTAACTGCTATATTAATAGCTTTTTCTTTTTTAATCGGTTTAGTAATCGTAGGAGCTACAAGATGATTTATGATGTTTTAAATAATGATGTATTCAACTATTTTATGAGTGTTTTTGCTTTATTTTTTGTTCCTATTTTTATGTATGTAGTAGTTCTTTCGTTTGTTAAGTAAATGTTTTAGTTTGAAAAATAAAGTTCATTTTTTTGAGTTTTCGTATATTGATTTTATCAAAGTTATAAATGCTTAATTTAGAAAACTCTATAAAAAAATGAACCGAACAAGAAAAGCGATAGCTCACCTTACTTCGTCGCTTTTCGCAGTTCTTAAAAAAATATGAAAGGGTGAAAAATGATTTTACTTTTGATAACTTCTATTATTTTAAAAATAGTGTTAATTTATTTACTCATTGATTTAATTAAATTTTTAAAAACCTTAAGTATTAATAATTTAGAAAAATTAAAAGAGTTTATCAGATGAAATCTTTATTTAAAATTTTATTAATTTCGTTTTTTTTATTTAATGTCTCTTATGCTGGTAATGCTTATTGGTGGGATAAAGATTCTAAAAATTTTGTTAAAACTATTACCCCATATAATCATTATACTTGCTCTAAAGGTGAAAAAGGTTGCAGTCCATCAGATTTTGGAGAATCTTTACATCCTTGGAAACCATCTCCTAAATTTTATGAAAATAATGAAATTTTTGTTTATAAAATAGATGGAAAGCTTTATGCTGGTATTTTAAATGCTGATCCATCTAAGGTTGATTATTATACAAATTTTGCTTTTATGAAAGAATGTTATGGAAGTGGTCCATATTCTGATTATTGTATTCCTGGTCTTTATGAGGATTATAGAATTCTTAGTTCTTATAGTAGAAATACTGTTTATTATAATACTAAAACTTATTCTATTTTTAGAATTTTAGATGGTGAAAAATGTTCTATTTATGAATCAGATCCTAATTTAAAATTTTTAAATTGTTATGTAAAAGATGATAATTCTGTTCTTTTTGAATATCTTGATCCTTGTGAGAATGGAAAAATATTTAATTCTGTAACTCAACAATGTGAAATATCTTGTCAAGAAAATGAAGTTTTTAATCCTAAAACTAGACAATGTGAGCCTAAATGTCTAGGTGATATGGTTAAAAATCCCGAAACTGGCAAATGTGAATGTCCTACTGGTTTATATTTTGATCCTTATACTAATACTTGTCAAGAGAGTAAAGAACGCCCTAAATGGTGTCCCGAACCTATGATTTATAAAGAAAGAAAAGCAGAATTTATAACAGAAGGCTATGGAACTGTAAAAGAATGTTTGCCAAATCCTAATATTAATGAAAATGAATGCAAACAAAGGGGTATGTTTTATCATATGTGTACTGATGCTTTAAGCCCTTCTGAAATGCGTACTTGTATGACTGCTCCTATGGGTTGTTATGCTAATGAAACAGTTCAAAGATTTAAGGCTGAAAAACAGCTAGAAAATGATGCAACTTTTTGGAGTGGTTTTATGTTTCCACTTCCAATTAATGCTATAAAAAATGGCTGGAATGCTTTATCTGATTTTATGAAAGGTCTTTTTAGATCTTCAAATCCTAAAACTCCAAATCCAAATTTATTAGAGTATCGCCCTCAAATAGTTGATATGAGAGCTACAAAAAACGGACCTGAGCCGATTTTTGATTTAAAACCTGTTAAAGACAATGACATTTTTACAAATCATATTTTTAAAAATACTGGTAAAACTGATCTAAATAAAATTAAAGATATTCCTAAATCAGTTGATAAAACTCCTCAAAAAATTGTAGATATTTCACCAAATTTAAATAAATTTGATTTTCCTAATGACGGTTCTGTTTCAAAAATGCAAAATAATCAACTTGTTGCCGCAAAAATGAAAGATTTAAATAAGCCTATTCCTACAAAAGAAATAACTATGCCAAATGTAAATAAAGAAGTAAAATTAGATTATGATTTTAATTCAATGTTAAAAGATAATCCTACTCCAAATTTACCAGCTGTTATAAAACAAACTTCAAAAACTGGAAATAAAACAAATTATAAAGGAGTTATTACAACACCTGATGGTAGTGTTATAAATGTTGAAATTATTGAAACTGATACAAATAACGGCTCAAAAGTTCAAGAAGTAAATTTAGACTATGATTATGATACACCAACTGGAAAAAAGAAATTTAACACTGGATATATAAATACAATTGATAGTGGTGGAAAAGTAACGAATTCAATTAATAAACCTAGCACGACAACAGATCCAAAAACTGGAAAAACAAATTTAAACAATAATAATCAAACTCCAGCACCTGCAAATGATCCAGATTTAAGTTCTTTAGAAAATGCAATAAATCGCACTAATTCAAAGCTTGATAGTATTGATAATAAATTATCTAATACTAATTCTAAACTTGACAATATAAGCAATAAATTAGATCGCACTAATTCTAAACTTGATGATATAAATAAAAATGTATCTGATATAAAAGCCGAGCAAAAAGCACAATGGGAGTATAAACCTAATATTGATACTGCTACATCTTTTTCAGCTTTAAAAACTGCTATGTCTAATTTAGATGTTTCAATAAATGACGCTTTTAATTTTTTAAATGGTGTAAAAGATGATATTAATAGCTTAATGAATGATTTTGATAATGCTTTAGATGTTTTTAAGGGTGGTATTGATGAACCTAAAGTGCCTAATGGTATATGTCCTTTTAAGATTAGCGGTCCAGCTCCAGGAAGTGGAAAAACTAATATTTTTGAGATAGATCCTTGTAGGTTGGTAAGTCCTTATAAATCAATTCTTACTATATTTTTTACATTTTGGTTTAGCTTTGAAATTATTATGTTTTCTTTAAAATATCTTTTTAAAGTAGGGGGTAATTCTTAATGAAGTGGCTAATAAATTCTATTGGTGGTTTTATAGTTTTAGCTATTGAATGGCTTGTAAAAAAAGTAGGAATTAAAGTTACAATTTTAGCTTTTATTATTCCTATTTATGCTTCTTTTGTTGTTTTTATGATCGCTTTTGTCGGCTATGCTATTTTATTTATGATGAAAATTTGGAATTTAATAAAAGAATATTTCCCTAAGGCTTTTGATTATAGTTCTGCTAGTGGTAGTTTTGCTGGTCTTTCAAGTCATACTATTACAAGTTCAACAATGGCTTTTTTACACGAAAGTGGTTTAGCTTTAGCTTTTTCTAATGCTATGAATTTATTTTTATCAATTCTTAGTTTATATTTTGCTTTACAGCTTTATAAAGTGATTATGTATGTTAGAAAAAATATCAATGACATAATTACAAGCTTATTAAATTTGATGAGTAGATAAAAATGTTAACTTTACTTTTAGGACCGCCAAGAAGTGGAAAAACTTATAAAGCTGTAAACGATATTTATGAGGAATATTTAAAGTTTAAGAAAAAAGAAAATAAATATAGATTTATTTATACAAATATTGTAGGTTTAAAGTTTGATGAATTTGAGGGATATGTTAAGCCTTTTAATAAAACTGATTTTTTTAATGCAACTATTGAGGAAAGTGTTTTAAATTCTCAACACGAAAGCGGTTTTTTAGGTGATATAACAGATTATGACAAATATGCTTATGAAAAAGGGATTTATAAAAATTATCATCATACTTTAATTGTTTTAGATGAGGCTTATAATACTTTTACAAAAGAATTTAATAATTCTTTAGGTAGATTTTTAAGTTATCACGGTCATTTTGGTATTGATGTAGTTTTTCTTTTACAATCTCGCCGTCAAACAAATAGGGAGTATTTAGTTCATACAGAATTAATGTATATGGCTCAACCAAGTGGTAAAAGAATACTTTCAAGACTTTTTAGATATAAAGTTTATTCAACTTATTTAGATTATCAAAAAAACTATATAAAATCAGAAAATTTAAGATTTAATCCTAAAATTTCAAATCTTTATAATAGTGGTTCAACTAAGATTTATAAAAGTTATGCAACTGGTAAAATTATATTTTTACTTTTAATTATTTTTATTTCATATTTTGGTTATAAGTTTTTAAAACCTAAACCAGCTAAACAAGAAACTATTATTACTGATGAAAGATTTAAAGATATTAATCGAACTAATCAAGATATAAAAGAACCGCAATTAATTCAAAACAGTGATCTAAATTTAGATCTTAATACAACAATTTTTAACGATAAAAGAACTTATTTAAAGATAACTTGTTATTCGCATTTTTGTAAATTTAGAAATTATAGTTTAGATCTTTCTTTAAATAGTTTTTTAGAATTAATTTCTAGTTTTGACTGTTATATTTTTTTAAAAGATGAGAAATCAGCAAATTATGCTGATTATTACTTATCTTGCCCTTTAGATTTCTCTAAAGTTATTTCTAATATTAATGATTTACAGGAGGTTTGCGATGAAAATAAAGGTAGTTTTAATACTTTTAGTTTTAAATAGTTTTTTATATTCTTTAGAATTTAGAACTATTAAATTTAGTGATTTTTTAGGTGAGATTAGCGGAATAACTGGTAAAAATATTGTAATTAGTGGTGAAATTAATACTAATTTTGATGTATTTTTACCTACTCTTGATCTTACAAAAATTGAAGTAATGGATGGATTATTAAAAGACATTTTAAAGGTTAATGGTCTTGATTATATACTTCAAGATAGCGTTATTTTAATTTATAATCCAACTATTGAAGAAAATCCTATTTTAAATGATTACATTATTAAATTTAAGCATATTTCTAAAGATGATGTTATAAGTGCTTTAAATTTATTTAATGAAAATATTAAATTTAGTGTTTATTCTGATCGTGTTTTATTGATTACTACCGAAAGTCAATTTAAAACTATTGAAAGCCTTATAAAAGGACTTGATACAAGCTATCAGTTAAGACAACTTAGTTTTACAATTATAAGCACAGATAATTCAAAATTAAAAGAAATTGGACCTAAAATAGAGGCTGTTTTAAATCCACTAGACCATTTTTATTTTAAGATAATTACAAATATTTTAACAGTTGATAGCACGAGTATAAAAAAAGATAGTGTTACAAGCTTAATAAATCTTTTAAAAGAAAACGGCGTTTCTGATTTACTTTATAATCCTAGAGTTACACTTATTGATAGTAAAGATAGTGTTATAGAAAGTGTAATTAAAACTCCTATTAAAAAATCACGTGTTGAAGTGCAAAATAATCAAACTGTAACAAGTGATGAAGTAGAGTATAAAGATGTAGGACTTAGGCTTAATATAAGCAGTGTATTAATCACAAATGATAGTGTTAGTTTTAGTCTTGATCTTTATATTGAAAATTTACTAGATGATACAGATACGCCTAGAATTTCAAGCAGACATTTAAAGACAAATGTTTTTTTGACTGATAGTAATTCTTTTCTTATTGGTGGTATAAATTCAAAAGAAGTTATAACAAATGTAAAATCAATCCCTTTTATTGAAAATATACCTATTTTAGGAGATATAACAACTTATAAAAGCACAAAAATAAACGATTATAGTTTTAGTATTTTTATTACAATGTTACCAACTACAAATGAAGTAATGGTTTTTCCTTGTTATTTGGAAAATGCACCTTTAAAAATTTGCCCTAATGGTTATTTTAAAAGCACGCACGAACCGCAAAAGGGGTCCCCGCTTGCGGGGAATGGCGGGCGTGCTCTTGGCTATATATAATATAAGTGTGTAACCTAAGGTTTGAAAATGTATGGTATTACTGATTTTGATAAAAATCTCTTAAAATTAAAGCTAAAAAATCAAAAAAAGTTTTTAGATGAGAACTTTTTATTTATTAATGGCGAGTATAAACCTTATAGCGATTTTTATTTTTCGTCGTGGCATAATTCTAATCGCTACATTGCAGAGCTTAATAACCGTGTATCAAGTCTTAATAAATACGCTAATAAAAAAGGTTTAAAGCCTATTTTTGCTGTTTTAACTTTACCTACGGAGTATCATCAAAAAAAGCAAATTACTTTAAAAAGCGGTAGAAAAAAGCTAGTTTATAATAATAAATTTATTGATGATGAAAACCACACTGTAAAAGCTGGAGCTAATAAGCTTCAAAGCGTAGTTAGAAGTATAATGAATTCTTTACATTTTAGAAAAATACCAAAAAATGAAAGATGTTATATAACTACTAAAGAACCACATTTAGACGGAACTTGTCATTTAAATTTACTTGTTTTTGTTCCTGAAAAATATGTAAATGATTGTGCTTTGGCTATTAAATCAAGATTTTTAGATACTCATTCAAAAGTTACAATAGATATTAAAAATCCAACTGCTTATGTTATGAAATATATTTTTAAAACACTTGATGATCTAAGAAAAAATCCAAGTGTTGATAATTTAACTGATATTACATTTTGGTATTTAAAACATAGAATTAGGCGTTTTACAATGTCTTTAACTTTTATTTCCCTTGAAATTTATAGGAAATTAAGCGGTAGAATTGATTTAATAAGTTTAACTAAAAATTACAATAAAGGCTTAATTACTGTTTTAATTGATGAAAATAATAAACCCATTGTAATATTTGATGAATTTGGCGAAATATGGCAAAAAAAGAGAGTCAAAGAGCCTATTTTATTAAGGCAAACTACTAAACTAACTAAACCAAGTAAAAAAGATATTATTTATCATAAGGCTATAAATAGAAATATGGCAATGAGTAAAAAAGAACTTCAGCATTTTTATAGATATGATAGTCCAAAAGATAAAAATTATTATACTATGACTGATTTAGAAATTACACAAGAGTATTTTTACGCTACAAATCCACAAAGTGATTTTAATAACCCTTTAAAATTAGCTATTTTAGAAAATGAGATGTTAGATCGTGGCTTAGATAATTTTACAAAAAATCAAGAAATTCATAATCTTAATAATTCTGATGAGCTTTATTATGATTTTATTGATAAAGAAAAAATGTTTTTGGATTTTTAAAAAAAGGATAAAAAATGAAAAAATATTATGACGCTTTTAATAAAGAAATTAAAAAGGGTTCAATAGTTAAAGATTTAGTTGGAAGTTATCCATTTAAAGATAACAACCCTTTGGATATAGGAGTTATAATTTCTAAGAATGGTAAATTATACGCTAAATTTCCAGATTGTATAATAGACTTAGATTCTACTTATTCTAAGGTTGATTCAACGCCTATAACTAATTTTTTTAAGGTTTTGAAATGAAACATATATTATAAAAAATGTTTTTGGATTTTTAATATGATTTTAAATGAGCTTTTTAAAAATTACTTAGAATTTTATGAACTTTTGTTAAGTTCTACAACCCTAAGAAGTGATATAGCAACTTATAATAAGCACTTTAAAAAAGGTTTAGGTTTAGAAAATGTAAAAGATATAAATTTTATTGAAATTCAAAGATTTTGTAATGATCTTATTAAGCAAAATTATAAGATAAAAACTGTTAAAAATATTCTTGCTAAACTTCGTGTAATTTTTAAATTTGCTATTAAAATGGAGCTTATAGATAAAAATCCTTGTGAGCTTGTAGAACTTCCTAAATTTGATAATAAAAGATATTTTGATTATTCTGTTAATTTACAAAAAAGATTTATAAAAGCAATTGTAACAAATCAAGGTTATAATGCTGATATATTTTTCTTTTTACTTCACGGAAGAAGAAAAAACGAAGTATTAAGTCTTAAATGGCAAGATATAAATTTAAAAACTAAAACTTATGAAATACCTGCTTTAATTAATAAGGCTAAAAGAAATATGACTTATTCTATGAGTGATGATCTTTATGCTAGACTTTATAAAAGATATGTTAAAGCTAAAAACAACAATGATCTAAATAATTATATTTTTATAAATCCAAATACTAATACTAAATTTAAAGATTTAAGGAAAAGTTGGAATAGCTTACTTAAAAGAAATAATTTACCTAAAATAAGACTTCACGATATAAGGCATTTAGTTGCTACATATTCTATAAATTATCTAAATTTACCAGTAGAACAGGTTAGTTTTACCTTAGGTCATACAAATATAACAACAACTCAAAGATATATAACAACTGATATAAAAAACTCTAAAAAAACAATTGAAAGTTTAATAAATTCAGTATAAGCTTAAAGAAATATAAGAGTAGTTAAAATTTAAAAATTAAGAATAATTTAAGTATGCTTTAAAATATCGATAAAATGGTGATTTGGTTGCAGAGGAAGGACTTGAACCTCCGACCTTCGGGTTATGAGCCCGACGAGCTACCACTGCTCCACTCTGCGATAAAAGTAAGTGGATGGGGTAGGAGGATTCGAACCTCCGAATGATTGGACCAAAACCAATTGCCTTGCCGCTTGGCGATACCCCATTACTTAAAAATGAAATCAAATTATAATATAAAATAAGTTTATTGTCAAGCTTTTTTATGAAAAATATTTTTATTTATATTTTTTTCTTGAAAACAAAGACAAATTTACCACTCTTTTATTCTTTATAAGTATAATCTACAGTTTTTAAGGAGATAAATTTGCCACTTTCAAAACTTAATAATGAACAACTAGCAGCTGCTACTGCACCACTTGGAAGAAATTTAGTGATTGCAAGTGCAGGAACCGGAAAGACATCTACAATTGTAGCAAGAATTGCACATCTTTTAAATAATGGTGTAAATCCCAAAAAAATACTTCTTTTAACTTTTACAAATAAAGCTTCAAAAGAGATGATTGCTAGACTAGAGCGATATTTTGATAAAAAAATAACCACAGATATCACAGCTGGTACATTTCACTCAGTTTCTTACATGCTTTTAAGATCTCTTGGAAAAAATATTGTTTTAAAACAACCAAACGAGCTTAAAATTTTACTTAAATCATTGGTTGATAAACGTAAATTTAGCAATATCAGTGATATTAAGCCTTATTCTGGAGCTTATCTATACGATATATATTCACTTTTTCAAAATAAAATAATAGATGGAAATTTTTATAATTGGTTTGTTGAAAATTATGGGGAGCAAAGTGTTTATGCTGAAATTTATGAAGATATTTTAAATGAATTTGAAGAAGAAAAAGAAAAATTTGGATATGTTGATTTTAATGATTTGCTTTTAAAAATGAAACGTGAGCTTAAAAAAGGAGCTCCTTTAAATTTTAGCGAAATATTAGTTGATGAGTATCAAGATACAAACTCACTTCAAGGAAGTTTAATTGATTCTTTTAACACAAAAAGTTTATTTTGTGTTGGAGATTATGATCAAAGTATTTATGCATTTAATGGGGCAAATATTGATATAATTGCTTCATTTAAGACTCGTTATGAAAATGCTAAAATTTATGCCTTAAATATTAATTATCGCTCTACGAAAGGCATTTTAGCACTCGCAAATAAGGTGATTGAAAACAATCCAAGACTTTATGAAAAACATTTAAGTGTAAATAGAGATGGTGAGTTTAAAAATCCTAGACTTTTGATATTCGATGAAATTTATACTCAATACTCAAAAATTGCCGATATGATAAAATCTTCTAAATTTGAAAAAACAAATATTGCTGTTATTTTTAGAAATAACTCAAGTGCCGATGGTATTGAGGCTAGCTTAAGAGAAAGAGGCATTGCTTCAAAAAGAAAAGGAGGTATTAGTTTTTTTGAAAACAAAGAGATCAAATCTTTAATAAATTTTATAGGAATTTTAATAAATCCAAAAGATATAATGGCTTTTATGCAGATTTTTGAATATGCAAAAGGTGTTGGCGCAGCTGTTTCAAAAGAGGTTTATGACGCACTAAATTCCCTTGGAAAAGGAAATATAATAAGAGGGTTTTTAAATCCAGATAAAGAGGCAAAAATTTATGAAGCAAAAAAGAAAAACTATCAACTTGGACTTTTTGATGATTTAGATATTTTTGATGAAGTTTCAAGGTTTGACGAAGTAAAAATAAATCAAAATTTTATAAAAAATCCAGTGCTTAAATATGCAAAATTAAGCAATAGTGCAGCTTATATGCTAAGTGAAATTTATAATCTTTTATTAAAAACAACAAATATAAACTCATCAAGAGAAATTCTAAAAGACATAGTTTATTCTAATGCTTTTGCCATAATTGTAGATGATATTGCTACAAAAAGAGCAACCTTAAAGAGTGGCAAGGTTGATGAAGAGTTAAAAAAAGAAAATATTCAAAAAATTTACCAAAAATGTGAAATTTTAGCAAGTTTAACTAAAAATTATAAAGATATAGAGAGTTTTTATAGCTTCTTAACGCTTGGAGCTGGAGAAATGAGTGAGGGTGAGGGTGTAAATTTGCTAAGTATTCATGCAAGTAAGGGCTTGGAATTTGCTCAAGTTTTTGTAGTAGATCTTGCACAAAATCGTTTTCCAAATTTAAAGCTTATGGCAAGTGGTGGCAGTCTAGAAGAAGAAAGAAGGCTTTTTTATGTAGCTGTTACAAGAGCTAGAGATGAACTTATTTTAAGCTATGCAAAATATGATAAAATAAGAAAAATTGAGTATAAACCAAGCCAGTTCTTAATAGAAGCTGGAATGATAAAAGAATAAATTTAATTTTAAAAGCATTATTTGTTTGATATGTCTTAATAAATATTTTATATAATTTTACAAACACTTAAGGAGATGTTATGGAATACAGAGTAGAAAAAGACACAATGGGTGAAGTTAAAGTTCCAAAAGATCGCTATTGGGGCGCTCAAACAGAAAGAAGCTTTGAGAATTTTAAAATCGGCGTTGAAAAAATGCCACCAGAGCTTATAAAAGCCTTTTCCATGCTTAAAAGATCGGTTGCAAAAGTAAATAATAGTTTAAAAAAACTTGACGATGAGAAGACAAAAGCCATTGTAAAGGCTTGCGATGAGATTATAAATGGAGATTTGAAAGATGAGTTTCCACTAGCCATTTGGCAAACTGGAAGTGGAACGCAGACAAATATGAACTTAAATGAGGTCATAGCAAATAGGGCAAGTGAAATTTTGGGAGCCGATTTTAGAGTTGAAAAGAAAATTCATCCAAATGATCATGTCAATATGAGTCAAAGCTCAAACGACACTTTCCCAACTGCAATGCATATCGTTTCTGTTTTGGAGATAGAAAATAGCCTTTTACCATCTTTAAATGAGCTTAAAGAGTCATTTTTGAAAAAGGAAAACGAGTTTAAAGATATTGTAAAAATAGGCAGAACTCATCTTCAAGATGCTACACCTTTAACTTTGGGACAGGAATTTAGCGGATATAGATCGATGCTTGAGCACTCTTTTTCACAGATAAAAAGAAGCTTAGATGACTTAAGAGAGTTAGCAATTGGCGGCACTGCTGTTGGAACTGGAATAAACGCCCACCCAAAACTTGGCGAGCTTGTAAGCAAGGAGCTTAGCGAGTTTAGCGGACATAAATTTATAAGCAGTCCAAATAAATTTCACGCACTAACTAGTTATGATGGAGTTGTTTTTGCAAGTGGTGCGTTAAATGCTTTGGCTGCAAATTTGATGAAGATAGCAAATGATATTAGACTTTTGGGAAGTGGACCGAGATGTGGCATTGGTGAGATAAATTTGCCAGCAAATGAGCCAGGAAGTTCTATCATGCCAGGGAAGGTCAATCCTACTCAGTGCGAAGCTCTTACTATGGTTGCGGTGCAAGTTCATGGCAATCACTCATCAATCGCATTTGCCGCAAGCCAGGGCAATTTTGAGCTAAATGTTTATAAGCCAGTTATCATATATAACTTTTTGCAATCAATCAGACTTTTAAGTGATGCGATGAGGAGCTTTAAGATTCACTGCGTTGATGGAATAACTCCAAATTTAGAGAAAATCAACTCAAATTTAAATAACTCTTTGATGCTTGTAACCGCCCTAAATCCTCATATAGGATATGAAAAGGCAGCTCTTGTTGCAAAAACAGCTTTCAATGAAAATTTAAGCTTAAAAGAGGCGGTAGTTAAACTTGGATTTTTAACAGCTGATGAGTTTGATCGATATGTCATTCCAAAAGAGATGGTTCATCCAAGTAAATAGATAAAATTAAAGCGAGTTTAAATATCTTTTTGCTATCAAATTTGATTTAAATTTGAAGTAGAAGATAGTTAGTTGGGAAAAAATCCCCAACTAACTTTAAAGTAGAATTTGTAAAATATCAACAATAAAAGCGGTAAAGATAATAAATTTCAACATAGGAGATCCGTTAGGTTTTAGTAGATTTGTGATTTGGATATAGATAACTATAGTATATTGGCGATTTTAATAAGGTAATTTATAGTTAGTTATAGAAAATTCAAATAGACTATTTTTAAAAAAATATTTAAGATAAATTTTTAATAAAAAATTCTTTCTAGATAAAGAGCATTGGGAGGGGATGGAATTCGTGTAATTGGCTTTTCTAAAGTAAATTTTTGGTTTGAAATTTGTTCTTTTAAGACATTTGCTATCATTAGGCGAACTTGTGATCTTAAAAAGCCATTTGCTTGAAATTTAATAATCGTAAGATTCTTATATGAAAACGCATAAGCTTTATAAATCTCTCTTATGCTATCTTTTATATCACTTCCTGTTTTCATAAAGTCTTTAAAATCATGTTTTCCAATAAATTTACTAAGGCTTAAATTAAGTTTCTCTATATCAATTTTATCATAAAAAAGGCATAAATTTTCTAAAAAAGGACTAAAATTGGAATGATTTAAAATATACCTATAGCTTCTTTTTTTAGCGCTAAATCTTGGGTGAAACTCACTAGATACGTTTTCAATTTTTTTTATATCTATAAGAGGTCTTGCGTGACGATTTAGCTGCTCTTTTAGTTTGTTTAAGTCCCAAAATTCTCCACAATTTGTAGTGCTTACTTGATTTAGTGCATGAACTCCTTTATCTGTTCTTGATGCAGTTGTAAGTTTTTCAAATATTCCTACCCTAAAAAGTGCCATTTTTAATCTATCTTCAACTGAATTTTTATGTGGTTGAGACTGTGAGCCACTAAAATTTGAACCATTATAAGAGTATATTAATTTTATTTTCATCAGTATTTTTTAGATATTTTTTGATAAAAAGCAAATAATGAGGTTATGAAAAATAGACTAAAAACAACAGGAATTGCAATAAATGGTTTTTTAGCTAAAAGCATAATGCTTGCAAAATAGATAAATAAAACTCCAAAAACTCCAACATAAACAAACCCTTTTTCATATCTATAAGTAACAATTCCAAGGCTTATTGCAAATAAAACACTAGCCAATGGAAATAGCGAAACAAGTGTGTAAATACTTAAATCTTTTGCTCTTTTTTTATTGGTTTTTGCACTCATCCAATAATTAATTATTGAGTTTGTATCTCTTATCTGGCCTGTTGGATTTGAGCGAATTATCATATTTTTAAATGAAGTTATATGAATATTTTTATCAACTGTATAGATAAGTCCGTTGCTTAAAATCATTTTAAAAACACTATCTTCGCTTTTAAACTCGCCTTTTTTTGCTAAGATAATTTTTTCTTTTTCACTACCTTTTTTTGGAGCATACATTATTAAATCATTATAGATTGTATTTTTATCAAGTTTTTCATCACTTTGTATAAAAATAAGCCATTCGCCAAATTTCTGCCCAAGTTCGCTTGATTTTAGGTTTAAAGTTGCTTGTGTTTTTTTATAATCAACAAAATTATCTTTTAAATTTTCGGCATAAGGCATCATTATAAGCGAAGTAAAAAGTAAAATTATGGATAAAATAGTTGAAAGAAACAAAAAAAATCTAGCTATTTTTTTAGATGGGTAGCCAAAAGTAAATATAACAATACTTTCATTTTCTCTTGAAAGCCTAAAAAGAGAAACCGCTAGAGCGACAAAAAAGGCAATTGGTGTTGTAAAAATTAAAATTCTAGGTAGCATAAACAAATATAATTTAAAAAGTTCAGAACTATTTATCTCTATAAAAGAAGTAATTTTTGCAATTTGTATAAAAAAAACAATCGACATTATTAAAAATAAAACACTAAAAAGTGAGGCAAAACTACTTATAAAGTTTGATAGTAAATATCTATTTATTTTATTCATACTGAGCTCATTTTATCAATTTATGCATACATTACAAAATTTAAAAACTTTAAAGAGTAAACATTAAAGCAATAAACCACAAAAAGTCCTATTGATAAAAATGGAAAAAATGGCATTTCATAGTCTTTTTGCCTCACTGCTGCATAGAATGGTAAAGTTAAAATTGCACCTATAAATATAGCAAAAAATCCTAAATTTAGACCTAAAACAGCACCCATGCAAGCAAATAGGTAAATATCAGCTAGTCCCATGGCTTCCATTTTTTTAAGCTTGCTTAAAATAAATCTTATTGCGTAAAATATTGCTGCAAATATTAAAGCATTTTTAACTCCATCAAAACTAAATGAATAAAGTAAGGAAATAACTACAGATGAGTTTAAAAGAGCATCAGGAACGGCAGTGTAACGGAAATCAACTACACTTGAAGCAAGTAAAATTATAAATAATAATCCTATCATCAAGGCTTTAAAAAGCATAAGATATTCACTTTGTGAAAAATTAAAGCCACTAAATTCAAACTCTTTATGTAAAGCAATTAGCATAAAAACTCCACCCATAAGCTCTATTAGTGGATATTGAGGACTTATTTTACTTTTGCAAAATGCACATTTTCCACCTAAAAAAATCCAAGAAAAAAGTGGAATATTATGGTACCACTTTAAGGGAGTTTTACAATTTTGACAGTGTGATGCTGGAAAATTTATACTTTCATTTTTTGGAAGCCTATAAATTAATACATTGCTAAAAGATGCTACACAAATGCCAATTATAAAATAAAAAATTGATAAAATTATCATTATAGTCCTCCAAATTTTCTATGAATTTTTGTGTATTTTTCTACTATTTTTTCAAGCTCATTGTATGAAAAATCAGGCCACAAAGTAGGGGTAAAAAATAGCTCAGCATAGCTTGCTTGCCATAGTAAAAAATTTGATAGTCTTTGTTCTCCGCCTGTTCGAATTAGCAAATCAACATCACCTATTTTTGCTGTATCAAGATTTTGGCTAATTGTTGCTTCACTTATTTCATCACCTTTTGATATTAGCTTTTTAACCGCTCTTACTATCTCATCTTTTGAGCCATAATTTACAGCTAAGGTTAAAGTTAGTTTATTAAAAATAGCCGTTTTTTCTTTTATTTTTGTGATTAAATTTAAAAGCTCATCATCAAATTTGCTCAAATCTCCAATTGTTTCAAATTCAATCTCGTTTTTTATAAAAATTTCCTCTTTTTTTATTAAAAATTCTTTAAAAAGCTTAATTAAATACTCAACTTCACTTTTTGGTCTAGCCCAGTTTTCAGTGCTAAAAGCATACAAAGTTAGATTTTTTATATCTTTATCTATGCAAAATTTAGCCACATTTTCAACCACATTTGCGCCACTATCATGACCTTTTGTTCGAATAAATCCTCTTTTTTTTGCCCATCTACCATTTCCATCCATTATAATGGCAAGGTGATTTAGTTTATTCATTAAAAAGTCTTTTTATAAGTTCGGCTAATTTAAATGCAACATTTTGTTTTGAGCCTTCAATAGTTTCAATGTTTTCATCTTTTGTTATAAATCTTATTTTTGTATTTTCGCTACCAAAAGTTAAAACATCATTTAGTATATTTAGACAAATTGCATCAAGTCCTTTATCTTTTAATGCTTGTTTTGCCAAATCAACTGATGAGTTTTGTTTTACTTCAAGTTTAAATCCTATTTTTTTAACTCCTGGAGTTGTGACTTTAGAGATGACATCTTCGTTTTTTCTAAAATTTAGAGTTAAAACACCATCGACATCATCTTTGCTTATTTTACCTTTTACTTTATTTGGGATAAAATCACTCACAGCAGCTGTCATTAGCACGATATCTCCAGCATTCATTTTCTGTGTTAGAAGAGCACTTTGAAGCCCAAAAGAGCTATCAAATTTAAGTAGCTTGTATGGCACATTATAGTCATAGCTACTTATAAAAACAACATTTGCTCCAAGCAAGTAAAAAGCATCAGCTAAAGCTTTACTAGTTTTTCCACTTGAAAGATTTGTTATTACTCTTACATCATCTATTTTTTCACTTGTTGATCCGCCTGTAATAATAACTGTTTTTCCAGTATAAAAATCATCTTTTAAAAACTCTTTTTTTATCCCATTTATAATGCTTTCAATTTCTGCAAGAGCTCCTTTTCCAACATCTCCACAAGCTAAAGTTTTGGTGACTGGCTCAATAAATTTAACACCTTTTTCTTTTAATGTTTTTATAGAATCTTTTGTTATTTCATTTTCAAGCATATTTGTATTTGCAGCTGGAGCTATGATAATAGGAGCTTTTGAAGCTATTAGTGTTTCGATGAAAATATTGTCACAAAAGCCATGAGCTAGTTTATTTATAGAATTTACACTAGCTGGTGCTAAAACTATAAGATCCATTTTAGAATACTCAATGTGGTTAATTCCTTCTTGCCAATTTTCAGTTTTAGTGCATAATACTTTATGATTGCTTAATGCTTCAAATGCCTCGTAATTTACAAATTTTAAAGCCCCATCACTTAGCATTACATAAACATCAGCGCCAAGTTTTTTCAGACTTGATAAAATTTCAAAAGCCTTATAAAAACTTATGCTTCCACAAACTCCAAGAAGTATTTTTTTATCTTTTAATATCATTTTTTATCTCCAAAAAATTTATAGTAAAATCCACTTTTATTAGTTTGTTTTACTCGATTTATTACTAAATCCCCGCTTTTAGCATCTTTTGTAACAGTTGAGCCAGCAGCAATTATCACATCATCAGCGATATTTACAGGTGCAACTAATTGTGTATCGCTTCCTACAAACACATTTTTTCCAATTATAGTTTTAAATTTATTTTTTCCATCATAATTACAAGTTATAGTTCCACAACCGATATTTGTGCCACTATCAATTTCGCAATCACCTAAATAGCTTAAATGCCCGGCTTTTATATCATTGACTTTTGCATTTTTAAGCTCTACGAAATTTCCAATATGAGAGTTTTTTATATCACATTTTGGACGAATATGTGCAAGTGGTCCAATATCAGAGCTGTAAATTTTAGAGCTTTCTATAACGCTTCCACTTTTTATAATGCTGTCTTTTATCTCACATTTTCCTATTATACTTACATTTTCTTCAAGCTCACATTCTCCTTGAAATTTTGCCTCACAATCTATATAAATAGTTTTTGGAAGTCTCATCTTAACGCCACTTTTCATTAAATTTTCTTTTATGTTATCTTGCATTATCTCTTCTGCAATACTTAAAGCAAATTTATCATTTATTCCCATAAAATTTTTTTCACTAACCTCAATAGCTTGGCAAGTTAAGCTCATACTTTTAGCTATTTCTATGCTGTCTGTTAGATAATATTCATTTTGAGCGTTACTGTTTTTTATAAGTGGTAAAATTTTGGCTAAAACTTCGCTTTTAAAAGCGTAACATCCGGCATTTACTAAATTTATGCTTTTCTCATCCTCATTTGCATCTTTTTCTTCAACTATTTTTAGAATTTCATTATTGGAATTTGTTATAACTCGTCCATAGCCTTTTGGGTTTTTTGCCCTAAACACGCTTAGTGCTGCATCACTTTTAAAACTAGCAAGCTTTTTTATATCATCAAGTTTTATTAAAGGCATATCACCACATAAAATAATAGTTTTTTTTGAATTTAGTTTAACATCTTTTAGTGCTCCAGCAGTTCCAGGGAAATTTTCAACATCTTGTTTATAAATTTTTGTATTTGCAAAGCTATTTAAAACTACTTTTTTAACTTCATCAAATTGATAATTTAATATAACACTTACATCATCACTTAATTCGTAAGCCTTTTGCAATATGTGGCAAATCATAGGCTTTCCAGATAGTTCAAAAAGTACTTTTGCTTTGTTTGATTTCATTCTAGTTCCAAAACCAGCAGCTAAAATCACAACTGAAATCTCACTCATTTATTAACCTTTTAAAATCATATAATTTGGCTATTTTACCTTAATTTATATAAAAGATTAATTTAATAAGTTCTATTTTGGATCTAAATTGACTTTAAATACTCACTTAGTAAGTTTTTTAAATACTCATTTAGGTCAGTTGGGGCAATGACTTTGATAAATGGTATAAATTGTAAGATAAATGGTACGATTTCATAGTAGTTTGAGACTTTTAAATGTACTTCGCTCTCATCTTGCTTGTGGATTATTGCTTGCGTTTTTAGTGGAATTCTTTCTAAAAATTTCAAAATAGAGTTATCAACCAAAAGCTCAACTATAAAACCTTGGCTATCTATATCAAACCAGATTGAGTTGGCATTTTTAAGTTTTGCCTCGATATCTTTTGTATTTGTAAATTTTTCATTTGAGATAGTTAAGTTTTTTATACTTTTTAGATGAAACTTTTTAAATTTATCATCTTTATTTGTGTCTAAACAAAGTAGATACCAAAAACCATCAAAATTTGCAATCTTAAGCGGTTTGACTCTAAATTTATAGTCATTGTAAGTAAAATTTATCATCTCTTTATTCTCAATAGCAGAGGCCAAACTTTTAAAAAACTCTAAGTCACTACTATCTAAATTTTCGTTTTTTGACTGTATAAAAAAAGCATTTTTATACTCTTTATTGATCTCTTTAAATAGACCTTTTGATTTTTGATAAATTTCATACCCTTGATTTTGGGTGAAGTTTTTTACAAGGCTAAAAACAACATCATTTTCATCTTTTTTTAGATCTGTTGTGCTATAAATTTCATTGTTTAGCCTTATATCTATCCCATCGTCTTTTAAAATTTTTATATATCTTGCGATAGTTCTTTTATCTTTATTAAATATTTTGCATAGATGATCCTCGCTAACTTGGGATTTTGTAAGTAGTTCATAAATTTTTGCTACTTTTTCTAAAGTTGCTTGCGTTGCCATTTTTATCCTTTTTGAGATGATGACAAAAAAATGTCTTTGAAAAGCTCTATAATTTTATCATAAATTTATCAAGGAGGGCTTTATGAGTTATTATGAAAAGATCATAAGATTAATGGAACTTAGAGTAGCTGTTCATTTGGATGCTATTTTAAAACTCATGGATGGTAGAGTGGCTATTTTGTATGAGTATTTGGATAAAGATATAAAGCTTGAAAAAGATCAAATTCCTCTGATATTAAACAAACTAAAAGAAAAACTTGATATTTATGAAAAAGAGTTTAAGATAGATGAAGATGATATTTTGGAAAAAAATCTAAATTTCTTGCAAAATACCTTAAGTCTTACAAACACACAAGTAAGTATTATTAGAATGGGCGCTGTTGTGTTAAATTATAATTCTTATATATTAGATCAAATGACATCATCTTATAAAAGCGAGTTAGAAATTTATACATTTTTTTCTAGGATATTAAACGAGCCAATAGAAAATATAAAAGAGGCATTTGAGTTAAAAAATTCTTTTAGATATATGGTAAAACTTTATGGTGGTTCTGGATACCGTGCAAATATAATCGATACAAAGGATGATTTTTTAAAATATCTGCTTGTTGAAAATGGCATATATAAGTTTATCAAATACTACACTTATGAGTTATCTTCCAGCAATCTTAAATTTAGTGATTTTGACCATATAAAGCAAGATTTAGCTGTTTTAATCCCATATTTAAAATACTCCATTGAAAATGAGCTTAAAGGGGTAAATATTTTGTTTTATGGAAAGCCAGGTGTTGGGAAAAGTGAAATTTGCTCACTAATAGCAAATAGATGCAATGTTTTGGGGCTTGGTATAAAATCATATTTTGATGATTATAACATTGTTCATTCTATGGCAAGGATAGCAAGTATAGATTTTATATCAAATTTCGTTAGCAAAGAGACAATTTTTATCTACGATGAGGCTGAGGATATTTTCAATCTCAACTCCAGCGACAAACAAGACAATAAGGCCTTTGTAAATTACGCTCTTGAAAACAATAAAAGAGTTGTTATTTACATCACAAATGATGTTGGATGTATCGATGAGGCGATTTTGAGGAGATTTGACTTCATAATAGAGTTTAAAGATATCCCTAAAAATCAAAAACTCAAAATCATCAATAAATACTCCAAAAATTTAGTAGATGATAAAACAAAAGAGCTTTTTAGCAGCTCACCCGATCTACAACCAGCTACTATTGCCAAAGTTAGCAAAGTTATAGAAACTCTAAATTTAAAAGATGCCTCAAATGAGTTTAAGCTTCTTACAAACAATACTCTCAATGCCTTTGGGTATGGCGGCATGGAGTTTAAAAAAGAGATAAAATACACTCCAAAAGAGTATGATATTTCACTTTTAAACTCTGATTATGATCTTGAAAACCTAGCCAATAAAGTAAAAAATGATGTAAGAATTTGTCTTTATGGGCCAAGCGGAAGTGGTAAAAGTGCTTATGCTTTTTATCTGGCTGATAAGCTTAAAAAAGAGCTTATTATAAAGACTGGAAGCGATCTATTGTCACCTTATATAGGCGAGAATGAAAAAAATATAAAAAATGCTTTTTTACTGGCTAAGCAAAAAGATGCGATTTTATTAATCGATGAGATAGAGGGCTTTTTATTTAGTAGAAACAAAGCTGCTAGAAGTTGGGAGCTAACTATGGTAAATGAGTTTTTAACCTCAATGCAAAGTTTTGATGGCATTTTTATATCAACTTCAAATTTGTTTGAACTAATAGACAGTGCGGTTTTAAGAAGATTTGATTTTATGGTGGAGTTAAGGCCTTTAAATTTCATACAGGCTAAAGATATCTTTCAAAATAGATGCGAAAATTTGGGCTTTAAGCCAAGCGAGGAGCTTTTAAACTCATTTTTAGAGCTAAGCAATATAACAATTGGTGATTTTGAATCAGTAAAAAGAAGTATGAAATTTTTAGATGTAAATAGCGCAGATGAGTATTTTGACCTCTTAAGACAGAGATGTTTGTTAAAGACAAAACAAGGATAGTAAAATATTGAATTAATAGCGTTAAAACGCTGTTAATTTTGTATCTGCTGCTACATATAATGGGTGCCTTGGTTCGCCAGTTTTATTTAATACTAAACAATATTTTTCATTAAGCTTTGATAAAACCTCTTTACTCCTATTTTTAAAAGAACCATTGTTTCCCCAAGCACAAACTACCTTATTAGCTTTTTTTGTATATTTGGCTATAAATTTATCATTTTCATTTCCAATTGGATCAATGTTATCGTTATTTAATTCATCTGGAGATGTGGAAACATAGGCAAATAAATTTATCATGTAAAGTCCATCATATCCCCAAGATTTTGCAAAATTAATGCATCTTGTAATGGTTGGATCATTTTCATTTTCATCAGCTGTAGATGGATTAAATCCTATAAAAGTAACCATCTTAGCATCTTCTTCACTCTTGTTAGACCATATTCTAGTAAGAACATATCTATATTTTCTATCTTTTGAAAAAATAGCACCAGTTTTCATTATATCTCCTTCAATTTTTTAATGTAATTATATCATAACAATAACCTATCCTAGTTTTTCTAGGATAGACTAAATTTCACCTCTCCAAATACTTTAAAAAATCAGACTCCAACCTTCTTTGTAAAATTTGCAAAGTTATATTGGAGCTCATTGAACAGACTTGTGAGACTAAGTATCTGCTTTCTTTTAGCATTTCAGCAAGAAGTCCTATTTCTTTTTGACATAGCCAATGAAGATCTGTTTGATATGCTCCATGTTTTGCTACAATATTTCCATTTCTAAAATCTTTTGGATTTTTAGGAACTCTAGGGGTTAAATTTATAAATTTATACTGCTCTTTTAAATCAAAATAATCATCATATAGATCATTTGTATTGTAAGATTTTTTACGATTTTCATCATTCATCTCCTCTCTCCAGTTTTCATTATGTGCGTATTCTATCCTTAGATGAGCAAGTGTTATTGGTATTGAGATAGATAAAAACAAGATCATTTTAGGATTTATAAACTCCACCAACTTTTCATCATCAAAAAGCCCATTAAGACTTACTAAATGACTTACATCATTTTTCACAATCTCATCATAAATTTTTATTTTTAACTCATAAATTTCTTTATAAGTTCTGAAATTTAGAGCATTATTTGCTTTTGCCCACTCATGCATATTTGAAATAGAACGAAATTTAGCTAAATTTTGCATCATATATCCTTTTTAAAAATTTCATTTATTAGATTAAAATCCTCTTTTGTGTATCCATATATCACAACTCTACACTTTATATTTGCACTATTGTTTTTAATAAAATGTTTTTTATATAAATTTATC
>QWCY01002107.1_pt1 | contig 27041 bp, 23 predicted proteins | sample 1972631 | NCBI WGS metagenome assembly QWCY01 (sample SAMN09866696, study PRJNA288562) | Human gut metagenome isolate pre1_stool, whole genome shotgun sequencing... | isolation source: gut | host: Homo sapiens | place: USA: California
GGCTCACTTTTAACACTTCAAAGCTTTTCAAACCCTTATATGTCTCTCTATACCTAGAAAAGACCTTTAACTCACCCACCATTTTGACCTATAAGTCTAAAAAAAGCCCCACGTCTGACGAGCAGAACGAGGGGCTTCTGATAGTTACAGCTTTACGAGACTATTACTTGGTTCTCAAAGTCTCTTTAGGCTGGTCGATTGGTATGCTAGAGACCTAGCTGCTTCTTGACCTGATCCGTGATATCTACCGCTGAGGGTGCCATATAGAGCATCATCGTGGCCTCCATAACGTAAGTGTAACCACCAGCATCACCGACCTTCTTGATAGCATCGATGATCTTCTGCTGGATAGGTGCCATAAGGGTGCCTTGCTGCTTCTCCATATCTTGCTGCATAGCTTGATAAGAGCGCTCGATGCGGTTTTGCAGATCGGTTAGCTCCTGCTCACGGCTCTTGAGGAGTGCATCGGAGAGTCCCTCCTTGTCCTTCATATAGAGCTCGAGCTTCTTCTGATACTCGTCATTCATCGTCTGCATCTCTGCCGTGTACTTTTTGTCTAGCTCTTGGAGACGATCCTGAGCTACCTTCATATCAGGCATTGCGGCGAGGAGTTCCTGTGAGTTGACGACTGCTATCTTCTGCTGAGCCGTAGCTACAACAGGTAGCAAGAGTAGGAGTAGGGTTAGAAACAGATTCTTTGTCTTCATTGTTCTGTATTTAAGTTATTGATAATGCGTAGGTTTGTATTGTTAGCGCGCACGACCATATCCTAGTTTCTCTAGGACCTGATCGCTAATGTCGATAGATGGATTGGCAAAGACGATGCCTGCCGTAGAGCGATCGAGGACGAGCTGGAATCCGCTCTGCGCAGCGATCTCCTTGATCGCTTGCCATATCTCATCTTGTAGTGGCTTGACCATCTTAGAGCGACGCTCAAAGAGCTCACCCTCGGGGCCGAAGTACTTGCCCTGTAGCTCAGTGGCCTGCTGCTCGGTCTTGACGATCTCCTCCTCGCGCTGACGCTTCTGCTCAGCTGTGAGGAAGACGAGGTCGCTCTGATACTTCTTATAGAGCGTCTCAGCCTTGTCCTGGAGTGTCTGGACTTCCTGCTGCCAACGCTTAGAGACGGTCTCAAGCTGCTCATTCATCATCTCATAGTTGGGGATGTTCTTGAGGATATACTGCATATCCACAAGGGCAAACTTCTGTGCTGATGCTCCTAGCGTAAGAGCTAGGAGGAGTGTGAGGAGATATAGATGCTTTCTCATAATATAGATGTTTAAAAGGTCTGTACTAGTCTGTATAGATGGCTTGGGGACTTATTTGTTTAAGCAGAGCAAACCACGCACTCATACGCTCTAGGGGCTAAAACTCCTGCCCCATAACGATATGGATGTTGCTACCACCACGCTGTGAGGAGCCGTCAGGCTTGTCAAAGCCATAACCCCAGTCCAGTCCCAGCATACCTAGGAAGGGTAGCGTAATACGGAAGCCGACACCAGCCGAGCGCTTGAGATTGAAGGCATTGAAGCTACTGATGTCTCGCCACGCATTACCTGCCTCAAGGAAGGCGACTGCCCATACGTTGTACTGCCCCTCAAAGAGGATGGGCACACGTAGCTCAGCCATCATCCGCATATAGGCATAAGCGTAGTCATAGTTGCCACCAGCGATTGATCCGTTGCTATATCCACGTAGCGGGATGGTCTCGTTGAGGAAGTTGCCTACATAGCCACTCATATTGTCACCACCCATATAGTAAGTACCGAAGGGTGAACGCTTGAATGGTGTGTAGTGACCGATGAAGCCTGCGTCTAGACGCGTCATAAGCACTGGCGTATACTTCACCGTAACAGGGTTCATAAGCGGGGTGAAGACCTTGCCTGAGAACTTCCACTTGTGATACTCCACAAAGCGGTAGCGATCCTCCGACTTGAGGTTGATATTGGAGTAGTCGATGCCGTCCCAAAGGGAGTATGGAGGCGTAGCACTGACAGACAGCGTAAAGGATGACCCACGACGGGTGTAGATCGGGTTGTCGATCGAGTTACGCGAGAGAGCCAATGTGAGGCTTATGTCATTAGCATGACCATTGTGGAAGCCTTGGAAGGTTTCGTAGACCCAATCACGGAGGTAGTAGTGGGTATAGTTGAGCGTAGCGTTGACATTAAACCAGTTGTCAGGCCAGTTGAGTCGCTTACCGAAGCCGACCGTGGCTCCGAAGATGTGCATAGACTGGTTGGGGTTGTAGGAGTTTTCCATCAGCGACTGCCTATATCCACCATCGTATCCATAGCCACCATACCCGCCGTAGCCGTAACCACCATAGCCACCATAGCCACCGTACCCGCCATAGTAGCCTGGATAGTAACCCATACCCTGCGTACGATTGTTATAGTATCGGGTATCAATAGCGGTCTGCATAGAGTAGAAAAGCGATGCCGTAAAGAAGTTCGGACGCTTGCCTCCAAACCAGGGATCGGAGAATTGTAAGCTAAACGAGTGATAGTAGCGACCATTACTCATCGCATTGAGTGAGAGGGTCTGGCCATCGCCCTGCGGTATGAGACCACGATAAGCCTTCGGGTGGAAGAGGTTGTAGATCGAGAAGTTGGTAAAGTTGATACCAGCACGCCCGATGACACCAGCCTGAGACCAACCGAAAGAGAGCTCAAACTTATCATTGTTTCTGCGTTGTAGCGAGTACTCTATATCTACGGTACCCTCTTGCGGGTTGGGGATTGGTGTGGGGAAGCTCTTTTCTGGATCAAAGTGCCCGAGTTGGTTGAGCGTCATCCAGGAGTTCATCATATCTTCCTTGCTAAAGAGCTTACCAGGCTTCGTAAAGAGTTCACGACGCACCACCTCCTCGTAGATGTCATGGTTACCACGTATGATCACCTTATCGATAGTAGCCTGCGGTCCCTCGACAATGCGTAGGTCAAGCGATACCGAGTCGCCCTCGACGTAGGTCTCTACGGGATCTATGCCTGAGAAGATATATCCATTGTTGTAGTAAAGGTTCGCAACAGCATCATCCTCGACGTAGAGACGCTTCGTAAGACGATCCTGATCATATACGTCTCCATGCTGCATACCAAGCATAGCCTCTAGGAGCGGTGTGGGGAACTTCGTATTGCCCACAAAGTTGATATCCTTGATATAGTAGCGGTGCCCCTCCGAGAGGGTGATGAAGATGTCGATCTGCTTGTCGTTTTTCGGATTTCGTGCGATAGAGTCTGACAGGATCTCAGCATCACGATAGCCTGCCTTGTGGTAAGCCTCTAGAATATTATGCAAATCCTCCCGATAAACATCTTGGATAAACTTCTTGCTCTGGAAGAGCTCTAAGAAAGAGTTCCACAGATTACCACGATTGAGTCGGAAGGTCTCATTCGTCTTCTTCATCGCTTTACGCAAATCTGTGTCGGAGAGTGCCTTATTACCAGAGAAGTAGATGTTAGCAATCTTCGTCTTGTACTTCTTATCGACCGTGATACCGAGCTTGACATACCCCTCACGAGAGAGGTCTGGCTGCTGATCGAAGGTCACCTCCATATCACTATACCCCTTCTCATTGTAGTACTTCTGTATCAGCTGCTCCGTGCGATCGAGCACGTTTGGCGAGAGCTGCATACTCTCTCGTAGACCTGTCTTGGTTTCCAGGTCTTCCCGCTCCGACTTCTTGATATTGTGGAAAGTCACCGAAGCGATGCGAGGATGCTGCTCCAGCTGCACCTCTAGCCACACCTTGTCTCCCACATACTTAGTCACCAGCACACGAGCATTGGCAAAGGTACCATTGCGTGTGAACTGCTGCACCACAGCCGTCGTAGCAGCTCCTGGTATCTCTATCCGCTCCCCTATCTTGAGACCTGTATAGCCTAGCAAGACCTCCTGATCATATCCTTGTGTACCTGTTATGGTCACACCAGCGATGGTCTTGGTGACGGGACGAGCGTAGTCGATAGGGGGCGCATAGACTGTATCAGCAGGAGTAGTAGCAACTTGTGCGCTCACAGAGGTAACCGTGAGGAGCGCTATAAGTGCGAAGAGTATGTTGTGGTATCGTTGCATTATCATCATTAAGAGATCAGATGGGGTCTGTGATATATGGGTCTTTGTTTTTACTATAGTACCTTGCCAAAGCGTCTTTGGCGTGAAGCGTAGTCTGCTAGAGCCTTGTCGAGCTCTGCCTCATCAAAGTCTGGCCACAATGTATCTGTGAAGTAAAGCTCTGTGTAAGCAGATTGTAATAAGAGGAAGTTCGAGAGTCTCTGCTCTCCACCTGTGCGAATGAGCAGGTCGGGCATTGGTATGCCACTGGTGTATAGGTAGTCATTGATCAGCTCAGGACGAGACAGATCATCGCTACAGAGTCGTCCGGACTGCACATCCGCAACGATATGTCGTATCGCATGGCTAACCTCTGTGTAGGAGGAGTAGCTGAGCGCAACGCATAGCGTGATACGCTGACCATCCTTAGTCTGCTCCATAGAGTCTCTAAGCTGCGCAGCTGTCTCGGCGGGTAATTGGTCTATATCTCCGATGGCTCGGAGTCGCACACCCTCCTTGATGAAGCGTGGCGTATACTCGTGGAGTCCCTCTGCGAGGAGCTGCATGATATAGTTTACCTCGGGCTCAGGGCGACTCCAGTTTTCTGTACTGAAAGCGTAAACCGTCAAGTACGGGATACCTCGCTCTGCTACGGCCGAGAGAGTTCGCTCTAGCACATCAGTACCCTGCTTATGCCCGTAACTGCGAGACAAGTCTCTGCGCTGAGCCCAGCGACCATTACCATCCATGATGATGGCTATATGCTGCGGTATCTGTTGTTTCATCATTTTGGTGTCTGCCAGTTAGGGTAGCTATCCGATCCGTGACAAGGTTCGCTACGTTTGCCAAATTCATAGGTAATACTCACGATCAAGCCTATCGTAGCATCGCCCCCCTTGATCCAGTCCACAGGCATCCCGTAGGGATTGTTGAGCCACCCCGTCTGCTCTGTGGGGGTGTCCAAGTGAGAACTAAGGTAATAGATACCCTGCAGTGCAGCAATCAAATTAAGCCGATTGCGGAGCTTGTACTTGATGCCTGTCTTGATGCCTGCACCTGGCAGGATAGCCATCTTATGCGCCGCCAGAGTCGTGCCGACACTGAGACCAGCACCTATATAAGGTACCAAAGAGCGGGTCTGCAGATAGCGAAACTTGTCGCTATAATGAGCAAAGTTGTACTCCACCCAGCCATTCAGCGCTAACAGATGAGAAGCTCCACGAGTAGTTTGATCTGCTTCCCTCGTCTGCGGATAGTCTGTCTGCGCATAGCGACAGTCGAAGGGGAGGAAGCTGTAGCCTAGTTCGCCCGAAAAGGCCAGTCGAAAGTTGTGATTGTAGCGAAAAACGACTCCACCCGTCCCTCCTATCGGCACGAAAGGAATACGTCTATTAGCATCTCCCAGATAGGACGCAGCTCCTACGTATCCTCCTAACTCATAGCGATACTCCTGCGCAGTGAGTGAGACCGCACAGAGCATCAACGTGATGAGTAGTGGCTGACGAAAGGTTAGCTGCATAGCTGATCAGTGGAAGCGCCTCGATAGCGTGCTACGTAATATTACTGAAAGCGTATCGGCTGTCCGATCCAAAGCGTAGGCGTACCGCCTTTGATTCCTCCGAAGAGGTAAATGCGTCCGTCATCGCCACGATAAAGTGCTAAGCCTTGCTGATGCTTCTGCCCCTTCTCATAGTAGATCGATGGAAGTATAGACTCTTCTGTAAGCTGTTGCCACACGGTACCATAGTCTAGTGATACGTAGAGCTGCATAGCCGGCTGCTCAGCTTGCTTAGGGCGAGCCGCAGGCTTGGCAAGCAGTATTGTTTGGTCTTGTGGCTCGTAGATCATAGCTCCAGGCAGGTTGCTCGGCCAAATCTTACTCCCCATATGTGCATCGTGAGGTGTGAGCCAGTCAAGACCATTGGAGGTGCTATAGACAAGTGCCGTCGTATCAGCAACAGAACCACCGACTAGGAGGACTACTGGATGATGCTCGATGGTGAGCGAGAGACGCGCATTCCGCTCTAGAGGGAAAGTCTCGGGAACTCGTATACCCCCCTTACTATTGAAGTGTACCCCATCAGCAGACTTCACAGCCACGAGGGGTTTATTCTCTCCTTTATAGTATAGGTTACCCAAGAGATAGGAAGGTCTGTCAGGCAAGGCATTGCTCTGCGCCCAGTCTCCCCCATTTGCATAGTCGTAGCAAGTGTACTGCCCACTCTCCTGTAAACAGAGGATTGCATCTCTACCACCCTGCTCCACGATGTCTACGATGGGAGAGTCGAGTGTATTAGATATAGTCACCTCTTGCCATAGCTCAGGCTCCTTATGGGTGGCGCGCCACAGATGCGTCTCACTGGCACTACGTGTGAAGTAGTAATAAGCCTCGCCATTGTCCACAAGACGACTCAACAATATATCCTCACTCGTAGCAGAAGCTGGAGCTGAGTGTGCAGACTTCGTCCAAGTGTGGGTGTAGGGATCACGATCGTAGATATTGATCTTGAGCTGATACTCCTTAGTCAAGGCTTCGTTCTTACGATGCTGCATCACGATGCGCACTCCCTCAGCATAATTGGACATATTGACCGTATCTAGACCAGACGTTGCGGACTGCTCGACACCCCCTATGTACACCTTAGGGAGTGCGTCTTGAGGAGCTGTAATCTGTAGCTTGACCGTCCCTATCTTAGTCCCTTTAGGTAGTGGACGAGCATTGTATATCAGTCCTTTGCGATGATCTATAGAGAAGAGTGTCTTCTCCAGCTCAGGAACCGACTTGTCACTCATCTTGAACTCTGAGATAAGTACGCTCTCTATCTGAACATCCTCGACAATCGACTTGCGCTGACAACTAGGCAAGCTGATAAGCGGTAGCAAAGCTACAGCGAGGAGTAGGTATCTATGGAGTGATTGTATAGTGCGAGTCATATAGAATTGTTGATATGAAGACAAAGATACTACTTCCCACGAAATTAGAGGTTAGTGGTTAGACTTTAGAAGTTAGAAATTAGAGGTTAGAGATGCTCCCCCCGAAAAGAATACGAGAAGGGGTCTAACCTCTAATTTCTAATCTCTAACGTCTAATGCGACACATAAACCCGCTTGGTGGCGGGAGCCATCGTCAGTCTCTCCTGCACACGGTTCGTCACTGCGGTAGCCAGCTCTGCGAAGTAGTGGCTCATCACTTGATCACTCTGCGCTGCTATCGGCTCTCCCGCATCTCCCGCCTCGCAGACACTCTGCACGAGTGGAAGCTGCCCGAGGAGCGGTATGTGAAACTGCTCAGCCAGCCGCTTACCACCATCACGCCCGAAGATGTAGTACTTATTGTCAGGCAACTCGGCAGGCGTAAACCAAGACATATTCTCCACCAAACCGAGGATAGGCACATTGACTGGGTCGGTCTGGAAGAGGTTAATCCCCTTCATCGCATCGACGAGAGCGACCTCCTGCGGTGTGGTTACCACGATAGCACCTGTGAGCGGTAGCGTCTGAACCAGCGTTAGGGCTATGTCTCCCGTCCCAGGAGGCATATCAATGAGTAAGTAGTCCAGCTCTCCCCAGTGTCCCTCTGTGAGGAGCTGCTTGAGCGCATTCGAAGCCATCGTACCGCGCCATAGGAGCGCTTGGTCAGGACGTACGAAGAAGCCAATCGAGAGCATCTTAATACCCTCTGTCACAACGATTGGAGCGATACGGTCTTTACCATCGACCTCCTCAGCGACAGGACGAGCGTCCTCACAGTGAAACATCTTCGGCATCGACGGACCATAGATGTCGGCATCGAGAAGCCCTACTTTATACCCTTGGCGAGCCAAAGCTACCGCTAAGTTACTCGTGACAGTACTCTTACCTACGCCACCCTTGCCACTGAAGATAGCAATCGTATTGGAGACCATCGGGAGTGGATTCTCTACCTCAGGCTGCTCAGGCTCCTCTCTAAAAGTTGCCTTGATACGCCCCGTCACATCTGCCTCTGCATCGAGGAAGGTGAGGATGGCGGTCTCAGCCGCTTTGACCACGGAGCGAGCAAAGGGGTCTCGCACACGGGGAAAGTGTAACGTCAGAGAGATTTGTCGTCCCTCTATCTGTATGTCGTCAGTCACGATGCCGGAAGAGACAATGTCCGTACCCGTACCTGGGTAACGCACATTGCGTAGCGCATCGAGTACTTGCTCGGTTGTATAGCTATTCATATCTTGTATCTATTTCTTGATCTAAGCTTTTATTCCTCTTGGGCAAAGGCTTGCTCCACTTGATGTAAGAGTCCACCTGGGACTTGCGACCAACTGGTATAGTCGTCATGCTCTGGCTCGCACTCGGGTTCCAACCATTGCGTTCGCTTTGGCAGAGTAAATCGAATATACTTGATCACCTTACCCCTGCCTAGCCACTGCTTCTCGTAGTGGGTCAGAACGCGCGGTATGCCATACTGCGTCAGCACCTGCTCCTCTTGGTAGAGATCTGGCAGAGCCACAAGAGGCTGAATATCATTCACCTCTAGCAGACTCAGCGTGTACTCATAGAGGAAGGTGCTATCCGTCTTAAGATGCACCACCCCATCAGGCTTGAGATAGCGATTGTAACTAGCAAAAAAAGTTGATGACAGCAGCCTAGACCGCGTACGCTTCATCTGCGGATCAGGGAAGGTGATCCACAATTCACTCACCTCACCTGGAGCAAAGGCCAGCGGTAGGAGATTGATATCAGTACGTAAGAATGCAGCGTTGGAGAGTCCCTTTTCCAAGGCCTCTGTGGCACCATGCCACATACGTGCCCCCTTACGATCCACACCGATATAGTTGTGCGTGACATCTTGCTGAGCTAGGGCGACCGTATACTCTCCTCTCCCGCAGCCCAGCTCTAAGATGAGCGGACGATCCTCATCAAAGGCTCGCTCGCTCCACCTACCAGCTATCTGTCCTGCCACCTTTGGGGAAGAAAGCTCTGCATAGCCATACTCATACACATTGGGATAGCTATGCAGATCGGCAAATTTCTCTAGTTTACGTCTAGCCATAGGCGTATCTCAGCATCAATTACTTCTGCTCCTCGTCAGCATCGATTACGTCCACTAGTCCCTCCTCGGCATAGTAGTCGTAGAGCGTAGAGATTAGGTCATACGCATCATCTTCGTGCATCTTGACACCCATATCCTTGCTCAGACGATCAGAGACAAAGGAAGCAATCTCATCCAAATCAAGAAAGCCCTCCTCATCATCCATCCCCTCGGAGTACTCGTCACAGAGATCCATCACGTAGAGAAAGATCTCGTCATCATCATACTCCTTGACAAAGGAGGGATCTAGATGGTTGCGCAGATACTGGATCGCATTGCGATCGAGCTGCTCGAAGTCTAAGTCTGCCATCATACTATATTATTGTGTAAGTTATAAGTCTGCGACCAGCACATCATTTCAGCGACTTGTAGAAAGCCTCTAAGAGTCGCCCCGCCCCCACAAAGGGTGTGATACGATTCTCCAAGACCTCTCGCTCTATAGTCTCTTGGAGCTGCTTGACCTGCTCATTATCGTAGAAGGAGCGGCGCAACTCCTCATTGACCGTCTCATACATCCACCACTTCTCCTGGCGGCGACGATTATAGTCAAAGTAACCACTCTCCTTACTCGTCTGACGATACTCATCGATCATATCAAAGATCTCCTTGATGCCTATCCCCTTCAGACCAGAGTAGGTCATAACCCTCGGCTCCCAGCCCGACTCCGTAGCGGGAAAGAGCTGTAGCGCATTGCGAAAGTGCTGCGCTGCAAGACGAGCCTTGTCTACATTGTCACCATCAGCTTTATTGATAATGATCCCGTCCGCCATCTCCATAATACCGCGCTTGATGCCCTGTAGCTCATCGCCGGTACCTGCCAGCTGGATCAGGAGGAAAAAGTCTACCATCGAGTGCACAGCCGTCTCACTCTGCCCTACTCCGACCGTCTCAACAAAGACCGTGTCAAAGCCAGCAGCCTCACAGAGGATAATGGTCTCACGCGTCTTGCGCGCCACACCTCCCAGCGAAGAGCTACTAGCACTCGGACGAATGAAAGCACGCTCCTCACGAGAGAGTCGCTCCATACGTGTCTTGTCGCCTAGTATACTCCCCTTAGAGATCTCACTACTAGGATCGATCGCCAGCACAGCCAGCTTGTGTCCTTGCTTGACGAGGTGCATCCCGAAAGCATCTATCGATGTACTCTTACCCGCTCCAGGCACGCCAGTGATACCGACACGCATCGACTGTCCACTATAAGGCAGGCACCCCTCTAGTATCTGCTGCGCCTTGAGCTGGTGATCATGACGTGTACTCTCGACGAGCGTCACAGCACGAGCGAGGAAAGTACGATTGCCCGCCAAGATCTCCTTGATATAACGCTCAGCCGAGTAGTCCTCACGTTGCACCCGTTGCTGGCGCAGATAAGGATTGACCATAGGCTGTGCAGAGACACCTTTATTCACCTTGAGACCCGCATACTGAGGGTCATTTTCAGGATGATCGTTCGTGAGCATATCGAGGAGATTAGAGGTTAGAGATTAGAAATTAGAGGTTAGAGGGACTAAGCATTCCCTAGGAGTATTAGTGACACTAGTGGCACCAGAGGTGTTAGCCAAAAGCTAACAGCCAACAGCTACTGCTTAGGTATGACGATCAAGACATTGCGTAGCGGAGCGTTCGGGTCATTCAGTAGCAGATCAAAGTTTGCCTTGAGAGCTCCCTGCGAGCGATCAGCTTCCTCTAGATTAAGCCGATAATGTATCTCTCCACTTTCGCCAGGAGCAATCGTCTCTGGATAATCTAAAATGGTTAGGAACGCTGTATTGCTCTCCGCAGAGTAGATACGCATCGGAGCCTTGCCATCATTCTTTAGAGAGATTGCCCCCTCATACGTCGTCGCTTCTGAAGCTAAGTCCGTAAGACGCTGATAAGTATTTAGATTCGCAGTAGGAGCCACAGCCCCCTTGTCAAAGTGCGGAGGCATCACAAGACGTACCATCACCCCACCCGAGAGATCTGGCTCGCCATCTTGCGTTCGCACCGTGATGCCTATCCACCCTTTGTGAATGCCTGGAGCCACCGACCCGTCAGTATGCGCTGTCAGGAAGATCTCCTCAGGCTCATAAGCAGCCAGTGTGGCTTGGTTTATACTACTAGATAGAAAGCTGGGAAGTGTATCCAGCGACACTTCTAGAGGCTGACCCGTCGGATTATTGAGCATCAGGCGAATCGTATTCTCCTCGCCTGCTGGTTGCAATGGAAAGTCTAGAAAGAGGTTACTCACCTGTAGCGCACCAATCTCTTGCTGGTAGCGTGCATTCGTTGGGATTGGTCTGCCCAGTGTGGCTACATTCCCCTTGATCGTCAACTTAATAGGCTTACTCGGATCTACAGAGGTGTAGACACGTGTGTACTTAACGAAAGAGCCTGGACGATTTAGCGGATTGTAGGTAATCAAGATAGGTATCGAATCACCTGGTGCTACAGCCGTACGGTCGTAAGTAGGTGTCGTACAGCCACAATCCGTACTGACACGCAGTATGACCATCTGCTGGTCAGACACGTTGTGCAGGGTGAAGCTGTGCGACACAGTACCCCGCTCCTCAGCAATCGTACCGAAGTTATGTATCGCCGAGAGCGAGTCAATCATCTCCCCACGCTGCTGTGCACGCACTACCCCTAGAGTAGCCGTGAGACAGAGCAGGAGAGCCAACAATCTTCTTGTAGCCATATACCATCTATCTTAGTTCGCTCGAGGTACGCTCCTCCACCCCACCGCTTTCATAGTGAAGGCTATAGGGCTACAGCGTCTGTCGCCTCGAGTGACTATGAGACTTATATTGATGTAGTACGGCTACTCGACGACGCCCTTGATGCGTAGGATATAGCTACCATCCTTACCATTGCTATAGATAGAGATGGTCTTGACAAATTGTCCTGGTCGTCCTGCTGGATTGTAGGTCACCTTGACCGTTGTAGTCTTACCTGGAGCGATAGGAGCCGTCTCGAACTCAGGCTTCGTGCAGCCACAAGAGGCTACGACACGAGTGAGGACTAGAGGAGCGTTACCTGTATTCTTGATTGTGAAGGTATGACTCACAGGGCCATCGACCTCCTTGATAGAGCCAAAGTCAAACTCCGTCTCCGTAGCTGTAATCTCGGCACCAGACTGCTTGCTCGTGGTCTGCTTATCCTGAGCTCCAGCTAGGGTGGCACAGAGTAGGAGGATCGTTGTAAGGATTGCAATGCGTTTCATAACTTTGTTGTCTAAGATTATGTTCATAGTTAATGTATTAAGCACGGGGGATAGCTACACCACACAGAGCTTACTCGCTCCATACGAGTAGACCCCTCTGCTCTGCAAATGTACTCTTTTTTAGTCATACAAAGGCTATACCAGTCGATAAATCACAATTTCGCACATTCCAGTGACAAGTGCAACATAGTTACAGATGTAGGGAAAAAACCTCGTAGGAAGTTTTATAGCCAAAGTTTCTACGAGGTCTATTGTTTAGTTGATTCCGAATTTGTTTGATATCATCGTCAGGATGCTCTCTTCCTGAAAAAAGTAGACAGTTGGGAGGTGTTACTGAGATGGTATACGGGTCATCTTTGTTAGTCCTGCGAAATACCATTTGTTAGTTTTGCCCCTGCTGGAGGTACACGACTTGTTGTCGTCTTTACTACAAGGGCACACAAAGATAGGTCCTCGTTTAGAGTTCTATCATTTTACGGGAACTTTACACCAATGCTTTATGAATGGAGTTACCGATGCGGACAATATAGGTGCCTCTGGACGGCATTGGAATGGAATGGGAGGAGGAGAAGCTTCCTTGCGCTATCAGCGTCCCATCTATGGCATAAACAGCATACGAAACAGGAGAGGAAAGGCTTTCCGTCACCTCAATGACCAGTCGGCCGTCTCTTCCATAGATCTTGTATTTCCCTGCATCATCCACTTGAGGTATTTCTATCCCAGAGGGGAACTTGTCAGTCTCAATGATATTGGTGAAGTAGTTCCACCCGAAAGCCTGACGGTACTTTTCCCCCGACCCGATGGGGACATACACAGGTATGTCGTTGGGCGTGTAACCATGGAATGGCCCGAGTCCTAGGTTTGCTTTGTCTTCTCCACAGAATGGGGGGATGGGAGAACGGGAATAAATTTTCTTGATGTATTTCCAATTTGCACCACTTCCTCCTCCCAAATACTCAAGTGAAGCGGGAAAGACAATAGAGTCGAATGCACAATACCAAAAGGCATTTGACTCTATGCGCTTTAATCCTTCAGGCAATTTAATTGATTTAAGTTTATAGGCAGCCCCGAAAGCGTCGCTTCCAATCTCTATTACACTTTGAGGAATGTTTACCTTCTCGAGTAAAGGACTCCAAGATGCAAAAGAGTCGGGAATCCTTGTAATGTGGTCGGGAATATGTATTTCTTCCAAGTAGGGACACATGGAAAAAAGAAATCCAGACAATTCATTAAGTGAACCTGGAATTATAACTTTTTTTAGATCACAGCCAGCAAAAGCTCCTTCCTTAATCTCCTGCAAGCCTTCTGGCAAGTTTACCTCTTCTATTCTTGTATTGTAGAAAGCACATACACCTATATATTTAAGCGTGGAGGGCAAGACCAGTTTATCAAAGCATTGGCAATGGACAAAACATTGGGCGGGAATATCCGTGATTCCCTCAGGGATAACCAAAGGATCGCTACTCAGCCAATGGCAACTTGAGAAACTATACACACCTAATTTCCTTAGACTCTTGGGGAGATTCACCTGTTCTAACTTCATTCGAGAAAAAGCGAAATCTCCTATTTCTCGGATACCATCAGGAAGAATAAGACGACGAATAGGGAGATAAACCACCCCTTGATACGCTCTCGGATCATCGATTATTTGTTTGTCTTTTTTCCAAAATGCATATTCAGGTATCTTGTCGTCCTTCACTTGTGCATATTCCAAGTTCAGCACGGTGAGTTTTCCCTCGAAACTGCATTTCCACAAGGTTGTGAAATCGGCTTCGTTGATAGGTCCATGCACGATCAATGAATCCACAGTATTCCACTTGTCGCCCAAGACTTGCTCCAACTGACCGTAGTCGCTCACCCTCGCATCATAGAAACTGACTTGTCCCCACGCCTTTTGAGAGAAAAAGAGGGCAAAGACCAAACACATCATCAAAAGGTAACTTCTCATTGGCATCATTGCATGGTTTTACTTTAGAGTGAGAAACGGCAACAGGAGAAACATCTCCTGTTGCCAAAAATGATCTCCTATTTCTTATTGATCTTTTGACTATCAATGATTTGGCCGTCTACGGAATAATAAAGTATATAAATACCACTTGACAGAGACGTTGCGTCAAGTCGCATCTCCTTTGTACCTGTGGGAAGACTCTTACTCAATAGGATCGTCCCTCCCAATGACAAACTACTCACTTGAAGTACGGCATTTTTTGAATCGACAGGATTATCTAGCACAACATATATATAATCTTCAACTAATGAGGGTGCAACTGATTTAATCCCAGTCTTGGATTCCAATGTAATACTTTTTTGCGCCATTTCTCCTTGAGAAGAGATGGCCGTTACGGAAAATTCCTTATTTCTTAATGTCGGGATTACTGTTACTTTAGACCCTTCTCCTATGTCTTCGCCATTTTTGTCAGTCCAGTGGGCTAAATAGTCTGTTCCTTGCCAATCAGCCGAGAGTTGATACTTACCTCCTCCAACTTCAACAGGAATAATATCGATTGGTTTATAACTATATATGGGTGCTTCCACTACGAACGTCTCTCCCCCTATGATATTCCCTTGTTCGTCTTTTTGAATCAAATCGAAAGTGTAAGTCTCTCCTGGTAATGCGGCTGGAGATTGGAAATCAAGAGTCATAGTTACCTTTTCAAAATCCTCTCCGTTCATACAAATATCTTCCAAACGCCCATCCCATGAACAGAATTCCACCTTTCTAGGGTTTATAAAAGGGTTGTAGGTGATGCTCTTTGCATGGTATCCTCCTCGCTTCCATGCATTATAAATAGGAGAAGCCATCTCCATCTTCAATTTAGCTTTGGAAAGGAGAGGTTTGTCCACTAATGTGCGAGGTCGTATTTCAAGAGAGTATTTATGATCGTCCTTGTATATGTTTCGCACGAAAATACGTATCTCCAGCCTCTATACAAGTAGAGATTTTAGACTCTCCACCTCCTTTAACAGGAGTCATCTGCCTGTTGTTTAGTGTTTTAAATTTTCTCATATTGAATTAGTTTGTTAGTTGATTAGGCATCTCAAAAATCCCTTATAGCTGTGCAAATCATATATTCCTGCTTAGTACAATATGACGTCAAATCGTCGACTATTATCGATGTCGAATCTGAATCAATAACTTAAAACAAGCCTTGTGACATCAACTAAATGAACAAAGAATGGTCTCTCGTAACCTTCTCATTTATATCCTCAAACATGAATAAAGCAGTAGATTTAATCACTTTGTTTGCTTTCCAAGAGCCTATAAAACTTTGGACCCTAAAAAATCTGGAAAGGAAGCTGTATTTACTGTATCTAGATGAGAAGACTTGCACGTACAGACGATTTGGTTTATTGCATTCGCTCGGGGCATAATGCCCCCTTTGCAGACATTTCGAATATATCCTTTGGGCTTATTTTACTGCTCAAAAACGAATTCCGAAGTCCTCTTTGAACTGATTTAGGATGGGGCGCATAGTGCCTTCGTCCCAATTAGACTCTAGACCTCGTTTGTAGATGGAGACAATACGCTCTGTTGCCGCCCAATCTCCACCACTCACCAATGCTTTCTGATGAATACAGTGAGGAATATAGGTGTAGTATAGCCAATAGCTACTATTGCTGTCTTCCCCAGTGTAAGTAACTTCCTCTATTTGCGATGCATCATTCAACATTGTGCTATCCACATTCTCCGAGACATAACGTTCCTTCTCCTCCCAATAGCTTTCTCCTGTATATTCCTTGTGAATGACGCAGGCAACATACTCCACAAGCGCTTCGTTTAGCATGTATTTATCTACGGAGGACATCCAGGAGGCTTGATTAGGATTCAAATAAGGGAGAAATAGGTGTGTCATCTCATGCGTTAATACACGAGAGTAATAATCATCAGGATCAACCAACAGGACCTTATTTTCGCTGTATTCGAAAGCTTTTCCATATACAAACCCCCAGCCATCCCATGACTGCTTCATATTGGAGACAATTAAATCCACCTTAGTAGGGGAAGACCCCAATGGCTTCGTGAGCTTATCCAATGGAGGAACAATTTGTTGAAGTCGACATACAGCACTGTCTATGGGTGATGTGTCCTTAAGAGGGAGGAGCTCCAGCTTGACTTCACTTTCATTTGTAAGTTTGTGCGACTTATCGAGATGCTGGAATAGGACGTCAATATCAATCCCCTCAATAGTCTTTTCTTTATGAAGAAAAGCAGGTCGGTATAAGAAAAAGATAGATGGAGCTGTAGATACGGTGCAATCAATTCTTTTCAAGGCGGGATCTATTGGATCGGAAATCAGTGGTCTATCGGATCGTGTGTAAAACAACGCATCGGAAGCATCCACTGTGATACGCAATGAATCCTGAGGCACACCTTTCCGAGAAAAGAAATAATTCAATTCTTCCGGCATTAGAAAGTACGTTGGACTATAGTATTCGTGCATTCTTATCTGAAAAGGAGACAAATAAGAATATCTAAGGACTGCCCGATCGGAAAAGTTCTTATTCTCTTTCCATCGAATGGCCGGAGCTACAAGGAACTTTTCGAGATTAAACTCTCGTACATATTCTGCTTGAATATAGGACAAAAGGAGTACTCCTGCTACAGTTTGCGTCCAACCATAAGTGAGCAGCTTAAGAGGCGCCTGATCAATAAAGAAGGTGTCTGCAGGCGTAATAAGAGCGCTTGGGATAGTCTCAATAAACTGGCAATGAAGATATGGGTTCGCACACCATGTGTCGACCGGGTATTCATTCATTTTTGCGACATAGTCAGAATAGAAGGGTCTTATTGTTAGGGTTAGACCGTTGAAGTCAGTCGACATATTTTGTTGTGCCTTCACGCATAAAGAGGACACAAAAAGCAGAGCTATAGGTATAAAAAAGAAGGGTCTCATAGATAATTCTAGGCTAGTTAGACGAAAGAGATAAAGACACACTCATAAAAGTGTGCCTTTATCTCATTAGTTTAATTCTTCGGTTTAACCGTTACGTGAGGGCAAGTAATGGAGTAGTTGCTTAGGGCATCACAGTTGACAACAAACCACTCGGGATCGTAAAACTTGGAGACCAAAGCAGGTGAGGTCAGTTCGGAAGCTACACAAACAGCATTGTCGTGCAACCCTGCGAGGATATTGCTATAGCAAATCTTCAAAGCTTGTAATGAGGTCAGACATACACCAGAAGAAGAGAATATCTCCATCGGGAAGTTACCCAACTCACCATGTACCATAGAGGCGTGCGATGGGAGCAACTGATCTGGAGTACTCGTGCCACAAGCTAAGAGAGTAATGTCCGTCGGGACAGTTTTTCCCTGAAACAGTCCCAATACCGCTTCTTTTGCAAGCTGGGCATTAGAATGTGTGATCTTATGCTCTTTGTCCAATCCGTAATAGCGAGTCTTTATACCATTTTGTTTGAGGACAATAGACCGAACCCTCGATGGTTTTCCACCAATGAGACCAATATAATCCTCCATCTCCTCGTTGGATACAGGCTTATTAGGCAAAAAGACCGCAACTTTATTGATGTATACATTCCTCATAAGCGTATAGAATTATATAGCAGTAAGTATTTCATTTTCAACTCGTCAATATCCAATTCACTCTCTGTTATGGATTGGATAAACGAATCTCCATAATATAAAGATCGAAACATAGATACGACCAGGAGCGGGTCAATGCTTTGATTCAGCTCTCCAACAGAGAGGCCTTTCTCGTAATATGTTAGCCACATTTGTGTTATTTCTTGATCCAAAGCTTTGCACTTATCATTAAACCCTACGTAATGAAATTTGGCAGAGGATAGTAGATTGATATACTCCGTGGAGTTTGCATCTATATGGGTGTTCCTTACGGAATTCATCCGCTCTTTCGTGAGATTTAATTCGTTCATAATGAAGCTAAGAAATGGCTTCTCATTAGATACAAACTCTTCTCTCTTTAAGGAGTTAGATAGGAGTTCAAAGACGAATTTGTCAATGACCGCTCTGTATAGTCCTTCTTTGTTCTTTACCTTATAGTATATAGCTCCTCTAGACAATCCGATTATTTCTTCCAAATCCGCCGTAGTGACATCCGCATACTCCTTCTCCAAAAAGAGTTTGAATGCCCCAACGAGTATTTGATTCCTACGTTCTTCACTTTTGCTTATCATAGCTTAGTACAACCGTAATAATATTCTTTCTGGGTGCTAAGGTAGACATAAAAAATCAAACTACCAAATCTTGGGCGAATATTCTTTTTCCGCACGCTAAAGTATCATTCAGAAGCGATGTAACAAACGCCCCAAAAGCTAGCAGACATCGACGAAGATCAGAAGCATCGAAAGAGATCGATCGCCACTGATGCTCTCCACCCCTCCCCCATTATTTGAAGGCAACGCTCCCCCAGCTATGCGATTCAATTTACTCCCCACGTGCAAATTCTCAAATCCCCACGTGGGGACGAAACATTTCCTACGTAGGGACGAAATGAAACTTCGGAGGAATCAAACGAAACTTCGGAGGAAATGATTTGCACCCACGTAGAAAATGGAAAATAGCCACGTAAGGATTTGACATTTCTCACGTGGCTATCAAGTTAGAGGTTAGAAGTGTGTAGCGACGAGTATGAATGCTCTGCCGAAGATCCGTCCTCGTCAAAGCAAGACGTTGCCCCTTTTACCTTCTATAAGCTTTTGGCTTCAGACAGCAGATCGTCAAGGTGTGATGCTACGTGACAAGCATACTCCAGCCCAGAGAGCGAGCAGACCGATCAGCACACTACCCACAATGTAGAGGATAGCTAGCCCATAAGCTCCCTCACGAAGCATAGTGTAGCTCTCTGCTGTAAAAGTCGAGAAGGTAGTGAACCCTCCGCAGAAGCCTGTGATAAAGAGCAACCGAAGATGCGCCGTATCGCTACATAAGCCAATCAATAGACCTATGAGAAAGCAACCCAAGACGTTGACCACGAGCGTCGCCAAGGGTATAGAGCCCGTATAGTGACGAGCTAGCAGGATGGCTGTAAGATAGCGTAGCGCACTTCCGAGGGCACCACCAAGAGCTACGAGAAGAAGCTGTTTGAGCATATTCCTATCTGAGTCGAAGTCAGTAACCTTATAGGCTGATCTTGTGACCTTTGTCATAGTCGCAAGATCCTCCAAACTTCAATGATAAAAATAGGTAGCACTCTTTCTGAACAGAAGAGTACTACCTATATATTTATAGATGAGACACCTTGTCTCGCTAGTCGCTCAGCTTAGCACCGATGAACTGACGGTTGAGACGTGCGATGTGGCTGATGGAGACACTCTTAGGGCACTCCAGCTCGCAGGCACGGGTATTCGTACAGTTGCCGAAGCCTAGCTCATCCATCTTAGCAATCATCGCCTTAGCACGCTTGTGCGCCTCAGCACGTCCCTGAGGTAGTAGAGCCAGCTGGCTCACCTTGGCAGAGACGAAGAGCATAGCGGAACCATTTTTGCAGGCAGCAGCGCAAGCGCCACAACCGATACAAGAGGCTGCGTCCATCGCTTCGTCAGCCTTGTGCTTGGGGATGGGGATCGAGTTAGCATCAGGTACACCTCCCGTATTGACAGAGACATAACCACCAGCTTGTATGATCTTGTCATAGGCAGAGCGGTCGACCATCAAGTCGCGAATGATCGGGAAGCCTGCAGATCTCCATGGCTCGACAGTGATGGTGTCACCATCCTTGAAGGTGCGCATATGTAGCTGACAAGTGGTGATGGCATCGACAGGACCGTGTGGATGCCCATCGATATACATAGAGCACATACCGCAGATACCCTCACGACAGTCGTGGTCGTAGATAACGGGTTCCTTGTCCTCGGCAATGAGCTGCTCGTTGAGTATGTCGATCATCTCAAGAAAAGAAGCGCTCTGAGGCACATCCTTGAGTGCATAGGTCTCAAAGTGTCCCTTCTCGCGGGGACCTCTCTGACGCCATACCTTGACTTTGATATTTATATTGTGATCCATTGCTATGATTATCTACAGGGTTGCTTAGTTCTTATAGTTACGCTGGAGACGCTCGGTGAATTCGTATACCAGTGGCTCCTTATGCATGACAGGGTCTTGACCCTCGCCTTGATACTCCCAGCAGGAGACGTAAGCAAAGTTTTCATCGTCACGCTTTGCCTCACCCTCCTCGGTCTGATGCTCTATGCGGAAGTGTCCACCACAGCTCTCCTCACGGTCGAGCGCATCGTGTGCCATCAGCTCACCGATCTCTAGGAAGTCTGCCAGACGCAGAGCCTTCTCTAGCTCGATATTGAGATCGTCCACCTTACCTGGTAGGTGGAGGTCACTCCAGAAGACCTTGCGTAGCGCCTTGATCTTCTCAATACCTGTCTGTAGGCTCTCCTTAGAGCGTGCCATACCGACATACTCCCACATAATATGTCCTAGCTCCTTATGGATGCTATCGACCGAACGCTTACCATGCATTGAGGCAATGCGCTGGATGCGCTCCTTGAGCGCCTTCTCAGCCTCATCAAACTCCTTGTGGTCTACGCTAAAGTGCGGTACCTGAATCTGATCCGAGAGATAGTTCTGTATCGTATAGGGCAGGATGAAGTAACCATCGGCTAGACCCTGCATAAGGGCTGAAGCACCGAGACGGTTAGCACCGTGGTCGGAGAAGTTTGCCTCACCGATGGCAAAGAGTCCAGGGATAGTCGTCTGTAGCTCATAGTCGACCCATAGACCACCCATCGTGTAGTGTATAGCTGGGTAGATCATCATCGGGGTCTCGTAGGGATTGTCGGCAGTGATCTGCTCATACATCTGGAAGAGGTTACCATACTTGTCCGCAACCACATCACGACCCATACGCTCGATAGCGTACTTAAAGTCTAGGAAGACAGCGAGACCTGTATTATTGACACCGAAGCCTGCATCGCAACGCTCCTTGGCAGCACGACTAGCGACGTCTCGAGGTACTAGGTTACCGAAGGCGGGATAGCGACGCTCGAGGTAGAAGTCACGATCCTCCTCGGGGATGTCGTTTGCCTTCTTGGTACCTGCCTGTAGCGCCTTAGCGTCCTCTAGCTTCTTGGGGACCCAAATACGTCCATCATTACGGAGAGACTCCGACATAAGCGTTAGCTTAGACTGGAAGTCGCCGTGCTCGGGGATACAGGTCGGATGGATCTGCGCCATACAAGGATTGCCAAAGTATGCACCCTTCTTGTAGCACTGCCAAGCTGCTGATCCATTGGAAGCGATAGCGTTCGTCGTAAGGTAAAAGGCATTGCCATAACCACCCGTAGCAATCACCACAGCATGAGCCGCAAAACGCTCGATAGCGCCTGTAATTAGGTTGCGAGCGATGATACCTCTAGCACGACCATCGATGATCACTAGGTCGAGCATCTCGTGGCGGGTGTAAAGCTTGACGCTACCCTTGTGTACCTGACGGCTCAGTGCTGAGTAAGCACCGAGGAGTAGCTGCTGACCCGTCTGACCACGAGCGTAAAACGTACGGGAGACCTGAGCTCCACCGAAGGAGCGGTTATCTAGCAGACCGCCATACTCACGTGCGAAGGGGACGCCCTGAGCGACACACTGGTCGATGATGGCGTTAGATACCTCTGCGAGACGATAGACATTGGCCTCACGAGCACGATAGTCACCACCCTTGATGGTGTCGTAGTAGAGACGATAGATGGAGTCACCGTCGTTCTGATAGTTCTTTGCCGCATTGACACCACCCTGTGCAGCAATAGAGTGTGCACGTCGTGGAGAGTCTTGTATACAGAAGTTTAGCACGTTGAAGCCGAGCTCGCCTAGAGAAGCTGCAGCAGAGGCTCCCGCTAGACCAGTACCCACAACTATAACGTCGAGAAGACGCTTATTCGCTGGGTTGACCAGCTTCTGATGATCCTTATAGTTAGTCCACTTCTCAGCTAAGGCACCTGCTGGGATTTTGGCATTTAGTTCGCTCATATCTCTGATAGTTAAGATAGTTCGTAGATTAGATGATAGGAAGAGTTGCTAAATCACCTCAGCATAAGGTATAGCCTCTGCTAGGCTCTCAGGTCCTGAGTAGATGAAGCCAAAGTAAACAACTACAATGACAAAGATGAGTACCAGTAGTGTGGCAACGATGTAGCTGATGACATGTAGACGCTTGAACCACTTCTTATTGTTCCATCCGAGTGTCTGGAAAGCACTCCAAAAGCCGTGCGTGAGGTGGAACCAAATGGCAGCTAGCCATACGAGGTATAGGATTGCGACCCAAACATTGCTAAAGTTCTGCACAACGAGCTGATAGCCCTCTGCGCTCTGACCGCCCGACCACTCTTGTAGCTGCATCTTGCTCCAGAAGTGTGTCAAGTGGAAGACCAGTAGTCCCAATACGATGATTCCTAGGACAAACATATTCTTGCTAGCCCAGTCTATCTTAGCGCGAGTGAAGATAGCGTAGCGATCATTACCACGCGCCTTGCGGTTGAGTAGCGTCAGCCAGATTGCATAGATGATATGCACGATGAAGCCTAGCGCTAGGATGGGCACCATGATCTGTACCAATATATTGGTACCCATAACGTGGCAAGCCTGATTGTACAGATCCGTGGGGTACTCGCTATTCACATTGATAGCATCGTAGACGGCCAGCAGATTGATACTGCCATGTAGCAACAGGAAGATAATCAAGAAGAGTCCTGAGAGACTCATAATGAACTTTCTCCCGATCGATGATTTAAAGATCCACATATTTGTTTGTTTGGTTACTTAAGTGATGTTGTTATCAATGACTATTGGTCTGTCTAAACATAGCAAAGAGCCACGTAGTATCACTCCTAAGAGCAACTCTACCCAACCTTTACGATAGCGAGACTTACCATCCGCTCCACAAAGATACCAAAATACCCACAATTAACTACCATAATCTCCTTCTAATTCATCTTCCCTACCTTCTGCGATAGAGTCCTAAGCGCTGTTCACTGTATAAGACCTCAATTACGCAAATCTAATTATTGCTGTCCGATGAAATTAGGACCTCTTCTTCCGCTGAAAAACTTTTATCGGACAGCAATAATTCTAGAAGCATCAGATACCGAAGCGGTCGGTCGAGAGCTGTGTAGGCTCTTTCGTCTGCACCTTGTCAAAGCTACCGAACGTGTAGCTCAGATGAACTGAGAAGCGGGTATTGTAGCGCGAGGGTCGGAAGTCCACCTGATGGATGCCGTAGTTGACTCGCACCCGTGGCACACCCGCATTGAGGAGGTCGTCTCCCCGCAAGGTAAGGCTCCACTTCTTATCCTGGCTAGTCCACTTAGCACGACAAGCGAGGTTGTATATATCGCCTAGACTATAGTAGCCCTGTATGGCTCCGTGCAGATAGCTCCCGTCTAGCCCGATGGTGATATTGTGCTTTTGGCTGAGCCTAAACTCATTAGAGAGTGCGACATAGTACTGAGGCTTGGTGCACTGATAGGTCGGCTCGTAGGGGATCTCTAGCTTGACCGAGTTAAGCTGACCATTGAGGGTCAGGCGCGCGTTCCACCACTGGGTCTGAGGCAGTGGCACGACAGCTCCGATACTAGCATTATTGGCATAGTGCCAGTTCCACGTTTTGTAGACTATACGACTCCTATCAGGGTCTAGATACATCTGCTGCTCGAAGCGATGAGGCTGATAGTAACCGCTCAGGAAGAAGACATACCGCTGCTTGAAGATGTAGTTCACCTGCCCAAAGTACGTCACGTAAGGCCTAATCTGTGGATTGCCCTCCCAGAGTTGGTAGCGATCATCCGCCCGTGAGAAGGGCTCACGCTCCCAATAGCTCGGGTCCCTCTTGACAGATTGTATATTCACCTGTAGGACATGATTGGAATTGCGAGCATAGCTGAGACTCGCCTGCGGGATAATCTGAAAGGTCTCCTCCGCACCTATATAGTTCGCATAGTCACCGATTAAGGTTAGCCCGAGGCTTAACCCATTATTAAACTGCTTTTTACCGCCTATATAGAGATCCGCCAGTAGCTCTTTACTAGTTCCTGACACTGCGCCACTTGGCACTTGCTGACCATTTCGCCAGAGGTAGGTTTGTTTATTAATCGTCTTGGAGCAGGAGACCTTGGAGCCGTACGACAGCCCCCAGCCACTCTCCCAGCTATGACTATTGTCGATATGCCCGCCCCACACCTGCGAGAGCTGATCACTCGTATAGCTCGTAGCATAAGGTGAACTGGTCGACTGCTCCATACCATAGAGCACCTCTCTGTGATCCCGATAATGCGTATAGAAGATACCCGCCAGCAAGTTGCCACCTAGTCTGTAGTTTATGGCGACGTGATGGGTATTATCATTGCCTTTATTGAGTGACTCTAGAGGTTCGCGCTCCTTTTGGTTGACTTGGTAGCGGGTCGTTCCCTCGGGAGGAGTCAAGCTCCCGTAGTAATCAACGGATAGTGAATGTCGCCCGAACTTATAGCCCAGCTCGGCAAAGAGGGTGTGCTGATTGTAGTTCGTGTAGCCACTATTCTCTATCGCAAGCCCCTTGGTGTAGCGACCAAAGGGGGCTATGTCGTAGATTAAGTCGCTCCGCATTTTACCTAGACTAGCCCTATAATTGGCAGTGACGGAGAAGCCATTGGGAGCGGAGTAGTTGACACTACCACCCGCAGCGTAGTTGCTGTAGTACTGATTGCTATACTCGGTAAAGAGCTGACCAGAGGTGCCACTCAGAGGGCTGCCCGCAGCCTGCCCCTTGAAGACCACATTGATCGAAGCGCCTTTAGCCCGATAGCGAGCAATGGGAGTATAGGAGATCTCCACACTAGCGACCATCTCTCGGGGAATGCTCTTGAGACGCTCCAGTAGCATATTTTGAGGAATGTCGGAGGGCTGACCATTGAAGACCAAGGTATAGCCATTGGTCCCCACGAGCGTCGGCACATCGCCCTGCATCGACATACCAGGGAGCTGACCCAGCATCTCATAAGCGGTGGTGACGGAGCTATGTGCGAAAAGCTGATCAATATCGTAGCTCGGAGTGGTACCATCGACGAGCTTCATGAGCGGACGCTCCGCCTTGACCACCACCTCGCCCAGTTCACCAGTCGCCTGATCCATATAGAGCACGTCAGGCAGCGAAGCATCCAGGCTCACGCGGAGTGTCTGATAAGCCAGATGGTTAACTTGGAGCCAATGCGCCCCCTCACCCGAAAGCTCAAAGGTCCCCCCGTCGCTCGAAAGCGTCGTGGAGACCACAGTCGAATCTGCCGAAAGCAATATGACGGTCGCCATAGAGATAGGCTCCTCGGTCACTCTATCTCTGAGCTGTCCGCGATAAGTCTCTCCCTGCTGCGAGCGTTGCGTCTGAGACTCTGCACTCTGAGCTTGCTGAAGTTGTCCATTCTGAGATTGCCCTTTGGCTGTTTGTCCGATGAGATCCTCTTTAACTGTTTGTCCGTTGGAACCTTCTTTAAGCGTTTGTCCGCTGAGGCTTTGGGTGAGCATCAAGCTAACCACAACCAATATCGCGAGAAGTACGCCCTTTCTTTCTAACATCATAGCTCTTTTTATCTGTATTTAAATGCACTGCTTGTCGCAAAGGTAGCTTTTTTTTTAAGATGCGCAAGCCAACACTGAGACCTCAACTCCGAAAATCTTACGACAAGCACGATGAGACGAGTAGCGCACGGCATGGGCACACGGCTCAGACTCAGGCCATCGGAAAGCGTCCGTTGTCGTCCATCCCCGTCAAAGCAAGACGTGTAACCCTCTGTAGGGACGCACGGCTCGGACGCAGACCGTCGGTGCGTCCGTCCCCGTCAAAGCAAGACGTGTAACCCTCTGTAGGGACGCACGGCTCGGACGCAGACCGTCGGTGCGTCCGTTGTATCAAAGGTTACAGCATCGATGTTTTAACGAGGACTGCCACTCGTCTTGATAGGACTCCGACAGCTCCGACCCACTCCGATCTCTTCCGATTTGCTAAAGTCCTCAATTTCTTTCACTACCTTTGCCACTAGAAGGAGATGTTGTGGAAGAGTCCCCGTTAGTATTCCTGTCCTCAGTTATAGTACTAGACGAGCCGGTCTTGGCAGGTAGACCGTCTCTCGATACGAGTACAGATCCACCCTCTCCTGTTGGCGAGTTAGGCGTAGGGCTGGAAAGGGCACCAGCCTCCTCAGTTGATTCTGAGGGCAGTATGAGGAGTTGCCCGTCCTCACGTCTAGAAGTCTCGCCTTGAGAGCTGTCAGGAAGAGCAGAAAGGGCTGCTGCCGCTTCTTACGAAGTCTGTATGAGGACTTGCCCACCCTCTCTGACAGCTCTCTCTTAGAAGAGGAGCCTCCTCGGTAGAGTTCCCGCTGCGGGTCGTAGGGCTACTAGGATATCCAACCTGCGTTTCCACATCCTCTTGGCTCTCGGTAGCAGGGTCAATGCCTAGTGCGGGTACGGCAGACCAGAGAAGCTCCTTCTCCTTACTTTCGACTAATAGCTTCCTACCGATAGCCATAGCTCTATCCGACCCATCAGGGAGTAGCAGATCTATCTCATAGCGTCCTGGTCGAGGTCGCCCACGTCAGCGAAATTGGTTCGCTGTTGGGCGATCTTTGCTAGGACGCTTGCTATATCAGGACGCTTGCTATGCCAGAACACTTTCTATGAGATTGTTGAAAAAGCCCACGAGCTGACTTAGGACGACCAGATTGAGTTTTTTACCATAAAAATCGTCCGCTTGTTGGTATAGTTAGACTACCCCT
>QWCY01002164.1_pt1 | contig 26992 bp, 30 predicted proteins | sample 1972631 | NCBI WGS metagenome assembly QWCY01 (sample SAMN09866696, study PRJNA288562) | Human gut metagenome isolate pre1_stool, whole genome shotgun sequencing... | isolation source: gut | host: Homo sapiens | place: USA: California
CGCTGTGGCTGTCTGTGTACTGTTTTACATATTCGATAGATAAGGCAACGTCGCTTATCTGGTCGGCACTCATACGGGTGCTTACGTCAGCTCTGGTTTTGTAGCCGTTTCTAAAATCTGTGTTAATGTCGATACAGTAAGCGTCCTCGCCCTCAACGGTCAAATGCCCCTCGTTAAAAGTAGAACCAATCGAACCGTCATTCATTACTTTTTCAACGATACCGACACGCTCCTTTGACTCCGTCCAGTATTGCTTGCTTTCTGCATGGACGGGTGTAGTCGGTAAAGCAGTAACGACAGTTGCAAGAGCTAAGAAGCCCGTACACAATCGTTTTAACATCTTTTTCATAAATCTAATGCTCCTTTCATTTTGGGTGATAAAATAGCCGTCCATAATGAACGGCTGGAAATAGAAAAGGAACGTCATGTTAGGCGTTCCATAGTCTATAAAATATTCAATTTTTTATACTGATGTGTTACTCATCAAAATCTCAAATTAAGGTTATTTGACACCAATTTTGACACCAATTTTTTGTATATTGACGATTTTTGATGAAATGTGATAAATTCATAAAACCTTTGTATATTGACGATTTTTGATGAAATGTGATAAATTCATAAAACCCGTAAAAAGCCTGTAAATAAGCACTTTACGGCACTCTATGAACTAAGACAAAAGCTACGCTGTAATAACAATAGGAGAGTGCCAAATGTTCACAAAGAATGCGAGTTTCGTTCATAGATTGTTCACATTCTGTCGCGGCAGGGAGGGAAACTCTTAATTTTTCTGAAAAAACGCCATTTTTCTGGAATTTGTGCTATGATGTTAGCAAGGAGATGAACCCATGAAAAGACGAAATACCTTCCGCGCCGCACTGGCGCTGCTGCTGATACTGACCCTGTGCATGCCTGCTGCTGCCTCCGGCTTCAACGGAAAGCTGATTGCCATCACCTTTGACGACGGACCGGGCGCGTATACTGCGCAGCTTCTCGATGAGCTTGCCGCGCGCGATGTCAAGGCGACGTTCTTCGTTTCCGGCTACCGCGCGGCAAATTACCCCGAGACGCTCAAGCGCATGGTTTCTGAGGGGCACCAGCTGGCAAGCCACACGCAGAACCACGAAAACCTCAACACATTATCCGCTGCAAAAATCGCAGACGAAATCAGCCGGACACAGGACTACATCACAGCCGCCGGTGGAGACAACCCCGCCTACATCCGCCCGCCCTATGGCAACGCCAACAAAACCGTCCGCGCGCAGGCGCCTTCGCCGCTGATCAACTGGTCGGTCGACCCGGAGGACTGGAAGTATCACAACGCTGACACGGTGTGCAAAAACATCCTTGCCGGCAGCTACGACGGCGCAATTATACTGGTCCACGATATCTACCAGACGAGCGTAAACGGCGCGCTTGCCGCGATTGACAAGCTGCTCGAACAGGGCTACGAATTTGTCACCGTGCGCGATCTGCTCCTGCGCCGGGGCGTCACGCCGGAGGCAGGCGTCATGTACTACGATGCAAAAAATACGGGCGTGAATCTGGACATCGACGAGGCGGGCAGCGGTTATTATGACGAGAGTCAGATAGAGAGCCACTGGGCGTACGACGCGCTGACGTTCTGTCTGGATCATGGCTTTCTCAGCCGGGAAGCGGACGGGCGCGTCCGCCCGAACAAGCCCATCACGCGCGGTGAGTTTGTGACGAGCCTTGCAAAGTTCTGCGGGGTGGACGAAAGCTACCGGTATTACGCCGAGACCGGCTACCGCGACATTGCATCGGGCAGCGAGCTGGCGCCTTACGTCAAATGGGCGCGCGACGCGGGGCTGATGGACGGCTCCAACGGCGCGTTCCATCCGGACGATTACTTAACCCGCGAGCAGATGGCAACGGTCGTTGCGCGCTATCTGACGGCGCTGGGGCGCGCTCCCGGCGGCGCTGCGCAGACGGCATATAAAGACCAATCGCGCATTTCCGCCTGGGCGTTAGACGGCGTCGCGCTCTGCACGCGAGAGGGTATTCTGCAGGGCTCGAACGGCGCGTTTTTGCCCAAAGGAAAGCTTACCCGCGCGCAGACTGCCGCAATTGTGTACCGCCTGAGCGAGATGGAGTGACGCACGGCAATTATGAGCCATAAAGCTGTAAAAATGCCCCGAACCTGCGCGCTTGCGGGTCCGGGGCATGCTTATTCCTCCCAGGTGAGGGTGAAGTGCTCGTTTTCTTGTGCGCTGTCGGACAATACGCGCTGAAAGCTCCGGCAGTAGGCGCCGAGCGCGTCCTCCAGCGCCTGCGCGTGCAGCACGGTCAGGTGGACCGGATCGGAAAGGTCCGTCAGGCAGTCGTGCAGCGCGTCGAGATTTTTGCCGTAGTACGCCGGAAACGCCAGCAGCGCAGAGAGTGCCTGATGCAGCGCCTCGCGGCTGTCCAGCGCCCGCCCGTCGAGATAGACCTCCATCACGATTCCTCCCCGTAGAGCAGCTCAAACGTCTCGTAATGGTCCTCGGTGTAATAAATCAAGCCGTCGTTGGAAAAGACGATGCGCTTTGCACCCCGCTTGTCGGCGCCCAGCGTGTCGATGTCACACTCGGTGTAGCTTCTGCCGTCCTTTTCGGGGAGAATGCCCTCATAGTTTCCGAAATGGCTGCCGCCGATGCATTTGCCGGGGGCATACGGCTCGAGAGACCCGCCGGACCAGCCGAGCTTTTCTGCTTCCTTCTTCGTGATGAAGTTGGAGGGCAGGTGTCCGTAGGTATGCAGATACAGCGCGACGTCGTCCTTCGTGGTATAGACGCCGTCTTCGTCGATGGCGGGCGTTTCGGCAGCCGGAGCTTCTTCAGTTTCCTCTGCGGCGGTTTCCTGATCGGATGCCTGCGCCGGTTCTTCGGAAGCTTCTTCTGCAGGGTCCTGCGCTTCGGAAGCGGGCAGAGCGGCAGACTCGGTGTCCTCTTCGGTATCGTTCAGGACCTCGGCAATCTGCTGGACGGTCTGCGCGGTTTTTTCGATGGTGTCCACGGTCTGCGCCGGATTGCCGCAGGCGGTGAGGCTCAAAGCCAGCAAAAGCGCCAGCAGCAGGGCAGTGATTCTTCGTGTCATGGTCATTCCTCCATTCGTGTTCGACTGATTCTATCATAACCTGCTGCCTGTTGCAATTGCCGCACGGTGTGCTACTATATACAATATAGAAACATAAAAACGCAAAGGAGCGATTGTATGGACCAGAAGCTTTTGATTCTTGTCACCTACCATGCAAAGCCTAGTCGGGGGCGCGAATTTCTGCGCGAGATTGAAAAACACGGGCTGCGCGAGACGATTCTGAAGGAAGACGGCTGCCTGCGCTACGATTACTACCTGGCAAGCGATACTGATGATACGGTCTTGCTCGTCGAGCAGTGGCAGACGCCCGCGCACCAGAGCGCGCACATGGCGCAGGCGCATATGAAGACGCTGCTGGAGCTCAAAAACCGTGAGATTCTCTCGACCGACGTGCAGAAATACCTGGTATAGAGGCAGACAGCGCCTCCCGGAGGAACCCGGGAGGCGCTGTTTATAGTTCGGGCGATTACATGATGCGGAACGACTGCTCGAGAAGGCGGAGCAGGAAGACGGAAAAATCGCTTTCAAAGGCAAAGCAGAAGCGTTCGCCGTCTTCGATCTCATGACAGGAGATGAGCTTTCTTGCCTCGCTGACCCAGACCTGTGCCATCACTGCACCCCCTCGATGATCGTCTGCCAGACGCTTTCCGGCTGACCGGACGAGAGACTGAGCGAGTAGCTGTAATTGCCGTCTGTCCAAATGGCAAGCGTGTAGCTGCCGGTTTCGCCTTTCAGCGTGACGGTGCAGCCGGCGGCGGTGATCGTCTGCTGCGCGGGGTATTCGTTCCAGTCGCCGGAATGATCCTCCGCGCCGACGGACTGGCGCAGGCACGCGCCGGCGCTGCCGTTTGCGTAGTCGGTCTGCGCCATGTCGCCCCAATAGGAGGTGTAATGAATCTCCTGCGGGAAGAACGGGAGGCTCATGGCAGCTTTGACCGGGAAACCGACTGCGGCGGACAGCTCGTCCCGGGAGGAAAGTTCCTCCATGCCGTTTGCGATCATGGTTTCCGCTTCTTCCTTTTGCGCCGGTCGGGAAATCAGACGCGGAAGCGCAACGGCACCTGCCAGCAGCACTGCCAGGCACGCGGCAAGCGCGGCAAAGCGGCGAAGCACTGTCACGCGGGCAGGCTTTTTCTGATCGGACGGCTTGCACTGCGCGGCTGCGTTTTGGAGAATGCGCGCGCGCATTTCGGGCGTTACTTTGATTTTTTCCATCACTTCATCATACTTCGTCAAAGTCATACGCCTCCTTTAAAATTTCGCGCAGCAGCTGCCTGCCCCGGTGCAGATCGGAGCGGACGGTTGCTTCGCTGCGCTGCAGAATCTGTGCAATCTGCCGGGTCGAGCAGCCCTCGTGGTAGAACAGGTGGATTGCCTCGCGGTATGTTTCGGGCAAATCCCGGACTGCCTGCCAGACGAAGGACAGATCCTCCCGGTTTTCTGCGACCAATTCGTCGTTCAGTTCATCCGCCGCGCGCACGGCGTTGTAGGAAAGCCGGTTTTTGCTGAGATTTCCAGCCACACGCAAAAGCCACGCCTTTTCGTGCGCTTCGCTTTCAAAGCGGGGCGCGGTCTTGAGAAACTGCACGAGCGTGTCCTGCAAAACCTCTTCGGCGTCTGCCATGTTATGAAGGTAGGAATAGGCGTAGCGCAGAATGGCGTTGCCGTGGGCGTCGAGAATCTGCGCGGCGCGGGCGCTGACATCGTCCTGTGCGGTTGCCTTTGATGTCTCCTTCGCGGCGAAAAGCCGTGCGGCGGCATGGAAAAGGGCTGCGCCTGCCCGCAATAGCTGCCCGCAAAACGGCGCGGGCGCCACAATCAAAGCTGCTTGCATCGTGTTCTCCCTGTTCGCGGGCGTCCGGAGTTTCCGGACGCCCGGTTGTGTTTCTTACTGAATTTCGGCAACGAGCGCGGCAATGTCGCTTCGGCTGAGTCCTTCCGAGACGTTCAGCGCGTAGCTGTAGCCGCCGTCCGTCCAGAGCGCGAGATTTATAAGACCGTCGTTTCCTTTCATTGTAACGCTTCTGCTGTTTACGTCAAGGGTTTCGGTTTCAGCATAGTCGTTGTAGTCGCCGGAAATATCGTCCGTGCCCGACGCCTTGTGGATATAGGCGGCGTGCTCGCCGTCAGCTCCGGTCTCGAAGAGAATTTCAAAAATAACTTCGCCGTCGCCGCTGTTCATCACCTGATAGGTTTTTGCGCTGGAGCCGGAGATTGCTTCGGGTGCGGTCAGAGTAAAACCGGCGGCGTTTGCAGCGGCGTCTGCCGTGTCGTAGCTTTCCCAGGGGTTCGGAATCTGGGTGCTGTCGGAGACGGTCTGCTCCTGCGCGGGCGTGTCTAGGGTGTATTCTTCCAACTCCCAACGAACCCGGACAGCGGACCTTTTCACGCTGCGCTGCACCATTTTTCCTTGAAATACGTCAGTATTCCTGCGAAAAAATGTCTTGCTCAGCGTAAAAATTCCTCGCTGCCGGTCACATTAGGAGTTGGAAGAATACACCCTAGCGAAACATCGGGCTTTGCGCTCTGGGCGCAGGCGGTAAGACTCAGCAGCATTGCCGCAGTGATAGTGAAGATCAAAAGCTTTTTCATGGTGTTACAGGTCCTTTCCAATATCTATCATGTTTGCGTTTTGGGAAGCGGCGCTTGACCGCTTCTATCTTTGTATACAGCTGGGGAAGCGGTTATGTTGCAGAAGGCGAAAAAATTTTTTCGGAATTTCGAAAAAAATGCCTCCCGGAGGATTTCTCCGGGAGGCTGCTTTGTTATCTTGCGAGGTAGCGGCTCAAAAACTCTCTGGTTCTGGGCTGCCTGGGGTTATTGAAAATCTCTTCGGGCGCGGCGTCTTCGAGAATGACGCCGCCGTCCATGAAGATCACGCGGCTCGACACATCGCGCGCAAACGCCATCTCGTGCGTCACAACCAGCATCGTAAAGCCCTCTTTGGCAAGGCGCTGCATGACGTCAAGCACTTCTCCGACCATCTCGGGGTCGAGCGCACTTGTGGGCTCGTCGAAGAGGATGATGTCGGGGTTCATCGAGAGCGTCCTGGCAATTGCCACGCGCTGCTTCTGACCGCCGGAGAGCTGGGCAGGTCTTGCATTGCAGTAGGCGGACATGCCGACGCGCTCTAAGTAGTCTCTTGCGATTTTCTCGGCTTCTTCGCGCTTGCGGTGCAGCACCGTCAGCTGCGGGCAGACGCAGTTCTCGAGTGCGTTCATGTTGTTGAAGAGGTTGAACTGCTGGAACACCATGCCCACGCGCGCGCGGTATTGAGACAGGTTCAGCTCTTTCCCGGAAATGTCCTTGCCCTCAAAGATGATCTTGCCGCCGGTTGGCTCTTCGAGCAGGTTCACGCAGCGGAGCATTGTGCTTTTGCCGGAGCCGGACGAGCCGATGATGCTGATGACGTCGCCCTTATTGACCGAAAAGCTGATGTCGCGCAGCACCTGATGCGTGCCGAACGTCTTTTCCAGATGCTCGAGTCTGAGAATCTCGTCCATGTTACTGCGCCTCCCTGATGTGAATTTCCGCCTGAGAATCCGAGCCGCTGCCGCAGATGGTGTAGCTGTCAGACCCGGCAAGCTTCTTTTCGGCAAGCCGCAGAAGCCGCGTGACCGTGAAGGTCAGGATGAAGTACAACACGCAGATAACGGTATAGACCTGGAAGGTCTGCAGATTGATGCGCTTGATGACGCCTGCCATGTAGTAAAGCTCCGTCACGCCGATGACGTTCAGGACCGAGGTGTCCTTGATGTTGATGACAAACTCGTTGCTGATCGACGGCAGAATGTTCTGCAGAACCTGCGGAATGACGACCTTGACCATCGCCTGCGCGTGCGTCATGCCGACGGAGTAGGCGCCTTCCAACTGCCCCTTGTCGACGGAAATGATGCCGCCGCGGACAATCTCTGCCATGTAGGCGCCGGTGTTAATGGAGACGATGAAAAGACCGGCAGGAATCAGCGGCAGCGTCGCGCCGTCATTCAAGAAAGCGTAGCCCCAGTAGATGACCATCGCCTGGACCATCATCGGCGTGCCGCGGAAGACTTCGATGTAGACGGCAATGATGGCGTTGACGATTTTGTGCAGCACGCGCACAACGGCGTTTTTGGAGCGCGGCGCGGTGCGGATGACGCCCGTAATCAGACCGATCAGAAAGCCGGCGGCTGTACCGATCAGGGCAATGAGCATCGTATAGCCGACGCCGGAAAGCAGGTAGCTGTAATATTGGCTGATGATTCCGAGTACTTCTCTGATAAATTCCATCTTATCTCACCCGTACCGTTCAAAATACTTCGATCTTACTTCTTGATAATGACCACGAGGTTGCTGTTGTAGTAGCAGTCGGTGAAATCGACCTGCTCTTCGCGCTCTGCCGTGGGGCTCATGCCGGCGATGATGGCGTCGACCGCGCCGGACTGCACGGCGGCAATCAGCGAATCCCACTCATAGGAGTAGACCTCCAGCGCCATGCCGAGCTCGGCGGCAATGTACTTTGCAACCTGCACGTCGTAGCCGCTGGCATAGAGGTTATCCTTGCCGGAGATGGGGACGGCGCCGTTGGCATCGGTCGTCTGCGTCCAGTTGAAGGGGGCATAGGCGCATTCCATCGCGATGCGAAGCGTGCCGTTGGAGGTGTCGGTGTTGGAAGACTGCAGCGCGATTGCCTCGCCTGCGTCGGTGTCGGGGTTCGCGCTCAGGGAAACCATCTGCGCCATCAGCGCCTGACGGGTCTCGGTGGGAATCGTAGCAAGAATGTCGTTGACGGTTGCAACCATCGAAGATCCTGTCTGGAACGCGACGGCAATGCCGGTCTCGGCGTCGGTTGCGGTGAAGCCGGTGTCGTTGTTGACAAACGGCAGATAGGTCAGCGTATCGTCCTTGCCGCAGACCTCCAGCGCGGTGGGCTCTTCGGCGACGTAGCCGTCGATGGCGCCGGACTTCAGAGCGTTGAGAAGGTCTGTAAAGTCGGGGTAGGACTTCTTGTCAACGTCTTCAATCTGATCGACGGCGTCCAGGTGGAACGTGCCTGCTTGAGCGGCAATGGTCGCGCCCTTGAGATCGGCAATGGTCTTTGCACCCGACAGATCGGTCTTCTGCCGCGAGCCGCAGGCGGTAAGCGTCAGACAGAACAGGGCTGCTGCTAAAATGATGGATACGATTCTTCTCATGGGATGTTCCTCCTTATCAAGTTACGAAAAAACGGTCAAAGCAAAGTGCTTCGACCGTTGAAATGGGAACAACCCATGTCATCTGCAAATCGAATATAGCACTCCGCAAAACATATTGCGACAGTCGTACAGATTTTCTCTGTACGCCCAACAGTACCGGCTCTCAAACACCGGACCATTTCGGCGGAAGCACCTTTTGCATGCCGTCAGCGACGTTTGAGCGTCTCGGGCAGGCGACTGATTGGTTCCGCGCCTCTATATATCTTTGAATTTGACTGTTATTTCGTTGTTCACAGGCTGTGCTGTGATTTGTGCCTAGTATAGCACCGTTTCCTGACAAATCAAGCCTTTTCTGCGAAAAATCCAATTTTTTACGAAGACTATGAATCTAGGACAAAAAACGTAGAGAAAGTTTGTGCAAAACGCCGGATTGTCGATCTTCCCGGTCGAAGTGCGTCAGGTCCTTGATCACCTCGCCTGCGGCAATGAGCCCAACGACGGAGGGGACAAACGCGGTCGAGCCGGGAATATCCCGGCGGTCGGTGCATTTTCTGGCGGTGCCCGGCGGGCAGATGCAGTGATTGCGGCAGCTGATGGCAGCGTCTTCCACGGGGCGGATGGGCAGTTCGCGCGAGTAGACGACCTTCAGATGCTCCACGCCGTTTTTCCGGCAGAGCCTGCGCATGATGCGCGCGAGCGGGCAGACGGAGGTTTCATAAATATCTGCCACGCGGAAGGCAGTGGGGTCTACCTTGTTGCCCGCGCCCATGGCGCTGATGATCGGAACGCTCGCCTGCTTTGCGGCAAGCACCAGCCCCATTTTGCCCGAGACGGTGTCGATGGCGTCGATCACGTAGTCATACTGCGTGAAATCAAACTGCGATTCTTCTCCGGGCAGGAAAAAGGTCTTGTATGTCGTCACCTGACAGTTGGGATTGATGGTGCGGATACGGGCTTCCGCTGCGTCGACCTTGCATTTGCCGACGGTCTCGCGCGTGGCAAGAATCTGACGGTTGACGTTGGTCAGGCAGACCCGGTCGTCGTCGATCAGGTCGAGCGCGCCCACACCGGAGCGCGCCAGCGCCTCGACCGTATAGCCACCGACGCCGCCGATGCCGAAGACGGCAACACGGCTTCGGGCAAGGACTTGCATTGCCTCGCCGCCGAGCACCAGCTGGGTTCTGGAAAATTGATTGAGCATGGAAGACCTCCTCACAGGACTGCAGAAATGGTTCCGGGCACGCCGAGCCGCCCGCACCGGAAGACGGTGCAGGCGGCTCGGCGCTGATAGATTCGGGGATTGCGAAAAAAGAGAGGAAATAAAAATAGGGGGATGAATTGGTAAAATCAGTTGAGGCGCAGCTTTTTTGACAATATTATACGGCTGCAAAGCCCTTTTCGAGGTCGGCAAGGATATCGTCGATATGCTCGGTGCCGATGGAAAGGCGGATGGTCGACGGGGTGATGCCCTGATCGAGCAGCTCTTCCTCGGTCAGCTGGGCATGCGTCGTGGTTGCCGGATGGATGACCAGAGACTTCACGTCCGCGACGTTTGCCAGCAGAGAGAAAATCTCCAGATTGTCAATGAACCGAAATGCGGCTTCCTGCCCGCCCTTGATTTCGAACGTGAAGATGCTCGCGCCGCCGTTCGGGAAGTAGCGCTCGTAGAGCGCGTGGTCGGGATGGTCGGGCAGGGACGGATGGTTGACCTTCTGGACCTTCGGATGGTTTTTCAGGAATTCGACGACCTTCTTCGTATTTTCTGCGTGCCGCTCGAGGCGCAGAGACAGCGTCTCCGTGCCCTGCAGCAGCAGGAAGGCGGCAAACGGGGAAATGGCAGCGCCCTGATCGCGCAGCAGAATGGCGCGCACATAGGTCGCAAATGCTGCCGGACCTGCCGCATCGACGAACGAAACGCCGTGGTAGCTGGGGTTCGGGTCGGCAATCAAGCCAAATTTGCCGCTGGCGCGCCAGTCGAACTTGCCGGCGTCGACGATGACGCCGCCGAGCGTCGTGCCGTGACCGCCGATGAACTTCGTTGCCGAGTGGACCACGATGTCTGCGCCGTGCGCAATGGGTCGGATGAGATACGGGGTGCCGAAGGTATTGTCGACCACGACGGGAAGATTGTGCTTGTGGGCAATTGCGGAAATCGCGTCGATGTCGGGAATGTCGCTGTTGGGATTTCCGAGCGTTTCAAGGTAAATTGCCTTCGTGTTCGGCTGGATTGCCGCTTCGACCTCGGAAAGGTCGTGCGCGTTGACGAACGTTGTGGTCACGCCGAATGCCTTGAGCGTATGGGCAAGCAGGTTGTATGTGCCGCCGTAGACGGTCTTCTGGCAGACGATGTGATCGCCCTGCTGCGCGAGGGCTTCGATCGTATAGGTGATTGCCGCCGCACCGGAGGCAACCGCCAGACCCGCGACGCCGCCTTCAAGCGCGGCAATGCGCTTTTCAAAGACGTCCTGCGTGGAGTTGGTGAGTCTGCCATAGATGTTGCCGGCGTCGCGCAGCGCGAAACGGTCTGCCGCGTGCTGGGCATTGTGGAAGACGTAAGAAGTGGTGGCGTAAATCGGAACGGCGCGGGAATCGGTGGCGGGGTCCGCCTGTTCCTGACCGACGTGAAGCTGCAGGGTTTCAAAATGATAGTTGGACATAACAATTCTCCTTCTTTGATTCGATATCTGGTTGGTTACGGACGGTTCTGGTAAGCTTCCTGCAAGTCACATTCGTCCGTTGCGGAAGTTCGCCCGGAGCAGCGTTTCAAAGATGGATTTCATGATGGTGTCCTCCGAAATGTTTATCCTATCTGTCTACTATTCTGGTAGGTTGATAAAAGAATAGCACGAAGAACCGCTCCTGTCAAGCGGTTCTTCCAAAAAAATTTCAAAAAATTTGGCAGGTATTCACAAAGAAGCAGCTGCACCCTGCCAGGCAGCGCCAAAAGACCCGCCGAAGATGGCAGACATGCGGTGCGCGGCTGTCCTATATTACATAGTCGCCGCCGCTTTCGACCTGCATGAGGTCGCGGATGGTGATGCCGTCAAAATAGGAAAGCGTCATTTCATAGTATTTCTGCCACATGGGAAGCGTCCGGCAATACGGCGCGCGGGGGCAGGTATTGGATGGTGCAGACAGACACGCCACGGGCGCGAGGTCCACCTCGGTCAGGCGCAGAATGTCTCCGATGCGGTAGCTTTCGGGCTCCATGGTCAGCCGGTAGCCGCCGCCCTTTCCGTGCTGTCCCTCGACCATATTTGCCTTGCTCAGCAGCGGCATGATTTTTTCCAGATACTTGAGCGAAATTTCCTGCCGCCGGGCAACCTCTTTCATGGGCGTAAACGCCTCGCCCCGATGCTCGGCAAGATCAAGGAGCACGCGGATGGCATAGCGTCCTCTTGTGGAAATCATAAAAGCCCCTCCTTTTCATCCGGGTCAAACGCACGCGCGATGACGCCGCCGCCGAGCACGATATCTCCGTCATACAAAACCGCATATTGCCCGGGCGTGGGCGCGCGCTGCGGCTCGTCAAACATCAGCTGCACCCTGCCGTCTTCCTGCACGGTGACGCAAACCGGCTGCTCGGGGTGGCGGTAGCGGAGCTTTGCCTTGCAGCGGAAGACCGTTTCCGGCGCGCTGCTGGCAATCCAGTGCATATCCTGTACCTGCACGCCGCGATGGAACAGGTCTGCGCTTTCTCCCAGGACAACGGTGTTGTCCGCCGGGCGGATTTCACAGACGTAGTATTTCTGCGACAGGCTCAGCCCCAGCCCGCGGTGCTGCCCGATCGTGTAGCGGATGATGCCGTTGTGCCTGCCGAGAATGCTGCCGCTTTTGTCCACAAAATTGCCGGGCTCAGACTTTTTGCCGGTGCGCAGCTCGATGATTTTCGCGTAATCGCCATCCGGCACGAAGCAGATGTCCTGACTGTCGGGCTTGTCGGCGTTGATGAAATCCGCCTCGCGTGCCAGATCTCTTGCCTCGGTTTTCCGCAGCTCGCCGAGCGGGAAGAGCGTCCGCGCCAGCCGCTGCTGCGTCATGTCGTAGAGCACGTAGCTCTGGTCCTTCGTCTCGTCGAGCGCCTTGCGCAGCTGGTACTGCCCGTTTTCAAACGTGATGCGCGCATAGTGCCCGGTCGCGATGTGGTCGCAGCCGAGAATTTCCGCCCTTTGATAAAGCTTGTCGAACTTCATATAGCGGTTGCAGTCGATGCAGGGGTTCGGCGTGAGTCCGGCTTCGTAGGAACGGACAAATTTATCGATGATTTTCTCTCCGAAATCGTCGGAGAAATTGAAGACATAGTAGGGGATGCCGAGCTTGTAGCAGACGCTTCTGGCGTCCTCGACATCGTCGAGCGAGCAGCATGTGTGCGCGCGCGGTATGCCGGCGTCTTCGTTGTGATAGAGCTTCATCGTCGCGCCGATGCACTCGTTGCCGTCCTTGCACAAAAGCCCTGCCGCGACGCTTGAGTCTACGCCGCCGCTCATGGCAATCAGAATCTTCATCTGTCACTGCCTCCATTCCGGTCCTGAATTCCCCGGACCATCCCAGTGTGTTGGTCCTATTATATAACAAAGCGGCGGAAAAGGCAAAGCCTTTTCCGCCGACCGATTTACGCATTTCGCCGCTGCTTGAGTTTTTCCCTGAGCGCGCCGGTTTTGCGCTCTAAAAATGCGCCCAGCATCGAGAGATTGCGGAAGATAGATTCTGCAGCAAAGGCAAAAACGACCATCAGCAGCACGCAGATTTTCGACATGTCGCTCAGCGCGAACAGCTGCTTGAGGAAAATGCCGCAGAAAATCAGCCCCGCAATGTTGAGGATGATAATTGCGTACTTCATTTTGGTGAGGGGCTTGCTGATGCGAATTAAGATCATGAAGCCGACCACGGCAAGAAGCATCGTCGCCGCCGTTGCGATATCGCCGTCCGACAGCCCGAACACCTCGCCGCAGACGACGAGCGCACCGACCGCTAAAACATCCGTCAGCGCGGCAGGAAGCGCGCGCAGCAGCACCTTTTTGAGGAAGCTTCCTTCAATGCGCGCATGGTTCGGCTCCAGCGCCAGCAAAAAGCCCGGAATGCCGATGGTGAACATCGCAATCAGAGACACCTGCGCGGGCTCGAGCGGATAGGTGATGAACGAGACCGCCGAGAAGACGGAAAGCAGCAGAGAAAACAGGTTCTTGACCAGAAACAGGCTTGCCGAGCGCTCAATGTTATTGACCACGCGCCGCCCTTCGAGCACCACGTCCGGCATGCGGGCAAAATCGGAGTCGAGCAGCACGACCTGCGCCGCCTGCGCGGCAGCCTCGCTGCCGGATGCCATCGCAACCGAGCAGTCGGCGTCCTTCATTGCCAGAATGTCGTTGACGCCGTCGCCCGTCATGGCAACGGTATGCCCCGCTGCCTGCATGGCGCGCACGAGCTTCTGCTTCTGCGCGGGCGTGACACGACCGAAGACCGTGTAGCTTTCCGCTGCGCGGGCGATCTGCTCGTCCGTGATAAGGCACGTGGCGTCTATGAATGTTTCCGCGTTTTCAATGCCTGCCTGCCGGGCAATTTCCGAGACGGCGCGGGCATTATCGCCCGAGATGACCTTGACCGTGACGTCCTGGTCCTTAAAATAGGCGAAGGTCTCCTTTGCGTTTTCGCGGATGCGCCCGGTCAGAACCGCATAGCCCAGCGGCTCCGGCGCATCCTGCCCGCGCGACTTTGCCAGCAGCAGCACGCGCATGCCCTTGTCCAGATACGGCTTGAGCTCGGACGCCACGGCAGCGTAGGTCGTCTTCAGCACAAACTCCGGCGCGCCGAGCAGATAGGTGCCCGTTTCAAAGGTGACGCTGGAATACTTCTGGCTGGACGAGAACGGCTGGACATCAAGCGCGATTGCCGCCTGCTGCGGATGCGCGAGCCGGTGCGCCTCAGAAAACACGCGCAGCGCCTGCATGGTTTCGTTTGTGTCCTGTGCGGCGAGGCAGTAGTCGGTCAGAAGGTTCGCAAGCGTTTCGTCTGTAAACTCGTCAGTTTTTTCGCTCTGTACGGCGTGGACCTCCCGCACGCACATGCCGGGCTCGGTGATGGTGCCGGTTTTGTCGACGCACAGCACGTCGACCCGCGCAAGCGTTTCGATGCTCTTCATGTCATGGAGCAGCACCTTGCGACGCGCAAGGCGCATGGTACCCAAAACCAGCGCAATGGTCGTGAGCATGTAGAGCCCCTCGGGGATCATGCCGATGACGGCGGCGATGGCGGAGACGACGCTTTTCTGCAGCGTTTCCCCGGAATAGAAATAGCTCTGCGCAAATAGAATGAGACCAATCGGGAGGATCGTAAAGCCAATCCATTTGACGATGCGGTTGATCGAGCGGATCATTTCCGACTGCTCGCCCTCGGAAACAGCTTTTGCCTCGCGCGTGAGCTTTGCGATATACGACTCGTCTCCGACGCGGTCGAGCCGGGCATAGCACCTGCCCGCGACGACGAAGCTGCCGGAAAGCAGGCTGCTGCCCGGCGCTTTTTCAATCTCATCGCTCTCGCCGGTGAGAAGCGCTTCATTGACCTGCACGCAGCCGGCAAGAACCGTCGCATCCGCCGGAATCTGGTCGCCCGCGGCAAGAATTACCACGTCGCCCTGTACCAGCTCGCCTGCGGCAAGCTGACATTCCAGCCCATCTCGCAGCGCGACGGCATGCGGCGCATGCAGAAGACTCATTTTGTCCAGAATCCGCTTGGCGCGCAGCTCCTGGAAGATGCCGATGAGAGTGTTTCCGACGACGACCGGCAGAAACGTCAGGTTGCGGTAGGAGCCGACGAGGCACAGAAGCACCGCAATGACGGCAAAAATCAGGTTGAAAAACGTCAGGGTGTTGGAGCGAATGATCTCGCCGGCGGATTTTCCGCCGGGGTCGCTTTGTCGGTTGGTAAGACCCTGCGCCGCGCGCGCGTCCGCCTCGGCGGAGGTCAGACCGCGCAGAGCGGGAGAGTCGGGGATTTGCTGCTGCATAAAAACATTCCTTTTCCGGTCCGCAAAAAACGGGACCGTGTCTTGTTTCTCGAATTCTGCACAAATGGCAGGTGTTTGCCTCATTTTAGTGCCGCTGCACGCAATCGTCAAGATTTCCCGGCATTGTTTTACAGTTTCGTTACACTTCCCTTGCCGGCGGACACCTGCATCGCAAAAACATACTTGACAACTGGGCTGAAAGCTGGTATGATGGCATCGAGTTAGATAGCTCTAACTTACATGGGAGTGGAAGAAAGCTTTTTCCAGTGCGTCTGCGGACGCATGTTTTTCAAATCACTGGTTAAACTACTCTAATCAAAGAAGGGAGCATCTTATGAGCATTGTGATTCTCGGCGGCAACGAGTGTATGGAGCGCCGCTATAAGGACCTGTGTGACAGCTATCGGTGTCAGAGCAAAATCTTTACGAAGCCTGGCGGCGGTCTGCGCAAAAAAATGGGCAGAGCCGATCTGATGATCTTTTTTACCAGCACGATGTCCCACAAGATGGTGCAGGGTGCGATGAGCGAAATCAAGGGACGCAGCACCGTCATTGAGCGCTGCCACACCAGCTCGCTTTCCGCGCTGCGCGGCATTCTGGAAAAGCACGTCGGGAGCCCCGCGTAATATGCCGGAGGAACTTGTTGTGCGCCAGTGCGCGCCCACGCTTGCCGGCATCAAGACCGGCAGCCTCTTCCGCGCGGCGTATGAAGACAAAAAGCAGCTGCTCGGGCAGATCCGCGAGATCAACCAGCGCCTGCGCGAGAAGGGCTTGTGCCTGCTGCCGCTGCGCTTTCGAAACGGCAACGCGCTGCTGTATCTCTACCGCCCGGAGCGGCTGAAAACGGACCTTAACAACGAGCTGGCGCGCCGAACGCTCGGAAACGCGGGCTATACCGACCAGAACCCCGGGCGCTGCGTGGGGACGCTCATCCGCCGGCTGCAGGACGAGGCGGAGTTTCCGCATGAGATCGGGCTGTTTCTGAGCTATCCGCCCGAGGACGTGCAGGGCTTTATCGACCATCACGCGCGCGACTTCAAGCTTTCCGGACTTTGGAAGGTTTACGGAGACGAGGCGTATGCGCGCGCGGCATTTGCAAAATATAAAAAATGTACCGATATCTACTGCCGCAGCTGGCGCGCGGGCTCGAGTCTGGAACGCCTTGCCGTGGCAGGGGAGAATCCGGCATGATTTCAATCAGAAAGGAATAACGTAATATGAAAAAGACAGCGGTTGTATTCTGGAGCGGCACGGGCAATACGGAGTCCATGGCGAATGCGGTTCTCGAAGGCATGAAGGCAGCGGGCGCGGAGGCGGAGCTTTTCACCTCCGAGCAGGCGGATGCCGCCAAGCTCGCTCTCTTCGACGCCATCGCTTTCGGCTGCCCGGCAATGGGCGCGGAGGAACTCGAGGAGACCGAGTTTGCGCCCATGTTTGACGCGGTCAAGGGCTCTCTTTCCGGCAAGGACGCCGCCCTGTTCGGCTCTTATGGCTGGGGCGACGGCGAATGGATGCGCACCTGGGAGGACGACTGCAGGGCAAATGGCATGAAGCTGGTCTGCGACAGCGTCATCTGCTGCGAAGCGCCCGACGACGAGGCGGTGGAAAACTGCCGCAAGCTTGGCGCAGAGCTGGCAAAATAAAATAGTCCCCGGCATCCCCGGCACACAATTCCCCTTCCTCTTTGTGTGCCGGGGATTTTTTGTGCCTTTTGATTGACAAAACGCCAGCTTCCGGCTAAAATTGGGACGATTCCGGAAAAGACGGGTATGGAGGAGGCGGCTGTGATGGAGGTTACGGTACAGGAGCTGGCGCAGTGGGAGCCGGGCAGCTACATGACGGTCGACATGCGAAGTGAGGAAACACGGGCATACGGCATGTTGCCGGGTGCGGTTCCGGTTCTGCCGGACGCACTTTTTTCGTTCGCGGCGCAGAACCGAGGAAAAAAGCTGGTGCTCTACTGCGCGCACGGGGAGGCAAGTCTCGACGCAGCGCAGGCGCTGTGCGAGCAGGGCTTTGCGGCGTACAGCCTGGCGGGGGGATATCTGGCGTGGCTGCGCGAGGAGCTGGCGCGGCAGGATGACGAGCAGACGCGGCTTCGTGTGGAGACGAGCCTTCGCAAGCGTTTCCGCGAAAAGATCTGGTGCAACTTTACGAAGGCGGTCCGGCGGTATGAGCTGGTGCAGCCGAATGACCGCATTGCCGTGTGCATCTCCGGCGGCAAGGACTCGATGCTGATGGCAATATTATTTCAGGAGCTGAAGCTGCACAACAAATATCCGTTCGAGGTAAAATTCCTCGTCATGGACCCCGGCTACAGCCCGGCAAACCGGCAGATCATAGAAGGCAATCTGCGCAGACTCGGCATTGAAGCGGAGATTTTCGAGACGGACATTTTCGGCTCCGTTTACAATGTGGAAAAGTCGCCCTGCTACCTCTGCGCGCGCATGCGAAGAGGCTATCTCTACAGCTTTGCCCAAAAGCTCGGCTGCAACAAGATCGCGCTGGGGCATCACTATGACGATGTCATTGAGACGATTCTCATGGGCATGCTCTGGGGCGCGCAGGTGCAGACGATGATGCCGAAGCTCCACAGCACGAACTTTCCCGGCATGGAGCTGATTCGCCCGATGTATCTGATCCGCGAGGACGACATCAAGGCGTGGCGCGATGCCAACGACCTGCACTTTATTCAGTGCGCCTGCCGCTTCACCGACACCTGCACGACCTGCCGTCCGAACGAGGAGGCAAAGTCCAAGCGCCAGCAGGTCAAGCAGCTGATCCGGGAGCTGAAAAAGACAAACCCCGATGTGGAGGCGCATATTTTCCGGAGCATGGAGAATGTCTGCCTGGATACCGTCATTGCCTATAAAACCGGCGGGCGGAAAATTTCTTTTCTGGAAAACTACGATAAGACGCCGGAAAATCGTGATGCGGACTGATTTTCCTCTTTACGAATCGGAAAAAGTGTGGTACAATGCGGCGTCTTCCATTTTTGATGTTCCAGCGAGGTGAACGCTATGAATATTGTATCGACTGCCGCGCAGGCATCTGCGCTTTCGTCCGGAAACGTGTTTGTCCGGTCGGCGGCAGTGTTTGTCATGTCCATGCTGCCGTTCATTGAAAATAAGGGCGCGATCATCCTGGCGGCCGCGCTGAAGCTCAAATGGTATCTCACGTACCTTCTTACGTGCATCGGCTCCTATCTTCCCGTGCCGTTTTTGCTGCGGATGAAAAAGCATCCGCTCGGGCAGAAGGAAACCAGCCCCCGGCTGCTGCGAAATGCGCATCAGGCGCTGGAAAAACATGAGGCGCAGCTCAAAAAATACGGTCCGCCGGCGCTTTTTGTCTGCGTGTGCATCCCGTTTACGGGCGTGGGCTGCTGGATTGGCTCCATGCTCGCAAGGCTTACCGACATGGATGAGCGACGCGCCGGGCTCGCAATTTTCGGCGGTACGCTCGTCTCGGGGGTATTGACGATTCTCGGCGTATACGGTCTGGTCGGCGGGCTTCAATATCTGCTGCGCTGAAGCGCGAGATGGGGCTGTTTTTCAGGAATATACAGAAAATTTGTATATTTTCGGCAAAATTTCCCCGGATTTCCCCTCGATTCTGTGAAATTTTCCATGTGTTTCCCCATTGACGCAGTAGGTAAATTGGTGTATGATAACACCATCGAATTTGAGCGTATTCTTTTTGGAAGGAGGCAAACACAATGACGTTCCGTTACACCATTGCTAAGAACAACATGATGATGCGAATGTTATTCTCCCGGGCATGTAACATGGCCAGGTGCTTCGGCATGCGTTGCTGTTCGCCTGAGAATAACGCTTGATTGAGCGCGAAAGCCATTTGCCCGGGAGCTGATGATAGCCCCGGTTTTTTGTTGCTCAAATTCCTGTAAAAAAACGTAAATTGATAAATACTGGAAAAGGAGTATGCCTTATGAAACAGTTTCGAAAAGTTCTTGCGCTGACACTGGCGCTTGTTTTGAGTTTATCTTTTGCTGCGTGCGCGTCGAAGAGCGCGGCGGAAAATGTGGAAAAGGTTCCCGCGGAAGAGGCGACTTCCGATACCGTAGAGCAGAAGGGCACCATCACCGTCGCCGCAAGCCCCACGCCGCACGCCGAAATTCTCGCGCAGGTCGCTCCCATCCTGGCTGCCGAGGGCTGGACGCTCGAGGTCAAGGAGTTCCAGGACTATGTGCAGCCCAACAACGTCGTCGAGAGCGGTGAGTTTGACGCCAACTACTTCCAGCACATTCCTTATCTGGAGAACTTCAACGAAGAGCAGGGCACGCACCTGGTAAACGCGGGAGGCATCCACTATGAGCCGTTCGGCATCTATCCGGGCACCAAGTCTTCTCTGGATGACATCGCCGAGGGCGACACCATCGCTGTTCCGAACGATACCACCAACGAAGCGCGCGCGCTTCTTCTCCTGCAGGACAACGGTATTCTCAAGCTCAAGGACGGCGCGGGTCTGACCGCAACGGTTCTGGACATTGAGGAAAACCCCTACAACGTGGAGATTCTCGAACTCGAAGCGGCGCAGGTTCCGCGTGTGAAGGACGAGGTCGCCTATGTGGTTCTCAACGGCAACTACGCGCTCGATGCCGGCTTCTCCGTGGCAAAGGATTCACTTGCCTATGAAAAGTCTGATTCCGATGCGGCAAAGACCTATGTGAACGTCATCGCCGTGAAGGAAGGCAACGAGAACTCGGAAAAGATTCTGGCGCTGGTCGGCGCCCTCAAGTCCGACGCCATCCGCCAGTATATCAACGATACCTATGACGGCGCGGTCGTTCCGTTTGACGACTGATTTCCACGCGCAGAGCGTACAGGGTTTCCTGCTACGCTCTGTTTCCATGTCTAAAAAACAATGTCCGGAAGATTTCCCGGGCAGAAACGAGGAATTTGATGAAACCGGTCATTCGATTAGAGCATATTGAGAAGGTGTTTACCGACGGAAAGGAAGACTTTGAAGCGCTGCGCGACGTGTCGCTGGAGGTCAACGAAGGCGATATTTTCGGCATCATCGGTCTGTCCGGCGCGGGCAAGAGCACACTGGTGCGCTGCCTGAATCTGCTCGAACGCCCGACCTCCGGCAAGGTCTACGTCAACGACAAGGACATGATGACGCTCAGCGAGCCGGAAATCCGCCGCTGCCGGCAGAAAATCGGCATGGTCTTCCAGCACTTCAACCTTCTCATGCAGCGCACGGTCCTCGGAAACGTCTGCTTCCCGCTGGAGATTGTCGGCATGAGCCGCAAGGACGCGAAGAAGCGCGCGATGGAGGTTTTGAAGCTCGTCGGCATTGCCGACAAGGCAAACGCCTATCCCTCGCAGCTCTCGGGCGGGCAGAAGCAGCGCGTAGCGATTGCGCGCGTGCTTGCCAACGACCCGGAAATCATCCTCTGCGACGAGGCGACGAGTGCGCTCGACCCCATGACGACCGAGTCGATTCTCTCGCTGCTGCAGACGATCAACCGGACGCAGAACATTACGATTGTCGTCATTACGCATGAAATGAAGGTCATCCAGCAGATCTGCAACCGTGTGGCAGTGCTGGACGAGGGCAGGATTCAGGAGACCGGTCCGGTGAGCGAGGTCTTCTCGCATCCGCAGACAAGAGCGGCAAAGCGGCTCGTGCTGGCGCGCATGCAGGACGCGGACGCGCCGTGCGTGAAGCTGGAGCTGCCGGAGGACGATAAGGAACTGGCAGCGCTGATGGCGTATGTCAAGGCGCATAACTTGAAGGTATTGGAGGGCGAAGAACATGTTTGAACCCGGAATGGTGCAGACGCTGGTCGAAGGCGTCCGCGATACGTTGTACATGGTTCTGGCGTCCACTGCTTTCGGCTACCTGCTGGGGCTTCCGCTCGGGATTCTTCTTTGTATCACGGGCGAAAACGGCATCCGCAGAAACCCGGTCATCTATCGCATTCTGGACATCGTTGTGAACCTGATCCGAAGTGTGCCGTTTCTGATTCTGCTGATTCTGGTCTCGCCGTTTACCAAGTGGCTGGTCGGCAAGAGCTACGGCGCGACGGCGACGGTCGTCTCCCTTGTTATCGCGGCGGCGCCGTTTATCGCGCGTATGGTCGAGTCTTCGCTCAACGAGGTCGATCAGGGCGTCATTGAGGCGGCAAAGAGCATGGGCGCGACCGACGGCACGATCATCGTCAAGGTTCTGATCGGCGAGGCGCGCACGTCGCTGCTCGTCGGCGTGACGATTGCGCTCGGCACGATCCTCGGGTATTCTGCGATGGCGGGTGTCCTCGGCGGCGGCGGTCTGGGCGATATCGCCATCCGCTACGGCTACTACCGCTGGCAGGGAGACGTGATGTGGGTAACGGTCATTCTGCTGGTTGCTCTCGTGCAGATCCTGCAGGGCATCGGCATGCTGTTTTCCAAGAAGCTCGACCACAGAAGACACTGAAAAACCCGCAGCCGCCGCGAAAGCGGCGGCTTTTTTCCGCAGAAAGGAAGAACCATGGCAACGAAAAAAGAGGCGTTTCGCAAAGCGTTCGTCGCCTCGATTCCGATTCTTTGCAGCTACCTGTTTCTGGGCATGGCGTATGGCATTCTGATGCAGGAACAGGGCTTCGGATGGCTGGAGTCACTGATTACAAGTGCGGTTGTGTATACGGGCGCTTTTCAGTTTGTGCTCATTACGTTTTTATCGAGCGGCGCGTCGCTGCTGACCGTCGCGGCGACAGCGCTTTTCATGAACAGCCGCCAGAGCTTTTACGCGCTGACATTTCTTGATGATTTCAAACACATGGACAGACGCAAGCTCTATATGATCCATTCGCTCACCGACGAGACCTACGCCGTGAACTGTACACTGGAAAGCCTTCCGCCGGAAGAAAGGCGCGAGACGATGTTTTATCTCGCGGTGCTGAGCCACATCTACTGGACGGCAGCCTCCGCCCTCGGCGGCATGCTGGGGCAGATCATCCCCTTTGATCTGACGGGTATCGATTTCTGCATGACGGCGCTGTTTGTGACGATTTTCATCGACCAGTGGGAAACGGCGAAAACACATACGCCGGCGCTGGCGGGGCTGTGCGTGGCAGTGCTTGCGCTGGCGATCTTCGGCGCAAACGGGTTCATGCTCCCGGCGCTGCTGGCAACGTCCGGCATTCTGATTTTTGCGGGCAGAAAGGAGGTGCAGGCGTGAGTACGGGAAGATTTTTGCTTGTGGTTCTGGTGTCGTTTGCCTGCACGTTTTTCCTGCGGGCGCTGCCGTTTCTGGCGTTTTCCGGCGAGCGGAAGATGCCCGCGTGGTTAGATCGGCTCGGGCCTGCGCTGCCGCCGGCAATCATGGCGGTGCTGGTGGTCTACTGCCTCAAGAGCGTGCCCGATGCATGGTATCCAGGCGGCGTGTGCCAGCTGCTGGGTGTCGGCGCGACGGCATTGGCGCATAAATGGAAGCACAACACGTTTCTGAGCATCCTCGCGGGAACTGCCGTGTATATGGTTCTGCTGCGCGTGCTGTAACAACAAAAACTCCGTACCTGAATGAAAACAGGTACGGATTTTCTTTATCCGGCGGTGCCGGAGATAATTTGATCAAAAAGCGTCTGCATGGCGTCCAAAGAGCAGCCGGGGATGTGGTGCGTGGCAGCAAGCTCCGGGGTGTAGTCGGACAAAAGCATGGGGGAGTAGTTGTACCAGCCGGTGTCCGGATTTTTGGTGATCAGGTTGATGGTCGGCAGCAGTTCGTAGTCTTCGACATATGCGCCGGTTTCGTCCATGCAGATCGTGACGCTTGCCATGCCGCCGAGCATATTCTCCGGGCTTGTCTGATGGGACAGGAAATTGCCGAGCGAGTAAAAGACCGGCACCTCACGTCCGTCCTCCGCCATCAGCACGCGCGCGGGCTGGACCACATGCGGGTGCCCGCCGATGATCAGGTCCGCGCCGCCGTCGGCAAGCACCTGCGCCCAGGTGCGCTCATAGTCGTTCGGGCGGAAGGTTCCCTCCTCGCCCCAGTGGGCAAAGACGATGACAAAATCGGACGCTTCTTTCGCGCGCGTCAGATCGTCCTGCACCGCGTCGAACGTCACAAAGCGGTCGACCATCCAGGCGTTCCCCGGCGCGCCGCCGTTGAGCCCGTAGGTGTAGTTGAGCATCGCGATGCGGATGCCGTTTTTCTCCACGACGCGAAGCGTCTGCGCGTCCTCCTGCGAGTCGTGGATGCCGAGCGTGGTAATTTCGGGGTAGTGCTCGCGCCAATACCGGCAGGTATCGAGAATGCCGGTTTCGCCCTTGTCGAAGCAGTGATTTGTCGCACCGGTGATGACGGAAAATCCGGTCTGCGCCAGTGCGTCGGCAACCTGCACGGGAGAGCCGAAGCTCGGGTAGTTGGCGTAGAGCGCGGGGTCACTCACCAGAATGGTCTCCTGATTGATGCAGGCAAGGTCGTAGCTTTGCACCACGGGCGCAATCGCAGCATAAAAGGGCGTGAAGTCGTACCCGCCGCCGGGCAGCTCTGCTGACCAGTAGACGGTGTTGTGGATCAGATTGTCGCCGAGCGCCATCAGCCTCACGCGCGCAGGCTCGGGCTCCTGCTCTGCCGGGAGCGCCTGCGTTTGTTCTGGCGCGGAATCCGCCTGCGTGATTTCCGGTGCCGCCGGAACAGATTGCTGCGCGGCGGGAGCTTCCGGCGCGGCTTGCTGCGCGGTTTCCGGCTCCTTTTGCGCGTCCTGCGCGCCGACTGATTTTGCCGCGCGCAGCACCCAGCTTGCCCCGAGCACAATCGCACCGACCAGCAGCAACATCAGAACCAGCCCCAGAAGCCACGATGTGCCGCCGGTCCTCTTTTTTCGGGAGAATCTTCCTGCCATGAAAAAGCTCCTTTCCGTCAGTCTGCAAAGCTTGCCCAGACGAAGCGGTCAAAATCGTCCTGCAAAAACGCGCGCAGCTGCGCGGCAAAGCCTTCGTCCAGCTCTGTCTGCCGCTTCATGCCGGAGTGCGTCTGCACGAGCGGGTTGATGTGCCGCTTCTTTGCGCGCACGCGCACGGCGTAGGTATGCTCCGGCGGCGTTTTTCCGGCGCAGGTGCCGGTGATGCGGCGGTATTGCGCCCAGTATCGGGCGCAGACAGGATCGGCAGTCAGCTTTGCGAGCACGCTCGGCTCGGTGAGAAGAAGATCGTCTTTGGTGATAGCGCCGGTCCGGATGGCAAAGCGCAGAAGATCGGCAAGCGCCTGCATGAAAAAACGGTCGTCGTCGCTCACGAACCACTGCGACTGCCGCAGCGACCAGCGGGAGAACGTCTGCGCCGCCTCCAGATCGCGAAACGAAAGCTCGCAAAGACCGTCTTCCGCCTCTGCGGCGAAGAGATTGCCATAGACGGCAGAAATTTCGCCAGGCGGCGCGCCGAATACCCGGTAAGCATTTCCGAGCGTATACTCCAGCCGGTCGGAGGACAGCCGGGGCGAGTCGTTGTCCGCAATCGGATAGCGGTGATAGTCGTCCACATCGTGCGTGCAAAGCCCGAGCGGACGCAAAAGCGCCTGTATCTGCATATTGCCGGCAAGAATCTCATGCGTCGGCGCCTCAGTTGACTCCTGCCGCAGGTGGTCCTCGTTCAGAAAATCCACAACGTGGGCAAAGGCAGGCGTTGCGATATCATGAAACAGCGCGCTCAGACTCTGCGCGGCGTCCTTTGTAAAGTGCCAGACGATTGCGGCTGCGCCGAGGCTGTGCAGGTATCTGGTATACGGCGCCTTGCCCTCGTAGATCGGGCAGGCGGTATACTCGCAGCCGCAGTGCATGCCGATTTGCCGCAGGCGCTGCATGGGCGCAGCCTCGCAGAACGGTGCGAGCGCCTCCGGGAGTCCTCCGTAGCGCGCGATGAGTTCCATGAAATCCCTTCTTTCGCGTCTATTCTACCGGAAATGCCGCGTACTTGCAAGGTGTAAAAAACCTGCCGCCGCACCAATCGGTGCAACGGCAGGTTCGAAGACTTGGGTTATCGGATGACAAGGTCTCCGCTTTGTACGTCGACGGTGATGGTCTCGCCGGGCAGGATGCTGCCTTCGAGAATCTTCTTTGCAATCAGCGTTTCGACCGTGTGCTGGATATACCGGCGCAGCGGACGCGCGCCGAACTGCGGGTCATACGAGGTGTCGATGATCAGCTGCTTTGCAGCCTCCGTCAGCTCGCAGTGCAGCTGTTTGTCCGAAAGACGCTTGTTGAGCGCGTCAATCTGCAGATCGATGATGCCCGTGATGTTCTCTTTGGTGAGCGGCTTATAGAAGACGATCTCGTCGAGCCGGTTCAAAAACTCGGGGCGGAAGGTGTGATGGAGCAGGCTGTCAACCTGGTCCTTTGCCGACTGCGTGATCTCGCCGTCGGGTCCGATGCCGTCGAGCAGCATCTGGCTGCCGAGGTTCGAGGTCAGGATGATGATCGTATTTTTGAAGTCTACGGTTCTGCCCTGAGAGTCTGTGATTCTGCCGTCGTCGAGGACCTGCAGCAGCACGTTGAACACGTCCGGGTGCGCCTTTTCAATCTCGTCAAACAGAATGACCGAGTACGGACGGCGGCGGACCGCTTCGGTCAGCTGACCGCCTTCCTCATAGCCCACGTATCCGGGAGGTGCGCCAATCAGACGCGACACGGAGAATTTCTCCATATACTCCGACATGTCGATGCGGATGAGGTTCTTCTCGTCGTCAAACAGCGCCGCGGCAAGCGTTTTGGCGAGCTCCGTTTTGCCGACGCCGGTCGGACCCAGGAACAGGAACGAGCCGAGCGGACGGTTCGGGTCCTGGATACCGGCTCTGCTTCTCTGGATTGCTTCGGCAACGACGCGGACTGCCTCGTCCTGCCCGATGACGCGCTTGTGGAGCGTATCTTCCAGATGCAGCAGCTTTTCGCGCTCCGATTCCATCAGCCGCGAGACCGGGATACCGGTCCAGCGCTCGATGATCTTTGCAATTTCTTCTTCCGTTACCTTGTTGCGCAGCAGATTCGAGCCCTTGGCATTCTGCGTCTGCTTTTCATCCTGCTCGAGCTGCTTTTTGAGCTCCGGCAGGTCGCCATATTTGAGCTTCGCAGCTTTTTCGTACTCGCCGTTTTTCTCGGCAGTTTCGATATCGCGGTTCAGCTGCTCGATCTTTTCACGCAGCTGCTGGACCTGACCGATTGCCTTTTTTTCGTTTTCCCACTGCGCCTTCATGGTGTTGAAGCGCTCGCGGTTTTCGGCAAGCTCCTTCTGCAGCTCGGCAAGGCGCGCCTTGGAAAGCTCGTCGTCCTCGTTTTTGAGCGCTGCCTCTTCGATCTGCATCTGGATAATCTTGCGGTTGATGACGTCGAGTTCGGTCGGCATCGAGTCCATTTCGGTGCGGATCATGGCGCAAGCCTCGTCGATGAGGTCGATTGCCTTATCGGGCAGGAACCGGTCGGTGATATAGCGGTTACTGAGCGTTGCGGCGGCAATGATCGCGGGGTCCGTAATCTTGACGCCGTGGAAGACCTCGTATCTCGATTCCAGACCACGCAGGATTGCAATCGTATCCTCAACCGACGGCTCCTGCACCAGAACAGTCTGGAACCGCCGCTCGAGCGCAGGATCTTTTTCAATATACTGCCGGTACTCGTCGAGCGTTGTTGCGCCGATGCAGTGCAGTTCGCCTCTTGCCAGCATCGGCTTTAAAAGATTGCCCGCGTCCATCGAGCCCTCGGTCTTGCCGGCTCCCACGATGGT
>QWCY01002129.1_pt1 | contig 26804 bp, 19 predicted proteins | sample 1972631 | NCBI WGS metagenome assembly QWCY01 (sample SAMN09866696, study PRJNA288562) | Human gut metagenome isolate pre1_stool, whole genome shotgun sequencing... | isolation source: gut | host: Homo sapiens | place: USA: California
GGGCAAAGATGGATTCGAACCACCGAAGTCGAAAGACAGCAGATTTACAGTCTGCCCCATTTGGCCACTCTGGTATTTGCCCTTTTTTGCTTTTGAGTACCTTTTACTTTCACTTAAGCAGGTTTGTTTCTCAATTGCGGTGCAAAGATACAACTATTTATTTAAACTCCAAACAAAATCGATCATTTTTATTGCAGTAATTGCACATTCGTCTCCTTTATTACCCAGCTTACCACCGGCTCTATCTTCTGCTTGCTCCATTGTATTAGTGGTAATAAGTCCGTAAATAACTGGTATATCGCCTGTTGCATTTAATTGGGCAACTCCTTGTGTTACTCCCATACAAACATAATCAAAATGCGGGGTATCTCCTTTTATTACGCAACCAATTATTATAATTGCATCCACGTCGCAATTTTCCATCATTTGGTTGGCACCGAAAGTAAGTTCAAAACTGCCGGGTACTGTCTTTACCAGAATGTTTTCAGTTTTTGCACCATGTTTCTTTAATGTATTTACTGCACCATCCAACAATGCACCTGTGATTTTATCGTTCCATTCAGAAACAACAATACCAAATTTCATCTCTTCTGCATTAGGAACAGAATTGAAATCATAGTCTGATAAATTGTGATAAGCTGTAGCCATAATCATTGTGAGTTAAAAATAAAGAGTGAAAAGCTACTGCGCTACAAGGCTACAGAGTACTTTTCACTCTTCATTATTGGTTGATACTTTATTTACTTTTTCAGCAATTTAGCTTGCTCGATATATTTATCGATATCCATTGCTTGATAAGACTGGAAATATTTATCCTTAATGGTTGTATATGCTTTGATCGCTTCTTCTATTTTTCCTTGTTTTACCAGGATTTCTCCGGCTTGCAACAGGTAAATGGGACTCAATGTATTGCTATCTGCTTTGTCGGCAGCTTTCAATAAAGAAGAAGCAGCTTTGTCAAGCTGATCCAATTGTGCGTAGCAATTACCTGCGGCAGCGAGAACGGCAGGACCCACCATTTGATCTGTTCCGTCAAAATCATTCAGATATTTAATCGCCTCATCATATTTGCCCAGATGTGCATAGCAGATGCCTGCATAGGCTTTAGCCAGGTTGGCAGCTTTGGTTCCGCTGAAATCACTGGCAACTTTCAGAAAACCGGTGTAGCCGATACTGTCACCATTTAATGCTTGCTCGAAATTATCCTGTTCAAACAGTTCTTGACCTTTGAAAAGAGCAGCTTGTGCTTTCTCTTCACGAGGTTCGGCATAAAGGTGTTTGTACATGATGAAACCTGCTACGATAATAATCACGGCAACAACTCCGCCGATGATTGCTTTTTTGTTTTTGATAAGAAATGCTTCCGACTGTGTCAGTGCATCTTCCACATTCATTTGTTCATTGTGGTGCTTTTGTTCTGCCATTTTTATATGATTCTTTTTTGTTATTATTCTGACTTTGATATTTCGACTCGCAAAAGTAGTTTTTTTATATCTACAAACGAAATTTAGAGGCATCTTTTTTTGTTTTACACCCTAAAACCACGAAAATCTTTCTACTTTTGTAACCAACTTAATGCGTAAACATGATACTGAAACGTATATCCATACTGAATTATAAGAATCTGGAGCAGGTAGAACTGAATTTCTCTGCTAAGCTGAATTGCTTTTTCGGACTAAACGGAATGGGGAAAACAAACCTGCTGGATGCTGTTTATTTTCTTTCTTTCTGTAAGAGTGCCGGCAATCCGATTGATTCGCAAAACATACGGCATGAACAGGACTTTTTCGTAATACAGGGATTTTATGAGGCACCGGACGGTACGCCTGAGGAGATTTACTGTGGTATGAAGCGTCGTGCTAAAAAGCAGTTTAAACGTAATAAAAAGGAATATAGCCGTTTGTCCGATCATATTGGTTTTTTGCCTTTGGTGATGGTTTCGCCTGCTGATTCGGAACTTATTGCGGGAGGGAGTGATGAACGTCGCCGCTTTATGGATGTGGTTATCTCTCAGTATGATAAGGAATATCTGGAAGCATTGATCCGTTATAATAAAGCATTGGCACAACGTAACACACTATTGAAAAGCGAGCTTCCGGTAGAAGAGGAATTGTTTCTAGTGTGGGAAGAAATGATGGCGCAGGCTGGTGAGGTAGTGTATCGCAAGCGGGAAGAGTTTATCCGAGAGTTTATTCCGATTTTCCAGTCTTTTTATTCTTATATTTCGCAGGATAAGGAGAAGGTGGGATTGTCATACGATTCTCATGCGCGTGATGCCTCTTTGCTGGAAGTACTGAAAGAGAGTCGGGTACGTGATCGGATTATGGGGTATTCTTTGCGTGGCATTCATAAAGATGAACTTAATATGTTATTGGGAGATTTTCCTATAAAAAGAGAAGGTTCTCAGGGACAGAATAAAACGTATCTTGTGGCATTGAAGCTGGCACAGTTTGATTTTTTGAAACGTACCGGTACTACTGTTCCTTTGTTGCTGCTGGATGATATCTTTGATAAGTTGGATGCATCGCGCGTAGAGCAGATTGTAAAATTGGTGGCAGGTGACAGTTTTGGACAAATATTTATAACGGATACGAACCGAGAACATCTGGACCGCATATTATATAAAGTAGGCAGTGATTATAAAATGTTCCGGGTGGAGCAAGGTGAAATCAGTGAAATGAAAGACAGGGAAGTATGAAAAGGAATAATGCCGAGCCAATCGGAAAACTGATTCAGCAGTTTCTCCGCCAGGAAAGTCTGGAGTCTCCTCTGAATGAACAACGGTTATTGGATGCCTGGCCACAGATATTGGGACCGGCAATCGCTTCTTATACAAAAGAGTTATACATTCGTAATCAAATACTTTATGTACATCTTACCTCTGCTGCACTCCGTCAGGAATTGATGATGGGGCGTGAATTATTAGTCCGTAATCTGAATCAAAAGGTGGGAGCTACAGTGATTACAAATATTATATTCAGATGAAAATACCTGACTGAAAACGATAAATTAACAGCGCGTATCTTTTCTAAGCAGTACTTCAATTTAGTTCATACTATGCTTTACGTGAATTTGCGCTCATCCGCGTTTCTATAAACCATTGTCTGGCGTACCTCCCCGTGCGGGAAGCACATCACCGCTCGGTGTTGTACTTTGGCTTTCTCAGGAAGGAACGTTCCTTTCCCCGGTGAGCAGCCTTGTTTTACATGTACATGTTTCACTGCTCCACATGCACATGTCGTACTGTCCCACATGTACATGTCGTACTGCTTTACATGTACATCTAAAACAATGTTACACACCGAGGCTTCCTACGACACTCTATAAGACAGGACTTTATTGATACGGTGTAAGAGCCTGATGGTAACAGCAGAGGTTATTAAGCTCAATGCTGAGTGGGCTAAAATAGAATTTCAACTACTGATTAGCATAAAGAATCTATCTTTGATAAAAGTTGATTAATAAAAGTGTTTCATCGTGCTACTTTGGCTGTTACCGTCTCATTATTATTAAGATATGCATTTACTATCAAAACCTGCTTTTCATGTATCGGAATTTCTATGGAGTTATGATTTACGTTTATATCTTTTATTTTTTGTCCTGATAGATTTGTAATGATAATCCTTTCTATTAATATCCGGGATTCTATCCGTACATAATTTCCTTTAATAAAAATTGAAGCATTTGAAGAACCTGTTTCAGAAAGGATGCCGGTAGGAGGGGATACTTCTTCCACATACGGTTCTCCGACAGGCATTATTTCATAAAGAACCGGTATATTGTCTTTATTCCAACTAATCTTTAGTTGCGAGATATTCTTCAAATCGGAGACTGGAACGGAAGTACAGGGAGCATCCAGCTCTCCTTTGGCAATCCATTTCCCATTGGCATATATCATTATGGTAGGCTTAGCGCTTGTGGACGTGAACAAACTGTTATGAAAGATTTGAATTTCATCTATCGCAATGTTCTCAATAAAACGATAGATAATATGCCCTTCTCCTTTGCCTTTATAGCCCGACGAAAGGCTACGGTCGTCCAGTAAAGTCACCGGATTTCCTTCATTGTCTTCCGCGACAGGAGTGATACGGGCACCTGTCACTTCAAATTCTGCTAATTGGAACCAGTCTCCTCCTCCCACAGATTGCAAATACAAGCGAATGTATCTGGCAAACCGACCATTGGCATTACAAGTATATATCTTATCTGAAATATCCGAAGAAGTGAATGTACTTACAGTTGTCCAGCTTTGTGCATCATCAGAGATCTGAATCTGTGCTTCTCCTGTAGGCGTATCTCCTTCGGTAAAATGCAGGGTGATCTGATAACGGGCTGCGGACGAACCAAAGTCCAGTTGTATATATTCACCTGCCTTTTGTGCTTTGTCACTCCAGAATTTTGTGGAGTAATTTCCGTCTATTACATTCTTTATATTGTATGTTTGGTAAGTTCCCATATTCGTTGTTACGTTTATAGGAGCTGAACTCTCTGAGGCTGGCATTCTGAATGAGATTTCATTTATTGGAATAGCATGTGTGGATTTACTTTTGTTTTTGATGCGGAAATAAGCCATTTCCTGAGTTATGTCACTTTCTGGTATAAAAAGACTCCATTCTTTTCCATTTATAGAATATTCAGTGGATAGCGTGTTCGTAAGAGATGTGGACAGAGGTTCGATTACCACTTCTTTGATTGCATTAAAATAGATGCCTACGTATTCTTCCGGTTTCAATGTAAGAGTGTTCAGACCGGATAATATTGTCATGTCATTCGTTTCAATGGATACCCCCGATAAATTGTAGATATTGGTGATAATTTCCATCTCGCGTGATCTGTCCGGAAGTTGCGGAGCATAATCCTTTATTTTGTCAGCCAGGAAATCTACAAACGGGTCCAGATATTTGGGAGTTGGCTGAACCTCTTTAAACACCTCGTATGTGCTGGTACCTTTACCTTCAAACACACTCAACAGAAAGGCAGAATCAGTGTGTATCTTTTGTGCTTTTGCCTGAACTTCAGCAAAGTCTGTCCATGCAGAAAGCCCTGCGTCGTTCTTCATAAAACTGATTGATTTGACAACAATATCTGTCATTGATTCCACCTTGGCAAGCCAACTTTTTATATCTTCATAAAACAGGTTATACTCCTGGTTTTCATTCTCTTTTAATGATGATAATAATTTGCAGGCAGCATTCGCTTTTTTCATCTCATTTATTAGTTCTGTCGCGTCAGGTACATTGCCTTTGGAATAAGATGATTGGAAAGCAGTATAAAGAGGTGCGAACTTTTCACCTTCCGGTGTTCGCGTATCATGAGTGGTATATGCGCTTACTATATTAATAAAGGTTTTAAGTGCATCTCGCAGTTCCGGTTCTTTCACTATAGAAGCAAGCGAAGCTTCCCAATTATCGGATTCGTTGAATTTTGAAGGATTCCATGAGTAATCTGCTGCACCGAATAAGGCTATTTTAGAAGCTTGTCCCTGATTCATGGGATTTAATATCAGTCCTTGCAGAGAAGAGACCGGGCTTTTATCCTCTATGCTCCAGCGTGCAGTGAGTCCATGCATATAAAGAAATTCGTCATAATCATCGTTTACCGGATTGTTCCACCACATGACCGGGTTGCGTCCTATCAGATCTGCCATCCGATCGCAAGCACTACTCCGGATATTAGAAAAACAGTCATAACCGGTGAAGGCTACCACCACGTCTTTATGTATGTTTTTGAAGGCCGAAAGTGTTCCGGTACCATAATTCAATGCATATTGGGTAGGAACAAATAATAAAGGTCCCACTTTGTCATCTTCGGCGACTCCGGTTTTGTTGAACTTCTCATATAGTTTTTTCTGAGTCTTATCTGCCAATTCCGATTGATTGTACGGATGGCCGCTCATGTCATCGATAGATACACCGAAGTGTCGTATTCCTAACTTATACAAAGCATCAAATTTGTGTATAATGTCTTCGATTCCAGGATCTAAATTACTGAAATTTATACCTCCACCTTCCAGGGCCGGATGAATAGACCATACGAAATCTACATTACAGGCTTTGGCTTTAGCAGCCAGGCTGCGCAAATCGTCTTGTGTGATCAATCCCATATAGCGTTGCTGATCTGTTAGAGTTAACGGATAGTCTTCCCGCCATTTTCCTGCATGATAAGGATCTGCTTTAGGACCATAGACAAACATATTCATTTTATAGCGTTTGCAGTAATCCAACAGGCTGAGTCTGCTTTCCACACTATAGGGATGTCCGTAGAAGCCTTCAACGATACCCCGGTATTGGGTATGGGCATAATCCTCAAAAGTGGCGGTTGATAAGTGGTTGTCATCGGTTTGTTCCAGTATTTGTTCCAATGTAGCCAGTCCATAATAGGCCGATCCGCTGTCATCACCTAAAATGAGTATATCGCCCTTGCTATGGTTTTTATTTATCTGCAACAGATAGGGGTCGAATTTATTGGATGTAACGGTGAAAACATCTTTAGAGAGTGAATGGTCGGATGTATAATTGTCTGCGGCTCCTTTAGAACCGTTGATTCCTATAAGAATGTTTGTTTTGTCATCAGTAAATACATCACTGATGGTAAAATTGATCCCGGCATTGGTCAGAACCTCTTGAATACGATTACTGATCATTTCATTTATTCCGGGTTCCTTAATAAGATTTACTTCCCGGGTCATTTCTATACTATTGCCATTCATGGTTGTTTTTTGAGGAATGGGATAGATACTATACGTTTGTGACCTGAGTGTAACACAGCATAATAATAGAGTAAATAAAAGGATGTTCTTCATGGTACGGGTTATTTTTAAGAAAAGGTAATCTTTAATAATAGACGGTTGGAGAATAAGTCAAACTATCCCTCGTCTTTTAGTAAAGCAGATAGGATAAGAATGTCCCTAGTGAAAAATATAATATCTTCAGTGTACACTCTCATCAGACAAAAGTGTACACTCTTTTGGGCTATACCTTAAATTTATCTACCTTTGCATCACTAAAAATGATAGAAGGATGATAGTTTGCATTGCCGAAAAGCCCTCAGTGGCACGTGATATAGCTGATATTTTAGGTGCTAAAGAACGGAAAGACGGATACATAGAAGGAAACGGATATCAGGTGACATGGACCTTTGGCCATCTTTGTACACTGAAAGAACCACATGAATATACGCCTAACTGGAAATCATGGAGTCTGGGTAGTCTTCCGATGATCCCCCCCCGTTTTGGAATAAAACTGATAAGTAATCCTACCTATGAAAAGCAGTTTCGTACAGTTGAATGGCTGATGCAAAGTGCAGATGAAATCATAAACTGTGGTGATGCCGGACAAGAAGGAGAACTTATTCAGCGTTGGGTGATGCAAAAAGCCGGAGCCCGTTGTCCGGTGAAGCGCCTTTGGATTTCCTCATTGACGGAGGAGGCCATAAAGGAGGGATTTGCTAAATTAAAGGATCAGGCAGAGTTTCAATCGCTCTATGAGGCCGGAATGTCCCGTGCTATAGGCGACTGGCTTCTGGGCATGAATGCTACCCGCCTGTATACGATCAAGTATGGTCAGAACAAACAGGTCTTGTCTATAGGACGCGTACAGACACCTACATTGGCACTGATTGTGAATCGGCAATTGGAAATCGAGAACTTCCAGCCTAAACAGTATTGGGAGTTGAAAACAACCTATCGGGATACTGTTTTCTCGGCTCTTATCCGGAAAAGTGATGAAGAACTGGCTGCAGAAGAAGAAAAATCAGGAGGGAAAGTAAAGCGGACAGAGAATCCGGGCATTGATCCCATTGCCAGTCGTGAAGAGGGGGAAGCCTTGGTAGAACGTATTAAGAATCTGCCTTTCACAGTGACCTCCGTAGTCAAAAAAGATGGTAAAGAGTATGCTCCCCGTCTTTTCGACCTGACCTCGTTGCAGGTAGAGTGTAACAAGAAATTTGCTTATTCAGCTGACGAAACATTGAAACTGATTCAATCACTTTATGAGAAGAAAGTGACCACCTATCCGCGTGTGGACACTACTTTTTTGAGTGATGATATTTATCCGAAGTGTCCTAACATTCTAAAAGGGCTTCGTGACTATGAATTACTGACCGCTCCTTTGGCCGGTGTTACGTTACCCAAATCTAAAAAGGTGTTTGATAGCTCGAAAGTGACCGATCACCATGCTATTATCCCGACCGGAGTACCTCCACAGAACCTGACGGATATGGAACGCCGGGTGTTCGATCTGATTGCTCGTCGGTTTATTGCTGTGTTTTATCCCGATTGTAAAATATCTACTACCACCGTAATGGGTGAAGTAGACGGAATTGAATTTAAGGTAACCGGTAAACAGATTTTGGAACCCGGATGGCGGGTTGTTTTTGCCAAAGATGTGAAAGACCCTGCCGAAGAGAAAGAAGGAGAAGAGGAGAATGTGCTTCCTGCTTTTGTAAAAGGTGAGAATGGCCCTCATATTCCTGATTTGAATGAAAAATGGACTCAACCCCCTCGTCCTTACACCGAAGCTACTCTGCTTCGTGCCATGGAGACGGCTGGTAAATTAGTCGATAACGACGAACTTCGGGATGCATTGAAAGAAAATGGTATCGGGCGTCCGTCTACCCGTGCTGCCATCATTGAGACATTGTTCAAACGTAACTATATCCGTAAAGAGAAGAAGAATCTGATAGCTACGCCTACAGGTGTGGAATTGATACAGATTATTCATGAGGAACTTCTCAAATCGGCTGAACTAACCGGGATTTGGGAGAAGAAACTTCGTGAGATAGAAAAAAAGACCTATGATGCCCGTCAGTTTCTGGAGGAATTGAAACAGATGGTTTCGGAGATTGTGACGAGTGTGCTGTCTGACAATACCAATCGGCGTATTACCATTCAGGAAGCCGCTCAGGTAGAGGAGGCGGCCAAAAAGAAAGAGCCAAAGAAAAGAGAACGTAAGTCTGCTGCTCCTAAAGAAAAGAAACCGAAAGCGGCTTCAAATACCGGAGCATCATCCGTGCAGCAACCATCCGTAGTGTCCACGGATGTTCCTTCAACTTCGGCCGTCATTCCCGGTAATGTTGCAAATAATGATTCCTTGGTTGGGCAGCCTTGTCCTCTTTGTGGCAAAGGAACAATAATAAAAGGTAAGACAGCTTACGGATGTTCTGAATGGAAGAATGGATGTGGATATAGGGTAGTGATTAAGGAATAGTGATGAGTGATAAGTGAGTAGCGATAAGTGATAAGTGAGTAGCGGCGGTGCTATATACCGCATGGTACTAATCGCTAATCACTTATCACTAATACAATATTTCTCCCTTTATTCTGTTTATATATAATGTCTATGTACCGTAAACTCATCTATATACTTGCCCTTTTCTTGCTTGCTTCCTGTGGAGCAGGGCGTAGCTTGAAGAAAGCCGAGCAGAGTTATGCCCGTGGCGAATATTTTGATGCAGCTAAATATTATCGGAAAGCTTATGCCGGTACTCCTCCCAAGCAGCGAAAACTCCGGGGCGAGATCGCTTATAAGATGGCGGGTTGTTATCGCCTGATAAATTATAATGTTCGGGCAAAAGGGGCCTATATGAATGCGATCCGTTATCATTATCCGGATTCAGTTACTTTCTTTTATTTGGCTGAGAGTCAGCGTAAGAATGGAGAATATAAACCTGCTGTCTCTTCTTATGAAACTTATCTTCAATATCGGCCTAATGACACATTGGCGTTGAACGGACTTTTTTCTTGCCAACAGGCACAAGAGTGGAAAGAGCATCCTACGCGACATATCGTAAAACGGGAACCCATCTTTTTCTCCCGGCGTAGTGATTATTCTCCTATGTATGCGGGTGAAGATGCCGATATTGTCTATTTTACTTCTACCCGAAACGAAGCAAAAGGAAATGATTTGAACGGAATCACCGGCATGAAAAGCGCAGATATATTCTATTCTAAACGGGATGAAAAAAAGAACTGGCAAAAGCCGGAACCGTTAGAATCAGAAGTAAACAGTGAATTTGAAGACGGTGCCTGCTCCTTTTCTGCGGATGGTAAAACCATGTATCTTACTCGTTGCCGCACATCGCCGGAGGCACCGGTATATGCTGAGATATATGCCTCTTCACGAACCGGAGCCAATTGGGGAACACCCACTAAGTGTGCCATCCTGAATGATTCGCTCTCTTCTGTGGCTCATCCTGCTATGTCTCCACAGGGAGATTTTCTTTATTTTGTTTCTGATATGCCGGGAGGGTATGGCGGACTCGATTTGTGGCGGATCAATGTAGTTAAGGACGGTTTCGGGTATGTAGACAATTTAGGACCTGATATTAATACAGCGGGTGACGAGATGTTTCCTACGTTTGGTCCTAAAGGAGAGTTGTACTTTTCTTCTAATGGTCATCCCGGTATGGGAGGACTTGATATTTTCCGTGCCGATCTGGATTCTGTATCCGGTAGGTGGAAGGTAGAAAATATGCGTTTCCCGGTTAATTCCATGGGAGATGATTTTGGTATGACCTTTGAACCGGGACGTCAGCGGGGCTTTTTCTCTTCCAATCGTGGAGATGCCCGTGGTTGGGATCATATCTATAGTTTTGAGCTCCCTGAAGTTAATCATACCCTCACCGGATGGGTGTATGACAAGGAGGGGGATGCATTGCCCGAAGCAGTAGTTACATTGGTGGGTGACGATGGTACGTATCTGAAAATAGATGTGAAGAAAAACGGTTCGTTTGTCCAACGCCTTAATCCGGGACAACGCTATGTAATGTTAGCTTCTTGCCGTGGATACTTGAATGGCAAACAGGAACTTATCACAGATACTGCTCAGGTAGACCGCAACTATGAAGTTGAATTTCCATTGGCTTCTATTACCCGTCCGGTACTTATCGAAAATATCTTTTATGAATTTGACCGTGCCGACCTTACTCCTGCATCGGCAACTGCACTTGATGAACTGATTCGTCTGCTGAATGATAATCCGAATGTGACTATTGAACTGGCTGCTCACTGTGATTATAAAGGAAATGATGCTTATAACGAGCGCCTTTCTCAGCGTCGGGCGGAGTCTGTTGTCCGTTATTTAATTAAGGGAGGAATTTCTACAGACCGACTTACTGCGAAAGGATATGGAGAGAGCAAGCCGAAAGTGGTGAATAAGTCAGTTTTGAAATCGGCTCCTTTCCTTAAAGAAGGTGATGTGCTGACAGAGGAATTCATAAAAACTCTTACTCCGGAGCAACAGGAAATTTGTAATGCTATCAATCGTCGTACCGAATTCCAGGTATTGCGTACTACCTACGGATTGTATAAATAAAAACTGTCTTTTGATAAACCAGTTCTTCTTATTGTTTGTTCTTATTGAAGAAGTAGATATAAGATTGAGTCCACCACCGAGGACACAGAGTTTTATTTATCTGATGAAACGCAGATTAAAAGGCTGTAGTTCTTTATCATACATTTGTTTCCCTTTGCGAAAATCTGCGTTCATCCGCGTTTCAATAAAGATTTAAAACTCTGTGCCCTCGGTGTCCTTTGTGGTGAAATATATCCGACTTATGTTAGAAATAAACTTTTTAATAAGATAATAATGATGAAAGTAAGAAAGAAAGTGGTTGCCTTGACGGCACTTGTAGTTGCGTTCTCAATAGGAATGCAGAAATCCGAAGCCTGTACTCGTGCTGTATACATTGGCCCGGAGAATATGGTTGTGACCGGACGAACAATGGATTGGAAGGAGGATATAATGTCCAATCTTTATCTGTTTCCTCGTGGCATTAAGCGAGTGAGCTATGATAGGGGAGAGGCCTTGAATTGGACTTCCAAATATGGAAGTATCGTCGCCTCCGCCTATGATATGGGCGTCTGTGATGGAATGAATGAGAAGGGGCTTGTAGCCAGCTTGTTATTTTTGCCGGAATCTAATTACATTCGTCCGAATGATACCCGTCCGGCAATGGGAATTGCCATCTGGACACAATATGTACTTGATAACTTTGCTACTGTACGTGAGGCCGTGGAAGAGTTAAAGAAAGAAACCTTCCGTATTGACGCACCTGATCTGCCCAATGGCTCAGCTTCTACTTTGCATATGGCTATTACGGATGAAACCGGAAATAGTGCTGTGCTGGAATATATTGATGGGAATCTTATCATTCACGAAGGTAAAGAATATCAGGTGATGACGAATTCTCCACGTTATGATCTTCAGTTAGCTGTCAATGATTACTGGAAAGAAGTGGGTGGGTTGCAGATGTTGCCCGGTACAAACCGTTCGAGTGATCGTTTTGTACGTGCCTCATTCTATGTACATGCTATTCCTCAAACAGCTGATCCGAAAATTGCCGTTCCCAGTGTATTAAGCATAATGAGAAATGTATCTGTTCCTTTTGGTATTTCTACCCCGGATAAACCTTATATTTCTTCTACCCGCTGGCGTTCTGTATCCGATCAGAAAGATAAAGTATATTACTTTGAATCAACCTTGACTCCCAACCTTTTCTGGGTAGACTTGAAGAAAGTAGATTTTAGTCCGAAAGCAAGTGTGAAGAAATTGTCATTGACCAATGGAGAGATTTATGCAGGAGATGCTTATAAAGATTTCCAGAATGGTAAGTCATTTACGTTCCTGTTCAGATTGCCGTGAGAAATAGTGATTAACGAATAGTGATAAGTGATTAATGGCTGCGCTATACTCCGCATGGTACTAATCACTTATCACTATTCGTTAATCACTATTTCCCATATTCCTTATAAAACTCCACCACTGCTTCAATACCTTTTCTAAAGATATCCAGTGAGAAGTTTTCATTGGGAGAATGAATAGCGTCCGATTCCAGTCCGAATCCCATCAGTACTGTTTTGATGCCAAGCACTTGTTCAAATGTAGAGATAATGGGGATACTCCCTCCACGGCGTACTGCAAGTGGCTTTTTCCCAAATGCGATTTCAAATCCTTTTTCGGCAGCCTTATAAGCAGGAAGGGAGATGGGACATACGTATCCCTGCCCGCCATGCATAGGGGTAACTTTCACCTGAACAGTATCCGGAGCGGTAGCACGAATGTAATTGGCAAAAAGTTCTGATATTTTATGATGATCCTGGTGTGGAACCAGTCGGCAGGATACTTTGGCAAATGCTTTTGAAGGAAGAACGGTTTTCGAACCTTCTCCTGTATAACCTCCCCATATACCACAAACATCGAATGAAGGACGGCAACTGTTACGTTCCAACGTGCTGTATCCTCTTTCGCCGGATAATTCTTTTACGCCGATAGCTGCTTTATATTTTTCTTCATTAAATGGAATATGTGCAATCATTTCCCGTTCAGCTTGAGGTACCTCCTCCACATCATCATAGAAACCTGGGATTGTGATACGTCCGTCGGCATCTATCACTTTACTGATCATGCCACAAAGCACATTGACAGGGTTGGCTACCGCACCCCCAAAGTGTCCGGAATGGAGGTCACGATTGGGACCTGTCACCTCTATTTCCCAGTAAGCAAGGCCTCTTAATCCAGTAGTAAGTGAAGGCAGATCAGCTCCTAACATGCTGGTATCGGATACCAATATGACATCTGCTTTTAATAGCTCCTTATGCTCTTCACAGAATGCTTCAAGGCTTGGTGAACCAATCTCTTCTTCCCCTTCGAAAATGAATTTTACATTCGTTTTCAATAACTCATTTTTGACCAGATATTCGAAGGCTTTCACCTGAATGAATGCTTGTCCTTTGTCATCGTCCGCACCTCGTGCCCAGATGTGACCGTCACGTATTTCCGGTTCAAAGGGAGCACTCTTCCAAAGTTCCAGTGGCTCAGCAGGCATTACATCGTAGTGCGCATATACAAGCACTGTTTTGGCATTCGGATCTACAATTTTCTGTCCGAACACCATTGGATTTCCTTTTGAAGGCATAACGATAGCTTCGTCTGCTCCGGCTTCCAGCAATAGCTGACTCCAGCGTTGCGCACAAGCCAACATATCATCATGATGTTCCGGCAAAGCGCTGATACTTGGGATACGGATGAGGCTGAACAAATCTTCCATCATTTTCGATTCATTAGCCGCAATATAGTCTTTAATATAACTCATAATGAATAAGAAGTTAGAATTTAGTAGTTAGTAGATAGAATAAGGAGTTGGAATTTAGTAGTCAGTAGTTAGAATAAGAAGTTGGAATTTAGTAGTTAGTAGATAGAATCTATGCAGCATGTAAGCGTTGATATGCCCGAAAGGATTCCAGCTACTGACTACTAACTACTGACTACTAAACTATAGCTGTGTCATTCTATCCAGTAAATAATAGTCGAGTATTGTCATAGCAGCCATTGCTTCTACGATAGGTACTGCACGGGGCAATACACAAGGATCATGGCGTCCACGTGCTTTTAAAGTAGTATCGATACCGTCTATATTCACGGTTTCTTGCTGCATCAATACTGTAGCTACCGGTTTGAATGCAACGCGGAAGAAGATATCCTGTCCGTTACTGATACCACCCTGGATTCCTCCCGAATGGTTCGTACGTGTCTCAATACGTCCGTTGTTATTGTAAAACACATCATTCTGTTCCGAACCTTTTTGCTTTAGGCCTTTAAATCCATCACCGTACTCAAAAGCTTTGGCAGCATTGATACTCAGCATGGCATTTCCAAGTGCAGCATGTAGCTTTCCGAATACCGGTTGCCCCAATCCGATGGGACAGCCTTTGATTACACAAGTCAATACTCCGCCAATGGTATCCCCTTCTCCCTTTATCTTGTATATAAGGTCTTGCATCTCTTTTGCTTTTTCCGGGTCAGGACAACGTACGGGATTACTTTCAATCAGATCCAGATCATAATCAGTATAATTTCCTTCCAGCTTGATGGGACCCACTTGTGATGTATAAGCTGTGATATGGATACCCAATTGCTTTAATGCTAATTTTGCTAATGCACCTGCAACAACACGTGAAATAGTTTCTCGTGCAGAAGATCGTCCGCCACCACGATGATCGCGAATGCCATATTTAACTTTATAGGTATAATCGGCATGCGACGGACGATATACATACTCCAAATTATTGTAATCGTTGGAATGCTGATTCTGATTCCATACAATAAATCCGATAGGGCAACCGGTAGATTTTCCTTCGAAGATCCCTGAAAGAAACTCTACTTTATCTTCTTCTTTGCGTGATGTGGTAATGGCCGATTGTCCCGGACGACGACGACTGAGCTCTTTTTGGACGAACTCTTCGTCAATCCTGATACCTGCCGGAAAGCCGTCAATAACGCCTCCGATGCCTTTCCCGTGAGATTCTCCAAAGCTGGTGAGTCTGAATATGTTTCCGAATGAATTGAACATGATGTTGTGTAATTTAAGAGGTTGTATATTGCAAATATAACAATTTATCTAACACTATAGTTGATATCTTTACTTTTATTTATCGCTGTTTCGATATTGTTGAGGGCTCATACCGGTAAGGCGCTTAAAATATTTTCCAAAGAAAGACACATTAGGGAAGTTCAGGGAGTCTGAAATTTCATGTATGGGTATATTGGTTGATTTTAGTTGTGCTTTGGCATCTACTATTACAACCTCTGATATAATATCCATGACAGTCTTTCCGGTAACATGTTTTACAGTGTTACTCAGATGAGTAGGTGTTATATTCATCTGCTTAGCATAATATGCAATACTTCTTTCTGTGGTATAATGTTGAATTACCAGATGACTGAATGTTTTACATATTTCTTCGCTTCTGCTTAATGCTGTTTCACTCCGTATGGGACGTTCGTGATACATATCACTCAGTCTGTATAGAATTGAGAGAAGCATACACTTCAATATTTCGGGGTTGTAAGGAGAATGTTCTTTATAATATACTTTCATCATGAGTGTGAAAAATTCCTCATAAATGCAGGCGAATTCCTTTGGTAACGACAGTATCGGATGGCTTTTGGTTATATAGATAAGGTCAATAATTGATTTTGTTTTGCTTATTCCTTCGATAAATTTGGAAGAGAATACCATGAAGTAGAGTTTCAAATCACCTTCAATCTTGTTTATCTGGATAATACTTCCCGGAGAGAGTGTGATAAAATCATTTTCCCGGATGGTATAGTCTGATAAGTTGATTGTGGCTTCCAGAGTTCCTCCCATACAAAGCACAAATATTTCGGCTTTAAGGCGGCAAGGATATTGGGTATAAAGACTCAATATATTATTGTCTATGTCTGCATTATTTCCAATTACGAAGTCTTCGGTTATATCAATTTTGGGCAATATCTTTTCCATAATTATTTAATTTGCTTAATGTGCGCTCAAATATAGAAATAATTTATGAATAGATACGGGCATTTAAGTTATAGAACATGAAAAAAGAATGTATTTATTGTATTTGTGTAATATATAGAGAGATAAATAAAAGAATTAAGTAATGGGACATAAATTAGAAGGAATAGACCTTGTGAGGCGATTTAAAAATACCGTATTTTGCAATGTTTTTTTTGAAATAAAAATGGAATTGAAATAGTTAATTTAAAAAAACAAAAAAGAAGAATGAAGAGAACAATTACTGCATGTATTTGTGCATTGGTGTTGGGTGGACCTGTAATTGCACAAAATTATCAGATTCCAAATTCTGATTTTGAAGCCAATTGGACGAAAAATGAGAAGAAAAGCTTGGGAAAGGTTAAGTATACAGAAATGACACCAGATTTTTGGCATTCATTTTATGATGCTAAAGGAGACGCTGCTTCTCTTGCTTTTTTAGTTGCAGATCAAACTGGTAAGTTAGATCAAACTGTTGGACGAAACGGAACAGGATATGCCGCTAAAATTACTGGTAGGAAGAATCTTTATGGTACTATTTCTAATGGCAATCTTACTATAGGTATTGTAAATATGGGGTCTGCTACAGCCTCAGATAAAAGTAATTATAATTATTCGGAAATAAACAACGAGAACGGTCATTGTGAATTTGCCGGTTTGCCGGATTCTGTGAAAGTATGGGTAAAGTTTGAATCCCAAGATGTGGCTAAGGGAAATGCTTCTGTGAGTATGATATTACATACAAATGTAGAATATCGTGACCCTTCCGTCATTATGGGTGAAGAGGCGGAGAAAGCTGCTCGCATTGCTAAAGCATATTCTGAAATTATTCCGAATGCGGAGTGGATGCAATATACGATACCTTTTGAATACAATGACAATGATCTGTATAAAACGTATACAGATCAAAAGTATATGTTAGCTTCTTTTTCTACAAATAAGACTCCCGGCGAAGGAACTACGGGTGATGCTTTGAGTGTGGATGATATCCAAATGATTTATAACTCTAAACTCGAATCAATTACTATTGCAGGAGCTGCTTTAAAGGGCTTCGATAAAGAAACATATACTTACGTAATAAAAGGTGATTTACCAGGAGAAGATGATATTGTAGCAGTGTCTGACGGTAAAGGAGCTAATGTAGACATACAAGAGGGAGATAACGTTATTAAGATCATTGTTACTGGAAATGATGGTGCTAAAAATCAACATGTTTATTCATTAGTAAAAGAAGGAACTACCTTTAGTGCCACTGATATTGCATTGAATGATGTTAAACTTGAAGATTTTGATCCTGCCGTAACCTCTTATGAAGGTCTTGAAATGATTAATGGTATTTATCCGGTTGTATCGGTTTATTCTGATCCTAATTTAACGTCAGTAGATATGTTATTGAATACTAGGGAACATACGGTTACGATTGTGGTGACAGATAACTTTAATAAGATTGATCACACATATACGCTGAAATTTATTCCTTCAGATAGAGTAATAAATAATTCTCAAATAAAGGGTAACTTTGAAAAGCAGACACAATGGGGACCAGAAGGAGAGGGCGAATCGACAAGATGGGGCACTATAGCTGACGGTTGGTTTTCTTCTAATGTTACACAACTTGGAAGTATGAATTTTGTTATGGTTGAAGAAGAATCTCATGTTATAGGTGATGATAAGTTGGCTGTGAAGATGATTAATGGACGTCCGGGAGCAATGGGGATTGAATCTAATGCACCGGGATATATTGCATTAGGTAGGCCTTGGGTGTATGCAGATATGATAGGCTTAATGTCGAGTGTTTTTCCTGGCGGAGTGCCGGATGCGGATGATAGTGATGGTGGTACTGTCGGAGGTGTAAACTTCTCTTATCGGCCGGACTCAATTGTTGGTTATTATAAGCGTACTTATGCAGATGCTGGAAGTGGACTAAAGGGGATGAATCCTAATGAGAATGCTGAAATTATTGCTTATTTATGGAAAGGTATCTCTACTTCTATGGCTCCGGCAACAGGAGATATGTTCACGTCAACAGGTTCGGCATGGCAGCTGTTGATTGACCGTGATATTGATATTCTTGGAACTAAGAATGGTGGAGTGCCTGCAGAAGGTATAACTTTGATTGCATCAGCAGAAAGAATCGTTAAGGAATTGGCTGACTGGACACGTATTTCTATTCCATTGAATTATGTAAGCGATGAAAAACCGGAGAAGGCCAATGTTATTATTTCCAGTGCCGATTATTTTAATCGTGCCAATATTGGTAATGGGAATACGCTGAGTGCTGACAATGTAGCTTTCGTTTATAACTCTAAACTCAAATCAATAACTATTAGTGGTACTACATTAACTGGTTTCGATAAAGATACTTATGAATATGCAGTAGATGGTGCTATGCCTGTTGTGGCGGATGTTGTTGCAGAAGCAGATGGTAAAGGTGCTACAGTAGAAGTTACTGCTGCTGGCAAGGTGATAACTATAACAGTGAAAGGTAATGATATTACTGATAACGCTACAAACTATCATACTTATACTTTAACATTCAAAGGTGGTGTAGGTGTTGAACAAGATACATATAACTCTTTGAGTATAAAAGGTATAGAAAGTGGTGTAGTTGTTGAAGGAGCACAGTTGGAAGATCTTATTGAAGTATATTCCGTACAAGGAATGCTGGTTGCACAATCTACTGTTAATGGTACGATGACTATCCATGGATTATCTTCAAATACAATTTATCTTGTAAAAATAGGTTCTTATGTAACACGCGTAATGACAAAGTAAACCTGAAATAAATATGAACGAAAAGCCAGCTGATCGGATTAGCTGGCTTTTCTTATTAGTAGGAAGAGGGATCTTTATTGGTTTTTAGTATTGTAAATGAATATCTCCGGGATATTTACTTCTATTTATCACTGTTTCGGTACTGCTGAGGACTCATTCCTGTGAGTCGTTTGAAATACTTTCCAAAGAAAGATACATTCGGAAAGTTTAAGGAATCTGCAATTTCATGTATAGGTGTATTGGTTGACTTTAGCTGTGCTTGTGCATCAACAATGACCACTTCTGAAATGATGTCCATGACGGTCTTCCCTGTGACATGTTTTACGGTATTGCTCAGGTGGGAAGGCGTTATGTTTAGTTGTTGTGCATAGTATGAAATATTTCTTTTCTGCGTGTAGTGCTGAATTACCAGATTTCCAAATGCTTTACATATATCTTCACTTCTGTTTAAACTGCTTTCGTTCCGAACAGGACGTTCATGATACATATCACTCAGCCTGTACAGAATAGATAACAACATACATTTTAGTATCTCTGGGTTATAAGGAGACCGCTTCTTATAATATACTTTCATCATGAGTAGAAAGAACTCTTCATAAATATTAGCAAACTCCTGAGGTAGCGATAATACCGGGTGGTTTTTAGTTATGTAAATAAGGTCAATAATAGCTTTGGTTTTGCTTATCCCGTTAATAAAATCGGAAGAAAATACCATGAAATAGAGTTTTAAATCGCCTTCTATCTTATTAATCTGAATAATACTCGCCGGAGAGAGCGTTACGAAATCATGTTTCTTTATGGTATAGTCCGAAAGGTTTATGCTCGCTTCAATACTCCCTCCCATACAGAGTACAAAGACTTCGGCTTTAAGTCGGCATGGATAGCTGGTATAGAGATTTAGTATATTAGGATCTATATCAGCATTACTGCCTATTACAAAATCTTCACTGATGTCTATTTTGGGTAACTCCTTTTTCATGTGTATTCTCTTTTTTCAAAGTCCAAATATACAAGTATTTTATGAATAGGTATTTTTATTTTAGTTATAGGACATGAAAAAGTGGTAATAGATACCCTTATTGGGGTGATTTATAGGGTAAAATGATAAAATACCTTAGTAATAGGATATAAGATTATAGAAATAGACCTTGACTGAAAACAAAAACGTTTGTTACTTTGCAACGTTTTTATGAATGATGTGAATCAATAGGGAATTTCCGGTTTATGGTTCACGAAAGATTGTATTTATATTAAAAAGAGAAGTGTATGAAGAAATTTATTACTTTAATGATGTGTGTTGCGTTGTACGCAGGAAGTGCGTTGGCACAGCAAATTAAAGGAGATTTTGAAGAGTGGGAAGATTGCTATCCTGCTGAGGGAAAGTTGGTAGGTAAACAACCTGTAGGATGGACCGCTTCAAATGTATACCAGATTATAGTAGGTAAGGAGTTTGTATTTCCTGATGCAGGCCGTACAGGAACCGGTGCTAAAATCATGAATGATTATGTTGGTATGTTGGGAATAGGTGCTAATGCTCCTGCTTTTGTCACTTTAGGCAAAATGTGGGTCTTTGCTGATATGACTGGTATGCTTGGTGGCAATGATATGAGTAATGGTGGAGTAAACGGTGGTATTGATTTTACTTATCGTCCGGATTCTCTGACTGTGTATTATAAACGTAAATTAGGTACAGAAAAGCCCAATGAGACAGCTAAGATATTGGTATATCTGTGGAAGGGAACTTTTAAATCTAAAATAATAAATTCTCATAGTGGCGATAACGTTACCTATGTAGAGGTGGATGACCAGGATCGGGCTATATTAGGAAAAGAAATCATTCCTGCCGAAACAAAAGGTGATGGTGTCTTAATTGCTAATACAGAGTATACTATTAGTAAAGAAACTGAAGGAGATGACTGGGTACGTCTTTCTATTCCGGTAAACTATGTAGAGGGCGAAAACGGAAAATTGGTTCCTGAAAAGATGAATATAGTATTCTCAGGAGGTAACTATTGGGTACGTGCTGATATTGGTAAAGAAAATACATTGTGGGTAGACGATGCTGCACTTGTTTATAATGCAAAATTGAGTTCGGTAACGTTGGGTGGCGAAGAACTTACAGGATTCGATCCGGATAAGTTTGAATATAACCTGGCTTATAACGAGCATAATAAAGCGATTGTAGCTAAAGCCTTTGGTAAAGATGCAGTGGTAACTGAAGCTACAACAAAGGAAGATGCTAATGAAGTAATAAAGACTCTGACTGTGACTTGCGCTGACAACGCTACTTCTGATGTGAATAAGACGTATGTCTATACGTTGACCTTTAAGGGAAGTTATGTGGGCGATATAACTGCTCCCGCTGATATGTCTCAAGTATATGGTGATGGGTTTGAAATACCATTTACATCAACCAATACAGAGGTGCCGTTCACTTATACAATTGGAAGTGACAAAGTGCTGAAGTATGATTCCGAAACGAAGAAATTCTATGCTATTGGTGCAGGTATTACTACTGTAGTGGCACATCAGGAGAAAGAAGGTGCATTACCTGCTGTTTCTGACCCAGTGACGGTGACCGTTGAAAAAGCATCATTGACTATGACTTTGAAGGCATGGTGTCAGCGTGGTAAAACGATAAGCTTCAATACATCTTCGTCAGTAGCTGCCAATGGTACGGACTATGGAGTTGAGTTTGAATATGAAGGACTGAAAAATGATGATGGAGAGGGTACGATAGTCGATGTGATACATAAGATATTTGATACAAAGAATATTTATATATCAAGTGGTGCTGCCGGAAAAGAGGCAACGGATGAGGTTATAGGAAACTATCGTCCCATTGTTTTCTCATTTACCGGTTCAAGTGATCCATTGACAACCGTTTCGACTAACAATTATAATGTAACTTTTGTCAATAACGGTGCCGAAATCCGGAAAACGTTCCTGACAGTCTATCCTTATTATGACTTGGATGGTACGAAAGTTAATTTGAACAAGAATGACGCTCAGGGGCTTTTCGTATATGGGTCTGATATTGACTATAGAATTACTTATAGTGGATTTGTATATAAAGAGGATGCCGCTGTGATGGAAACATTGGGCAATGATACAGTTAATGTAGTATTTGATAAAGCACCGAAAACTGCAGCAGTTGGAGAAGTAGTTCCTTTGACGGTGAAATTCCCTCAAAAGGTATTGGATAATTATGAATTCAAGACTTATACAGGATTGACTGTAAAAGCTTTGAAGGCATATACAGTAGAAAATGCGGAAAAGATAGAGAAAGTATATGGTGATGCTCCTTTTGAAGTTCCTTTTATCGTGAAGAATGATAAGGGTGAATCTGTTGATTATACCATTACTCCTTCAAGTACCAGCCGACTTACAGTTTCTGGTAAAACTTTAACTATTAAATCTGCATATACATCTACATATGTCACCATTAAGGTTGCTGCTAATGATGAGTATATGGCTCTGTCAAAACGTGTAGATATTCCTATTGCTAAAGCTCCGCTTACAGTTACTGCTAAGGATGTAGCTTTACTTATCGGAAGTCCGGCACCTGAAACCTTTGAGTTGACATACGATGGATTTGTTTATGATGAAGATGTAGCAAAAGCATTTGGCACAAAAGTTCCTGTTGCTGCCCTTGAAAAGGAAATTCCATCTGATGCAAAAGTCGGTGACGAGTTTGCAATTGCCATAACCAAAGGTACGGCTGCCAATTATGAAGTTACTTATGTAAATGGTGTACTGAAAATAACAGCTCCTACCGGAATTGATAACAATTCACTTTCTGATATTCGCGTATATAGTGAAAACGGAGCGATTTGTGTAGCTAATAATGAAGCGACTGAAACAGTTGAAGTGTATACTACGCAAGGTGTGAAAGTTTACGAAGGAACAGATAACGTGATTTCTACTAATATCGATAAAGATGTTATGTATGTGGTACGCGTTGGATCTTATGTAGCTAAAATAGTTGTTAGATAATTGAAATAGCAGCTGGCACAATAAAAGAGCTGGCTGCTATCTAACTTTGGCACAAGTTATATCGAGTAGTGCGGTGGTTCAAATAGATAAAAGGACTACGCTATTCTATATGACTTGTGTTTTTTTTGTAATACCGTAGTTTTATCTAAAGCAGATAGTGAAAGAAGGTGCTCATTTTATTCCTTCGAGATATATGAATAATTGTCTAAAAAGCAATTATAGACATTGGGAGGAAGAAAATCCGGAATAGAATATATTTGTTGATTTAAGGCTTAATGTATTGTTTATCAGTGGGAAATAAAGCTTCTGTTTTTAGACTTTTAAGAGTGTACATTTATGTTAGTGTTAAATGTACACTTTTACCATATAAGGTTGTACATTCTTGTGGTGCTAAAGTGTACAATCTTGTAAGGTAAGAATTTGAATGTTAAAAACTTTATTAACGATGTTAACGCAATGAGAAGTAATAAACCAAAATAAAAGCTCCCTGCAGATTTCAAATCTGCAGGGAGCTTTTATTTTAAAGATATTTTGAGTTTATTTTTTTATAAACTTTACCGTAGTATTACCAATCTTTATAAGATACAAACCTCTGGATAGAGTAGATACACTAACTTCTTCTGTATTTAAAACTCCTGATAGGATTTGCATACCGGTGACATTATATATATCATACTTTTGATTTTCTGCACCTTGCACCATTATAGCATCTATTGAAGGATTATAATAAACTGTAGGTTTATTTAAAGTTACGTCTGAGATGCCAGTTGCAGTCATTGTTCCTTTGAAATCTACGTAAATATACATATCCGGATATGGAGGTGTTGTTTCTACATTAAGAGACAATGTTATCTCTTTATCTTTAATGGTTGATTTATTTAAGATCACATTAACTTCACCTACTACTTTCAGAGTGATTTTTACTGTTTTGGGAAGAATATTAATAACATCTCCTTCTTCTTCTAAAGCTACATCAGGAATAACTATATCTCCTAATTCTCCTACTAATGGGAATGAGAAGTTTCTGATTTCTAATGTAACGTGATTAGCATCTGTAGAAGTCAGATATATATTCTCTGCACTGCTTCCCAAAGGGATTTTATTAGGTTCCATCATATAGACTTCTAATGTACCTGCGTAAGTTCCTGCTGCTGTCTGACTTACTTGTGCGTAAGCTGACGAAGACATTGTGATTGCTATGAACGCAATAATTGCCGTAAGTAATTTTTTCTTCATAATCTTTTTCTTTTATCGTTTATTCTTTAGAACACATAACCGAAACCAATGTTTCCGTAAATAGGAAACATATTAAATGTAACGGTGTCAAAATCTTTTTTGAAAATAGGTACTACTCCCCAGGTAAGGTTGGCGGTTACATTTAGGTGAGAAAAGGCCCTCCATTGCGCACCTAATTGCATGCCACATTGGAAACGTCTTAAATCATCATTAAAGTTGTAGGTAGCAGAACTTACATTTGCTTTTTCCCCTGTCGGATCACCGTCTCTTAGATAACCGTCGTAGGCTTCTCCAAAGAACTCACCTGATAGAACGTAAGAAAACCAGGGGCCTAACTCTAATTCCCAACGCTTACTCACTTTATAAATAGCTAAAACAGGCACGGTTAGCAATGATTGTTTAACGGTAGTTGTTACACCTCCTGTCCATTGTCCTTCCATCTCGCCACCGTCACTGGCAATCATTTTCATGTGATAGTTTTTCACAGTAGCATCCGTTTCCATACCTTTTGTCTCTAAACGGATCCCTGCGCTAACTCCCCACTTATTATCGAACGTTTTTACTACATCTCCTTCTATAGAAAAGGCCGTTGTAGGCTTATAACTATTGATTTTTCTTATTTCAACAGGTAGGGGGATAGGAGATGTCCCACCTATATTAAATCCGGCTTTTAAACGATATTCAAGTCCTATTGTCAGTGATTTAAGAATATTCTTGTTGCGATCTTCCTGAGCTTGAGCAACAGTAGCTACAATCAGGCACAGAAGTATAAAGGTTATTTTCTTGTTCATTGATAGTTTTAATTAAGATGATCTTCTATGTTTTCTATGTCTTCGAGTTCAATTGTAGCCTCATCAATGATAAGGGTACTTCCGATAGCACCTCTGAAATATGCTCCTTCCAGGCTGGACGAGAATACAATTGCTGTATAATACTTGCCTGTTACGAGTTTAGATGGATCAATTTCTTTGCGGTATTCAAAAGGTATTGATCTGTATGTGTAGTCAGAAGCAGGTTTGGCGTTTTCAATACGGGCGATAGCTATAATGCAAGGGTCATCGAACTGTATAGAACCATCCAGAACTTTTCCATCGGTTGGTTCATAAAGAATTGAATACATATCGAATATGTCTTCCTTACCTGGTACTTCTTCTTTTTGTTCATTTCTGAATACTTCTCCGGGAGTATACTTATACCATACATTAAAAGCTTTAGGTTTTTTATTGGGGCTATAAGCGATCGGAAGTCCGAATAGTGTTGACTTTAATGCCTCTTCGGGGCCTTGACCTGCTACTGTGGCATCAAAGGAACCTATGAATAAATTTCCGGCAGCTAAAGGCATTCTTACCATATCACCGAATGCACCGGTCGGTTTGGTTTCAAGTTTCACTCCTTTTCCGGAATGACCGGCTTCATAGGAGATAGTTGGATAAATAAGAGGATTAGTGAGTTTTTCTCCTTCGGGAGTAACATAACCGGTCAGGGCATATCCACTGTTAGCTGTAGCCCAAATAAATTGTTTCTGCTCTTGTTCTGAGATTTCGTAAAAACCGTACCATTGTTTACCTCTGGCTCCTTCTATTATTTCCCAATGTTCAAAATTAAAATCCAATTTAATATCAGAAATATCGACGTAGACAGTATATTCCTTTTTCCATTGTCTGTCTTCCGATGTTACTATATACGTTTGTGGTTTTGAGAAATCTCTTGCTGTTCCACTGGGCGGTTCAATAGTGGCCCCTTTTGTTAGTGTGAATTCGGGAGCAAAGTGCGTGATGTCAATGGTCGATTGTGCCATGATTATTACCGTATTATTAGTAATAATTGGCTGCATTTTCAACACTGAGGGATCGGAAACTGTACAAGATTCGATATCAGCTTCAGTGTTAGCCGCTTCTTCACGTATGCAAGAGCTAAAACTTAGACAAATGCACAGACTTATTATTATAGTTCTAAATCTCATTCCGTTAAATTGTTGATTATAAATTTATAATATAGAATATTTTGAGAAAACTTTGGTGCAAAGTTAAGTTTAAAATTTCATTTATCAAATCTTGCTTTCCTTTTTTATGTTCTTTTTGTACTATTCCTTAAAATAATGCCTGTGAGTCGGATTAAATGCAGGTCTATTCTTTTGATTTTGTGGTCTAATCCTAAAATAACTTCGAATTTATTATAGTAAATGATCGGGGATAATATATATGCATACTAAAAAGATATATAGGCACAAAAGATATAAAATATTATATATGCGAATCAGCAGTTCGATATTTGGTCTAAACCTGTACAGAATGAACTAAAGGGATGGCTGATAGTTTATCCGCAACACTCAAGACATTTATATATAAAATCTGCTTCTTCCTTACATTAATACCTTTTCTTAGGAAGTAAAGTTACGGACAATTAAAGGTAAACTATAATCAAAAGTTTTGGTTGTAAGATTAAAACTTTAAGTTTTATAACCAAAAGTTCCGGTTATA